>Ga0099829_10000844_pt1 | contig 16371 bp, 18 predicted proteins | sample CZO8metaG_3_FD_79336 | JGI IMG/M metagenome (GOLD analysis project Ga0099829, IMG submission 79336) | Vadose zone soil microbial communities from the Eel River Critical Zone Observatory, Northern California, USA - CZOApr15con2H2.8 metaG | ecosystem: Environmental > Terrestrial > Soil > Vadose...
AAAACATTAAGGACGCAGGCGGATAAGCCGAGGCGAGACAAGTAACCGCAACAGGAAGCAGCTTTGCTTTGAAGTAGCAAGGAAATACGCTTCCCCAAAAAGACTGGTAATTTCGCAGGCCAGTTTCGAGCGGCCGCGTATCCCCTTGGCTGGCAAGCACTTAGGGTGATCCGCGCGCCGAGGCGCCATCAAGGCGCATCAATTTTGGTTTGCAATGCAAACTAGTTTGCGGCTTTGAATATTCCTTGACACACATATACGTTTTGGGGCATATTCGCACTCGCCATGATGGAAACACTCCGAGCGCTGGCCGAGCCCCACCGTTTTCAGATTGTCGATCTGTTGCTGGACGGACCACGGCCCGTTGGGGACATGGTCACACAGTTGGGCCTCCGCCAGCCGCAAGTTTCCAAACATTTGCGGGTGCTCAGTGATGCCGGACTGGTGGACGTTCGCGTGGACGCGCAGCGCCGGATTTATGCGTTGCGGCCCATGCGATTTCAGGAGCTAGAGGTCTGGCTGGAGAAGTACCGGCGTCTCTGGGAGGGCAACTTCCAGCGCCTGGATGCCCTGCTGGACGAGATGAAAACCGACGAGAAAAAACGTGGACCCACAAAACGATAAAGGAGAGCACCGATGACGAACCCAGGAACATCGAAAGTGAAATTGCAAATAACTACGCCCAGCGACCGCGAGATCGCGATGACGCGCGTGTTCGATGCGCCGCGCAGACTGGTCTTCGACGCTTTCACGAAGCCCGAACTGGTCAAGCAGTGGTTACTCGGGCCGCCGGGCTGGACAATGCCGGTCTGCGAGATCGATCTGCGAGTGGGAGGCCAGTATCGTTACGTGTGGCGGCGTGAGAGTAACGGAAAAGAAATGGGAATGGGCGGCGTCTACCGCGAGATCGTGCCGCAAGAACGGCTCGTCTGTACCGAGTTGTTCGACGAAGCCTGGTACGCAGGCGAGTCGCTGATCACGACCACGCTCGTCGAGCAGGGCGGCAGGACCACGATGACGAGCACGATGGTCTACGTATCGCAAGAGGTCCGCGACGGTGTCCTGAAGTCCGGCATGGAGGGCGGGGTCGCTGCGAGCTACGACCGGCTTGCGGATCTGTTGGCGTCTCTCGCATGACGCAGGAAGTGATTGCTGATATGTCGGGGCAATTCTTTCTAGAACGAAAGTAACACTGGGAACGTTGACAATAACGATGCTCACGAAGCCCGGGCCCGCTGACACGCGTCTTTGCTGCCACGCGAGCCCGGGATTATCACTTGCATTTTGCAAGTAACATATTCACACTCATGTAATACCTACAATGGTAAATTGAAAAACGAGGCGGAGAGCTCTATGCAAAAAATCAACCCGTTCCTGTGGTTCGACGGCAAAGCCGAAGAAGCGATGAATTTCTATGTTTCGATCTTCAAGAACTCAAAGGTCGTGAGCGTTAGCCGATATGGAGAGGGCGGGCCCGGACCGAAGGGGACGGTCATGTCCGCGACATTCGAGCTCGAAGGACAGAGATTCCTTGCGCTAAACGGCGGCCCGCAATTCACCTTTTCGCCGGCTATCTCGTTCTTCGTGAACTGCGAGACCCAGCAGGAAGTAGACGAGCTGTGGGAGAAACTTTCTGAAGGCGGAGAAAAACAAAGATGCGGCTGGCTGAAGGACAAATACGGCCTGTCGTGGCAAATCATTCCCTCTGCTTTAGGCAGGCTTTAGGCAGAATGTTGCAAGACAAAGATCCTGGGAAAGCAAAAAGAGTCATGAAGGCCATGCTTCAAATGGATAAAATTGACATACAACGATTGAAGCAGGCATACGACGGAGAATAGTTCAACAAAAGCACAACGATGGACAAGAACGAAGTAATGCAGTGGCTCGAACGGCGCGGGACCCGGCGTACCGTCGAAGGGCTGCCCCGTTACGGCATTGAAGCCAAGCACGCATTCGGCGTGACGATGGGAGCGCTGCTGTCGCTGAGGAAGCGACTGGGAAAGGACCACGCCCTGTCGCTGGCCTTGTGGGAGAGCGGGTGGTACGAGGCACGCCTGCTGGCCGCGCTGATAGGCGACCCGCAACGCGTAACACGCAGGCAGATGAACGCGTGGGCCACCAGCTTCGAGAACTGGGGCGACTGCGACACGGTCTGCTTCCATCTCTTTGACCGCACGCCGTTCGCGTGGGAGAAGGTCCGCCAGTGGTCGGCTTCGCCCCGGCCCTTCGTCAAGCGCGGCGCCTTCGCCCTGATGGCATGCCTGGCGCCCCACGACAAGGCCGCTCCGGACAAGAGCTTTCTGGCCTTGCTGCCCCTTATTGAGAAGGGCGCGCGCGACGAGCGCAATTTCGTTAAGAAGGGCGTGAACTGGGCCCTTCGCGCCATCGGAAGGCGCAACGCCGCGCTCCACGCAGCCGCGGTGACGGTGGCCCGGCGGTTGGCGGACTCACCGCAGGCTGCGGAGCGGTGGGTGGGAAAGGACGCGCTCCGGGAGCTCACGAGTCCCGCGGTGATTCGGCGGCTGGTGGCGAAACGTTCAAAAGAAAAACTTTGAGCGTTCGAAGCGTGATAGGAAAACGCCGATGACAAACACTGGAACATTGCAGTTGGACGGAACGGTAGGTTCGCGATACTGTCCTCAAGCCTGGCATGGAACGCCGCGCGGCCGAAAGCTTCGACAATCTCGCTGAACTCCTGGAGAAAGCATGAACAATAACATTTGGAAAAGTATCGGCGCCGTGCTCGCAGGCATTCTCGTGGGCGCCATTCTCTCAATCGTCACCGACGTGGTGCTGCACGCAGCCCGCGTTTTCCCGCCATGGGACCAGCCCGCGTCCAATGCCCTCTTGCTGCTTGCAACAGCCTATCGCACGGTCTACAGCGTTGCAGGAAGCTACGTCACGGCGCGGCTCGCGCCCAATCGGCCCATGCTGCACGCCCTGGTGCTTGGGGTCCTGGGCCTTGCCGTGAGTATTGTGGGCACCGTGGTGACGTGGAACAAGGGACCGGCCTTCGGGCCCCACTGGTATCCAATCGCGCTCGTGGCGCTCGCGATGCCGCAATGCTGGGCGGGCGGCAAACTCTACGAAATGCAGTTGCGCGCACGCGCTGTCGCCTGAAACCAAGGCGCGCGAGAACGCCTTCGCCGCTAGTTGTGCGATGGATGCCGAGTGGGCACGCGTGACAAACGCTGTGGCGGCCGGAATGCAATGGTGACGTCCTGTTGAGCTTGGACAGGCCTGCTGTTCAAGAGAGTGGGCTTGTAACGCCACAGGCGAATGGCGCTCATTGCAGCAGGAAGAAGAGAGACCGAGCCGCTCACGCGCTTTACATCCAGCACTTGGCCGAGCTCTCCGATGGTGGTACGGACCTTTACGGTTTCCGACGATCCATGTCGGTCCCCCGGCCTTGGATAACGAGGCCAAACAAAGGAGACAAGCTCACCGGCTTGCAATCGAGCGGGTTGATGAGCCGGTGCAGGTCCGGGCTCAGGAGAAACAAGAACGGAAAGTTGCGAGGTCATCGCAAACGAAGAGGAGGCGGCGATCGGTTCTTGCGGGAGAACCAGCCTGAACGGTTTGCTGCCGTCGCCTGGACCAGTGACAAGGATTGCGGAAGGCGATGACAGGTGCGGCGCTGCGCGCGGCGCAGGCGTTACTCTGCGTGGGGCGGGATTTCTCGGTGCGCCACTTATCGGGCCGACAGCCTTGGGTGAATGGGCAGGTTTGGGACTCGCGCGTGGCGGCGCGTTTCGTGCGATTAGCGCGGTCGAGCCCTTGCGCTCAGGATCGGCTTCGGGATTAGCAGATGGTTTGGATTCCATTGTCGGATAGGAATTTGAATCTGTGGAGGGCACTTTCGCGAAAGATTCAGAGTCCCGGGTGCTTTCCTTGGACTTTTTTTTGGAAGGCGCGGGCTCATCGAGTTTATTGGTACCCGCCGAGGAGTTACCGGAATCAATGAGGGATTCTTCCGTCTCCAGCGCCGGCGGATTTGCTGCAGGCGTATTGAAGGTATTTGCCGCCGGTGGAGTGGAAGTTCGCGAAGTCGTTTCGCCTGGGCGATCAGGCAGTGCCGGTGACGTGGCATCAAGAGCCAGTATTGATTTCTGGGCGTCTCGGAGGCGTATTCCGAGCGGGCTGCGACCCACGGTGAGCCCAAGGGCAAGACTGATCACCGCGAACAAAAACATTAATGCGGCGACCTGAAATCCGGATATTTCAAGAACATAAAAGTGTGAGGGCGAGTCCTCGATACGATCCGCTGACGAGTCGACTTTGTCTGTTCGAACTTGCGGTGCAAAACCGGCGACTGGAGTGTGGCGGTGCACTTTTTCCTGGAGATCTTCGACAAGCGATAGAGGGCTCGCATCCAGAATCTCAGGCGCACCGATCTCAGATGCTTGAGACGCAGTGTATGCAATCCGTTCTGGCGAGGAGGGTTGGTCTTGCTCAGGGAAAACACTTCCAATCGGCTCCGCTGGGAAGTTTTCGAGGGTTGCAAGGATGAGGCTCTCAACAGGCGCCGGCGTTAAGCCTTCAACTTCCGGGGCTGACTTTTCGGACGCGATCCAATTTGAAATTTGATTCCGGGCGTCGGCGGTGAGATCAACAAATCGGATGCCTGCGCTTTTTTTCGATTCCGCCAGCCACACTATCTGCGCGGAGATTTCGATGCTCTGCCCGGAGCCGGGCAATTGAAAGCGAATGCGTGGGAGGTAGTCATCTTCTACAAGGGGGTCGGCTGCGGCAACGGCCATGCCCGTCTCACTTATGTTGAGGACCATGCCGCTATTGGTATCGCCGAGCTCGACGTACGCGCGGGAAGCAGGAGTGGTGCGCATCTGAAGGCGGCGGTCGGGCGCGGGGTGAATCACTTCAACCGACACCTGGCGTTCGGGGCCGGGTGAGGCTGCTTCCGCTTTTGCCGGTACGTCCGCTCCCTGCTCCGCCTTGTTCCGCTGCGCGATTTCTATGAGTGTTGCCAGCTTACCGCCCGCCTTCGAAAGTGCGTCAAAGACGAACGCAACATTCTTCGGGTTGAACTGAAGCTGCCGGGCAGTAAGAGTCAGCCGGATGCTGTCGTCGATTTCCTCTTGCTGGCTTTCGGAAAGATAGTCCTGCAGACCAGAATAGAGTGCGCCGTTCGCGTAATTCTCTCTCCACTCAAGAATGGCCTGGAGTCGACGACTGGCGTCCTTCTCCAATTCTTGTTCTTGATGTTCTGCGGCGGCACATTCGCCGAACACTTCTGCTTGACGGTGGGGCAATGCCATGGTTATTTCTGTCAATCCACCACGCAGCTCCTCAGCCTTGTTGGACGGTAAAGATATTTTGCGACAGACCCACTCTCCGCGGGTCTTGTCGAAATCAATCGAGGCGCGATACTCATCTGTTTCATACTTGAATACCGGCAACGGCTTGAGCGGTGGCCACCTACCGGCCAGGAGTAATTTCATTTCGGCCTGTTGCACTGGAGACGTGAGTCCAGCAATGTTGGGCCGGATGCTGTTGTACTTAGGGCAGGGCACGTCCATGTCGTCACCCCTTGCAGCCCCACTTCCGTGTGGGAAGAATCCTTTCTAATCAACTTCCCTGGTCCGCTGTCGTAACTTTTCTGAGTGTAGTCAATTCCAAACCCCGTCCGGCGGGATTAGTTGCTTGCCCCGTCCACGAAAGACATTTGCACAACTTTGGCAGACTCCTGACCTTACTGGAAAAATGGACCCTGGAGATCGAAGGTGACCTCCCATCGGTTTCGACCGTAAGTACCGCCGCATCTTGGAGTTAGCTCGGCCTTGGAACCTTGAGGCTCGTGCTCCGTGCCTGGCATGAAATATGCACATCCATTCATTGCGGGCTACTTGGTCGGACATCTCCATTCCCCCAAGTCTCCTGATTCCTGGATGAAGTCATTGAAGTGGACCCAGTAGTCCGCGCCAGTTCGATCTTCCGAATCGAGCCAACCTGCTATTCCGCCAGCCCAGGAGAGCAGCCATGAGTCCGGATAGTGCGAGAGAACGAATACTCGAGCTTTCAGCGGAAGCCCAAATCAAGAGACGCGAAGCCGCTGACGCCGGGCTACTCGATTCTTAGCGCGTTCATGGGGGAAATCGATGCAGCGCGGTTTGCGGGAATGATGGCCGCGAAAAAGGAGCAGATCGCAAGCGCGCCAGCGGCCACGGTCAGGGCGAACGGATCCCACGAGGAAACGCCATAGAGTTGGGCGGAGATCAAGCGGCCGGCGCCGACTGCCAGAGGCAAGCCCAGGATCAGGCCAAGTAAGACGCGCTTGAAGGCGCCGCGCAGCACGAGGCGAATCACTTTCGGGCGGTCGGCACCGAGGGCCATGCGAATGCCGATTTCGTTGGTTCGCTGGGCAACAGAGTAGGCGGTGACACCGTACAGTCCGATCGCAGCCAATACCAGAGCCACGATCCCGAACAAGCCGGCGAGACTAGCTACCGCTCGCTCCTGATCAAAAGAGAGCTCAATCTGCTGCTGCATGGTCCTGATGCTGTTGATCGTCAGGTTGGGATCCAGGTCTGCCAGCATCCTGGTAAGCAGGGCCTCCAGCGCGCCGGGAGACATATTCGTTACCAACAACATTCCGCCGATAAAATGGGAGCGCAGCTCGATCATCTTCATCAACTCGTCGGGATAGGCGACATTTTGGGCCAGGGGCACGAAGAACATCGGGCGCGCGGGCCTGCTCAGGCCCCAGCCCGCAAACTTGGCATCGCGCACGACGCCGACGATACGAAACGTACCGGCGTACTCGGGCACGTCGAGGCCGAAATGCTGATCCAGAGGGTTTTCGTCGCTTTTGAAAAAGCGCTTCACGAAAGCCTCGTTGACGATGGCCACCGGCGCCGTGGTTTCGTTGTCCGCCGCGGTAAACGCTCGTCCGCGCAAAATCGGCATGCCGAGATTTTGTAGATAGTTGGCGCTCACACGGTCCCAGGACGCGCCCGCTTCCTCATGGAATTGGGCCGGAGGATGGCCGGCGACCATGATGAGTTCGCCCCAGTTGTTGGTGAGCGGATTATAGAGCGCCAGCCCGGAGCCCTGCACCCCCGGGAGGCGATTGAGTCGTTCTTCCAGTTGGTGGTAGAGCGAGGCTAACTGGGGTTGCGTGTAAGTCGCCGGAGGATTGTTCATGTCCACCTCCACGCGCTCTTGTACCTGGTATCCGAAATCCTGATGCTCGAGCTTGTTCAGGCTTCGCGCTAGCATGGTGGCACCGGCGACCAGGACAACCGACAAGGTGGCCTGCACGACCAGCAGAGCTTTACGCGCGAAAGAAGAACGATCTCTGGTGCCGCGCCCCGATCCGCGCAGCGCTTCCGCCGGATCGGTACGCGTGGCCAGCCAAGCGGGAGCCGCCCCGAAAATGATTCCCGTCACCAGCGCCAAGCCGAAGGCAAACGCCAGTACCATGAGCGATGGCGCGGTGCTGATCGGCAGAAAATGGGAGCTGTGGAACGCGAGGGCCAGTAGCAGCCGCGCGGCTGCCGCGGCCACGAGAAGCCCCACAATCCCGCCGGCAATGGCGAGCAGGACGCTTTCCGTGAGCGCTTGCATAACGATCTGACCGGGAGTGGCACCAAGTGCCAAGCGCACCGCCGTTTGGCCACGACGCGCTACCCCTCGAGCGAGCAGCAGGTTCGCCACGTTGGAACACGCGATCAGCAGCACCAAGCCGCACACCGACAGCAGGATCTGCAGGCTGCGCCCGTACTCCTCTTTCATTACTCCCACGCCCGCTCCGGCTGGCACCACGCCGATCACTTGCTTGGGAAGCAGGCGGATCACGTCGGGCATCCAGTTGGAAGGGTACCCGGAATCGTTCTGCATCCATTGGCGAAGCACTCCCGTAAGGCGCGGAGCCATTCCGTCAATCGAAGTTCCCGGACGCAATCGGCCGATCATGCGCAGCCATGCAGAGACAGGCTGCCGCAACAGACTACCTTCCCGATTAATCATGGGTTCCAGTTGCAGCGGAACCCACAAATCAGGAGGGTCGCTTTCCAGAGTTTCGCCGAAAAATCCGGGGGGCGCGACGCCGATCACGGTCACGGGATGGCCCTCCACGACAAATGTTGAACCCACTACCGAAGGATCGGAGGCATAGGTGGTCTGCCAGACACGGTGGCTGAGCACGGCAACCGGCGAAGCGCCCGGCTTGTCGTCATCCGGGGTAAACACCCAGCCACCGAAGGCTCGCACTCCAAGAGTCGAGAAATAGGTACCAGTTACGTACTCCGAGCGCAGCGACCGTGCAGCTGATTCAACGCCCTGACGCCGCACACTCAAGCGGGCACGACCGGCCTGGAAAGCAGTAACGTCCTCGAATTCCGGCGTTTCTGTTTTCAGCCGCTCGTACAAAGGGAAGGAATACATTCCCCAGCGGTCCTGAGGCCCTCCTTCCACGCAGCAATCGTCGCCTTCGCCAACCCGGTACAGCCTGCCGGGATCGGAAACCGGCAAAGAGCGGAGCATCACCGCATGGATCAAGGTAAATATTGCCGTGGTGCCGCCAATCCCCAAGGCCAATGTGAGTACCGCCGCAGCGGTAAAAACAGGCGATAACCGAAACTGTCGGAGGGCGTACCGAAAATTGCCGGGCAGATTTGGCATGGAACACCTCTCCAAACAGTACGCAGCCCAGACTGTGGGGGTTCCCGCCTCCAGTAAATATGGGAGCGTTGCCCGCAGTCCGGCACAATTCCACTTGCTGCTGTTCTATTGACGCTTGAGGGGCTCGGTTGTCGCGGAGCTGGCACGATTTGGACAATCCGATGTGCGGGCCACATACGTGGGTAACGTGCGCGAAAACCGGAAGGGAGATGCCCGGTAAGCCGACCACGCGGTCAAAACCTAGTCTCTTGCCGGAAACGTGATCGAGGCCTTCCGTGCGCGGAATTGGAACGCATACGGTTTCAACTTGTGTCCTTCTGCTCACTTCTGGTTAGCGAATTACTCTGCGGCGCTAGGCGCGGAGATGATCCCGTGGCGACAAGATCCTAACAATGCGTCCGTACTACTTAACGAGGTTTCCCTGCTCGTCGCGCAGCGGCACGGTGCGAACCAAAAACCAGCGATACTCTCCGTCAGCCCGCCGCAAGCGCATTTCATCCTCGGAGGGTTCCCCAGCGGCCAGGTCCACGAGCCACTTTTCCATGACTCTTGGAAGATCTTCGGGATGAACTGGGCCCGTCGGGTCTTCGATTTCCTCTTCCAAAGTGAGACCCGTATAGTCCAGCCAACGCTGATTGACGAAATCAACGGCGCCATCAGGTTGAAGGGTCCAAACCATCGTCGGAATTGTGTTGATAACAAGCCGAGCGCGATCTTCGTCCCTTTTCAGATCTTCGATGTCGATGGACGTTCCATACCAATTGACGATGTTTCCCGGCTCGTCTCGCAACGGCACGGCGCGAATTAGGAACCAGCGATACTGCCCGTCGGCCCGGCGGAGACGCGCCTCCTTCTCAAAGGGTTTCCCGGCCGCCAAAGCCGCGCGCCATTCCTCCATCAAACGGTCGTCAGGATGAAACGCGTTCATCCAGCCCCAGCCCAGCCCGTCCTCTAAGGAAAGGCCCGTATATTCCCGAAAATGTTGGTTGAGGAAATCAGCTGAGCCGTCAGGCAACTTGCCCCAGATTATTGCGGGAATTGCGTCAATGATCAACCGCAGGCGCTCTTCGATAGCATTCGACGCTCCGTCAGCATCGTTGTGGCGCGTATTAGCCCCGGTTTGGCTCATGGCACCCTCCTCCAGACGGTGCGCGAGATGCAGATTGGCCGGCCAGCGCTTGAACAAGGCCCATCTTTTTCCGAGTGGCTACAAACAGTGGGGCGGCAGAGGTTAGAATCGCTATGAGAAGCGGCAGGAATGTAGTGAGCCAGCGGTAGCCCACGGGGACAGGCAGCCGTCACGCGCACTGCTACATCGAGCCCTACGTAGGAAGCCAAAATGGCGATTAGAATGGAGAGCACGACGAGGCAATAATCATGAAAACCTAGAAAAGGTACCCCTATCTGGCCCATGGTGCCCACCTCCAGACGGTGTGCAGAGTGCACATCGGCCGGCAACTGTATTCGGGACACGAGGGAACGATTCCTCTAACCGGCTTAGGATAGCTAAACAAATCCAAAGTTATTATACGCAGACTTACGTACATAGTTTTGCGCACGAGTAATAGCCCACCCTATCAGACCGTTTTCGCAAGGAATGGCGCTAGGCATTCAGCAGCATTGAATTTATCTAATTGTTTTAGTAAACACAGTGCCAGTTGTCCCTCCGAGAAAAGAAAACTGGAAAAAATGGAAGACCCCGCGGACCTCTCGCGCGCGGCATTGTCCTCGTGCACGCCCTGTGTGAAATCGGAGGAGATACACTCGCCGCCGCACTCCTCGGAGGCTAATCGGGAAGCACTGCAGGGTTTTTCACTTCGAACGGCTGCGTGGCAGTCCGATGCTAGACTCGAGAGGAACGCCCTTGTAATATTGCCCGCATGAAAAAAGTGAATTCCGATGATCGTGGCTCGAGCGCGAAAAGCAGCGTAGCTCCGAAGAACGTTGAAGAATACCTCGCAGGCGTCCCGGAACCCGCCCGCGGCACTTTGAAGAAGATTCGCGCGGCGATTCGGTCCGCTGTGCCACGGGAAGCCACCGAGTGTATCAGCTATGGGATGCCCGCGTTCAAGAACAAAGGAGTGCTGGTGTGGTTCGCCGCGTTCTCTAACCACTGCAGTTTGTTCCCCACTGCGGCGGTTATCGAAGCGTTTAAGAAGGAACTTAAGGGCTTCTCCACATCCAAAGGGACCATCCAATTCCCTGCGGACAAGCCACTCCCGGCCGCACTGGTTAAGAAACTGGTGAAGGCGCGGGTCGCGCAGAACGAACGCAAGAAACAGCGCTGATCGGCTGCCTACCGCTCCGGTGAAACGACGTCTGCCAAACCCGGCGAAACGGGATCCTGCACCGCAATCGGTGTGTCGAACACCTGGTTGAACCGAATCAGATTGCCGACAGAGCCCGTCTCTTTGAGAATGCCAACGGCTGCCTCCGTAATTTTGTTGTGCTCCACCACGTTATTATTGCCGGCGATAAAAATCCCAGCTTGCGCGCCGTTGAAGACGTGGTTGTGACGCACCCGGTTGTCATCGCCTTCGAGACGAATCCCGTCGAAGACGCTGCTCGCAAACGTCTCGTTCCGCGTCAGGAGCCCGTGGTTCCCGTGAAGGAAAATCCCCACCTGACTGATCCCCACGCCGTTGTCGGTCACCTCTACTCCATCGGACTGCGTGACCAGAATGTTCGTCGCCACCGCCGTGCATGTGTCCACAGCCGCGCACGGAGACCACAAATTATTCGTCACCGTGTTCCTGGAAATCGCGCCTCCTGCGCCGAAGCCGATCTGGATGCCGTTCTGAGCCGCTCCCGTGGTCGGTCCAATGCCCGTGACGACGTTGCCGTGGACCGATACGTGAGTTCCTACTTCATTGGCGGTAATTCCGTTTTTCTGGAAATCGTGGATGGTGGACTTTTCAATTTCCACGTTGGAGATGCCGCCCCGTCCGCTCTGCACAAAGATCCCCGTGCCGCTCTGGCAGCCTCCCAGACCTGTGCCTAACTTGAAGTTGCGAATGGCCACATGGCTGATCTCGCCCGACGCGTTTTGGAAAGCGATCCCGAAGAGTCGCGGCGAGCATTGCGGCACGCCGTTGTTCGCGCCGTCCACGATGAGGCCCTCGATGGTGACGTCGGTGGTGTCGGCCACAAGAATCGCCGCAGCGAATGGCGAGCTGTCGAGCAAACTCGTCGTGTTCTGCTGCATCGTGCCGGGCATCAGCGTCGCGCCGCTGTCTGCATCAATGGTCAAGGGTTTGTGGATCGCCACCTGCTCCGCGTAGGTCCCTTTGCAAACGCGAATCGTTGCGCCAGAAGCCGCCGCATCTACGGCGTCCTGAATCCGGCTGAATGTTGCATTCGGACATTCCACTTTGTCATCGTCCACGACGAGCTGTGGTTTGTCTCCACCGATCAAAGAAAAGGGCAAAAGCAAGACCAGCAACAAGGCCGAAGCGCAAAAAAGTCCAAGTGAGAATCGAATTTTCATCGGGGTCTCCCTTCAGAAACGACGCTCCGCGAGATCCCACGCAATGTAGGCAGGCACTCGCTGCGTCCTCAGGGATTGAGGCTGGAAGTTAGGTTGCCGGCGAATGTACCAACCCCCATTGGCACATGCAATAGTACCTCTCTCCCTGCCCGGCAATGTCCAAGGGTCAGTTCAAGCCGACAATCGTGGATGGAAAACCGGTAGAAGTGGAAACAGAATTCTCCATCCAGCCCTAATCGCCGGGAGGCTGGCGCGGAGGCAAACGCTAAAGATGAATTTGGCAGAGCCCTAGTTGGCTCTTGAGGGCCGGGGCCCTGCATCTTGCAGTATGTGAACCCGAGTCTTGTCCACCGACGGACATACGCCCTTGGCTAAATCGCACATCGGAATCCAACCGAAAAGTGAGCTGCCCCTCTACTGGCCGATAGGCCGGTGCCGGGAAGGACACGCAGCGCAGCTGCGTCTACGGAATCCTATACGATTAATACAAGCAGGGAATACCTATCGTTCGCAGGTTTTGTAGTTTTACCCGACGAAGGGGACAAACCAGCACCTCCTTCGATTCACCCTAAGGGTACTCCCTTTGGAGGATCGAAATGTTCGACTCTCAGGTCCGTCGCAAACTTTGGCTTGCTGCGGCAGCGGCAGGCTTCTTGACTGTAGCAGGCTGCTCGAACCAGGCCACCAACAAGGCTGCCGCCACTACGAAGAAAGCCGAGACACCGAAGGCTGTCAGCGTCTCAAGCAAAGCACCGCAGCCAGCCACGATGGTTACCGTGCCGAAGGGCACAGCCATCAGCGCGACGGTAGGCCAAACCCTCGCCAGCAACAAGAACCACGTCGGTGATACCTTTGCCGCGAAGCTCTCCACGCCCGTCCAGGTCGAGGGAAAGACCGTGATTCCCAAGGGCACGAAAGTGGTGGGCCGCGTCGTGAAGGTCAAGAACAAGGAAATGAAGGTAACTCTCGCTTCGGTTGAACTACACGGAAAATCCTACGAGTTGGAAACCAACTCGGTGGCGCAATCCGCGAAAAACCAGACCAAAAACAATTCCAAAGACAGTGCTCAGGCCAAGGGCAAAACGGACACAAAGGACAAAAAGGACGTAACCACCCTCCCGGCCCAGAGTCAACTGTCGTTCAAGCTCGCCAAGTCCGTCACCATTCCCGTGAAGGGATAAACAAGCAGTTTTTGACTGCCGGGCCCCAGCCAGCACCACCTGGCTGGGGTCGCTGTCTTTAGGGCTCGTGTGTTAGTAGGCCTGTGATGAATACAGCGAAACGAATCGTGTCCGTGGCATGGCTATCTCCCCTGCTCTCGCTGGTGACCGGCGCATCGCTGCGTGCCGCCGAGAAATCGGATTAGGGCAACTTGAAGCAGGTGGCTCTGGGGCCAAACGATCAAGGTCGTAGCCACAGACTGGAATCGTCTCATGGCGATTTTCCAACCTGTCAGAACGATGCGCTGGTGCTGCGCTTAGCTGGCCGGCGGAAGCTGTGTCTCCGCAATTGCTCCGATTTAGCTCGAAGCCCTGAACACTCTGAGAGCAGCGTATTCGACGGGTTCCAATGAGTTGTAATAAACCGTGCTACGGCACCAATCCCATTTTGAAAGACTTGATCGTTGCCGTGGATTTTGACAAAACGATTTTGGCGTTTATTCCGGTTAAGGTCGAAGGAAACATCACCCTGCTGACTTGGAAGATCGCCGGCGCTCCCACTGCCGTGTTGTTCGTGCCAACCAGGACAACTTGAAACGTCAACGGATCGGGCTGCGTGAGGTCAATGTTCACTGTTCCGCTGGTGCCGCCTGAGGAATTTATCGCAAACGTGCCGAGTTGGATCGGTGAGCCCAGCCCGGTAAGTTGGGAAAGATTCAGGCTGCCTGCAACCGGCGTGCCGTCGTCCCACGTCAGAGTAGCCGATAGGTTCAGCATACCCGGCGTCCGTGACACGCTTCCTGTTTGGTACATGATATTGTCCAGCTCGATAGTTCGGCCCCCCGGAAACTTCACCGTAATTATCGAAGCAGCTTTCGTGAAACCTGTCAGCAGCGTTTGAAACGTGGTGTTGATCGAGTGCGAAAAGCTCTCTCCGGCATCGGTTGAAATCGTAAGCGTTCCTGAGCCGCTGGGCGTTGCCGCGTTCAGCGAAAGCAGCGTCCCCGGCGTCTGCAGCTTGAACTGTCCGCTGTTGCTGTGACGGTACCAAGCTATGCTTGTCCCCGTTTGCGCCGCCAGCCCGGGATTTTCGCAACCCCACAGGCTGAAGTCGATTCCTTGATAGACGCCGATTGCGTTCCCGCTGCACGCGGGGTTGTTGAAGTCGGCGACTGTCGTTTGGGCTGAAGCTTCCGCTGTGGCAAGCGCGAATACTAGCGCTAGAAAAAAATACTTTTTCACTTATCCCTCCAGGATTGCGTCGGATGCACTCTTTAGCACCTCTCGCGCGCAGGTCAGGGAGCTGGAAGGGGGGCTGCCTACTCGTCGGACCATCTGTTAACAAGATAGAGAGCCCTGCAGGGCAACGCTAGTGTTCAGGGAGACAGATTCGGTTCAGATGTCCTTTCTGTTCCTTGTTGGTCGAGCGACTGTACTTCCGGGTCAGGAGTCACCGGGCGATGAAACCGTGAGGTTGCGCAACCCCACCCACAGTTCCTGCAAATTCCCGATGAACCCATTTAGCGATGGCTGTGCTCTATCTCTACTCACGGGTCACCGGCCACCAGTCACCGGTCACGAATCACCAGTCACCATTCACCAGTCACCGCACTTACGCTACACTCAACCGATGGGAATTCTGCGGCGGCTTAGACGCTGGATGGGAACAGACGAACCAATGACGCATATTGTTGCTGGGAACATGACTCCAGGATTTTCACTCAAATCGCTCGATGGCAAGGAGTATTCGCTCAACGACCTCTTGCAACGCGGCCCGGTCGTCGCCGCTTTCTTCAAGATCTCCTGTCCCGTCTGCCAATTCACGCTTCCCTTCCTCGAACGCCTCTATAAACGCTATGGCGGCAACGGCGTCACGTTCCTGGGCATCTCGCAGGACGACGCGCGCGACACCAGGGATTTCGCCAAGGAATTCGGCGTCACTTTCCCGATGCTGATCGACGACGAAGATGGCTACATCGTCTCGAATACCTACGCCCTCACCAGTGTGCCCACGATTTTTCTAATCGATACCGGGGGGACTGTGAAAGTCAGCTCGATGGGTTTCGACAAGAAAGATTTGGAAACCATCGCCGCGGAACTGGCTCAGCGCCGCAAAATCGCGCTCGCGCCGCTCTTCCGTCCGGACGAAGTCGTCCCCATCAACAAACCCGGATGAGGCTCCAAAAACTAGGTCCGGTCGGACCTGACAATTTTGAAGTGCGGGAGCCTGGCTCCCACTTTTGAAGAGGAAGGGGCCGCGGCAAAAATTTGATCCAGGATTATTCGAGTTCGGTTTCCTGCAGCTGCTTCTTGTGTTTCGCGGGCCGTTTCCGTTTGTCGGGAATCACGCGCGTGACGGCCGGTGCCAGGCCGGACTTCCGGGCGGCGCGCCGCGCTTCCACGCCCTTGTCGATGTTCTTCCGTTTCCGCTTCATGGGAAGCCTATTTCACGGTCAATTCCCGAACGGCGCGCCAGGCTTGATCGATTGCTTCATTCGTATAAGCAAATGCACCGGCATCCGAATTCGCAATGTGGACGCGGCCAAACGGCTGGCGGCCGATTTCGCAGGGTGATTGTCCCGCAGGCCACTCCGGGTCGTACAGCGAATTGTATTCGTAAGCATAACCGTGGGGCCAGCGATTGACGGTGATAGCCTGAATGTCACGCGCCGGATCAAATCCGCCGGAGGCGAGCATCCGCGCAAGCTGATCGCGCACATTGTATTCGAGTGTTTCGAATTTCGTGGTGTAGAGCTTCCCACGGCCGGCACGCTGTTGATCACGAGCGGGCAACCCCGGTGAGCACGGAACATGCTGCAGGTGAACGAGGCAGGGTTCTTCGGCTTTTTCCGAGTAGCGGTAACCTCCCATGCTGACCGGAAAGTCGAGTTCGACATTGCTGAAATAGCTGCCGGGGCACGACGCGCCGTGAATTTTCAGTTTTTCGAATGCAGCACGGTTTCGAAGCTGCACATTGGTGTAAACCAGAGGAACCTTCACGCCGTATGCAAGGGCTTCCTTCTGCTTGTCGCTCATTTCCGGACAGAGATAGGGAATGACCGTGTTCCAGCAGGCGAGAATGCA
>Ga0099829_10000845_pt1 | contig 16341 bp, 10 predicted proteins | sample CZO8metaG_3_FD_79336 | JGI IMG/M metagenome (GOLD analysis project Ga0099829, IMG submission 79336) | Vadose zone soil microbial communities from the Eel River Critical Zone Observatory, Northern California, USA - CZOApr15con2H2.8 metaG | ecosystem: Environmental > Terrestrial > Soil > Vadose...
CCGCTCGCAATCGTCCGCTCCGATTGCCTCGTCGAACGCGCGCCAGGCAAAATCACAGCCCTTGTCGTTAAACCAAGAGGACCGGCCTTGCCAATATGAACAATCACAGCGTCTCGCGTAAGCCCAGGGCTCCCAGGATGAAAAAACGTCGCAAGATTCCAAACCTAACTATCGATCAGCGTGCGCAGCTCGCGCCCGCCTTAAAAGAATGGGCGAGCGCAACGGCCTATCTTTTACAGGCGCTACACAGTGGAGCATACGGTGTCCGGCATCGGCACAGACTCTCTTCTCGTTACCGCGAAAGACTCGAGGCAAAACGGAGAAAAGCCCAAGCATCGGGTGCGCGCTGTCAGGCAACAAAGCCATTCGGAGCCCTGCCGCCATATTCGCAGCAGAAGGCTCTGAATATGAAGCTCGTGCTAGACGCCAATTACGCGGCCGTCGCAGACGGCCTGACCGCCGGCTACGCAGAATCCGTCGCACGTGCGTTGTCGGTCCTCATTTTCGACAAAGCAATCCATTCTAGAACGCTGCGACGCAAAATCGCTCGCGTGGAAAGAGGCGGCGCTCCCGAACTCGCCCCGATCGAGGCCTTCGCGGATCAGCTCAGTGTGCCGCACCGCAATGCCTTAAAGGAAGCAGCCTAAAATATGAATGAGGCCACTCGCGACACTGTCGGCAGCAACGGCCTTTTTTCCGCTGCGAGAATTGCAGCTGCCTTGGGAAAGTCGAAGCGCGCTGTTCAACTTGCACTGCGAAGCGTGCAGCGAAGCGGCCAGATTATGATTCGAGGCCAGATTACGGATGCCTGGTCGAGCGATTGCTTGCCACCTCGCTATCGAGATGAACTCGACGTGATTGCCAAGAGGCCCGGCTACCGAAACCGTGAGCACCTTTTGCAGGATCCTCCGCGACGATTTCGTCCGCGCGACGCTGCCGGTCGAGAGATTCCGTTAAGTGAAATTTCTGAGAGCTGTATTTCCCGTGCGCTTCGGATGCGATCAGCTCTTGAACCAGCGCTTCAACAAATCAGCCGGGACGGGAAAAGCGATGATCGCGCCTTACAGCACTATCGACGCGAGTTCGGAAATGCTAGCGAGCGACATTTTCGCAGAGTAATTAAGCGAACACTGCAGCGCGACGCCGGCGAGGAGCGTTTCGGCGATCTCACTCTTTACTTCGATGATTCCATAGCTCGGAAGCGTGAGCGCGTTCCGGTTGCAAATACGGCGGCGGATCGAACGCTGCTGGACGCGCTAAACCGCGTTAAAAATCAGAGCAACCCCACAGCTGACGAAACTGCACTTATATGGACTGTCTCTTGTGAGTACGTCGCGGGCTCCGTGGGCGCGGGTGAAAAACAAAAGAGAGTCCAACGCCGTGTATTGGGTCTGTTGGCCAAAAGCGGAATAGCCATTGCGCGGACGCCGGAGGCGCTTCGGAAAAACTTCAAGCTTAAGTATAATCGCTGGTGGACCGGCGGACAGAATTTCACTGCGCTGCAAGATAAACGGCCCATACAGTCAGGACATCATCGCGCGCCGGCGATCTCTCAACAGGACCGGCTAAAACTAACCGGTCATGCGCGATTTAACTGTGGCGGCGACGTAAGCCGCGCGTGGCGAGAGCTGTTGCCGTCTGGCGAATTGAGCGCGGACCTCGCAAGTTACTACCTCTGCAATTCAAGCACTAAATCGTACGTCCCTCATGCTATTCGGGCCGCAATCACAAATGACGTGAAGTTGCTCGACGCCTACCATCACGGGCCACGCGAACACAAATTGCGCGGCGCTTATCACACACGCGACTGGAGCGGTGTTGCAGCAGGGGATTGGTTTCAAGCAGACGATCTGACAGCGCCTGTTTATTTTTACAAGCGAACTGAGCGCGGCGTTGAGCTGACGCGCGGACAATTTTTGCCGATGATCGATGAACGCACGACAAAGATCCTCGGCTTCGTTCTTATCCAAGAGCGCAACTACAACTCACTGGATATTCGCTCGTTAATCACGCTCGTCTGTTCGGAGCACGGTTTGCCGCGCAGGGGTTTTTCGTTCGAGAGGGGAATCTGGCAATCGTCGAAGATTCTCACAGGCAAGCGCGGCGTCGATCTTCAAGGAGAAGCCGATATGGGCCTTCGTCGCTTGGGAATGCGGTTTCGCCACGCTCAGCTGCCACGCGGCAAAGTAATCGAGCGAACACTTGGCCAGATTCAGGACTTAATGGAAAGCCTGCCTGGCTACTGCGGCCGCGACGAGCGACGGGACCGTTATGAGCGATTTGAAAGGATGAAGCTCGACATCCAAGCCGGTCGAGTTGCAGCGGAAGATCATCTTTTGGGCGCAGAAGAGATCTGCGCAGCCTTTCAAAAAATTGTCGATCGGTACAACGCCGAGCCGCAACAAGGCCGCAAGCTGATGAAACTTTCACCTGACGATGGCTGGAAGAAATACCAGCAAGGAGCCGAGCCGCGCATTCGATACCATGCTGAGCTTCTTTATTTCCTCGCCTCCGACGTGCGCAAGCTAAAGATCGGCCGAAACGGAGTAACGATCGCGATTGGCAAGAAGCGCTTCAATTACAAAGGACAGGAAACCGGGAAACGCCAAGGCGTGTTTGTCTATGCGTGGTTCAATTCTCAACGACCTGGAACTCTTGCCTGCACAACTGATCTCAGCGGAAGCGAAGTGTTCACGCTTGAGAGGTCATACGACATGCCGGCCGTTGATGCGTCGCCTGAGCAACTCGCGGACGAGAATCGCAAGATAGCTGCGCACAACGGTTACGCGCCCGCGTTATACCATGTCGTAAAAAACAGCCTTCCGCAGAATGCGTTTCGCGGATTCCTTCGAGCCGACACGGCCGTTCGTCTCGGCGCCGCGATGGAGTCACAACAAATGGAGGTCTCCGAGCGCCAGAAGTCGGCCGCCCGACTGCGACGCGATATCGCGCGCAAGTCCAAACGCGCCGGCTTATCACCGGTCCTTGTTCCCGTCTCACCGGATTCGCTCGACTCTCTGGAAGAATACGCGGAAGAATGGGCCGCGTTAGAGAAAAAGGCACAAGAGGAAGGAACAGTTTGAAATGCCTACTCGACGAGCAGACGAATCGATGGACCATGACGCGCAAGAACGGTTCATGAGCAGCCGGGAGTACGTCGAACGGCGAGGTATTCTCGGGAATGCCGTTGCTGCCAAGGCGAAGTTATATAGATCGGCAGCGCATCGGAGCCTGCTTTTCTTTCTGCAGGGGCTGTCGATGGATGATGGCGGCCTGCGAACGGTTGCGAATGAGTTATTCGAAATGTTCCCGGACAATGTTTCGAAGCGCTACGCGGATATTGTCGGTCTCAATGCAGACGAGCGAATGAGGCTCTTTCAACTAGAGCACGACTCAACTCTCACTGACAGGCAACGTCGTGAGACCAAGGGTCGCTGGCTCGCTGAGTTCCTGGGCCGGCTTTGCATTGACCCGTCGATTGACGTGGAAGAAATCAGCTCGAACAAACTCTCCCCCGATGCGCCGTACTTCCGTGATCCAATAGGAGCGATCGCTGAATATCGAAAAAGGCACAGCGCTTCGCTGTTGGTTCGTACGGCTGTAACCTCCATCGGCTCCGAGATCCATAAATGGTTGGATCGCGCATTGTCCACTCGCCGAATTACTGTGATAGAAGGCCCTTCAGGGTCGGGCAAAACTCATGCGGCTGAGCTTTGGTGCCGCCGGCATCTCGGCGAAGCACGTTTCGTTACGCTCTCAGGAATCACTCACCGAACAGGTTTGTTTCAGAAGATTGGCGCGGCACTCGGTCTTGCGATTTGCCAACACGCCTCTTCAAAGCTCCAGGCAAAAGTGGAAGCTCATTTGGCGAGCACGAAGCTGATGCTCGTAATAGACGAAGCTCACTTTCTCTGGCCGCAACACAAGCGCACGAACAGCCCGCCGGAGCTGATCGACTGGATCGATACGGTAGTCAATATGGGCGTTCCTATCGCGTTAATTTGCACCGATCAGTTCGCCAAACTGAAGTCGCACGTTGAGAAGCAAACCGGATGGACGGCCGATCAATTCATTCATCGCAGTGGGTGGAAGGAGACAATCGAAAAGCGACCTGCGAGGCAGGACCTTTTCGAAGTCACTCGCACTTTGCTTTCTTATCGCTGGAGCGAGGAAAACGAACAATGGAGCTTCGACACCGAATGCCGTCCCGATCCGGTGAATGTGAAAGTAGTGGCGCTGTATGCTGAAAATAACCATTTACCGCTGCCGTCGATCCGCAACACGATCGACGGAGCGCGAGTCATTGCCCGCGAGCGTGGAGGTAGCGTTGTAAACGCTCGCGACATAAAGCAGGCGCTCGAATCAAGACAGCAGTCCGATGTCGCGATCCGAGCAGCATTTGGCGGGCGCTCAAAGCCCTCGCGACGCCACGGTGAAGTCACTGCGGTACCCGCGATCGTTCGCGAACAGATGTCCAATTTTGACGGGACCGACGACGAACAGGCGCCGGTTCGGCTGCGCTCAGCAGCTCTAACCCTTTAATCATAAACAGCGGCGAGATTCGCTGTTTTTAAGGGTGAATCGCTGAGCCTGCCGTGCTTTGTACGCGCGCTTCGGACATCGGACACGCCAAAAACGGAAAACTTATGCGCAACGGTACACCACACTGGCGTTTAGCTAACCAGCTTCTCTCGGCAAAGCCGAAGACAACGGGAACGACGGTCTGCCAATTCTAATCGACTGATTTACTTCTTCGCCGCAGCTTTCCTTCGTGCCGCCCAGCGAGCCTTCATTAGCTGGGAAAGCCGTTTCCGCCCAGCAGGGGTGATTCCACCTTTTTTCGCGGCGGGAGTTGTTTTCGTCCCAGCCTTTAGCTTTGCCCAACGAGCTCTGGCGGCGGCTGCAAGTTTGGCCCGAGTCGCGGCCGACATATGGCGGCGGCCTGGGCGTGGTGGGGAGCTTGCAGGCGAACCTCTAAGCATTGAGGAAAGGCGTTTTTCCAGGGTATCGATTTGTCGGCGAATCGAAATGGCTTCTTGTAAAGCTTCAACAGATATATCCATATATTGTCAGATAGCCGGAGTTGGCTGAAATGGCAATCAACTTTTTATAACAAAACGGATGTTCGAAGTTCGTGTCGCCCGCCTTTGCCCGTTATTACTTCGAAGTAGTAACTAGAAAAGGGACGAGCGATCGCGAAGTTGCGAGTTGATGTTGAATCAATTTTGAAATGACTAAGTCCAGTATCGCAACACAACCTGAACGAGTCCGGCAAATGTTCGGATCGATCGCTGCACGCTACGATCTGGCGAATCACCTGCTCAGTTGTGGGATCGATCTTTATTGGCGAAAACGCGCCGCTGAGGTCGTCGCGAGGTGGCAGCCGAAGAAAATTGTCGATCTTGCCACTGGCACGGGAGACTTGGCGCTCGCGTTGCAAAAGAAGTTGCCGGATGCGGAAGTTGTGGGTGTCGATTTCCTGCCTGAAATGCTGGAACTGGCGAAACGAAAAGGTGTGCATCAGACAGTCGTTTCGGATGCAATGAAGCTGCCGTTCGCCGATGCTTCGTTCGATTGCGCCACTGTCGCGTTCGGTTTACGCAACATGGAAGATTGGGGAAAGGCGCTTCGTGAGATGTCGCGCGTGCTTAACGCGGATGGGCACTTGCTTGTCCTCGAGTTTTCACTGCCGACGATCTCGATCTTGCGCGCGATCTATCGTGTCTATTTGCATCGCTGCTTGCCATTATTCGGGTCCTTTCTAACAAAGAAGAAAAGCGCTTACGATTATCTTGGCGACTCGATCGAAGAATTTCCGAGCGGCAATGCGATGTCCCGGCTGATGGCAGCGAATGGATTCACGCGTGCGACATGCGAACTGCTCACTGGCGGCATCGTCACAATTTATACCGCGGAGAAAATTTGTTCGACCTAGGGACGCTCCCTCCGGAGCGTCGGACTTATTGCCTTTCGTTCCACGCGCCAGGAAGGTCCGACCGACTTGGCCTGTAGCCGCGTCCTTGTGCAACGCGCGGCGCTGCCGTTCTTAGCCAGCCCCGCATTGCGCCGCCCACAAGGCGGTCGCTATAAGATTATGGCTTCGCGGTGGGCGATGCGGTTGCGGTCGGCGATGGACTTGGCGACCGCATGGGTTGGCTAACCAGCGGCAGTTTTAGCGTGTTCAAATCCGGATTGCTCAGCACGAAGGCGCCTTCGCGCTCGTCCACGCGTGCGAACCACGTGCCGTCACTAGTCCCGGAACCTATCGTCACTTTGTGCGAAGCTTTGTCGTCGGGTAAAGTTGTGAATGTGACCGCGAGTTGCGGTTTTTCGAAACCGTGTTGACGTGGCGTTGCTTCGAGCCAGCGCACCGCGTGCAAGTTCGACAATGTGTTGAGCAACGATTGCATGTTAGTTTGATTGATGTCGCCACTTCCTTTCAGCCAGCGCCATTGGTTATTTTCGCCGCGCTCCAGCGACAACTCTTTGTCTGTCATGACGCTCAGGCGATGAATTTGTTCCGGTTTAAACTTGAAGATCGACAATTCCTGCCATTGCAAAGGATCAGTGAAAATTTGGTCGCGCAATCCGCGGCGAAGTGCGACGACAAAGGGCTCATCGGCAAGTCGCGCGTAAACATTATCGCCATCTACTTTCCCAAAGGCGACCGTGGCAAATGGCTGCTCGCCAGCTTTCGTCTCGGCAGTGTTCTCCGAGGCAAACGAGCTGAACGTCAATTGCAGCTGCGGCTTGTCGAGGCCGTATTTCGGCAAGTTGGAAGCCACGTCTTCAACAAATTTTGTCACCCGCTCATTTTGCAGTGTGTCGATCAAACGCCGAACTTCACCTGGATTCGCCGGCGTGTTCTGGCGGTTGGCGATTGTCCAATTTTCATCTTTGCGGGCGAGAACGACCTTGCCTTTGCCCGGCGCCTCGATTGTGATCCGATCAAGAACGTTGGTGTCGATTCGGACCAAATGGCGGTCGCGCAAATCGTCTGGTTTCGTGTTGAGGATCTCTTCGATCTTCTTCGGCACCGTGTAAACGAATCCGCGCAATGCGAAGCGCACATACGTTTGATCTTTTTCCTTTTCGGGGATGCCGCCGATCTGCAGTAGCTGTCCCGGTTTATCCGCCTGGGTAAATAACGTGATTGCGCCGCGCGGCTCGGTCAGTCCATAAGGGCGCAGATCGCCGTGGTCGTCTGCCACAAATTGTTGAATGCGGGCGGTAGTGATTTGCGCGATCAGATCGTTAATCTTTTGGTCGTCGCCGCGTGCATGGAGTGGTTTCACGATTTCCCAATGATTGCCTTTCTTCTGCAGGTCCATTTCACCAGCAGGCGTCTTTAAAATGATTCGCGACACCTGCGCGGTGATCAGATCGGTTAATTTCCGGTCGCGGAATTCTTCCGGTTTTTTATCGATGTCCTTCTTGACGGATTGCCCGGCGAGAAACGTTTCCTTTGAATTTTCGAAGCGGACATACATCTTGCCTTCCAACGCGGCGTCTTTTCCGAATAAAATTTCCGGCGGTCTATCCTGGCCGAGTAGTTTGAGCCTCAGCTTCGGCTTGTTCAGGCCGTACTCAGTGAGTTTGTTCTTATCGACCTCGATTTCTTTGGCTGAAATCGTTTCGTCCCTCTGCCAGTTCTCCAAATCCGACAGCAAATTCTCGATTAAAGAACTGTCCGTCTGGTCCTTGATTGGGGTTTCAAGACGCCATCTGTTGTCACGGCGGCGCATTTCGATCTTCTCATCCCCATTTTGAATGATGATGCCGTTGATCTTGTTTCGCTCGAACTTAACAACATTTTGCGCCTGGCGTTTGGCTTCTTCCGTGCTCGGCTGTTTCATCTCAACGAACCTGAGATAAGCGAAAACGCCGAGCGTAATCGCGGCCAAAACCAGCGTAGTCCTCCAATTCATAAGTAGACTCGACCAGTCAAACCCGCCGCTGCCACCAGACGACGGTTCCGATCACAGCTGGAATCAACGGCATCAAAACCAAAACGATCCAGCGGAAATTGCGCAACGCGTCTTCGCTGAGACTGAAGGTGAGAGGTTTTGCAATTTTTGGCGCGATACCGATAAGCTTTTCCCGACTCAGCAGCCAATTCACGCTGCCAGAGACGAAATCGAGCGCCTGCTGATCCTGCGTGATCGCATTGTCTTGAACGAACGTCGCATTGCTCACCACCACCAGGCGCGACGAATTCACCTGCACGCGCTCGTCTGCGCTACCGCCTTTCTCGATCGATGCGCCGATCGTTAGCGGTGTGTTGCGATTCCGTTTGGCATCAGCCTGCAGCTTTACCTGATCGTCGGTGTTGTAATCCGTTTCGGCAAAATAACCTTTCTCCGACTGAATCAGAGGCTCTACCCGGATGTTGGCAGCGCGTACGCGGTCGGGCTCGAGCGTCAGCGACGATGTGCCGCCAAAAAAAAGCGCCTGCGCGTCCGCTAGTCGTTTTGTGATTGGACTATCGCCCAGAAAATGCGCTTGCACATCTCGCGTAAGCGCCAGCTCTTGGATTCCCGTGCGCAAAAAGACCATCAGCCGATCGTCGTTCACTTTCACGCCCAGTTCGTTAAGAAATGCGTCCAGCCTGGGCGTCCTGGCCGCGGGATCGAGAAGAAGCAGGATTCGCCCCTGTTTATCCCAGAAGTCGCGCAACAATTTCATTTCGCGATCGGAGAAATCGTATTGCGGCCCAATAATCACGATCGCCTTCATTTCCGCCGGAACTGCATCGACATCGAAAAGATTCAGCTCCTGGAATCGAATGTTTTCGTTCTCGATGAATGTCTTCAGCACGGAGATCGCGCTGTTTTCTAAAAGCGGCGGCTCCTTGTGACCAAGGACGTAAGCAAGAGGTTTTTTCTTCCCTTCCACAAGGTCCATCATCGCGCTCGTGATAGCCTGCTCTCCTTTGAATGCGGCCACGCGTGGGCCTTCGCCGAAGGCCATTCCACTCTGATCGATATCAGCCATCTCGGACGCCTTAACCGTTTTATTGCGTCCTTCGTAATCGAGTACCAACAGACTCTCGTCGGTGACAACTTTGTACTTGTCGAACAGCTCTTTGGCGCGCGAAAGATTGCGCTCGGGATCGATATGTTCGACATCGATCTTTCCGTTCCCTGTATATTGATATTCCGTCAGCAAATTCTGAACCTCGGCAGCAATGGGCGTATTGGGCGAAAAGAAAATCGTGACGCGCATCTTGCCTTTGAGCGTTTTGAGGAAACGCTTCGTTTTGTCAGAGAGCGCATATTTTTGGTCACGGGAAAAATCCCAACGCTTGTAGTGTTTGAAGGCGATAGAGTTCACCATCGCAGCGAGAAATAAAATCAGAGCGATTTGCGCGAGAACATTGAAACCGATCTGAACCCGATGGATTTTTTTCGAGCGCGCTCGCTGCTTTATCTCTTCAGCCATCGGTCATAGCCTCCATTTGCGGGATTGGAATGCCTGATAGGTGAGCGCCAGCATCACAATGGTCATGCTCACGTAGAGCACAATCGGACGCGTATCGATCACGCCCCGCGAGAATGTTCCCATGTGTTCGATCGCGGAGAAGTAGCCGAGCAAATCGCGCGTGGCGGAGCTAACGTCGAGAAGAATGAACTGAACCAAACCGAGAAAGAACAATAATGTAATTGCGCAGAAAGAAATGATCGCGGCGATGATCTGGTTGTTGGTCAGGACGGAGGTAAGGCAACCGATCGAGAGATAAAACATTCCCAGCAACAAAAGCATCAGATACGAACCGAAGTACGCTCCGGCGGAATGAGCCGCCGGCTGATGCGTTACCTTGAGAAAGATCGCGAAGTAAAGCAGCGTCGGGATCCAGAGGACGAGGTAAAAGACCAGCGCACCAAAAAATTTCGACAGCACCACATGCCCGTCGCGTACAGGGGCGGTCATGAGCGGCTCAATCGTGCCGAGCTTAAATTCTTCCGCGAACAGGCGCATCGTAATGAGAGGAAAAATCAGAACAAAGGCGAACCAGAAGAAGACCGAGTTAAAGAACGCCTCCTGCACCGTGTATTGCACCTGGCGCTGGTTCATGAAGGAAACCTGAAAATAGAAATCGATCCCACTGATGATCAGGAAAAAGATGAGAACGATGTAAGCGATGGGCGAGTGAAAGTAGCTGCGTACTTCACGTGAGAGCAGAGTGTAAAATTTACGCATAGCGGCTAGATCGACGTTCGCAGCGACATTGATGTCAAACTACGTCGGGATGGGTGAGCTCGACGAACACATCCTCGAGCGTCGCTCGACGTTGGGTCAGTTCGCGTACGGTCCAACGTCGATCAATGGCCAGGCGAAAAATTTCCTCGCGCACGTCAGCGCCTGATTCCACCCGTAATGAGAATATCTTCCAATCGCCATCTGCATCGACAGTTACATCACGAACACCTGAAATTTTCTTTAGTTCTTCCCCGCCGTTGTCAACTCCCACTTTTGCTTCAAGGACTACACCGCCAGCCTGCCTGATTTTCCCGAGCAAATTCTCCGGCGTATCGCATGCCTCGATTCGCCCTTTATGAATGATGATGACCCGGCTGCACGTCATCTCGACTTCGGGCAAAATGTGCGTCGAAAGCAAAATCGTGTGCTGTTTGCCCAAATTCTTGATTAACTCGCGCACCTGACGGATTTGATTTGGATCGAGACCGATAGTCGGCTCATCGAGAATGAGAAGATCGGGTTCGTGCAAAAGCGCATCTGCCAGACCGACCCTTTGGCGATAACCCTTGGAGAGAGTACCGATCACTTTCTTCTCCACCTCCTTAAGACCGCAAAGTTCCTTCACATCGCCAACACGCTCGGCAACGCGGTGGCGTGGGACCCCTTTAAGCGCCGCGCGATAGTCAAGGTATTCCGTCACGCGCATGTCGGTGTAGAGCGGGACATTTTCCGGCATGTAGCCGACGTGCGCTCGTGCCTGAAGCGATTGCTCAAAAACATCGAACCCGGCGACGGTGGCGCGACCCGAAGTGGGCGGCATGAAGCTGGACAAAATGCGCATCGTGGTCGTTTTGCCCGCGCCGTTCGGTCCCAGAAATCCCATGATTTCGCCCTGGCCAACTTCGAAGTTCAAATCCCGGATCGCAGGCTGGCCGGCGTAACGTTTCGTCAGATTTTCGACTTTAATCATTGCGCGATATTCCCATGAGACAACCGAACTGGCATTGTGTTGCTAATTTTTTATCAACGCGCCGCCATGGTCAAAGTAGCGAGCTGGCGAGCTTGCCTGCCGGCGCGGACCACGCCGAGCGTGAAATCCATATTCGCACCGCTTTGCACTCGGCCAAGCAGGTCCTCGATTCGTTTGACAGAGTTCACTTCGGACGTGCCCACGCGGTAAATCACCATCCCGCGTTCAATTCCCGCTTCGTCTGCCGGACTGTCCGGTTCGACTGCGGTAACCAAAACGCCGCGGCCTTGCGCGTAACCGAGCGCGTCACTTAATTCCCGGCTTAAATCCTGAAGCTGCATTCCAAATAACCGCTCAGCGTTGGACACTGATAGTTCGCTGGTTGCAGTTTGTTTCTCCGGCTTGGGTTGTTTCTGCGCGATTTTTTTGAATCGGTTGACGCTATCGCGTACCACTGCTGCTGGAATAGCGAAACCCAATCCTTGCGTAGGGACACCCTGCGGCGTAAACGCCATTTTCGCTGAGCTGATGCCAACCAGTCGCCCGGAAAGATCGATGACCGGGCCGCCGCTGTTACCCGGATTGATGGCCGCATCTGTCTGCACCAGGTCTTTGTACTCGATATCGTCCACAGTGATGTTGCGCTTCACTGCGCTAAGAACTCCGCGACTGATCGAACTGCCATAGCCGACTGCATTGCCGACTACGATTACTGTTTCGCCCAGCAGGTTCGGAGAAATATCATCGAGACTGATAAATGGGAATGCGGTCTCGGCGTCGATCTTGATGAATGCCAGATCGGTCTTGTCGTCGCCAGTAATGTAGTGGGCGTTGTAGGTTTTCCCATCGTTCGTCGTCACGTGAATTTTCAAATCTGCGGCGCGCTCGACGACGTGCTGGTTCGTAATGATGTAACCGGCTGGATTAACAATGAACCCGGAGCCGAGACTCTGCAGGGTCTGGCGAATCTCGTGCGGCCGAACACGATTGTAACCAAAGAACTGCGCGTAGAAATCCTCAAATGGATCGCGTACTGTTCGCCTTACCACGCGTTCGGTGTTGATATTCACTACCGCTGGCAAGACCTTTGCTGCAGCCAAAACGGCCGGTTCCGAAGCTGGGTCGGTTTGCGCGAACAGGGAGCCGGCAATCGAAGAGCAGAGGATAAGAATTAGAATAATCCATGGATGCCGCATCAGTGTGCCACGAACAATCCGTGACATGTCTCGAAAAATAGATGTCGCCGATGCTATTCGCATTTTCAAACCACCGTCAATTGGCTCGCGCGAGCTTGCAAGTAACGGAACATTGTTCGCACTGTCAACTTGCCGCACAGCGTAATAGTCGGAGATTAATTTCGACATGCGTACTTCAATTGCGGCTCGCGCGAATCTCGATCTAATCGAGGAGAATTACCGGCGCTGGCGGCGAAATCCTGAGTCAGTCGATTCGGGATGGGCCGCGTTTTTCGAAGGCTTCGAGCTGGGGGAAACGCCGGAACACGATGGCGCGGTCACCAAACCGGTCGAAGTCCGCGAAAGTTCGCTGCAGTCGCGGGTGGACGGACTCGTGTACGCTTACCGCATTCTTGGGCACACCATCGCGCGCGTAAACCCGCTCGCAGAGAAGCGCCCGCAAAATCCATTGCTGACCCTGCGCGAACTCGGTTTCAGCGAAAAGGATCTCGATCTTCGCGTTGCATCGAAATTCTTCTTCGACAACCGGCAGATGACGCTGCGCGACATGATTGGGGCGCTGGAGAGAATTTACGCCGGGCCGATCGGGTCTGAGTTCATGCACATCCAGAACACGCGCGTCCGGAACTGGGTGCTGCACCGTCTCGAATCGCGTCCGGCAAAACTGGACGCCCCCCGATCAGCGCAAATGGCTTTGCTGCGAGTATTGCTGGAGGCCGAATCCTTCGAGACGTTTTTACATGCGCATTACGTCGGACAAAAGCGTTTCTCGCTGCAAGGCGCGGAATCATTGATGGTGATTCTCGATGTAATTTTGCAAAAATGTCCAGGCGCTGGGATCGAAGAGATTTGCATGGGAATGGCGCATCGCGGTCGCCTCAATGTGCTGGCGAACTTTCTGAAGAAGTCGCTCAACATTATCTTCACGGAATTCACCGAGAATTACATTCCGAACCTGGTGGCAGGCGATGGTGACGTGAAATATCATCTCGGTTATCGGACGGTGCGGAAGCTTCCTTCCGGCGGCGAAGTCGAAATTAGACTTTCAGCGAACCCGAGCCATCTCGAAGCGGTCGATCCCGTAGTCGAAGGCACGGCGCGCGCAAGACAGCGCATCCGTAACGATACCGAACATCGCCGTAAAGTTTTGCCGCTCTTACTTCATGGCGACGCAGCCTTTGCGGGGCAGGGGATCGTCGCGGAGACGCTCAATATGTCGCAGCTTCCTGGCTACAGCACCGGCGGCACCGTGCACGTGATCGTTAACAACCAAATCGGATTTACCACTCTGCCCGAAGAAGGGCGCTCGTCCATGTACGCGACCGACGTTGCGAAGATGATTGAAGCTCCGATTTTTCACGTAAACGGCGACGATCCACTTGCAGTGAGGTTTGTAGCCGACACGGCACTTGATTTTCGTCAGGAATTTGGACGCGATGTCGTGATCGACATGTATTGCTACCGCAAACATGGTCACCAGGAAATCGACGAGCCCTCATTCACTCAGCCCGATCTGTACGCGAGAATCGAGAAGCGTCCGTCGGTCGCGCAGTTGTACAAGGCAGAGTTGCTCAGGGCTGGAACGCTCAGTCAGGACGACGTGGTCTCACTTGAAACGGAGTTTCAGCTTCGACTCGACTTGCCACTGGAAAATGTAAAGGCACTCGAGAAAGAGAAGGGAAACGAACAGGCGAAGTTCAAAGAGTCGACCGCTGTCTTCCAGCCGAAATACACGAGCTCGGCGGTTACAACCGCAATCAGCGCAGAAATGTTAAAGACGATTGTGGATGGACTAACGCATGTGCCGCATGGTTTCAACGTTCAGCCCAAAATAAAACGTATCGTAATCGAGCACCAACGCCAAGTGTTTGAAGCTGGCGGGCCTTTTGAGTGGCATTATGCCGAGGCGCTCGCGTTCGGTTCGCTCCTCCTGGAAGGAATCCCAGTCAGATTATCGGGCCAGGACAGTTCGCGCGGGACCTTCAGCACCCGGCATTCCGTTCTTTACGATGCTAAGACGGGCGAACCGTACGTTCCGCTCATGCATCTCGCCGAGAAACAGGCCCGCATTTGCATTTATAACAGTCAGCTCTCCGAAGCAGCCGTGCTCGGTTTCGATTATGGTTATTCGCTCGATTATCCTAAGATGCTTTGCCTGTGGGAAGCGCAGTTCGGCGATTTTGTGAATGGTGCGCAGACCATCATAGATCAGTTTATTGTCTCGGCGGAATCGAAGTGGCAGCGCCCTAGTGGAATCGCTTTACTCCTGCCGCATGGGTACGAAGGGCAAGGACCAGAGCACTCCAGCGGCCGGCTGGAGCGGTTCCTGCAATTATGTGCCGAGGACAACATCCAAGTCTGCAATCTCACGACATCCGCCCAATACTTTCACGTCCTGAGGCGCCAAATGAAACGCAATTTCATCAAGCCTCTCATCATCATGACGCCAAAAAGCTTGCTGCGCGCGAAGTTCGCTTCGTCACGCGCAGAAGAATTCACGAACGGACGCTTTGAAGAGATTCTAGGTTCGTCCGAAGCGGGCGCTGCGGAGAAGATGAAACGGGTGATCCTTTGCTCGGGTAAGGTGTACTACGATCTTCTAAACTATCGCGCCGAGCACAAGATCGACAACGTTGCCCTTGTTCGCATTGAACAACTCTATCCGCTGGCGGAAACGAAACTGCGCTCCACGCTGAAGCCTTTTCCGGCAACAGCCACGCTCGTTTGGTGCCAGGAAGAACCACAAAACATGGGCGCCTGGACCTTTATCGAACCACGACTGCGCAAGCTATTTGGCCGCGAAATCGCTTATGCAGGTCGCAAAGCCAGCGCCAGCCCTGCAGTCGGTGCGCTGGCGATTCACAAACGCGACCAAGACGCGCTGGTCGCCGAAGCGTTTCGCGTTTAGGAGCGACGCGAACCTCTAGCTTGCGACCCATAGGTCGTATGGGTCACATAGGTCACGGGTCGCAAGCAGCACGCTAGCGCTAATTGTTGACGAAACCCCGCTCGACCGCGACCCTCACCTAACTCATGCCTATCGAAGTGAAAATTCCCGCGGTCGGCGAATCGATCACTAGCGGTGTCGTTTCGGTCTGGCACAAGAAATCCGGCGACTTTGTGAATGAAGGTGAAGCTCTCTTCACGCTCGAGACCGACAAGGTTTCTACAGAAATTGTCGCCGAAAAGGCCGGCGTGCTCGAAACCAAAGCCGACGAAGGCCAGGAAGTGAAAATCGGCGAAATAGTCGCGACGATTGACGATTCAAAGCCGCCACCCGAAGAAAAGAAGACGGAGAAACGCCCAGAGAAAAAGAAGGAACCCGAGGCGGAGAAACAGCGCGTGGAAGAAAGGGAGAAAAAGGCGCCGCCAGAAACGGGAGAACCTCTTTCGCCCGCAGTTCGACGCATTATCGAAGAAGAACATCTCGAGCCGGAGAAAATCTCCGGTACCGGCAAAGAAGGGCGTTTGACCAAAGGCGACGCGCTGGCCGCGGCGCAGGAACGCGGCAGGACGGAAGAACAGGTTGAGGCCCGCGAAGTTCAACCATCAGCAGATGGCCGATTCACTCGTAAAAGAATGTCGCCGCTGCGCCGCAAAATCGCCGCGCAATTGGTAATGGCACAGCAAACAGCCGCAATTCTGACAACCTTTAACGAATGCGACATGAGCGCTGTGCAAGAATTGCGCGCGAAATCGCAAGAGAAGTTCACGAAAAAAAATGGCGTCAAGCTGGGTTTGATGTCGTTCTTCATCAAAGCCTGCGTCGAGGCGCTCAAAGCCGTGCCCGTGGTCAATGGCCGCATCGAGGGCGAGGATTTCATCCAAAATAATTTCTACGAGATCGGCGTAGTGGTCGGGACGGAGCGCGGACTCGTTGTGCCCATCGTGCGGGACGCGGACACGAAGAGTTTTGCCGACCTGGAACTCTATATTGCCGGTTTCGCGGTGAAGGCGCGCGAAGGGAAATTGAAA
>Ga0099829_10000874_pt1 | contig 16077 bp, 18 predicted proteins | sample CZO8metaG_3_FD_79336 | JGI IMG/M metagenome (GOLD analysis project Ga0099829, IMG submission 79336) | Vadose zone soil microbial communities from the Eel River Critical Zone Observatory, Northern California, USA - CZOApr15con2H2.8 metaG | ecosystem: Environmental > Terrestrial > Soil > Vadose...
CTCACAGGCAAGGCGATTGTTGCCGATGACCACATGGTGCACACGCCGGAAGATCGGGCTCCTCTGCTTCGGCGTTTCCGGCCGCCATCCGGCCAGTCCTTCGACCAGATGAACGCGCACCGGCGGCGGTAGCTTGTCCCAGAGTCCGTACCGTCGGACGATCCGCACGGCGTCCAGGAACGTCGTCCGGTCCGGCGCTGTGGGGCCTGACCCGATCACCCCGAGATCATCTCCGCGGACGTCGGAGAGGAGCAAGGTCAGGACCTGCGCACGGGTCGCGGCCGCAAGCCGCCCGCCCTTGATCGCAGAGAGGTGCTTGCGGACCGCATTGACTTCGGCGATCGTCGCGCCCGAGCGCAGGAGCAGCTTCGTGGTCCGTTGCTTGTCCGCCAGCGACAGTCCCTCGTCCGGCAAGGGCAGGAGGCTGGAAGCGCCACCGGAGAGCAGCACGAGCAGGAGGTCATCCGATCCCAGCGATGATGCAATTTTCAAGATCCGTTCGGCCGCCTTCAGACCTCGCCGATCCGGAACCGGATGGCCCGCTTCCGCAATCTCAATCCCGGACTTCGAGCCGGCTGCCGCGCCCTCCGGCGCTACAACGTAGGCGGAATCGAGCCGCCCTCGAAGCACCCCGACAACCGTCCGCGCCATGGGGACCGCGGCCTTACCGGCGGCCATGACCATCACGCGTCGAATACGACGCAAGTCATACGCATGATCCGCCGCGAGGAGGCGATGGCCTTTGAGGGAAAGCGTTCGTCGAAGTGCCAGCGCTGGATCGGCGGCCTTCAGCGCGGCCTGGAGCATTCCGCGTACGTCCGCTCGGATGGGCAGGCCAGGGAGAATCAGCGCGGCACGTCCGCCTTGAAGCAGGCCGTCGGGCAGTCCACATTGCGACGCGGGATCTTGATCTGATGGGTCCCGCGCGGCAGGTAGTCTTTGCGGATTTCTGGATTGAGCAGCTTGAGTTCGAGGAAGTATGTGCCGTACTCCGCCGCCACGGTTGCCAGATGCCGCTGACTTTCCTTCACGGTGACCGTCACGACTTCGGTGTCCAGCGGAGGATAGAGATCGGCCTTGGCCAGACCCAGGTACCGATCAGGCTGGGAAAAGATCTCTTTGGTGGCGATGATGCGTGGCACGTAGCGCATGGTCTCCGTGACGTAGTGCAGTTTCCAGTAGTCTTTGACCTTCTGATCGCGCATGGCCTTCTGAATTTTCACCTCACCCGCATTGTACGCCGCCATGGCCAGGTACCAGTCGCCGAAGATCTCGTGCAGCCTCTTGAGGTACCTGACGGCGGCCTCGGTCGAGAGCTCCAGGTTGCGGCGGTCATCTTTCCAGACGTTGTTGGTCAACGAGAAGTGCCGGCCCGTGCTGGGGATAAACTGCCAGGGTCCGGACGCTTTGGCCCGCGAGTAGGCCGCGGAGATGCATTTGCTCTCCACCAGCAGAATATATTTCAAGTCGTCCGGCATGCCCGCCTCGGCCAACTGCCGCTCGGCCGGCGGAAAGCACCGGCCGGTGCGCTTGGCGAGGATGATACTGTCGCCCTCGTCTTCGAGAAACCGGTAGAACTCGAACTCGATCCGCTCCCGTACCTGCCACAGTTGGAGCGGCACGGGTGTGCCGGCGAACGTCATGCTGTCGGGGAGCCGATAGCTGCTGAGGAACGGCCTGGTCGGCGCCGGCAGGCGCGCGCGGCCGTTCGACAGCTGCTCGGATGTCTCCAGGGAGGATCCCGCGGGCGGTGGATCGCTTCTGGTGTCAGTCGCCAGCGGCACGGCCAGCAGCGCTGCGGACGCGATCAGGAGCAGGGCTCCTCTCCTTATTCCCACGTGACCCATGACACCTTCTCTCCTAGACCCAGCATGAAATTCTAACAAGGGTCTCACCTGCACGGCAAGGTAATTCTGGTACACTCCCCGCATGAAGCAACTGATTGTCCTAGAAAACACCATCGTGGCATGCCGCCGATGCCCCCGCCTTGTGGCGCACCGCGAGCAGACGGCCCGTGTCAAAACACGTCGTTTCCGTGAGTGGACGTACTGGGGGAAACCCGTCCCCGGCTTCGGGAACGCGAAGGCACGGCTGCTCATCGTGGGATTGGCGCCGGCCGCGCATGGCGGAAACCGCACGGGAAGGATCTTCACGGGGGACCGGAGCGGCGACTGGCTCTATGGGGCGCTCTATCGTTTCGGGTTTGCCAACCAACCGCGGTCGGTATCGCGCGACGACGGGATGCGTCTGATCGATTGCTACATCACGGCTACCGTTCGCTGCGCGCCGCCGGAGAACAAGCCGCTTCCGGATGAGTTCGATCGGTGCCGGCCCTTCCTCGTCGACGAGCTCCGACTGCTCACGCAGGTGCGGGTCGTGATCGTCCTCGGCAAGATCGCCTTCGACGGTTATCTCAAGGCCTGCCGCGAACTCGGCCACAGGCTGCCACGCCCCCTGCCGGCCTTCGGGCACGGGCAGGTTCATCGCCTGCCGTGGGGCGTCCTGCTGATCGGGTCTTATCACCCGTCCCAGCAAAACACCTTTACCGGCAAGTTGACGGCGCCGATGTTCGGCTCGGTCTTCGCAAAAGCGAGGAGGGAATTGAAGCGGGTCGGCGAAATGACGGGATAAGGCTCAGCGCTCAAGCTCGCGCAGGGCCGTCTGAATTTGGCGGCGCTCGGAGACAAATTGGGGGCCAGTGAGCCGGTCCAGTAATCCCTGGTAGTTGTACCGGGCAGTGTCAACTTCTCCGATGGCCATAAGCGTCCGGTTGTATTTGAGAGAACAGCCTCCCCAGGCTCGCCCCGTTTCGTGAAATGCGCGGTTGGCGTCAACGAGGTCCACGGAATTCGAGCGTCGGGCTTCACGCTCATACCCGGCTGCCTCGATCAGCGCCGCATTCAACTCCTTCAGCCTCGCCAAGACTTCTCGGCGCATCTCCTTGGTCGGCGCGGCAGCAAAGCGCGCGGCAGCTGTATCGCAGGCAGTCCCAAGCGAGATGGCCTGCTTGGTGAGCGCGCGCAGGTTCGGCCCGGTGGTTGAACCAGTCGGCGGGGTCGGCGCGCACGACATCAGCGCAAGCAGCAAGAATCCATAGAGCAGAAAATGCGCGGCGGGGAGGTTGGAGGGTGAAGGCACCGGGGTTTGACGAATGTTTAAAAGCGCCACGCGACCCCCGCCGTGAGTCCATAATCGGGCGCTCCGCTGGAGAGTCCGGCTTCCGCGGCCGCGTTCAATCGGAAAGCCTGGGTGACTTTATAATCCACCATGAATAGTAATGCCCGTGGATTGGGTTGGCCGGTGAGAAGCGCAGTCCGTTCTTCATAGAAAACGCTTCCCAGAAGCTGGGGGGTGAAATAATAGCCGAGACCAAGATCAAACGCGGTTTGATTCTTCAGATCAGTGCCCGCAGGACTGCCTATCACGGTGTAGCTCAGATCAAAATACCCGACGAATCGCTCCCAGAACCGGCGGCTGACCTCTATTCCGACGCCCTCATCGAACTTGCCGGTCCCCAGGCCTTGAGAATCATCCGCAGTCGGAAATTTCACTTTGGCGATCAGGGCGATGGTAGGCAGCAGGCCGTGCTCATCCACGACGTAGTACCGGCCTTTCAGCAAGACGTCCCCCAGTCCCTCCTTCGTGACCGTGCCGGTCGGGGCCAAGGTAGCATTGCGGCCGGTGCGGATTCGCTGCGGTTGTCCGTCTACGAGCGTCGTTTCCCCGGTCGTCCGCAGAATCAGAAAGGGAACCGTCAACGCGAGGTCCCCCTGATCAAAGAACCGTTTCAGGGTAAAGGGGATATACACGGTCTCGCTGCGGGTAGACGTCCCATAGGTCCCGCTTTCATACGTCACCGAAGAGCTGAGCTGCCAATTCAGCTGCTCTGCGGCCATCACCTCAGGGACAGCGTGGAGTCCGATCCAGCCGACAAGGAGCATGAACAAGCACCATGAGCCGATCGCCAGCACTTGTTTTCTCATCTAGCCCTCCTTCCCGCCCTCTCAAGCAAGAAGGGCGTCTCACAGGTTATACCTGTAACACGCCCTTCGTTCAAGGTCAGCCAATTGTCCTGTCTTATTAGCCGGCGCTACGCCGATCCATCACCGTCCGGGACGTTCCGGACGCGCCGGGTGCTCGGGACGGTCAGGATGCTGGGGACGTTCGGCTTGGTCCGCTCGGTCCATTTTGTCAGACTTGTCAGGACGGTCTGAGCTGGTCTTGCTCTCTGACCGTTCCACGGCCCCACGGTCCGCCGTCTTGAGGGTTTGCTCTCCGCGATCCACCGCACTGACCACAGGACCCAATTTGAAACCCTGCTCCTTGGCGATCTTGCCCCACCCCATTTTCTCGCTCCGGAGCTGTTGGATTTTCGTGAGGGCCTGTTCCGTGGTCAAAGGGGTCTTGGATGTTGCCGACATGTGCTGCGCCATCGCGAGGCTGATGGTGATCTCGCCCCAGCCCATCTTCTGATTCCTCATGTCCGTCACGCGCGACTCGGGCACATCGAATTGTTTGGACAGGGCCTTCGCGCGAGACTCGTCGTTCTGGGATGAGGCTGCGGAGCTATTGAGGGTGGTCCCTTTCTTCTCCAACACCTGCTCGTCATCCGCCCAAACGATCCCTCCGCTATACCCCCACACCAGCATGCTTAAGATCCCGACACCCACTATCGTCATTAGGAGCTTGGCCTGCTTCTTCATGACTGTCTCTCCTTTCATTCAATTTTTCCAATTTTTGCACTACTAGTTATCGGCCCGGTCATGCATCACTTCGCAGACGGCTCTCGGATGGCGTCGCCAGCAGGGTCCATCGGCCTGTCTTGTCCCAGCTCGGGAGGAACCGCTCGTAGGGGATAAACACGTCCTTCTCCAGGCTCGAGTGGACATACACGCCTTGGCGCTGGTCGTCATAGCCGGTCACCACCACATAATGGCCTTGCGGGAAGATTGCGAACCCCAGGTCCAGCAACGCCACCAACGGACGCCCCTCCTTCAGCTCGGATTTCAGATCGTCGATGCTGCCCCGATAAATCTCGGCCTTGAGACCTCGCGCCTGCGCCGCCAGGAGCAGATCGAGCGGCAGGGTTCCCTGGAGCTTGGGCAGGTAAATTTCCTCCTTGAGTGTCTGGGGGTCTGTCTGGATTCCCCAATAGGTCAGGACGCTGGCGAGCGTGGCCGGGCCGCATTGATCGGTGTCGTCCGGAAAGAACGGCACGGCGACATGTTGGTGAGGAGAGTCTGCCGGGGCAAGAGAGTCATGAACAGAAGCCGCAGAGCCGACCGCATTGAATTCGGCCGGTTCCTTGAGGGACCCCGCGCAGCCAACGAGCAGCACGATCCCCAGACCCGCACCTAGTCCCGCCACAACTCGTCCAATCCGTTTGCCTTGAGCGCGCATCGTCGCGTCCTCGGTCTTTATCGCCTACTTGGTAATCTGGATCCGGTGGTCTAAGAGGTACACCAGAACAATGGCAAGGATGGCGATCACCAGCAGCGCGATCACGATGCCCAGGCCGCCATCCCCAGCAGGGATCATCGCTTCGACCTGCGTGGCCAATTGATGTACCTGGGCGTCCGAGAGCTGGTTCACGCGCGTATTGATTTCATCCTGGCTCAAGCCGTAGTCAGCCAACCGCTGCTGGACCACCTTGGTTTCCAGCACGCTTTGGATCTTTTGGAGATCGGCAGCCCGATTCTGCTCCGTGCCTGATTCACTCGCCTTCGCCGAGGGGGGAGCCAGCATCGCCCGCCCTTCCGACGGGAACAATCCGGTCACGAGGGTAGTGAGAACCAAGGTCCACACCACGACCTGCGTAAACACCGTTACTCGCAGTATCTGTCGCATAGGCCTCCCCCGCACCCATTTATTCGGTTCGAGTGGACGTGCGCCGCTTGCTAGTTTTTGCCGCGTCCTCCGTTGCCGCCGGCATTCGAGTGGCCCCCGCCGGCTCCAGTCTGCACGCCGCTACTCATGACGCTCTGCTGCCCTGCACCATTGCCCTTCGGTCCAGAATTGCCTCCATCCTGCTGGTTGCTTGCGCCAGTATGGTCCGACTTTCCTGCCACAAAGGTCCGGCCGCTCCCAGTGGTAATCATTGTGCTTTGGGACGAGTTCGAGTGCGCCGCGTGATTGGCCTGACTGACCACCTGTCCAAGATTCTTTTCCTGGACCAGCCCCTGTGCTTTCATCGACTTGAAGACCCCACCCCATCCCTTGCCATCCTGCTTCATGGCGGCAATGTCATCGCGCGACAACAGTTTTGTGGGCGGGGGGGTGGTATTCTGTTCCGCAGCAAAGAGAGCATTCACGATCTTCTGATTGCCCGGGGAGAGCTTGTCGAAGGCGCCCTCATTTGAGCTCTGCGCCACGGCTACTGACGTGAGCATCATGAACGACAGTATGGTGATCACAAAGATTCTCAACATGGTTCAGCTCCTCCTTTGCTATTTGGGGGAATCGCGCTCGGCTGTCTGCATTACCTTGTTGGCCCGAAGCGGGTGATCTTCCAGCGTCTGCGCGGTTTGGACGATGATTTCCGTCGCGGTCGCACGATCCCGCCAGAACCAGCCCTGTTTGGCATTGACCCGCATGCGGGATACCTTTGTGGTCAGCCGATCCAGCTCGATCTCGACGTCGCGGTCGCCAGCTACTGCCACAATTCTCCTGCCACTGCCGGACTCGCTCGCTTTGTTCGCCTTGATCGTGATGTCCATCCGTTTGAGGGTCTTCAGTGTGGCCCCTTGTAGATCCTCAACCGGCGCAGTGAAAGTCTTGTAGGCAACGCTGTCCAGGGTATAAGAAACGCCGGTGCCGCCTGAGACCCCTGCCCCCGCGCCAAAGAGCGTCAAGCCGGCGGCGCATCCCTGAGCGCCGAGCAGGACAACAGTCGTCACCCCGATGACACTCCACCTTGTTACCATTTCAGTCACCCCTTTCGGTCAACTTTTCGGCTCGGGCGCGCTTTTGGCTCTGTGGCGGTCTTGATTATTTTCTGGGCCATCCCATGCTCGTCCAGCTCGACAACGACACGGTCCCCTTTGTGCAACTCTTTCAGTACCGCACCATCTGCAACCGCAATGAGCATCCACGTGTCTTTCTTTTCAGATTGGACTGTGACCAGCCGTTGCATCGGATCAATCCCATCGATCGTGCCGCTGAAGGTCCGAGGCGCGACCCGATCATTACTGGAAACCTGATCGGCCAAGCTTGGTGAAACCACCACCGCCACCCAGACCAGCAAGCTCACAATCGTCATGCTGATCGTTCTCATAAGCATCGCCTCCTTTTCCCTGCTCGTTATCTGTTGACCAATGTGGCGGGACCCTTCCACGGGATGCGCCGCAGGGTCCCTCGACACAACATGTCTTTCTGTTGAGCAAGGGGGATACCACACGGGGAAATGTCAATAACATATTGAAAAATAATATAATTTTACAGATCAATCCGCGTGTGAGGAGGGAAAACTGAATGGATTTAACTTCAGGGTTTATACTAGAGCAGTCTGAACTTGTTGATTTTTCAATCGACTAGGAATGTATGGCTTCTACTACAGGGAAAAAACCATTTGGTTTCAAGCGAGTTGATCGATACGGAGTGCCCCGGTTCTGTCTCGCTCCCAGCCAACGTAGAAAAGATTCCACTGCCTTCGGGCCCGATACCGAAGTCTCCGCTCCGGCTATCCTGCACCGTCCCCCAATCCCCACCGTGATCCCACGACCCCGCAGCACGCGAAACGCATCGATGTCGGTCCGGTCATCGCCGAAATACACCGGCACCCGGCCGATCGCCCACGGCCGCTGGAGGAGCGCAGCCACTGCCGTACCCTTGTTCCAAGCCCCAGCCGGTCTCACTTCAAGCACGCGTTTGCCGTGCAGCAGTACCGCTTTCTTGCTGACTACCCAAGGAGCCAGAGCGAGCAACGCTTGGCGCCGCAGCCGGACCCGATCGCCGGGCCGGACGAGCCGATCATGCAGGGCGACACTGAGTCCTTTGTCCTCAACCAGGGCACCGGGGATTCCCCGCGCCACGGATTGTAGCGCTCTGGTCCATTCCCGGACCTCTCTTTTTGAAATCCGCTGGCCCAACCACTGCACCGCAGAGCCGGGTTCTTTGTAAACGAGCCCGTGATGGGCTACGTATCGGACGCCAGCAACCCCGACCCGTCGACGCAGGTCGGAGAGGGCGCGGCCGCTCACAATCACCACCGGCACCCAACGCGCTAGCCGGCTCAGTGCCTGTCTGACCGGAGCCTTCAGCCGCGCTTCCTCCGGACGCCGGACGATCGGGGTCAGTGTACCGTCATAGTCAAGAAAGACAACGAGACGACGGGGAGGAATTGCCTTCAACCGTGCGCGAAGCGATGGTCTGCACCTCATACACGCAGGTCCTGCGCCTGGCCCGTCATCAACCCGGCATCGCGCAGGCAATTATCCACCCAGGCATGGATGTCGTGCTTCTCCAGGTGCGTCCGCATCTCACGCATCCGGCGCCGCCGCTCCTCCTCTGGCATCTCGAGCGCCTGCTGAATGGCGTCAGCCAGCCCTTCCGGATCGTACGGGTTAATGAGCAACGCACCGGTCAATTCATCAGCCGCGCCGGCCATCTGACTCACAAGGAGAACACCGGCCTCGTCCACCTGGGACGCCACATATTCCTTCGCCACCAGATTCATGCCGTCATACACCGAGCTCACCAACGCGAGATCCGCCATCCGGTAGTAGGCGACCAGGGTGTCCGGTCCGATCCGGCCCTCCAGATACTCGATGGGACGCCAGCCCTCCGCTCCGTGACGTGCCTCAGAGCCATGCCGATCGTTGATTTCGGAAACGGTCTGCCGGATCACCTCACGATAGCGACGGTACGCCCCTACCTCGCTTCTGGTCGGCACCGCGACCTGCACAAAGGTAAACGCGCCTCGGTACTGCGGGTAACGCGTGAAGAAAATGTCCAGAGCCCAGAGACGCTTAAGCAGGCCCTTGGTATAATCCAAGCGGTCTACCCCGAGCCCTATGCGGATGCCATGAGGGAGACCGAGTCGCCGGCGCGCAAGGGCCATACCATCTGCCACCCCCTTGGCTCTGGCGCACTCGGAGAAAGAACGAAAATCCACGCTGATGGCACGCGCCGTGAGGCGCGTCCGATGTCCGCCGTGCTGGACGATCTCATGAGACGCGTCCACTTGGGCCCCTAAAAACTGATGCGCACACTCCGCAAACGCCCGGACAGATCCGGCGGTTTGAAAGGTCAAGCAATCAGCCCCCAGCAACCCTTCCAGCAGACGACGGCGTTCCGGCAGGATACGAAACACCTCCGGTCCCGGCCAGGGTATGTGCCAGAAAAGCGCCACTGGCTTCTCAGGGGCGGCCTCCTTGATAAGACCCGGCAGCAGTGCAAGATGAAAGTCATGGACCCATACCGGTGCCGGCTGCTCGCGGAGCTCGTCGAGGACGGCATCCGCGAAGCGCCGGTTCAAAGCGCAATAGGCATCCCAGAATGCCTTGCGATAAGCCACGCGATCGAGCGTGATGTGGCAGAGCGGCCAGAGCACCTCGTTCGCGTAACCCAGGTAGCCCCCTTTCACCTCTTCGGGTGTAAGCCAAATCCGGCGAAGCCGGTACACTGGAGACTCAGGAGGAACTTCGACAATGTCTCCCGGACTCACCGCCTCGCGATCTCCCTCTCCGCTCCCCCAAGCGATCCAGGTCCCTCCAAAACGACGAAGTACCGGATCGAGCGCGGTGGTGAGACCTCCATCAGTGGGCTGACACACCAGGCGGCCCTTGAGCCGCCGGTGTTCGTAGGGTTCCCGGTTCGACACGACGATCAATTGCGACCGATCTGGAACAGTCGGCGGCTTCGCATCCCCGCCATTCGGTGTCATTGTGCACCCCGGCAAAGATGGATGATCAGCGCCAAATAGTCCTGCAGGTGTCGGGTGATCAGGAACCGGTGGCGAACGTACTCCTTCGCCTGCCGGCCCATGGCGGCCATCCGATCTGGCTCGTTCAAGAGGCGCTTTGTGTAAAAGGCCGCTCCTTCGGGTGAACTCACGGTATACCCAGTCTCACCCGGAATGACCTGAACCATGATACCACCCGTCGCCCCGCCTATCACCGGCTTGCCCTTCCACATCGCCTCGGCAACGGTCAGGCCGAATCCTTCGCGTGTGGACTTCTGAAACACGACCGTCGCGGCCCGTTGGAGGGCATTGATCTCGAGGTTCGCGGTTGGAGGCAAGAGCAGAAGGTGCACGTCGGGATCTGCACCGGCCGCTTCCTGTACCTCCGCAAGCACCTCGGCCCCTTCCGGATCATCGGTCGCGGTGCCGCCCGCGAGCACCAGCCGGCAGTCATGGCTCTTCTTGATCAGGCGGTAGGCCTCGACCACACCGACGGGATCCTTGAATCGGTCAAACCTCGACACCTGAAGAATGATCGGTTTGTCACGAGGCACGCCCAATCCGTGGAGAATCCGGTCCACCTCTTCGGCCGTGAGTTCACGATTCTTGTCGCTCAACGGGTCGATCGAGGGGTGAACCAGGAACTGGGGGATGGGAAGCCGCTGGGCGAACCTAGGCAGCGAGAAGACGGCCGCATCGTACCGGACCACATAGGGGCGAAGAAACTGCCACACGGCCGGCTGAGGAACCGAGAGATCGATGTGGCACCGCCAGATCCACTTGGCGCCCTGCGGGCGGGAGTGGATCAACGCTGCCGGCTGAGGATCGTGGATCATCGTCACTTCGGCGTCCAGATTCAGTCTCTTTGCGTTCTCACGGTTGCACTCAAGGTAGGCCTCGTACATTTCCGCTGTGATCCGCTGCTTGGTCCCTTGCAGCGCGTTGTGAAAGCTCTTGGTCGTCTTGTAAAAGACCTCCGACCCCGTCACCACCTCCCAGCGGGTCTTGACCTCCAGTTCATCAAGCAAAGGCAACAATCGCTGCAGGATTTCGGCCACCCCGCCGCCCTGGCGCGTGGAGTTGACATTGAGCATGCGAATGCCCGCGACCTGTCGAGCAAGTCGCCGCAAGAAATCTACAGTCCCCTGTGGGGCCACCTCCCGGTACTGCTCCAGGAGGCTTCCTACCGCTGCACCTTCCAATACAGTACTCATCGGGAACTCCCTGTGCTCATGGCTCGGTCGCACAACCGTACGATTCGCGCCCGCATTCCCTCTAAGCTCAACCCGAGGCGCCCCACTTTTGCGACCTGCGTGGCAAGGTCCGGAAGACCCAGCCCATCCTCGGCTGACAGCCAGTCGGCGAAATCACCCGACAGCCGTCCTTTCCGCAACCGCGCCTCGCAGACGTGGTTGTATACCGCCCCTACCTCCACATGCGCCAGGGCTTCGCGGAATTCCCTGAGCGTCCAAGCCTGCAGATCCAGATCCGCTTCGATCACGTGGGACCGGACAAATTCAAAGGGCTCGCCTGTGGTAGATCGCGGAACGGTGCCGAGACGGCTCAGATGGTCGGCTATGATCGTCAGGATGCTGACACGGAATCGCTCGATGTCATCGAACTCAAACGGGTCAAGAATGCCCAGCCGTTCGCCCAGAACGCTGTCCTGTCCTTGCAGTGCAACCCAGGTGGCGAAGTCGTTGGGGTATAACCCCTGGCTGTACGGATGTCGGAGATAGCAGCTGTGAGTATGATAGTAAATGCTGTCCGCGGGGGCCTCTTCAATGATCTCCAGCAACCGGGCCTCGTCCAGCGCACGTTTGCCCAAGATCTCCCGCAGCTCCATGCACGAAGCGAACCGGAAGGGTTGTTTTGCGCGTGACCCGATCATACGCCCACCTGAAATTTCATCGCATGCCTCACAAGTGTCTCAGGTCATCGGGCGCCCGGTCGCGCGGCTTGTCGGAAAGCATCCGTTCCAGAAACTCTTTCGCGAGGTCCTTGGCGCCCAGACCGAGGGCAAGCGCCACGGCCAACGCGACGCCTCCCAGGATAATCCCGAAACCGACGACGACGATGTTCCGGGCAATCCCTAATTGCTCCAGCGCCATCGCAAGAGCCACCAGCAGGACGCCCCACCTGGTCAGGACGGCGGCGGTCGTTGCGGCTGGAAAACTCGCATTCACAGCCGCGATCAGCGTCGCCCGCGCGACGAAATTGCTCAGGAACATCCCGACGACGAGGATGACGGCTGCGGTCAGAAGGTGCGGGATGTATCCCAGGAAGGTGGTGGCAAACTGGTTCACCGGGGTCAGGTCGAGCGTCCATAAGGAGGCAACGACCGTCAGCGCGAGGAGCCCCCAATAGAACATGCGGCCGACAAGATGGCAGGGGTCTGGTTTCAGACCGCTCCGCGTCAAGGCGGCGTTGAAGCCGATCCGATCGGAAAGGTGATTCACGCCCATCATTCGCAAGAACCGCTCGACTCCGCGTCCCAGTGCCCAGGCCAGCGGCCACCCGACGCCGAGGATGATGACCGCGGTCAACAGGTTGGGAAGGAAATGGACGATGCGGGTCCCGATGATCGTCAACTGTTCCACGAAAGCAGTGTCCAAGAAGTCTTTCATGGTCATGCCTCCTCGCTTGCGCCCCAGCGGTCCAAAAGATAGGGCTTGAAGCGCTCAAACACTTCACTCAAGCGCTCAACGCGCTCCTCCGCTTCCCGAGTCGTGAGGCCTTGCGTTTCCACGACGAACGAGGCGGTCCGGCCCAGGTAAAGCGGGGTCATGGCTTTGATCAGATGCTCCCGATTGAGGACCCGTCGGTGGAAGGCCACGGCGCAGTCGTAAACGGTTTTCGCCCAGACTTCATCCGGAATATGGAAGACATGGGGCAGCATGCCCTCCGTGGCCGTCAGTGCCTGGAGAGTCTCCGGGGCCAGCATGACCTCCCAGATCGGACGCAGATCGACAAGTCCCTGTCGAAAGCTTGCGATCATGGCGTCCACATTGACGTGCACCGGCTCGACGCCCACTTCATATTGAAAGCCGAACAGCGGGACCGGCTTCGAACCATGGAGGGGAATCCAGGTTTGCTCATGCTCTTCCATCAGCGCAAAGACGGCCCCCAGCACCTGAGTCAGCATGGCCGACAAGTCGGCGGCTGGGTCCTTGGGATTATGAATCTTGGCGCCCAGAAAGCTCTGGCAAACCCGGGCCCCGGTGGCCACCGCTTCGGTGGTCATCCAGATGTCGATCCCGAAGCGAGCGACATCCGACTCCCACACGTGCTGGTCCATGTAGTGTTGGGCCAGTTTGCCTGAGAAGCCAAAATCCCCCCCGATCGGTTGTCGGATCTGCAAGCCGTACAGGGTTCGTGTCAGTGGATAGACGATGCTGTTGGTAATGGTCCCGTCGTACTTGTGACGGAGGTAGTATGGCGCGACGTAGTCAAAGCCTCCGTTCCGAATCGGCCAGAGGAGCAGCTCGATCCATTCGGGGGTGATCGAGCGGAGGTCCGAGTCCACCACGGCGCAGGCGCTGACGTTCAGGCGCCGGGCCACCTCGAAGATCGTGCGAAACGCGCTGCCCTTGCCGGGAATGCCTTGGTACGGAGTGACGATGCGATGCAGCAGGCTCTGGCGGTCGGTAATCAGCATGCCCCCAAGATCTACGCTGGCCCTAGCCACGACGTCAGGGGTGCCGTCCGTAGACCCTCCATCCGAGTTGACCAACACGGCGCGCGCATCGGGGAAATATTTGGCCAGTCCGGCGATGATCGCCCTGACGACATGGCCGATCGTGCCAGCGTTGTTGAAGCTCGGAATGCCCACGAGGACGTCCGCTTCGGCAATGTCACGGACCTGCGCCTCCGTTGGCTCATCGAGAGGCAACGGCGTCGAGTCAGGCATACTGTGATCGTCCTCCCTGAGCGCGACCTGCTCCCTCCTTACCGCACTCACGCCTCCGCAATTGGGCCTTGGTCCCAGACTAGATGGGGCCGAATGCTTGAGGAGCGTCTTTTCGGATCCCAGGTACAATCCGCCTCGACGGCGTCGATCAGCCGGTCGAAGATGTCAGGGACCGCCGCGGTTACACGGGCCCAGTTGGAGATCATCGGCACGCCCAAGGGATCTTCCAGGAAACCTTCGGACGACAGCTTAATACCCTTGAGAAACGCCTCCACCGCCATCCGCTCTTCGTTGCGATCGAACCGGAGACTGTTGATGGCCGCGTCGTCCTCGTACTTCTTGATGGCCTCTTGTGCGATCTGGAGATAGGCCGCCCGTAGGGTCTTCAGCGTCCCGTCGGCGAAGACCACCCCTTCGCTGGCCAAATTCCGGAAGAGCGCCTTCGAAATGTCCACGCACATTTTGTGGAGTCCCGCTTCGGGGTTGTCGGCCGAGAGCGCCTGATGTTTATGTTCGTACTTGTCCGATAGATCGGCCTGACAGACCCGACGCAGGGCACAGTTCCGGTAGACCTCGGCCAGGACCCCGATTTCCAACCCCCAGTCTCCTGGGATGCGATTGGTATAGGCCAGATCCGTGACCATCGCGAACTCGCCAGCCAGCGGATAACGGAAGCTGTCCAGAAAGGTAAGCAGGGGATTCGGCCCCACCAGCCGCTGGAGCGCCCTGATCATTGGGGAGATGAAGAGTCGTGTGACACGGCCGTGCAGGCGATCGGTGACCCGCGCGTAATAGCCCTTGCAGAATTCATAGCTCAGGTTTGGATTCGCGACCGGGTAACACAGACGGGCTACGTACTCGCGGTCGTACGTCACGATATCACAGTCGTGCAGGGCGATGACTTTGCTTCGCCGCCTGGCAAGAACGTAGCCAAAGGCGATCCAGCACGACTGCCCTTTCCCTGGCAAGCCGACGTTGACTCCCTGATTGACGAGGAGCTTCAGAATTTCCTGAATCCGAGGCCCCTCGACCCAGATCGGCCGAACATCTTGGGGAAGAACCTTGAAATATTCCTTGGCTTGCCGAAACTCCAGAGCCGAGGCACGACCCACGGCGATGACAATCTCATTGAGATACGGAACTTTCTTGAGATGTTCCACGATCCCCCCGAGCGCTGGCCCCTCCAACTCGGAGTAGAGACAGGGGAGGACCAGCGCGATAGGATAGGTCTTCGCATGCTCGGCCAGTTCGTGCTCCAGGAGTTCCAGATTGGGCCTGCCCAACCTGTGCAGCGTCGCGATCGAGCCGGTTTGATAGAAATCAGACATAGCGTGCCTCCCACTGGGTTAGATCATGGGTTTCGATCAGGGCTCCCACAGATTGGCTAAACCCTCACCGCGTGTGGTTTCCGTAAGCGCGTGAACCTGGGCCGCTGGGTTCGGTTCGTGTAGACCACGGAATCAAGAACCTCGCCGCAGCATATGCAGCGCCAGGCATCGAATGCGAGTCTTCCCGTATCATCCAGCAAATCGTAGAAACGTGTCAGGGCCATCAATCCTTTACAGCGCGGACAGCACATATAGCCTCCTTGGTTGATCGCAGAGGGGACATGAAAGCCCCCGCCTCAATGGCTCAGCGCATGAACGGTGGTAACGGTTGAACAATAACTGGGCCATGTTGAAAGAGGTTCGGCTTCAGGAGTTTCTTCACCGCCTCCGCCCAGCCGGCCGGTCCGATCCCCTGGACGCGAATAAGCCCTTCCACTTCAAAGCCCTCAGCATGGCCGCCCCCGGGTCGCTCAACAAGGAACGGCCAATCAACAACTTTCAACATCGGCATGTCGCTTGGACTGTCTCCAATGCCGGCTGTGGAGACCGCCCCTCGCTCCTTACGATAGTAGTCAATCAAGACACGACAGGCCCGGCCTTTGTCGGTGCCTCCCACAAGATGAAAGAACCGGCCGTTCGATATGACGGTCAGTCCGAGACGTTGGGCGGCTTCGCGGATATCTTGAAGCGCCATCGGACTGTTTTTGATCAGGAACGGCTCGTCGTATTCGCGTTGACGGGCCCGCTCGACATCACGGGGAGCAAGCCCTGTCACTTTCGCGATGTCCTCCATCGTCATGTCCGCGAATCCAACCAGGGACACGCCGACTTGTTCTTCGATGCAGCGGAGCGCTTTCCGCAACCTGGGATAGGAGACGCCCATTTCGATCACGCGGTACCCGTCCCGGCTGCTTGAACCAGGCAAGGGGACTTTGAAA
>Ga0099829_10000878_pt1 | contig 16042 bp, 20 predicted proteins | sample CZO8metaG_3_FD_79336 | JGI IMG/M metagenome (GOLD analysis project Ga0099829, IMG submission 79336) | Vadose zone soil microbial communities from the Eel River Critical Zone Observatory, Northern California, USA - CZOApr15con2H2.8 metaG | ecosystem: Environmental > Terrestrial > Soil > Vadose...
ACGATCGCCGCCACCAACGCGATGAAGACGGCAACGCCGAGCCCTGCCAGGAATGCTCTCATGCGCACCTCCCCGTGCGGCGCGATCTCGCTTTGTACGGGTGTAGCATGCCTGCCCGCCAGTGCTCTACTGCGCCGTCGCGCGCTTGAGGAAGTCGATGAGGTCCGCCCGATCCTTGCCGTCTGGCATCTTCTGCAGCGGCATCTTCGAGCCCGGCGCCACCACCTCCGGCCCTTCGGCGAAGAGGCGGTCCACAGTCTCCTCGCTCCAGACGAGCCCGCTCCCGCTGAGGGCCGGCGAGTAGGCATAGCCCGCCACCGCGCCGGCGCGGCGCCCGAAGAGGTGGTAGAGCGTCGGGCCAGCCTTGGTGTCATCGCCCGCGGTCAAGGCATGGCAGGCGCGGCATTTACGAAAGATCCGGGCGCCGCGATCCTCGGCCTCGGCGGCCGGCGATACCGGCGGCGCGGCGCCCGACAGCTCGTGCCCGTCGCCGACATCCCAGAGGCGCACCACACCATCGGAGCCGCTCGACAGCAATGTCTTGGCGTCCCGCGTGAAGGCCAGCGCCCAGACCGGCCCGCGCGCGACATAGAGGCTGCGATGCAGTGTCCCGTCGGCAAGCCGCCAGAGATCGACCGCGCCTTGCGACGTGCCCGAGGCGACGAGTGTCCCATCGGCCGCGAGGGCCAGCGGCACAACCGGGTCCTCATGACCCTCGTAGCGGAAGGTCTCGCGTCGCTCGGCCACGTCCCAGACGCGCACCGTCTTGTCGCTCGATGCCGAGAGGAGGCGGCCGTCGGCCGCGAATGCGAGCGCGTTCATCGGGAAGCCGTTGCCAGGAAGCGTTGCGGCAAGGCTGCCATCGGCGACATGCCAGAGCAGGATCCGACCTTCGTAGTCGCCGCTGGCAAGGAGCGCTCCGTCGGGTGACAAGGCGACTGTGTTGACGTTGGCGCCGTGGCCAGCCAGCGCGCGGCTGGCCCCGGTGGCGACATCCCACAGCCTTACGTCATGGTCCCAGCCGCCCGAAGCGACCATCCGGCCGTCGGGCGACACGGCGAGCGCCGCCACCTTGCCGTGGTGGCCGCGCCAGCGCGCGGCCAGCTTTGCCGTTTCGATATCCCAAACGATGAGCGTACCGTCATCGCTCGCCGACACGGCGCGGCGATTGTCCGGCAGGAACAGCGCGGCATTGACGGCCGCCTCATGGCCGATGAGCCGAGCCAGCAGCTTCTGCTGTGGCAAATCCCAAACGATCACGGTGTAATCGAAACCGGCGGTAATGGCGCGCGCTCCATCGCCGCTGACGGCGATGCCCTTGACCGGCCCGCCATGACCGATGAGCGCGGCGCGTGCGCTCGCCCCCACGACGGTAAGGAAAATGATGGCCGGCAGGAGAAGACGCACTGCCCGCACCACGATTTACCGCTCGCGGTATTCGCGCTCGGTCAGGGAGCGAATGATCGGGCCGCTGTCGTCGCCGGGCGGGCTCCGGTCGCTAGGCGACGGCAGGTCATAGCCGGCGGGCCGATGCACGAATTGCGGGACGAGCGCGCCGGTCTCGGCATCGACGATCAGCGTCGTGACCCGGAAGGCGCCGTTGTCGTCGCCGCCCGGATTCATCACCACCACCGCGTAGCCCGCGCGCTCGCCGATTTTCGTCGGCGTCGCCCGCAGGACGGTCACATGGTAGCGTTCGGCGATGTCGGCGGACACTTTGTCAGCCGTGAGCGGCTCCGCCGCGCCGGCGACACCGAGGCATGCGGTCGCGAGCAGCACCGCGGCCGCTGCGATGAGTCGCACCATCGATTTGCGGCCGGCGCTCAATCGTCGTCGCCGCTGGCAGGCGAGCGCTGCTCCATCTCGGCGACCCAGAGCTGGTGGTGCTCCTCCGCCCAGTTGCGGTCGACCTTGCCGGTGCCCATGGCGTCGAAGGCGCCCTCCATGCCGATCGTGCCGATATAGATGTGGCCGATGATGAGCGCGATCATCAACAGGCCGATGATGGCGTGCCAGATCTGCGAGAGCTGCGTGTCCTGCAGCGGGGTGAGGTCGGTCGGCAGGCCCAGGCCGAAGATGTTAAGGAAGGCGAAGGTGTGCGAGAACCAGGCGAGTTTGAAGGGAAACAGAAGGGCGAGGCCCGACAGGCTCGCCGATGCGCCCCCGAGAATCACCAGCCAGAAGACAAGTTTCTGACCGGCGTTGAATTTCTTCGCCGGCGGATGGTCATGCTTGCTGAAGAAACCCCCGGCGCGCTTGATCCACTGCCAGTCATAGCGATTGGGGATGTTCTCGCGCAGCCACAGCACGAACATCAGCACGATGCCGATCATGAAGGCGAAGGCCAGATAGTTATGCGCGAGCTTGCCGATCCAGGTGAGCCAGGAGAATGCCGTCGCGCCGATGATCGGACGCAGAACATAGCGGCCGTAGAGCATGTTGAGCCCGGAAAGCGCGAGGACGATGAAAGAGACCGCCGTCAGCCAATGGGTGAAGCGCTCGATATCCGTGAAGCGCTCGACGACGAGGCCACTCCAGCCGGATTGGAGCTTGATGCGGCCGCGCAGCGCGAAGAACAGCGCCAGCACGGCGATGATGCCGAACAGCACCCAGGCGCCGAAGGTGGAGAGTGGCCCGTTGCGCGCGGCGCGAAAATTCTCGCCCTCGGACTGGATGAGCACGCCCGCCTGCTTGTTGGGAATCGACACATTGCCTTGCACGCCCTGGCGGATCTGCCGCCAGTCATCGGATTTGCCGCCGGTGCCGAGCGTGTCCGCGGGCGGGTCAAGCGCACGCTGCGCCAAGGCGGGTGCGTCGAAGGAGAGCGTGCCGACGATGCCGCTGCCGATGGCGAGAGCGAGCATCAGAAAGAGCGCGAGCGCGAAGGCGCTCCAGCCGGCCGCGAGAATTCGTCCGTGCCGCATGGCGTTTGCCTCTCAATAGTCTCCATGGCTGGCGCGGTGCTGCAGCTCGGTGATCTGCTCGTCGTCGAGCTTGGTCATCGGCTTCCCGGCATAGACGCCTTTATTCAGGTGCACCTCATGCGCCTGCTCTTCCCGATCGCAGCCGCCCAGCATCGCAAGCATCAGCGCGACACAGACGACAACGGCAAGATTCTTGGGCACCGCAACCTCACGCGACAAAATCATGCCGCCTCAGCTGCGGCCGCCCTTGAGCTGGTAGGCCGTGCCCCACCCCCAGGCGCCCGAACCGAAGCCGCGCGCCACCACGCGCTCGCGATAGATGGTCGAGATGACGTCGCCGTCGCCCGCGAGCAGCGCCTTGGTCGAGCACATCTCGGCGCAGAGCGGCAGCTTGCCCTCGGCCAGCCGGTTGCGGCCGTATTTGACGTATTCGGCCTCGCTGCCCGCCTTCTCCGGCCCGCCGCCGCAGAAGGTGCACTTGTCCATCTTGCCGCGGCCGCCGAAATTGCCGGCCTGCGGATATTGCGGCGCGCCGAACGGGCAGGCGTAGAAGCAGTAGCCGCAGCCGATGCAGAGATCCTTCGAGTGCAGCACCACGCCCTGCTCGGTCTGGTAGAAGCAGTCGACCGGGCAGACCGCCATGCAGGGCGGGTCGGAGCAATGCATGCAGGCGACCGAAATCGAGCGCTCGCCTGGCTTGCCGTCATTGAGCGTGACGACGCGGCGGCGGTTCACGCCCCAAGGCACGTTGTTCTCGTTCTTGCAGGCGGTGACGCAGGCGTTGCATTCGATGCAGCGTTCGGCGTCGCAGAGAAATTTCATCCGCGCCATGATCGTGCTCCTCACGCTCTCTCGACGCGGCACAGGGTGGTCTTGGTCTCCTGCATCTGCGTCACCGAGTCATAGCCGTAGGTCTGTGCCGTGTTGGTCGACTCGCCGAGCACATAGGGATCGGACCCCGGCGGATATTTGCTGCGCAAATCCTTGCCCTGGAAATGGCCGCCGAAATGGAAGGGCATGAAGGCGACGCCCTTGCCGACGCGCTCGATCACCTTGGCGACGACCTTGATCTTGCCGCCCTCGGGGCCATGGACCCATACCTGCTCGCCGTTCTTGACGCCGATCTGGTTGGCGTCGAACGGGTTGATCTCGATGAACATGTCCTGCTGCAGCTCGGCAAGCCAAGGGTTGGACCGCGTCTCGTCGCCGCCACCCTCGTATTCGACGAGGCGGCCCGAGGTCAGGATGATCGGGAAATCCTTCGATACGTCCTTGTCCTGCACCGACTTGTAGAGGGTCGGCATGCGCCACGCCAACGTGTCGCGATATGTGGGGTAATCGGCCACGAGATCGCGCCGCGGCGTGTAGAGCGGCTCGCGATGGATCGGAACCGGGTCGGGGAAGTTCCAGGCGACCGCGCGGGCCTTGGCGTTGCCGAAGGGCGAGCAGCCATGCTTCATCGCCACGCGCTGGATGCCGCCCGACAGATCGATCTTCCAGTTCACCGCGCCGACATTGTTGCCGCCGACCTTCTGAATGGCGGCGAGCTCGTCCGGCGTCAGGTCCTTGTCCCAGCCGAGCTTCTGCAGCAGCGCCATCGTGAATTCGGGGTAGCCGTCCTTGATCTCCGATCCTTCGTTCCAGGAATCGACGGCCAGGATCGACTCCCCGGCGCGCTCGACGCCGAAGCGGGCGCGGAACGTCATGCCGCCATCCATCGGCGATTTGGAGGTGTCGTAGAGCAGCGGCGTGCCGGGATGCTTGAGCTCGGGCGTGCCGTAGCACGGCCAGGGCAGCCCGTAATACTCGCCGTCGCACGGGCCGCCATTGGCGCGCAGCGTCGTCTTGTCGAAGGTGTGCTGGTTCGCCATGTGGAGCTTCAGCCGCTCCGGCGACTGGCCGGTGTAGCCGATGGTCCAGCTCCCTTTGTTGAACTCGCGCGTGACGTCCTCGACCATCGGCACGGTGCCGTCCACCTTGATGTTCTTGAACATCTCTTTTTCGAAGCCGAGCTTGCGGGCGAAGAGATAGATGATCTCGTGGTCGGGCTTGCTCTCGAAGAGCGGCGCCACCACCTGCTCGCGCCACTGCAGCGAGCGGTTCGACGCGGTCACCGAGCCGGACGTCTCGAACTGCGTCGCCGCCGGTAACAGGTAGACCGCGTCCTTGCGGTCGGAGAGCACCGCCGACACGGTCGGGTAGGGATCGACCACCACCAGGAGATCGAGCTTCTCCATCGCCTTCTTCATGTCGCCCTGGCGCGTCTGCGAATTGGGCGCGTGGCCCCAGAACACCATGGCGCGGATATTGTCGGGCTGGTCGATGTTCTCCTTGGCCTCGAGCACCGCGTCGAACCAGCGCGGCACGGTGATGCCTTTCGATTCCATGAGCTTCTTCGACGCGAAGCGGCCCTGGATCCAGCTGTAGTCGACTTCCCAGACGCGCGCCCAATGCTTCCAGGCGCCTTCGGCCAGACCGTAATAACCCGGCAGCGTGTCGGGGTTGGGGCCTAGATCGGTGGCGCCCTGCACGTTGTCGTGGCCGCGGAAGATGTTGGCGCCGCCGCCGGCGACGCCGATGTTGCCGAGCGCCAGCTGCAGCACGCAGTAGGCACGCACGTTGTTGTTGCCGTGGTGATGCTGCGTCCCGCCCATGCACCAGGTGAGCGAGCCGGGTCGGTTCGTTGCCATCATATGCGCGACGCGCTTCAGCTGCGATTCAGGCACGCCGGTGACGCGCTCGACTTCCTGCGGGTTCCACTTCTTCACTTGCTCCCGTATCTGGTCCATGCCCCAGACGCGCCGGCGAATGTATTCCTTGTCCTCCCAGCCATTCTCGAAGATGTGATAGAGGATGCCCCAGATCAGCGCCACGTCCGTGCCCGGCCGGAAGCGGACATATTCGTCGGCATGCGCGGCGGTGCGCGTGAAGCGCGGGTCGCAGACGATGAGCGGCGCGCCGTTCTGCTCCTTCGCCTTCAATATGTGCAGCAGCGACACCGGATGCGCCTGCGCCGGGTTGCTGCCGATGAAGAACAGCAGCCGCGCATTGTGCATGTCGTTGTAGCTGTTGGTCATCGCGCCGTAGCCCCAGGTGTTGGCCACGCCCGCGACGGTGGTCGAATGGCAGATACGCGCCTGGTGGTCGCAGTTGTTGCTGCCCCAGAACGACGCGAATTTGCGCATCAGATAGGCGCCCTCGTTCGAATGCTTCGAGCCGCCCAGCCAGTAGACCGAATCGGGCCCCGACTTCTGGCGGATCTCCAGGAGCTTGTCGCCGATCTCGTTGAGCGCCTGATCCCAGCTGATCTTGGTCCATTTGCCGTCGACGAGCTTGGTCGGGTATTTGAGACGGCGCTCGCCATGCGCATGCTCGCGCACCGAAGCGCCCTTGGCGCAATGGGCGCCGAGATTGAACGGGCTGTCGAAGCCCGGCTCCTGGCGCGTCCACACGCCGTTCTCGACCGTGGCCATGACGGTGCAGCCGACCGAGCAATGCGTGCACACCGTCTTGACCGATTTCGTGTCGCCTGCGGCTGCGGGCGCGGCGCCTTCGGCCTTCTTCACCATGCCGGCGCCCAGGCCGAGCGCGGCGGTAACGCCGCCGGCGGCAAGGCCGGAGCGGCGCAGGAAAGTGCGGCGGTCGATGGCGCTGCCGGCGAGCGCCGGCGTCAGCTTCGAGAGGTGCGTGGCCCGCGCGGTGCCGCTCGTCTTCTTGACCAACATGATACGTCCTCCCGCGGGCTCAGAACCTGGCAGTCTCGTAGAATTTCCGGACATGCGCGGTTTCGCGATAGCCGGTCTCCGGCTGCGCCGGCGCCGCAGCCTCGCTTGGCGCCGCGCCGCCCGCCGCCAGCGCCGCCGCGCCAGCGGCGCCTCCCATGCCCAACAGCTTGAGGAACTCGCGACGCTTAGCCGTCAGCCGCTCCGCCTGCTCGCTCATGTCGCTCTCCTGTCCAATTCGTCGCTCGGCGTCATGGCGAAAGCGATCGTCTCGATGCCGATGAACAGCCGACCCACTCGCCCCACCGCGCGATAGAACTCTGCCGTCTTCGCCGCCTCGAGCTCGGCAAAGAACCGCGCCGCCCACGGCGCGATATGCCGCTCGAACAGGCGGCGCTGCACCGTCAAGGGTGCCGAGTCACCGAAGGCGCCCTCGATCAGGCCCGCCATGACCTCGCACAGCGCGGCGATGTGGTCCTCGGGCTCCTTGACCTCGGGCACGCGCACCACGCCGAGGCCGGCGAGCGCATCGCGCAGTTCGGCAAGCGGCTTTTCATGGAGGAACCCGGTCAGGTAATAGGAGCCATAGGGTAGGAGCTCGCCGCGCCCGATCCCGATAAAAAGATCGTGATATTCCGCCGCTGCATCGGCGGCGCTCGCTGCCGCCGCGCCCCGCGCCAGCGCCGCAAAGGCTTGGCCGAGCTCGCTCGCGTCGCCGGAGATCCGGCCGAGCGCCGCGAGCAAAGCAGCATCCGGTGCCGCCGCGAGAAGACGCGCCAACAAGGAATAGAGCCGTGCCCGGAACAGCTCTTCTTCGGGAATCTCGCGTGTCACCCGATCGGTCGAATCGGCCACGCTTGCCGAAGCGACACTCATCCGACGCCCCTCCCGGCTGCGAGGTTCTTCTCATTGTGTCTCGCAACCATCAGATTAGTCTAATTCAATGTCTCTGTGCGATTCAACGATTCCGTGTCCGTCGCTTGGTTTTGCTGCGGCAGACGCCCCGCGATCTCCGCCGCCGAGGGCACGGGATCGGCGGCCGCGGTGGCCGGCGCGGGCGGGGGCCCTGCCGCCGGTTCAGGCTGCTTCTCGTCCGCCGGGTCGGGCATGCCCTGGAGCACGCGATAGACCGTCGCGACCACGCCGCCGACCGCGAATGCGGCGCCGAAATCCTCGGCATAATCGACAAGACCGTCGAGATTGGCGAACACCGGATCGCTCTGCCAGAGCTTGCGCAGCGCCTCGTTGCGCAACGCGTCCGGCACATCGGCCCGCATGAAGGGCGTGTAGTCCGAGTCCTTGCCGAGCGTTTCGACCGGCGGCAGCTCCTCGACAGGCTTGGCTGCCGCCGGCGCGGCGGGCGGTGCCGCCGGCGTATCGGCTTCGGCGATCCGAGGTGGCGCCGTCCCAGCGCGCGGCTCGGCTTCGCGCGGCTCGGCTTGCGCCTTGCGCTTGAGGCGCGACCAGCGCGCCAGGAAATCGCCCGGGTCAGCCAAGCTCGTCCCCTTCCACCGCGGCGCGCCGTTTTCCGTCGGGGTTGGGCCGGCGGCGGCGTTTCTCGAAGGGCTCGTCCACGTGATAGCGCGCCACGTAGCCCGCCAACCAGAGCGCGATCGCCTCGGGCATGGGCAGACCCTCGACCACGACGTCGCCGCCGTCGAGGTAATCCTGCGCCTCATAGGGACAGACCGTGACATGGAAAACGGCCGGCCGGCCTTCAGGCTCGTCATTTTCGCTGCGCCAGAGCGCATAGACCACCGGCTCCGCCTGTGACAGGTTGTACCGGTAACCCTCGGTCTCGCTCGGGAAGAGCTCGATATCGAGCGTCGCGGCATGATAATGCGCCCAGCCTTCGCCCTCGCCCAAGCGGCGCGGCGCGGCGATGTCGGGCGCGCCGGGCACGACCGCCAGAGCGCGCCAAGCGTAGTCCTGCCAGCGATGGCCGATGCGGCGCCGCTCGAGCATGACGCCGACGCGCATGCGCTCGCTGTTCTTCATGCCACCTCTCCGCAGCTCCGAGCCCGCCCGTTCACTCGCCGATCATGGTGCGGGCGAGCCGGAGCAACTCGTTGGCCTCGGCGGCCTTGCCCTCCTTGCATAGATCTTCGGCCTGCTTGATGGCGGCCTCGGCCTGTTGCGTCGTCTTGGGCCCGATGGTGCTGGTCTTGAAGGCGGCTTGAGTGTCCTTGAGCGGTTGGTCGCAGCTCTCCGCGGCGAGAACCGGCCCGGAGATGGCGATGGCGACGAATCCGAGGAGAAGTGCACGAATCATGAGTCCTTGCCTTCCTTGTATCCCTGTGCCTAGACACGCTGGGGCTCTACAATAGTGCCACGATTGCGCGGCGTCGTCCAAGCGCCGCGGCACGAGGAAAGGTGGATGGAGCTCGGCGGCCGCAAATTGCTGGTGTGCAACTGCGAAGGGACGATGTCCCTCGACGGTAAGGCGCTCGGCCGGGCCTGCGGCGGCGAGGGCGCGCTTTTCGTCAACACGCAGCTCTGCCGCGCCCAGATCGAGAACTTTCGCGCCGCGGCGGCGAAAGGCGGGCCGCTCCTCGTCGCCTGCACGCAGGAGCAGCCGCTGTTCGACGAGACGTTGCGCGAGGCGGGCCTCGACATCCCCGTCGCCTACGCCAACATCCGCGAGCGCGCGGGCTGGTCGGCGGCGGGCGCCGATGCCCTGCCGAAAATGGCGGCGTTGCTGGCAGAGGCGGCCCTCGATATTCCACCGGCGCCGAGCGTGACGCTCAAATCCGAAGGCGTATGCCTCGTCTATGGCAAGGACGAGGCCGCGCTCGCTGCAGCGCAGCAGCTCGCGGGCCGCCTCGACGTCACGCTGCTGCTGACCAAGCCGCGGGACGTCGTGCCGCCGCCGCGCATGAACGTGCCCGTCTTCCGCGGCACCATCACGGCGGCGCGCGGCCACCTTGGCGCCTTCGAGCTCACGGTCGACGACTATGCGCCGGCGGTGCCGTCTTCCCGCCGCGCGCTGGCCTTCGAGACGCCGCGCAACGGCGCCGGCTCGCGCTGCGATCTCATTCTCGATTTGAGCGGCGGCGCCCCCCTCTTCCCCTCGCCCGCGCGCCGCGACGGCTATTTGCGGCCGGATCCGAACAATCCGGCCGCGGTGCAGCGGGCGCTCTTCGACCTCGTCGATCTCGTCGGCGAGTTCGAGAAGCCGCGCTATGTCGATTTCACCGCCACGCTGTGCGCGCATTCGCGCGCGCGCAAGACCGGCTGCACGCGCTGCCTCGATGTCTGCCCCGCCTCGGCGATCCGCCCCGATGGCGACACCGTGGCGATCGACCCCTATCTCTGCGGTGGTTGCGGCGCCTGCCACAGTGTCTGCCCGACCGGCGCCGCATCCTACGCGCTGCCGGCACCGCGCGCGCTCGGCGAGCGGCTGCGCACGCTGCTGCGCGCCTATGACCGCGCCGGCGGAAGGCGGCCGGCGCTTCTCGTGCACGACCCGCGCCACGGCGCGGAAATGATCGACGCCATCGCGCGCCACGGCCGCGGCATCCCCGCCAATGTGCTGCCGTTTGCCCTGAACGAAGTGACGCAGCTCGGCTTCGATCTCCTCGCCATGGCCTTCGCTTATGGTGCGGCGCAGCTCGTGGTCCTCGCCCATCCGGAAAAGCACGACGCGCTCGGGGCGCTGGCCGGGCAGATCGGCCTCGCCGAGGCCATGCTCACGGGCCTTGGCTATGGCGAGGGCCGCTTGCACGTGCTGGTCGAGGCGGATCCCGACGCGGTCGAGCGCGCGCTCTATGCGCTTCCCGAGGTCGCGCCGCTCCGGCCCGGCGACTTTCTGCCGATGGGCGACAAGCGCGCGTTGATCCACCTCGCGCTCGGCCATATCGCCAAGGCCGCGCCGGCGCCGCAGGAGATCGTGCCGCTCGCCACCGGCGCGCCCTTCGGCGCGGTGGCGCTCGACCTCGCCGGCTGCACCCTCTGCCTCGCCTGCGTCGGCGCCTGCCCGACCGGCGCGCTCCAGGACAATCCGGAGCTGCCGCAGCTCCGCTTCCAGGAGGATGCCTGCGTCCAATGCGGGCTATGCAAGGCGACCTGCCCGGAGAAGGTCATCACCCTGGTGCCGCGGTTCAATTTCGCGCCGGCTGCGGCAAGTGCCGTCGTGCTCAAGGAGGAGCCGCCCTTCGCCTGCATCAACTGCGGCAAGGCGTTCGGCACCAAGAGCTCGGTCGAGCGCGTGCTCGAGCGCCTGGCGATGAAGCACAGCATGTTCCAGAACGAGCGCGCCGTGCGCCTCATCCAGATGTGCGAGGACTGCCGCATCATCGTGCAGTTCGAAGGCGAGAAGCAGCCCTTCGCCGCCGCCCCTCGCCCGCTGCCGCGCACCACCGACGACTATTTGCGCGAGCGCGAGGAACAGCGGCGGCGCGAGCCGGACAAGAGCGACTGAGACCGAGCTTACCGGGGCGGCAGCGGCTGCGGCGGCATACCCGGCGGCAAGCCTTCGGGCCCGCTGCGCCGGTTCTGCGCCTGGCAGAGGGCGTCGACCCGCGTGCGGAACAGATCGGCCTGCTCGGGCTTGAGCACGCCGTCGCGCAGCTGGCCGTCGATCACGGCAAGCCGATCGCGCATGCAGAGCGCGATCGGGTCATCGCCGCCGCCGGCCTCCACCTTCGGTGCCGGCGAGAGATCGTTGCGGTGGATGTAGAGCAGCGCCGCGGCGCAGAGGACGAAGACCACGATCGCCCACAGCCGCGCCGCCGGCCGGTCGAGGAAAGCGCCGTCTCTCGTGCGGCGGGCCACGCTCCGCGTCACGCCGGTTTCGCCAGCGGCAGGCTGGTGACGAGGTTCTGCGGCTTCACCCGCAGCCGCCGGTCGGCGGTCATGGCGAGCCCGAGATAGACCGGCCGGCCCGCCAGCTCCGGGAGCGTCGGCGCCGGATCGGCGAAGCTCAGCCGGAACAGCGCAAGCAGACGACGGAGCCGCTCTTCCGGGACCTCGGTGCCGCGATAGAGATCGTTGAGGATCGCCGTCGCCTCGCCGTCGAGCCCGACATGCCAGGACCAGCGCTCGTCGCGGATCGCCTGCACCGGCTCGATGCGCACGGCGAGGCCGAGGAGATGCGCGATCCACGTCTCCAGCACGCGGCAGAGCGCATCGAGGCCGGGCCGGCCGAAGCTCAGATCGAGCACGGTGTCGAAGCGGTCGCCGCGCTCCCAGTATAGGGACGCGTTCGCCTCGTCGAGCACGTCGAGGCTGACGCTCCGCATCGGCGTCTGGTTTTCGGCGAGCAGCCGGCCGAGCGAGCCGAAGCCGCCGGTGGCGGCATACATCTCCACCGTCTCCTCGTCGGCGAGCATGACGGCGCCGTCCTCGAGCGTCACCTTCTGGCTGCGGAACAGCAGCTCCGCCGCGCGCAGCCGCAGCGAATCGGTGCAGCCGTCGAGAATGTTGCGCAGGATCACATGCGCGAGGTGATCGACGAAAAGCGGCGGGATGTCGACGGACTCGGCGCGGAACAACCCAAGATAGCAGGCCTCGAGCGAGGGGCTCGCCAGCAAGCGGTCGCGAAAGCGCAGCAGGTGCCGATAATTGTCGCGCATGTCGGCATCGGCGAGTGTCGCGAGCCGACCCTCGTCAACCATCTGGCGTGGATCGGCCAGGAGCGCGCTGTGGAGCGCGATCTCGGCGGCACAGGATTCCTGCACCGGGCGCAGCTCCGGCCGCGCGAGGTAGGCGCGCAGGAAATCGTCGCTGACCTGCAGATTGCCGCTCGCGTCGCGGCGCAGCAGCGGGAAACCCGAACTCAGCCAGAAATCGCCCGACGTCAACGGGCGTGTTTCACTCATCGGCGCCGTCCTCGCCTGGCTCGATCTTCCAGATCGCCGCGTGCGGCGTCTCGCGCGGCACCTCCACCGCGCGGAAGCGCTCGATGATCCCCTGCGGCCCCCAGGAGCGCTGCACGGCGATGAGGGTGTTGATGCGGTGGCTGCACAGGCTGGCGGCAAACTCGGCTTCCTCGCGCGCCGCCGCGCGCGCCGCGGCGATGTCGGGCGCGCCGAAGCGGGACAGGAGATGCTGCGCCAAGGCCTCGACGACATCCTCGTATTCGACGAACCCGATCTCGGCGACGCTGACGAGCGTCGACCAGCCGAAGCTCGCGGTACTCAGGAACCCGTGCACGAAGGCCTGGCGGTCCTTGTTGACGAAACGCTCCGGATCATCGTCAGCGAAGACGAAGGCGCCGGACACCGCCCATTCGCCGGGCTCGGCGGCATTCGAGAAAATATGCTCGTCGGATCGGTCGAGCCGGATCGTCTTGAGAAGGCGCATCATTCGCAGATTATGCCCCGCCCTTGCTGCTCTCAACACGTAATCTCGCCGCTGTCGTCGTTGTGCCGCATCACGCGCCCTCGCGCGCTGAAGGTGCAAAGCGCGACACTACCGCTATCAGTGGTGGGGCCTGCATGCGCGTTTGTACCCAGTTGTGCGCTGCGTCACCGACAGAGGCGCGACACGCTGCTTTCCTGGTCCGAGCACTCCGTCACGAGGCGGAGACCGGATCAAGGAGCTAGACATGTGCGTCATCCCTGAGCGCGTGAGCATTGCAAGCGTGATTCTCCTACTATGCGCCACCGTTGCCGCGGTCGCGCCGCTCGCCGATGCTGCCGACGCCGACAGCGATCGTTCCAATCCCATGGAGGCCGCTGCGGTTGTTCCGGCCGAGCGCTCGACGCCGGCGCCATCGGCAACGCCCATGGCTGCCAACATCCCTTCCGTGCAATCCATTGAGGCAGAGGACGCCATCACCGGCAGCGAGCCGGATCCAGAGACCTTTGACCGACGCGGCCTCGAGATGTGGTGGCAGAGGCAAGGTGCTAAGAAAACCATGATGCTGGCTAGGTGAACGGACTCGCCGCCGCGCCGGGGGATCTCCTATGTCGAGTTGCCCGCGCGAGGGCGGTGCGTCTGGCCTCGCGGTCAAGATGCATGTCGAAGGCAGCTGCCCGCCTTGCGTAAGCGGCGCTCGAGGCGCTGGTCGGGAAGCCCCACGAAAGATCTGTCACTATTCGCGCGTCGCTCGCGGTAGCATAGAGGTGCAGTTCGAGGTTATGGGCGCTTCACCGGGGTGGATCATTCAGGCTAAGGGAACAACGACATGGCAAAAGTCGCTTATCGGGTCGTCGAGCACGACGGCGGGTGGGCCTACAAGTTCGACGGTGTATTCTCGGAAACCTTTCCGAGCCACGAAGCGGCCGTGAAGGCCGCCAAGCGCGTGGCTTTGGAGCAGCGCGCGCCCGGCGAGACGGCAGAGATTCAATATGAAGACGAGGACGGGAAATGGCGATCGGAGCATGTCGATGGTCACGATCGTCCGTCTACAGATGTTATTGAATAGGTGCTCCGGACCTGGAGCGGCGTTACGCGGAGCGCGCGCCATGGCAGCGCTCATGCGTCACGGCCACTCGTCCCGCGCTCGGTCGAGCACGGCGCGGTCCCAGCGGGCGAGGTCGGCTGCCGCCTCATATGTCGTTTGAAAGAACTGGAGCAGCGCTTCGTCGGGGTCGGAGGCGTTGCGAACATCCTCGTAGGGCAGGATGAACTCCCGTGCCTCCGTGCTGTAGCGCGCGCCGTCGGGACGTACCGCACGGTCGCCGTAGCCGACCGGCTCGGGGTAGGCGTAGGCGTAGAAAGCCGGCTCTGCGATCACTCCGCCGCCGGGCCAGAACCCGCAACTGCTGCACTCGTGCGAGTAAGCTTCCACCATGACGTAGTCCGGGCAGTTCGGCGCGCCGCCGGGGTGACGCGGCGCCCGCCGCCCCGAGAAGCGGGTCGCCGCCAGATCGAAGCTCCCCCAGTAGAAATGCACTGGGCTGGCCTTGCCAAGAAAACGGCCGCGAAATCGCTTCAGCACGCGGTCGGCCTCGACGAGGATCTGCCAGCAGCGGTGAGCGGCGTCCGGGTCGTAGGAGGCGTGTTCGCGATCTTCCGCGAAGGGGATGGCGGTCTCGACCTCGACGGGTGCCCGCCGCCTCATCGCGACCTCGACGCCGAGCGAGCGCAACGCCGCCATGTACGCCGCGTAGAAGTCCGCCACCGAGCGCGGCACCAGCGGGAGCGCGCGCGTCGCGCCGTCGCTCACTCGGAGCAAGAGCGCGTGGTCGAGAAAATCGAAGTCGACCGCGAAGATCCGCGTGCCGTACGGGATCGCCGAGGTGGTGAGGCCACGCGGCGTCAGGTAAAGCGGGACCTGCCACCAGTGATTCTCCATGGGCGCCAGCGCGAGACGCGTCTTGCCGACGATCTGCGTCCACATGTGGAGCGTCGCATAGGTGTCCCGCCATTCGCCGAGAGGCAGCGCCGGCCAGGCCGAATTCTTCGCCGCGGCCTTCATGGCGCCTCCGGGGCGGGCTCCATCATTAACTCATCCACGTAGCACCAAGCCCAGTCCTCGCCCGGCTCGAGGCTTTTGATGAGCGCATGGCGCGAGTGATGGAAGTGTTTGGTCGCGTGCGTGCCCGGTGACTCGTCGCAGCAGCCGACATGCCCACAGGAGAGGCAGAGGCGAAGATGGACCCACCACCCGTACGTCTTGAGGCACTCCTCGCAACCCTGGGGCGTGCGTGGCCGCACGTCGCGGACCTGGTCCAGGTGTGTGCATCCTCCTGCCATCATCTTGTCTCCGTGCTCCGGTGCGGGCTCGCCACGGCGCAAAGGCCGAGCGCTACGCCCCCCGGTCTCATGCCTCGCTGGATCATAACCGGTCTTGCGTCGGTTGGCATTGTAAACGGCCTCTCACGCCCGGCCTGCCCGCCCAGACAACGCCGTTGATACGGGGGCTGGGCGCACCGCTTATGCTGCGCCCGACGCGCGGCGGCGGCGCCGGTGTGAACGGACCGCGTCCTGCACGGCGCGTCGGCGAACGTGCGCGCTTATGCCATCGGCGATGATCGAGCCAGCTGTCCGACCACCGCCGCGCGCCAATAGAAGCTTGCGAGGCCCGGTCTCTCCGGCTGGGGCCCCTCTCAGAGTTGCTCTTCGCGGATCAGTTCGGCGCCGTAGAGCCGAGCCTCGCCCTCGAGCCAGGCGCGCGCATCCTCCCGAGCGACAAAGCGCCGTATCCCGCTGCGGTGGCTGCCGGCGCCGAGCGACACGCGGTAGCAGGCGCGGAAGTCTCCATCGATACAGTCGATCGCCACCGTGATCCGAGCGTGATCTTCCGGTGGTGGTGTCAACCGGCTCGACCGAGCAGAGCCCCTGGATACCATGTCCGCTCGACTCCTCGCGTGGCGCATTCAGTACAAATCAACGACCATTGCTCGCCGGTAAGAGGGCGGTCTCTTGACGGCGATTTGACCACAGGTTACGCAGATTCCAAGCCATAAGATACGCGGATTCCATGCCATAAGAATGGAGTGGAGCGAA
>Ga0099829_10000903_pt1 | contig 15865 bp, 19 predicted proteins | sample CZO8metaG_3_FD_79336 | JGI IMG/M metagenome (GOLD analysis project Ga0099829, IMG submission 79336) | Vadose zone soil microbial communities from the Eel River Critical Zone Observatory, Northern California, USA - CZOApr15con2H2.8 metaG | ecosystem: Environmental > Terrestrial > Soil > Vadose...
ACCTATCCCGACGCGCCCGGCGCCACCGATCTCGTCCCCGCACCGGGCTGATCAGGAACAGGGAAGCCTTGGTTCCTTGCATCGCGGGGGACAGGGGTAGACAATCGCCGACCGCACGCGACGAGGAGCCAGCATGGAACCAGGCCGGTCGGAATCCACTCCGACCCCGAAGCGCACACCGCCGCTGCCTCAGCTCGTCACCGAGCTGCGAGATCTCGTGGTCACCTACGTCAAGCAACAGACGTTGGTGCCACTGCGCAAGCTCGGCCGTTACATCGGCTTCGGGCTCGGAGGATCGGTCCTCCTCGGCTTCGGATCACTGTTCCTCGGTCTGGGAGCTCTGCGTGCACTGCAGACGGAGACCGGCGAGACGTTCACCGGCGACTGGTCATGGGCGCCGTACCTCATCACGTTCGCCGCGCTCGTCGCGGGAGCAGGGCTGGTCTGGACGGCACGCGGTGCCCGTCGCGCGGGGAAGGAATTCCGATGAATCGCAACAATGACCGCCCGGTCACCCGTGTCGACATCGAGGCCAAGCTCGAGGAGATCCGCGGGGTCGCCGATTCCCAGGTGGGAGCGGCCCAGCAGGTGGGCCGCCCGGTCGTCGCGGCCGGGGGTGCCGCGCTCGTGGTCCTCGCATTCCTCGTGGGGCGTCGGCGCGGGCGCAAGCGCAGCACCATCGTCGAGGTCCGGCGCGTCTGATGGCGCGGGCACGTCGGCGTCGTCGCCGATCGCTCACGGGACGGTTGGCGTCCTCGGCGCTCCGTCGCGCGGTGACCAGCGGGTCGCGCACGTGGTGGTACGTCGGCGCGATTGCCACCGGATTCCGCGTATTGGGTCGGTTGCTCGGCAGCCGCGACGACGTGCAGATCTTCCGACTGCGCCCGGGTCAAGGCCTGGAGATACGCGAGCTTCCGCGAGAGCGCTAACCGGGCCCGCCGGTACCCTGCAGCGATGAAGGTGCTGCTGCGGAATCCACGGCGCGAGGTGGAGGTGGCGGGGCCGATGACGGTCGATGCTCTGCTACGAAACCTGGAGCTCAACCCCGAATCGGTGCTGGTCATCGTGGGCGACGAGCTGGTCACCCACGACATTCGCCTCGGCAACGACGCCCAGATCGAGATCCGGCCCGTGATCTCGGGTGGCGCGGCGTGAAATGTCGAGTGTGCCGTGCGCCGGCCGCCATCGACATCCGTCGGCACAACGCGGCGTTCTGTCGCGACCACTTCCTGCACCACTGTGAGGAGCAGGTCCGCCGGGCCATCGACACCCATCGCATGTTCGAGCCGTCCGACCGCGTGCTCGTGGCGGTGTCGGGCGGCAAGGACTCGCTTGCCCTGTGGGACATGCTCACGCACGCCGGGTACCAAGCCGATGGGTTGTACCTCGGTCTCGGCATTGACGAGTACTCCGACACCTCGCTCCAGTACACGCGCGCCTACGCAACCGACCACCGTCTCACGCTGCGCGAAATCGATCTCCGTGACGACTACGGATACCGCGTGCCCGAAGCGGCCGCGGCCACGCGGCGCGCGCCGTGTGGAGCATGCGGCCTGTCGAAGCGGCATCTCTTCAACTCGGCCGCCATCGAACACGGCTACGACGTCGTGGCCACCGGGCACAATCTCGACGACGAGGCGGCGGTCCTCCTCGGCAACGTCCTCCGGTGGGACGTCGGCTACCTCGGACGACAGCAGCCGGTGCTGCCCGAGGCACCCGGATTCGTCCGGAAGGTGAAGCCGTTGGTGCGGCTCAGCGAACGCGAGACCGCGGCGTACTGCGTGCTGCGCGGCATCGAGTACCAGGTCGAGGAGTGCCCGATGGCCGACGGCAACCGGCACCTCGGATACAAGGAGATCCTCAACGCGATCGAAGCGCGTTCGCCGGGCACCAAGGCCGCGTTCCTCTTCGGCTTCGTCGAACGAGGCCACGCCCGTTTTGCCGCCGACGCGGCCGGCGAACGCGACGAGCTCGGAGCATGCGAAGTGTGTGGCGCGCCCACGACCGGCGCGGTCTGCGCGTTCTGTCGGCTGCGCCAACAGGTCAGCGTGAAGATCGGCGCCCGGCCGACGTCGGGCGCATAACGCCATGCCGCGCGTCTTCGATCCGGGGGATCGGGTGCTCCTCGTCGACGCGAAGCGCCGGCGTCACCTGGTGATCCTCGCGGTCGGCGGCGAGTTCCACACCCACGCCGGTGTGTTGCCGCACGACGCGATCATCGGGCGGCCGGACGGCGTCACCGTGACCACCACGCGAGGTGCGCGGCTCGTTGCCGTGCGCCCCACGCTCGCCGAGTACGTGCTCGAGATGCCACGGGGTGCACAGGTCATCTACCCCAAGGACCTCGGGCCGATTCTCGTCCTGGCCGATGTCTTTCCGGGCGCGCGAGTGCTCGAGTCGGGTGTCGGGTCGGGCGCGCTCAGCTTGGCGCTCCTCAGGGCGGTGGGGAGCGGCGGTCACGTGATCGGTTACGAGATCCGCGACGACTTCGCCCGACGCGCGCAAGCCAACGTCGAAGGGTTTCTCGGGGCCGACGTTCCGTTCCACGTCGAGATACGCGATGTCTACGAGGGAATCGAGCTCGACGACCTCGACCGCGTGCTCCTCGACCTTCCGGAGCCGTGGCGGGTGGTCAAGCACGCCGAAGCTGCGCTGCGCGCGGGCGGCGTCATGCTCGCCTACCTGCCGACGATCGGACAGGTGGCACGTCTGCGCGAGGAGCTTGTCGACTCCGCCTTCGGCATGATCGAGACGCTCGAGGTGCTGCAGCGCACCTGGCACGTCGACGGTCAATCGGTACGGCCCGACCATCGAATGGTGGCGCACACCGGATTCCTCACCCACGCGCGGTTGCTCGCGCCCGGTGCGTGAACTTCCTCGATCTCGTCATTCTCGCGATCGCTCTCGGTGCCGGCTGGCTCGGCTACCAGATGGGTTTCGTGCGCAGAGTCGCTTCGTGGGCGGGCCTCGGGCTGGGGATCTTCGTCTCGGTGACCTTTGTCGACGACGTTGCCCATGCCCTGCGCGGCCAACCGCCGCGCTCTCGCTTGCTCGCCGCGCTCGGCTTCTTCATCGTGATCACGACGATCGGGCAGGGCATCGGGTTCGCGATCGGTGGAATGTTGCATCGCGGGCTCGGCCGCCGAGCGGGGACGGCCGGCGATCGCGCCGACCGAGTTGCGGGCTCCGCCGCGGGCGTGGTCGGGGTGCTGATGCTGTTGTGGCTCTTGATACCGGCGCTTGCGGGTTCACCCGGGTGGCCGGCGCGCGCGGTTCGCGGATCCGCCTTCGCGCGCGCCATCGATCGCATCGCGCCGAGCCCACCTTCCGAGGCCGAGATCCTCGGCCGCATCGTCGGCGACGAAACCTTCCCCGAAGTGGTCAACACGCTCACTTCCCCCGACGCGGGGTCGCCACCCGCGAATGGCGTGACCAACACCGTGGTGACGAAGCTCACTCGATCGACGGTGAAGGTTGAAGGCGTGGCGTGTGATCTGGTGCAACAAGGAACCGGTTTCGTCGTGGGCCCCAATCTCGTGGTGACCAATGCCCACGTGGTGGCGGGGGAGACCCGCACGCGCATCGAGACCAGTGACGGGCGTCGACTCGATACCCAGCTGGCCGCGTTCGATCCCGACCGTGATCTCGCGGTCCTACGTGTTCCGGGACTCGACCTGCCGGCGCTCCCAGAGGCCGACGGTCAGATCGGCGAGCGCGGCGCGCTGTTCGGCCACCCGGACGGAGGTCCACTGCGGGAGTCGCCGCTGCGCATCTCCGAGGAGATCGTCGCGGGCGGCACCGACATCACCCGCACCCACCACATCGAACGCCATGTCTACGTGCTCGCGGCGGTCGTGGCGCCGGGTGACTCGGGCGCGCCGGTCATCGACCTCGCGGGCCACGTGCTCGGCGTGGTGTTCGCCTACGACCAGAGCCGCGACACCACGGCGTACGCGCTCACGCGCGCCGAGCTCGACTCCGTGCTCGACCCCGTGCTCGCCGGCAAAGCCCCCGCCCCCAAAGGCACCGGCACCTGCCTCTCCGAGTGAAGGGACGGAGTGAGTTCGCGCGGTTGAAGTACCGTACCTCGTAAGGCTGCGCAGCCTTACGAGGAGGTCGTTGAATGCCGCGTTACATGGTTTCTTGGAGCGCGAATCCATCCGCTTGGCCCACCGACCCCGGTCAAGTGCTCAGTGCCTTGGAAGCCGCGACTGGTGGCGGCGACCAACTGCTTGCGGGAGGAGCAGCGAAGGAACTCGGCTGGTTCACGCCTCAAGAGGGCTATGCCATCTTTGAGGCGGACTCGAAGGAGAGCGTTCTGGGGATGGTGCAGGGGTTCTTTCCCTACTACACACAAGATGTCCGCGAAATCGTGCCGTGGGAAGCGGGCAAGAAGGCAATCCTGGACAGCGCCCGTCAGGCCGCATCTCGCTAATTCTCCTTGAGGTTCACACGGCCTGTTCTCGAACATGGCGTTCCGTCGGTCCCGATCGGCACGTCGGGCGCGCCGACGCGACCCTGAACGCGTCCCGAGTCTCGCGTCCGGGTATCACCGATCGCCGGATGGCCGGATGGAGGGCTGACCCCCCGTCTCAGAGGAGGCTCGGTTCGTTTGGTTTAGGGATTGATGTGGCCGAGCACGCTCAGCCACTCCATGCGCTTCGGCTGAGCTACCCCCGCCTGCGCAAGTGCTGGGCCGAGCGATGCCATCCACAACTCCTGATCGGCGCGCGACTCCCACACCTCGACGACGACAACCGTGCCTTCGCCGCCACCGCCGATGTGGGTCAGGAGCCCCTTGGGCCAGTCACCCGCGCCCGTGTTGGGATCGAGTCCGAGGATCGCATTGACCTTCGGGTACAGAGCCGGATCGCAGTCGACTTCGATGATGATGACTTCAGCCATCGCCGGAGGGTACCGGCTTCCGCCTCGTTATGGTCGGTCGACCGACCTCCGTTGCACCATCCCAGATCGCCTGGCTCGGAGTCACGCCCCCAAACGAGGCAAACCTTGCCTGACGCGACCGACAACTTTGATCGAACGCAAACGCCCCGGGCTTGGCCCGGGGCGTTTGATGGGAGGGAGTGAGCGGACGTGACCGACAACTTTGATCGAACGCAAACGCCCCGGGCTTGGCCCGGGGCGTTTGATGGGACGGAGTGAGCAGTGCGAGCGAACGGCCGCGAGACGGGTATCCCGGCTCGCAGCGAGCGAGCCATCAAGCAGGCGAGCGACGGTGGGATTCAGTCGACCTCGATGAAGATGCACTCGCCGGGGCATTCCTCGGCGGACTCGATGGTCGCCTCTTCCATCCCGGCAGGAACGTCGGCGAGGCCGTCGGCACCGCCCGGGTCGCTGAAGACCTTGTCGCCTTGCTTCACGTAGGCGAGACCATCGTCGAGCAGCGTGAAGACCGACGGAGCGATCTCCTCGCAGAGCCCGTCACCGGTGCAGAGGTCTTGGTCGATCCAGACCTTCATCTCGTCCGATCCTTCTCTTCGACGGCCCTCTTCGACGGCCCTTCGACGGCCGATGGAACATCTTGCAGCGTAGACGCGGGGTGGGGATTTCTCAAGCCGATCCAGGGGAAATCTACGCGAGGCATGGCGCGAAACATGCCGTGGTGTAGCCGAGGCCCCGGTGTAGTGTCCGAACGAGGTCGGAGGGGGACCGATCCCACGAGTCGACAACCCCGAACCAACCCGCCGCAGGAGGTGACGCGTGGCTTCCGAGCACGACCGGCGCCTGGCCGAGTACGAGCGGGAAGTGGGCGCCCTCCAGGGCCAGCTCAAGGCGCTCGAAGAAGAGGTCGTCGTCCTTCGCCGCCGCCTGCAGGACGCGCCCAAGCGTGTTCGCACGCTCGAGGAGCGGGTGCTCGAGACCAAGGGACAGCTGGCGCAGGCGGTATCCCAGAACGAGCGTCTCTCGGCAACGCTGCGAGAGGCTCGGGAGCACATCGCCGCGTTGCGTGAAGAGGTCGACAAGCTCACGATGCCGCCGTCTGCGTACGGCACGTTCCTCGGAGCCAACGACGACGGCACCGTCGACATCTTCACCGCCGGACGCAAGATGCGCGTGTCGGTGCATCCCGAGGTCGAGGTCGACGTCATGAGGCGGGGCCAGGAGGTCGCACTCAACGAATCGCTCAACGTCGTGCTCGCGCGCGCGCCCGAGGTGTCGGGCGAGGTCGTGGTGTTGAAGGAGCTCCTCGAATCGCGCGATCGCGCCCTGGTGGTGGGGCGAGCCGACGAGGAGCGGGTCTGCGAGCTCTCGGCCGAGCTGATCGGCGAGAAGCTGCGAGCCGGCGACCATCTCTTGATGGAAGGCCGCTCCGGTCTGCTGGTCGAACGGCTCCCGCGACCCGAGGTGGAAGAGCTCGTGCTCGAGGAGGTGCCCGACGTCACCTACGACGACGTCGGTGGTCTCGACTCTCAGATTGACCAGATCAAAGACGCGGTCGAGCTGCCCTACCTGCACGCCGAGCTGTTCCACGAGCACGAGCTGCAACCGCCAAAGGGCATCCTGCTCTACGGCCCGCCAGGGTGCGGCAAGACCCTCATCGCCAAGGCGGTTGCCAATTCGCTGGCCCGGCGCGTCGCCGAGAAGACGGGCAACTCCTCGGCGCGTTCGTTCTTCCTCAACATCAAAGGCCCCGAGCTGCTCAACAAGTACGTCGGGGAAACCGAGCGCCAGATCCGGCTGATCTTCGAGCGCGCCCGAGAGAAGTCGGAAGAGGGTTACCCGGTCATCGTGTTCTTCGACGAGATGGACTCGTTGTTCCGCACCCGCGGTACCGGCATCTCGTCCGACATCGAGAGCACGATCGTGCCGCAGCTCCTTGCCGAGATCGACGGCGTCGAAGCCCTGAAGAACGTGATCGTGATCGGCGCGTCGAACCGCGAGGATCTCATCGACCCCGCGATCCTGCGCCCCGGTCGTCTCGACGTGAAGATCAAGATCGAGCGCCCCGACGTCGGGAGCGCGCGCCAGATCTTCGCTCGCTATCTCACGCCCAACTTGCCACTCGCCGACGAGGAGACCAGCCGCCACGGCGGGCCGGAGAAGGCCGTCGCCCAGATGATCGAAGACGCGGTCGAGCGGATGTACGAGACCGACGACGCCAACCGCTTCCTCGAGGTCACGTACCAGAACGGCGACAAGGAGATCCTCTTCTTCAAGGACTTCTCGTCCGGCGCCATGATCGAGAACATCGTCCGACGCGCCAAGAAGTTGTCGATCAAGCGCCAGATCGAAGGCGGCGAGAAGGGCATCGGCACCCAGGATCTCCTCGACTCCATCCGCCAGGAGTTCCGGGAGCACGAAGACCTCCCGAACACCACCAACCCCGACGACTGGGCGAAGATCTCGGGCAAGAAGGGCGAGCGCATCGTGTTCGTTCGCACGCTCATGTCGGAAGGCACCGAGGCCCACGGCGGCCGTCAGATCGAACGCGTCAGCACCGGCCAATACCTGTAGCCACTGACAAGTGGAACGGGGCTGTGGGCGCCTGCCGGTAGGCTGAGCGCGGTATGGCAATCCCGAAGGTGTGCGGGATCGAGACCGAGTACGGCGTCACGCTGCGCGGCGCCGCCGATCCGAACCCCGTCCTCGCCTCGTCGATGCTGATCAACGGCTACGTCGAGCACCACAAGGTCGGCTGGGATTTCGAGGACGAGTCGCCCGGTCGTGACGCGCGCGGCTTCGCCCGGGAAGGCGCGCTGCCGCCCGAGATCGAGACCCACCTCGTCAACACCGTGCTCACCAACGGTGCGCGGTACTACGTCGATCACGCCCACCCGGAGTACTCCACACCCGAGTGTGTCGACGCGCTCGAGCTGGTGTGTGCCGACAAGGCCGGGGAGCGCATCCTCGCCCGCTCGATGCAAGCCGCGCGTCGCCTCGCCGAACCGGGCCAGGAGATCGTTGTCTACAAGAACAACTCCGACGGCAAGGGCAACTCCTATGGCACCCACGAGAACTACCTGATCGATCGCGCGCTACCGTTCACGTCGCTGGTGCGGTACCTCCTGCCCTGGTTCGTGACCCGTCAGGTGTTCACCGGTGCGGGGAAGATCGGCTCCGAGAACGGGGCGGCTCCCGTCGACTACCAGATCAGCCAGCGGGCCGACTTCTTCGAGGAGGAGGTCGGGCTCGAGACCACGCTAAAGCGCCCGATCGTGAACACCCGCGACGAGCCGCACGCCGACCCCCAGCAGTACCGGCGCCTCCACGTGATTGCCGGTGACGCCAACCTGTGCGAGGTCGCGACCTTCCTGAAGGTCGGCACCACTGCAGTGGTGCTCGCGATGATCGAAGACGGCTTCATCGACAAGGACCTCTCCATCATCGGACCGGTCGCCGCCATGCGCACGGTGTCGCACGACCCCTCGTGTCGCGCCACCGTGGAGATGCTCGATGGTGGCCGGGTCACCGCGGTCGAGCTGCAGTGGGAGTTCCTCCGGCTGGCGCAGAAGTACGCCGACGAGATCGGGCTCGACGCATGCGGCGGCGAGGAAATCGGGAACCAGGTGCTCGATCGGTGGGACGCCGCGCTCAGCGCGCTCGAGCGCGATCCCATGCTGCTCGACGGGCAGCTCGACTGGGTCACCAAGCTCTCCTTGCTCCAGGCCTACCGGGATCGTGACGGTCTCGAATGGTCCGATCCCAAACTCTCGCTGCTCGACCTCCAGTACCACGACGTCCGGCCCGACCGTTCGCTCTACGAGCGGCTGGTACGCGCGGGGAAGGTGGAGCGCCTGGTCGACGAGGAGATGGTGCAGGCGGCAATGACCACGCCGCCACCGTCCACGCGGGCGTACTTCCGGGGCATGTGTCTCGCTCGGTGGCCTGAGGCGGTGGTGGCCGCGAACTGGGACAGCGTGATCCTCGACGTAGGCTCCGACCCATTGCGCAGAATCCCCATGATGGAACCGCTCAAGGGAACGCGAGCGCACGTCGAGCCGTTGTTCGAAGAGGTATCCAGCCCGGGTGAGCTCGTGGCCCGGCTGCAGGCGTAAGGAGTCATCGTGCCGGAGCGTGAACGGAAGCAGAAGCCGGCTCCCAAGGAGCGTGTCGAGGAGACGGCCGAGGTCGTCGCGCCCACCAAGCAGGGCGAGGATCTCAAGGAAGAGCTGGACGATCTCTTGGACGAGATCGACAGCGTCCTCGAGTCGAATGCCGAGGAGTTTGTGAAGTCATACGTGCAGAAAGGAGGTGAGTGACCGTACGCAGCAAGGGTGCGTCACACTCTCCGCGTACGCACGACTGATTCACAGAACGGCGGCGGCAGCTCGCACGCGATTGGGCGGGGCGCGATTGGGCGGGGGGAGTTGCGCAGAACTGCCGTATAGGCTCGGCGACGATGATGGACTCTCCACTGCCGTCGTTCGCGCTCGGGCGCGATCCCGGTTCCTCGTTCGTCGACCTGCTCCGCCGGGTCGCGCCCCACGACCTTCCCGGCGCCGGTTCGCGCGATGCCGGGACAGGATCCGGCGTCGAGGTCACCCATGGCACCACCGTGCTGGCGATCCGCTTCGGCACGGGCGTGATCATGGCCGGTGACCGGCGCGCCACCTCTGGATATTCCATTGCCAGTCGTCGCATCGAGAAGGTGTTTCCCGCCGACGATCTGTCGGGCGTTGCCATCGCCGGCGCCGCCGGGCCCGCAGTCGAGATGGTGCGTCTTTTCCAGGTGCAGCTCGAGCACTACGAGAAGATCGAGGGCGAGCAGCTGTCGCTCGAGGGCAAAGCGAACCAGCTCAGCCAAATGGTGCGCGCCAACCTCGGCGCCGCGATGCAGGGCTTCGTCGTCGTTCCCCTGTTCGCTGGTTACGACGACCGCCGAGCGCGGGGTCGGGTGTTCAGCTTCGACGTCACCGGCGGCAAATACGAGGAGACCGATTTCCAGACCAACGGATCCGGCGGTGTCCACGCACGCAACTGGATCAAGGCCATGTGGGAAGAGGGCATGTCGCGCGACGCGGCCATCGACCTCGCCCTCCGTGCACTCTTCGCCGCCGCCGACGAAGACTCCGCCACCGGCGGGCCCGATCTCGTCCGACGCATCTTCCCCACCGTCGCGGTGATCTCGGCCGAGGGCTTTCATCTCGTGCCCGACGACGACGTCGCCACCCGAGCCGAGGCGTTGCTCGGCGGGCGGGAGGAGGGGAGCGGCTTATGAGCATGCCGTTCTATGTTCCACCCGAACAGATGATGAAGGACCGCGCCGACTACGCGCGGAAGAACATCGCCCGCGGCCGTGACCTCGTGGCATTCAGCGTCACCGAGGGCATCGTCATCGTTACCGAGAACCAATTTCGCACGCTGTACAAGATCAGCGAGATCTACGACCGCATCGCGTTCGCGGGGGTGGGCAAGTACAACGAGTTCGAGATGTTGCGGGTCGCGGGCGTACGCCAAGCCGATCTGAAGGGCTATTCATTCGCGCGCGAAGACGTGAACGCGCGTGCATTGGCGAACGCGTACGGGCAGACCCTCGGACAGGTCTTCACCCACGAGATGAAGCCCTACGAGGTGGAGATCCTGCTCGCCGAGGTCGCCGACACGCCCGACGACGACAAGCTGTACCACATCACCTACGACGGCACCGTCATGGACGAGCAGGGCTGCACGGTGCTCGGCGGGCGCGCCGACACCATCGGCGAAGCCCTCCAAACCCGCTTCGAGACGGGAATGGATGCGCCGTCGGCCGTCCGCCTCGGTGCGTCGGTCCTCGGTGGGCCCGATGTACCGCTCGTGGCCGAGCACCTCGAGGTTGCCATGCTCGACCGGTCAAAGGCTCGACGCGCGTTCCGTCGCGTCGACGGCGAAGAGCTCGCCGCCATCCTGGCGGGCTAGACCTGCCTGATGGTTTGCTCGCTTGCGGCTACCAGTTGGTGACGTAGCCGAGGAACGGACCCAGCACCGCGACGGTCAGTATCGCCAACGCCACCCACCATGGCCAGCGTCGCCGAGCGCGAGGTGAGTCGTCACCGGCATCCCACCATTCGCTCGGGGCCGCGAGCGTGGCATCCACCTCGTCGACGAGGAGCACGTACCGCGCGTCTTCGAGTTGGTCTTCGGGTACGAACACGTCAATCCGGGCCATGTCGCCGACGGTGAGGCCGTACGAGCCGTCGAGGGCGCCACGCAACTGCGCGTCGATGCCTTCCGACTTCAGCCGGGCCGCCACCACCCGGGCCCGGAACACGCCGCTGACCCACGTGAGCGCAGTCATCGGTGGCGGAGCATCCATGCAACTGCAATGTTACGACTGGGCATCGATTGCAACGACGACGGCACTAGCGTGGACCCGTGGACCGCCGCATTTTCGGCCTCGAAAACGAGTACGGCGTCACGTGCACGTTGCGAGGCCAACGGCGCCTGAGTCCCGACGAAGTGGCGCGGTACCTCTTTCGGAGAGTCGTCTCGTGGGGCCGTTCCAGCAACGTGTTCCTCGAGAACGGTGCTCGTCTCTACCTCGACGTCGGGAGCCATCCCGAATACGCCACGCCTGAGTGCGACTCCATCGCCGACCTCGTGGTTCACGACAAGGCAGGCGAGCGCATCCTCGAGGGGCTCGTCCGCAGCGCCGAGCAACGGTTGCGCGAGGAAGGCATCCGCGGCGAGGTGTACCTGTTCAAGAACAACACCGACTCCGCGGGCAACTCGTACGGATGCCACGAGAACTATCTCGTGGAGCGGGAGGGCGACTTCACCAAGTTCACCGATGTTCTGATCCCGTTCCTCGTGACCCGCCAGGTGTACGCGGGCGCCGGGAAGGTGCTCCAGACCGCCCGGGGTGCCATGTACTGCGTGAGCCAACGGGCCGAGCACATCTGGGAGGGCGTGTCGAGTGCCACCACCCGTTCCCGGCCGATCATCAACACGCGTGACGAGCCCCACGCCGACGCCGAGCGCTTCCGCCGGCTGCACGTGATCGTCGGCGACTCAAACATGAGCGAGTACACCACCTTCCTCAAGGTCGGCGCGACGTCGATCGTCCTGCGGATGCTCGAAGAGGATTCCCGACCCTGGCGTGATCTCACGCTGGAGAACCCGATCCGCGCGATTCGCGAGATCAGCCACGACACCACTTGTCGTCGGAGGGTGCGCCTGGCCAATGGCCGTGAGCTCTCGGCGGTCGAGATGCAGGGGGAGTACCTCCAGCGCGCGTTGCAGTTCGCGAAGCGCAACGGTCTCTCTCCGCTCGAGGAACAGGCCCTCGGTATGTGGGAACACGTCATGACCCACCTCGAGAACGATCCGCTCAAACTCGCCACCGAGATCGACTGGGTGATCAAGCACCATATGATCGAGGCGTACCGCGAGCGTCATGATCTCGCATTGACGAACCCGCGTGTTGCCTTGCTCGACCTTGCGTACCACGACGTGACGCGTGCGCGCTCGCTGTACTACTTGCTCGAACGACGCGGAGCCGTCGAACGAACCGCCAACGACGCAGCCATCGAGGATGCGGTGTCGAACCCTCCGCAGACCACGCGCGCGCGGCTACGAGGGGCGTTCATCAAGCGAGCCAAGGAACGCAAGCGTGACTACACCGTCGACTGGGTACACCTGAAGTTGAACGACCAGGCCCAGCGCACGGTGCTGTGCAAGGACCCGTTCAAATCGCGCGACGATCGCGTCGAGCGCCTCATCGCCAGTCTCTAGAGGCGCGCGCGTTGGCTGACCGCCTCGAACGGCTCCTGAACCTGACCGCAACCCTGCTCGACACCCGTCGGCCGCTCACACTCGAGGATCTGGCCGAGCGGGTGGAGCCGCGGTACCCCCACGAGAAGGGCGCCCGCCGGCGGCAGTTCGAACGCGACAAAGAAACGCTGCGCGAGCTGGGCATCCCGATCCGCGTCGAGACGATCGACGGCTTCGGCGCCGAGCACGCCTATCGCATCCATCCCGAGGACTACTACCTGCCGGATCTCGGCCTGACCGAACCCGAACGAGCGGCCTTGCACGTCGCGATCACGGCCGTCCGGCTCGAGGGCGGGGCGGCGCGGGAAGGACTGGCGAAGCTGGGCGGGCTCACGGGCGCGGGCGCCGCGGCTGCCCTGGCCGAGGTCTCGGTGACCCCCGCGTTGGCCGCGTTGTTCGACGCGGTGAGCAAGCACGCATCGGTGACCTTCTCGTACCGCGGGAGTAGCCGTTGCCTCGATCCCTACGGCGTGGTCCTGCGGTGGGGCCACTGGTACGTCGTCGGTCACGACATCGATCGCGACGCACCGCGCGCGTTTCGGGTCGACCGGATCGAAGGCGAGCCGGAGCTCGGTGCGGCCCGAAGCTTCCAACCCCCGCCCGGCATCGACCCCGCCGACTTCGTGCGAGCAGATCCGATGACCTACGGGGAAGACCAACCCGTGATCGCGCACGTGCTCGTCGACGCACCACGCGCCGGTTGGGTCGTCGAGCAACTCGGCGAGGAGACGATCGTCGAACGGCGCGCCGACGGCGCAGTGGTGGTGGGAATGCCCGTGGTGAACCGTGCCGCGTTCCGATCGTGGGTGATCGACCTGCTCGACCACGCGGAGGTCCTGTCGCCCACAGAGCTACGCACCGAGATGGTCGAGTGGCTCGACTGGCTCGCCCGGCCCGACGAGAGCGATGCCCGCGTATGAGCCCGCGCCCACTCGTCGGTCCTCGCCTGCGGCGCGTGCTCGCGCTCATACCGTGGATCCTCGCCCACCCGGGCGTGACGATCAGCGAGCTCGCCGACCGCTTCGAGGTGTCGCCCGCAGAGCTCGAACGTGACCTCGAGTTGTTGCCGCTGTGCGGATTGCCGCCCTACACCGCCGATCGGCTCATCGACGTGTCCGTGGTCGACGGGTCGGTGGAGATCCGGCTGGCCGAGTACTTCGAGCGGTCATTACGGCTGAGTCCCGCCGAGGGTCTTGCGTTGCTCGCCGCGGGGCGTGCGCTGCTCGCGGTGCCCGGCTCCGACACCGACGGACCCCTCGCCACCGCGCTCGACAAGCTCGAGGGTGCTCTCGGTGCCCGGGGAGGTCTGACCGTCGATGTCGGGGGCAGCGATCATCTGGTGCGGTTGCAGGACGCCGCCACCGAATCGGAGCAAGTGGAGATCGACTACTACTCATTCGCCCGCGACGAGATGACCACGCGCGTCATCGACCCCTGGCGTGTCTTCCACGCGTTCGGCGCCTGGTACGTCGACGCGTGGTGCCACCGGGCCGGCGCCGAGCGGCTGTTCCGCGTCGATCGGGTGCGCGCGGTTCGTAGTACCGGGGAGCATTTCGAGCCCGATCCCGATGTCGATACTCGGGTCGACGACGGTCTTCAGGACCTCGTCTACCGCCCGCGGCCGGACGACCCCCGCGTGACGCTCTGGCTCGCGGCCGACGCCGAGTGGGTGATCGAGAGCTATCCGCACGAGTCGGCGACCCGCCTCGCCGACGGCTCCTGGCGCGTGGTGCTGGCCATCAGCGAGACCGCATGGCTCGAGCGACTCCTGCTGGCCCTCGGGCCGGACGCGCGGGTGGACGAACCGGTCGACATGGCCGCACTGGCACCGCACGCAGCTGCTCGCCTGCTCACGCGTTACCGCGATGCGTGACTCCACGGCTTCGGCCGGCACCACGTCGCAGTCCGTGTCGCAGCCCGCGTCTTGGAAACCCGTGCACATCTGCGAGGATGGAGCAGTGGAGCCCCCCCAGTGACCCCCGACGATCCGCAAACGCGTCTCACCGTTCAGGCTCCCAGTGGCGTGCCACCCATGGCCGGCAACGGTCGCGGCGGTGTACTACCGGGCGGTGGGCTCGGCGAAGGAGCAGCCGGCACGCCCCCGACGCGAAGCGGGAAGAAGAGCTTCAACCGCATGGCGGCGGAATGGACGATCCTCATCGTCGCGGCGATCGTCGTCGCGATCGGCATCAAGTCGTTCCTGTTCCAAGCGTTCTACATCCCGTCGGAGTCGATGGTTCCCACCCTGGAGGTGGGCGACCGGGTCCTTGTCAACAAGCTGAGCTACGACCTCCACGACGTGCATCGCGGCGACATCGTCGTGTTCGCAGCCGAGCCCAATCACGAATGGCAGAAAGCGGGAATCGACGACCTCGTCAAGCGCGTGATCGGACTACCCGGCGAGACAGTGACGTCGTGCGGCCCCAACGTCTGCGTGGACGGCAAGCGGTTGAACGAGTCGTACCTTCCCAAGGGAACCGCGACGAGCTTCCAGCCAACCGAGATACCGGGTTGCCCCGGGAGTCCCGCCGGAACGTGCAAGGTCCCCGCCGGGGAGTACTTCATGCTGGGCGACAACCGCCCGGCGTCGGCCGACTCCCGCTTGCACGGACCGATCAAGGGATCGAGCATCGTCGGCCGGGCATTCGTCCGGATCTGGCCGCTCAGCCGGCTCGGCTTCCTGTAATTTCGCTTGCTCACTGCGAGCCGGGATACCCGTCTCGCGGGCGTTCGCTCGCTGGCGAGCGCCTCCGTTCCTTTGTCGCTCCGGTGCCGCGGTGCCGCGGCTCGAGAGGGGCTCAGCGGGTCCACTCCGCCACGGTCGTGACCATGCGGTCGACGTGATCCGAATACACCGCGTCCACGCCCATCGCGAGCATCGCCCGCAGGTGCCTGACTTCCTGCACATCCCAGGCGAATGCAAGCACACCGAAACGGTGGAACAGGCCGACCAAACCGGCGGTCCATTCGGTGTGGTGCATGTTGAGCACCGCGAACCCGAGCGCATCCAACTCGGCGGCGTGACGCTCGAGCGGCACTCGGATCGATCGTCGCCTCGTGGAGTGCACCAGGTGCGCGGCCGGGGCGCGCGCCCCGAGCGACTCCAGCAGCTCCAGCTGTGACGAACACACCCAGAGGCGCTCGAGCGCGCCGG
>Ga0099829_10000912_pt1 | contig 15811 bp, 14 predicted proteins | sample CZO8metaG_3_FD_79336 | JGI IMG/M metagenome (GOLD analysis project Ga0099829, IMG submission 79336) | Vadose zone soil microbial communities from the Eel River Critical Zone Observatory, Northern California, USA - CZOApr15con2H2.8 metaG | ecosystem: Environmental > Terrestrial > Soil > Vadose...
CCCGGCTGGCACACCACCATCTTCCCGCCGTACTTTGTGGCGGGCGCGATTTACTCCGGCTTCGCCATGGTGCTGATGCTGGCCATCCCCATACGCAAGATTTACAACCTCGAAGACTTCATCACCGAGCGCCATCTGCAGAACGCCGCTAAAGTAATGCTGGCCACCGGACTGATCGTGGCCTATGGCTACATCATCGAAGCCTTCATGGGATGGTATGGCGGGAACCGCTACGACGCCTTCCTGCTGTGGAACCGGCTGCACGGTCCGTATTCGTTTTTCTATTACATGCTGCTGGTATGCAACATCGTGATTCCACAGGTGCTGTGGATCACCAAGCTGCGCTCCAGTCCGGTATGGCTGTTCCTGATTTCCTTCGTGGTGCTGGTGGGCATGTGGCTGGAGCGATTCATCATCGTGGTGGTCAGCCTGCATCGCGACTTCCTGACCTCTTCCTGGGGAATGTACTATCCCACGCGCTGGGACTGGATGACCTACATCGGAACCATCGGCCTGTTCCTGTCCGCCATGTTCCTGTTTGTGCGCCTGCTGCCCATGATTTCGATTTTTGAAATGCGCACTCTGCTGCCCGAGGCGGAGGTGAAGGAATGAAGCGCACCGGGGTTTATGGATTGATGGCCGAATTTGATTCCGTCCACACGCTGCTGGCGGCGGCCAATCGTACGCGAGAGGCGGGGTACAAGAGGATTGACGCCTACAGCCCGTTTCCGGTGGAGGGACTGGCGGAAGCCATCGGATTCCCTCACAACGAAGTGCCGCTGGTGGTGCTGATCGGCGGTTTGATCGGAGGCCTTACCGGCTACCTCATGCAGTACTGGATTTCAGTGGTCAGTTACCCGGTGAACGTGGGCGGCAAGCCGTATCACTCGTGGCCGGCGTTCATCATCGTGACTTTTGAGATGACCATTCTCTTCGCCGGAGTCTCGGCGGTGCTGGGCATGCTGGCGCTGAATGGGCTGCCTATGCCCTACCATCCCGTATTCAATGTGCCGCGTTTCGCCTTCGCGACTAAAGACAGATTTTTCCTGGTCGTGTTCTCCTCCGACCCCAAGTACAACCCCGGTGATGTCCGGCGTCTGTTCGAAAGCCTGAGCCCGCGCTCGATTTCGGAGGTGCCCGATTAATCGGCGGGCCCAACTCGGGTTTTGGGCGGAGCAGCGCTTCAGCGCTGCAATTGGTGCGCAATCTACGGGGGCTTCAGCTGGGGCTAAAGCCCTGAACCAAAATGAGATCTTTGTTGCAGCGCTGAAGCGCTGCTCCGCCCTCGGCCTGCTCGCGACCACGCTCGTGCTCGCCGGATGCCGTCAGGATATGCACGACCAGCCGCGCTTCAAGCCGTTGGCGGAGAGTGATTTTTATACCGACCTGCGCTCCGCGCGGCCGCCGGTCGACGGAACCGTCGCTCGCGGACAGTTGCATGAAGACAGCTATTTCTATACCGGAAAGCTGGGCGACAATCCCGGCGACTACATGCCGTTTCCGGTCACGGAGGATTTACTAGCCCGTGGCCAGCAGCGCTACAACATTTACTGCGCTCCCTGTCATTCACGGCTGGGAGATGGCAATGGCGTCATTCCGTCGCGCGGCTTTCCGCGCAAGCCGCCTTCCTATCAGACCGAGCGTTTGCGGAAAGCGCCTTTGGGATATTTCTTCGACGTGATCACCAACGGCTTCGGCAGCATGCCCGACTATGCGTCGCAGATTCCGCCTCGAGATCGCTGGGCCATCGTAGCCTACATTCGCGCCCTGCAATTGAGCCAGGGAGCCACCGAGGCGGATGTGCCCGCAGGGCAGCCGGTTCCTTCTGCGCCGCTGCAATTCCGGGAACCGGGATCGGGCGCGACCCTGCCCGTAGTGGAAACGAAGCCAGCACACGAGGAGCCGAAATGAGCGCGGTGCCCATGCACAATCTGGACTTGATGGCTCCGCCCGTGATCAAGACCATTCAGCGGCGTTCGCTGGTGGTGGGCCTGGTTTTCGGAATCATCGCGGCGATAGGTGCATGGCTTCGTCCGGAAGAGTTCTTTCGCGCCTACCTGATGGCCTTCATGGCGTGGCTGGGTGTGACTCTGGGATCGATGGCGATTCTGATGCTTCGGCATTTGACCAAAGGCGCATGGGGGATGGTGATTCGCAGAATTCTGGGCGCGGCCATGCGCTGTGTGCCGCTGATGGCGGTGTTGTTCGTGCCTCTTCTGTTTGGCCTTCCCCGGCTGTACATCTGGGCGCGGCCGCTGGATACCATCGCCGACAAGCACCTGCGCGAGCACTTGCAGGAGATCACCAAGACCTACCTCTCGGTCAACGGATTCATCATCCGGGCGGTCATTTACTTTGCTATCTGGAACCTGCTCTCGTTTCTGCTTACCAAGTGGTCGGCGGAACAGGACCATCCTCCGATGCGCGACAACAGCGACCGCTTCAAGGCGCTGAGCGGGCCCGGAATCATCCTCTATGGATTGACCATAACGTTCGCCGCCATCGATTGGGTCATGTCGATCGATCCCAGCTGGATTTCTACCATCTTCGGCCTCTCCTTTCTGATCGGGCAGGTGCTCTCGGCGCTATGCTTTGCGGTGGTGGTGGAGCGAATTCTCTATCGCTATCCACCGATGTCGGAATTGCTGAAGCCGGAGCAGGTACACGATCACGGAAAATTCATGCTGGCCTTCATCATGGTGTGGGCCTACTTTTCGTTTTCCCAATGGCTCATCATCTGGGCGGGCAATTTGCCCGAAGAGATTACTTGGTATATGCGGCGGTTGAACGGCGGTTGGGGATACGTTGGGCTCTTCCTGGTCCTGTTCCACTTCGCCGTGCCTTTCGTGCGATTGCTGTCGCGTCCGTTCAAGCGCGACGTCACGCGCCTGGTCTGGCTGGCGGCATGGCTATTGCTGATGCGCTATGTAGATCTGTTCTGGATCATCGAACCCAATTTTTCCGTTACCTTCAACCTGACCTGGCTGGACGTGGTTCTGCCCATCGCCATGGGCGGTTTTTGGCTGGCGTATTTCTTCCGCAATCTGGGGGCGATGCCACTGGTTCCTGCCTATGACGTTTTTGCCGTCGAGGTGCTGGAGCCAGCGCACGAGTCATGAGTTGCGAATTGTGAGTCGTGAATTATGAGTCACGAACTATGAACGACGACGTCCATATCGACGGCCACAACCTGGAAGTAGAGTTTGAGCGTGAAGACCTTGCGCCCAAACCGATCCTCCTGTTTCTGGGCTCGCTGGTTTTGATCTGTCTGGTGGTGGCTTTGGTTCTGCGAGGTATGTACAGCTATCTGGACCGCTACGACAACCTGCATCAGTTGCCGCAGAGTCCGCTGGTGCAGCCCTCCACGGAGAGCACTCGCGATGTGCAGCCGGGTGACATTGCGAACTTTCCTCAGCCACGCTTGGAAAGTGATGAACGGCAGGAGATCAACGACTTCCGCATGCAGGAAGAGCAAACATTGAACAGTTACGGTTGGGTTGATCATTCCGCCGGGGTGGTGCATATTCCGATCGACCGCGCCATGCAATTGCTGGCGCAGCGCGGGCTTCCCACCCGGCCGCAAGCCGGAACCGTGTCGCCGTCGAATGTGAACACGGCAAAAGAAGCGGCGCGGCAGTCGGATACGAGCGCCAAGCCGGCGAAGCGGAAGTAGCAATAATGGGAAGGGCACGACTTTAGTCGTGCCGGACAGGCAACACGTCAGGCGGCTTTAGCCGCTGAGGTACCTCGCGGGCTAAAGCCCGTCAGGAGCGGCTTGTTGTTGCAGGCCTGAAGGCCTGCTCCACCCGGGTTTGGCGAACGCGCCAAACAGGAGCGCGCCAAGAGGATTAGCAGTGCGAAGCATAACTAACAATTCGAAGCGAATCTTGGCCACCATATTTGTGGCGGCCCTGATGTCGCTCCCGGCATTCGGGCAGGGCATGACTCAGGGCATGATGTCGCCGCCGGCGAATGTGCGTCCTCCCGGTTTGAAGAATGTCGGCATCGAGCAGCATCTGGACGAACAGATTCCACCGGACCTCAACTTCCGCGACGAAACCGGGAAACCCGTCCGGCTGGGCGATTACTTTGGCAAGAAGCCTGTCATCCTGAACCTGGTTTACTACCAGTGCCCCATGCTTTGCGGCGAAGTATTGAGCGGGCTGGAGAGCGCCTTACGAGTGCTGAAATTCGATGTGGGAAAAGAATTCGGCGTCCTGACCGTAAGTTTCGATCCGCGCGAAACGCCCGACATGGCCACCAAGAAGAAGGCTGAATTTCTGAAGCGCTACGGGCGCCCCGGTGCCGATGCCGGCTGGCATTTCCTGACCGGCCCGCAGGAATCGATCGACGCGCTAACCAAAGCCGCTGGTTTTCAATATCAGTACGATCCCAAGACCGGCCGGTTCGCCCACGCTACCGCCATCGCGATCCTGACGCCGGAAGGAAAAATCGCGCAGTACTACTACGGCGTCGAGTACGCGCCCAAGGATTTGCGCCTGGGACTGATCCAGGCGTCGGAGAACAAGATCGGCACGCTGGCCGACCAGGTGCTGCTGTACTGCTATCACTACGATCCGACGACGGGAAAATACGGAGCGATCATTGCGCGTGTCCTGCAACTTTCGGGACTGGCGACCGTGTTGGCGCTCGGGATTTTAATGACCGCTTTGATACGTTTTGGGTCGAGACATGGCGAGCATGCTACATGATGAAGATGGAAGGGCTAGAGCACAAAACCAGGATCAAAGGCGGCGGGCGGGGCCGCCCCACATGCCCCACACACGGGAAGGGCTGAAGACTGACGACCGAAGACTGACGACTGACTATGTTTGAAACTTTTCCACTTTGGCCCGCACGAGCCTCGACCACGGCCGGGAGCGTAGACCAGCTTTTTATCTTTCTGGTCATTCTGTCGGCCATGGTCAGCGTGGCCATCTTCGCTGCGATCGTGCTGTTCGCCGTCCGCTTCCGCCGCCGCCGAGGAGTCCCCGCCGAGCAGATTGAAGGCTCGACCCCGCTCGAACTGACCTGGTCCATCATCCCGTTGGGAATTTTCATGGTCATTTTTGTCTGGGGCGCGGTGATCTACTTCAAGGAGCGGACACCACCGCGGGGAGCGACCGAAGTGTACGTCGTGGCCAAGCAGTGGATGTGGAAACTGCAGCACGAAGAAGGACAGCGCGAGATCAACGAACTGCACGTGCCTGTGGGCCGCGACGTGAAGATGATCCTGACTTCGCAGGACGTGATCCACAGCTTTTACGTTCCAGCCTTCCGCATCAAACAGGATGTCCTGCCCGGCCGCTATACCACCGCCTGGTTTCATCCCACGAAAGCGGGGACCTATCATCTGTTCTGCGCCGAATATTGCGGCACGCAGCATTCGGGGATGATTGGCCAGGTGGTAGTGCTGGAGCCGGCGCAGTATCAGGCCTGGCTCAGCGGGGGCGGCGCGACGGGATCGATGGCTTCGAGCGGGCAGAATGTCTTTCTCCAGCTGGGCTGCTCCACCTGCCACCGTTCGGATACCCAGGGCCGCGGGCCCAGCCTCGCCGGGCTCTTCGGCAAGCCAGTGCAACTGGAAGACGGCCGCGTGGTCACCGCCGATGAAAATTACATTCGCGAATCCATATTGACCCCAGGCGCGAAAATCGTGAGCGGATTCAAGCCCATCATGCCGGTGTTTCAGGGGCTGGTAAGTGAAGAGCAGTTGAACGCGCTTGTGGCCTACGTGAAATCATGAAACCAGAGCCCCGCGGGAGCGGCAGGCGCGCCGGCGATGACTATTCCGTCGGACGCGAAACCGCAGGAACAGAAGGTGCAATAGCAATGGCCACCGCAGCAATCACCGCGGAACGCGAGAACTATCTCAACCAGGAATATGGCATCAAGTCCTGGCTGCTTACCGTCGATCACAAGCGGATCGCGCTGCTCTATCTGCTGTCCATCACTTTCTTTTTCTTTATCGGAGGATTTTTCGCGCTGCTGATCCGCCTGGAACTGCTGACTCCGGCGGGCGACCTGGTGCAGGCCGACACCTACAACAAACTTTTCACCATGCACGGCCAGGTCATGATTTTTTTCTTCCTGATCCCGTCCATCCCGGCGGTGCTGGGAAATTTTCTGGTGCCGCTCATGATCGGCGCCCGGGACCTGGCCTTCCCGCGCATCAACTTGCTGAGCTGGTATCTCTACATCATTGCCGGGATCATGATGCTGCACTGCATGCTCACTGGCGGCGTAGACACCGGCTGGACCTTCTACACCCCCTTCAGCACGGCGTTCAGCAACACCAAGGTGATCGAGGCCGGGCTCGCCATCTTTGTCTCGGGATTCTCGTCCATTTTGACCGGCCTGAATTTCGTGGTGACCATTCACCGCATGCGCGCCCCGGGGATGACGTGGAACCGGCTGCCCCTGTTTATCTGGGCGCACTACGCCACCAGCATCATCCAGTTGCTGGGCACGCCGGTCATCGCGGTGACCCTGGTGCTGGTAGTGCTGGAACGCGCTTTCCATCTCGGTATTTTCGATCCCACGCGCGGTGGCGACCCAATCCTGTTCCAGCACCTGTTCTGGTTTTATTCTCATCCTGCCGTGTACATCATGATTTTGCCCTCGATGGGAGTGGTGACCGAGATTGTGCCCTGCTTCACTCGCAAACGTATTTTTGGCTACAAGTTTGTGGCCATGTCGAGCATCGGCATTGCGGTCCTGGGCTTCCTGGTCTGGGCCCACCACATGTTTGTGGCCGGGATCTCGCTTTACGCGGCTCTGATTTTTTCCATGCTGAGCTACCTGGTTGCGGTGCCCTCGGCGATCAAGGTGTTCAACTGGACTGCCACCATGTACAAGGGCTCGATCACGTTCGCCACTCCCATGCTGTACGCCTTCGGTTTCATCGGACTGTTTCTGATGGGTGGTCTTACCGGCCTGTTCCTGGCCGCGCTCGGGATTGACGTGCACGTGACCGACACTTATTTCGTGGTGGCCCACTTCCACTACATCATGGTGGGCGGAGCGGTGATGGGCTATCTGGGCGGGATGCATTTCTGGTGGCCGAAAATTTCCGGCCGGATGTATCCGGAAGCGTTGGGCAAGCTCGCCGCCCTGCTGGTGTTCGTCGGCTTTAACCTGACGTTCTTCCCCCAGTTCATCCTGGGCTATCTTGGGATGCCGCGGCGGTACTGGCAGTATCCGCCGGAATTCCAGGTGCTGAACGTGCTCTCCACTGCCGGCTCGACGGTTCTCGCGGTGGGATACGTTCTTCCCATGCTGTATTTCCTGTGGTCCATGCGCTATGGAAAAATCGCCCCGGCCAATCCCTGGGGGGCCGCCGGCCTGGAGTGGACGACCACTTCGCCGCCGCCGACTTTTAATTTTGATCACACGCCGGTCGTCGATTGGGAAGCTTACGACTACGAGAACATCCCCGCTCCTGAGGAGGCGCGCGTTGCCGGATAGTCCGATCGCCGTCGAACATCACAATCCGGAGCTGCGGCACCACTTCGCCGACATGGAGCAGCAGCGCGAGGCTTCATCGCTGGGCATGTGGCTGTTTCTCGCGACCGAAGTCATGTTCTTCGGCGGCATGTTCTGCGCTTATCTCATCTATCGTTACTGGTATTTCCCCGACTTCGCCGCCGCCAGCAAGTCTCTGGACATCACGCTGGGTACGGTCAACACCGCCGTGCTCATCTGCAGCAGCTTGACGGTAGTGCTGGCGGTGCGGGCCGCGCAGTTGGGAAAACGGCACGAGCAGGTGGTCTATCTGGCGCTTACCTTGGTGCTCGGCCTAGCCTTCTTGGGGATCAAGGGAATCGAGTGGACCAGCAAGTTCCGGGAGCACCACATCCCGGGCGCGTCTTTCCATTTTGAAGGAGCTGTTCCCGGCCACCCCGATCATCCCATCGATCAGCAGCACGCCCAGATTTTCTTCTCGCTGTACTTTGCCATGACCGGCATGCACGCGCTGCACATGGTCATCGGAGTCGGAATTTTCAGCTACCTGCTGTACCACGCATGGAAGGGGCGGTACACGCCGGAGTATCACACGCCCCTGGAGAATTCCGGCCTGTACTGGCACTTTGTAGATATCATCTGGATTTATCTGTTTCCCTTGCTGTATCTGATTGACCGGAAGAAGTAAAGACGGAAGAAGTGATGACGGAAAACTGCCATGTCTGAACACATCGTTCCATTGAAGACCAATATCGCAGTCTGGCTGACGCTGATGGTTTTGACCGGAGTCACCGCCGGCGTTGCTTTCATTGATCTGGGGCCGTTCAACACCGTCGTGGCCCTGGTGATCGCCACCTGCAAAGCGCTGCTGGTGGTCCTGATCTTCATGCACGCGAAGTACGCCAGCGAAAGACTGATTAAGGTGGTGGTGGTTTCCGCTCTCTTCTTTCTCCTGCTGCTGCTAGGGTTGAGCCTGGCGGATTACACTACCCGTTTGCTGGTGTAGCGAGGATGTTCTTTGCGATGTAGCGACGGGCGTCCACGCCCGTCCGGCAAACGGTATAGTGGACGGGCGTGGACGCCCGTCGCTCCATCGCTAAAAATGAAGTTGACCTGAGGTGACTTTATGGCGTTCTGCAATTCCTGTGGCGCGACCCTGGATGCCGGGGCAAAATTCTGCAACAAGTGCGGTACCACGCAGCCGACCGCTCCCGCCGCATCAACGACTCCGGTGGCAACGACTTCTGCCGCAGCTCCGAAGAGTAATAGTGCGCTCAAGATCATCCTGATCGTGGTTGCAGTGATCGTGGGCCTGGGCATTCTGGGCGTAGGGGCCGCATCGTTCGTCGCCTACCGTATTGCCAGCCACACCCGGGTTCGCAACCAGGACGGCAACGTCCGCGTGGAAACGCCTTTTGGGACGGTGCAGAGCTCGACTGATCCCGACGAAGCCGCCCGCAACCTGGGCATCGATGTCTATCCCGGCGCTCAGGTGGTCAAGGGCAGTTCGTCCAATATGAATATGGGGAATATGCACACCGCCTCGGCGGAGTTTGAGAGCAGCGATCCGGTCAGCAGCGTGGCCGAATTTTATAAGTCAAAGCTTCCCGGTGCCAACGTCATCTCCTCGACTGGCGATCACTACTCCATCATTTCCACCGAGAAGAAAAACATGCTGACCATCAACATCGAGCCCAGGGACGGCAAGACACGGATTCAAATCGCGCGGGTCTCCGGCAAACTGGCGGCCGGCGATAGCGATTCCGACAACTGACTCCCGCGAATGCCCGACAATTTTGTAGAAATCGCCAGCGTCGCCCGCACCTCTGTGGTGGATGCGGTCGCGCTGGCCGAGGCTTTGCGTGGCCGTGTACGCGGCGAAGTCCGTTTCGACTCCGGCAGCCGCGCCCTCTACGCCACCGATGGTTCCAACTATCGCCAGGTCCCCATCGGTGTGGTCCTTCCCCGTGATGTAGACGACGTCATCGCCACTATCGCTCTGGCGCGTGAGTATGGCGCACCGATCCTGTGCCGCGGCGGTGGCACCTCCCTGGCCGGCCAATGCTGCAACGTGGCCGTGGTCCTGGACTTTACCAAGTACATGTCCCGGATTCTGGAAGTCGATCCGGGACGGCGCATTGCCCGGGTCCAGCCCGGCGTCGTGCTCGACAATCTCCGCAACGCGGCTGAGAAGCATCATTTGACGTTTGGTCCAGACCCGGCCTCGCATAACCGCTGCACCCTCGGCGGCATGATCGGCAACAACTCATGCGGCGTTCACTCGGTGATGGCAGGAAAGACCGATGACAACATCGAGGCTCTCGACATCCTCACCTATGACGGCTTGCGGTTCTCTGTGGGCAAGACCAACGATGCGGAACTTGAACAGATTATTCGGGCGGGCGGCAGGCGAGGCGAAATCTACGCGGGCCTGAAAACGCTGAGGGACAAGTATTCCGATCTGGTTCGCCAGCGCTTTCCCAACATTCCTCGCCGGGTTTCCGGGTACAACCTCAACTACCTGCTCCCCGAAAACGGTTTCGATGTCGCGCGCGCTCTGGTTGGAGCTGAAGGCACCTGCGCTACCGTGCTCGAAGCCACTTGCCGGCTGGTGGAAAGCCCACCGGCAAGAGTGCTGCTGCTGATTGCCTATCCTGACATTTACCAGTGTGCGGACCACGTGCCCGATGTGATGGCTCACAAGCCGATTGGACTCGAGGGCATTGACGATCTGCTGGTCGAGTACACCCGGCGCAAGGGCATCAACTCGGAGGGACTGGCCCTGTTGCCCGAAGGCGGTGGCTGGCTGCTGGCGGAATTTGGCGCCGCTACCATCCCCGGAGCGGAGGCCCAGGCGGCCGGTCTTATGAAAGCGCTGGGTCGCAGCTCAAACCCGCCCCAGATGCGGCTTTTCACCAATCAGGAGCAGATCAGGCGGGTGTGGGACGTGCGCGAGTCCAGCCTGGGTGTAATTTCCTACGTGCCCGGCGAGCCCCTGAGCTGGGAGGGCTGGGAAGACTCAGCCGTCGCTCCGGAAAAACTCGGCCCATACCTGCGCGACCTGCGCAAGCTGATGAACAGCTTCGAATACCGCGGCACGCTCTACGGACATTTTGGCCATGGCTGCGTCCACAATCGCATCGATTTCGATCTGGAATCGACGCCGGGTATAGCCAAATTCCGCAGGTTCATGGAAGAGGCCGCGGACCTGGTGGTCAGTTACGGCGGATCAATCTCTGGTGAGCACGGCGACGGCCAGGCGCGGGCAGAACTACTGCCCAGGATGTTCGGACCGGAGTTGCTCCAGGCCTTTCGTGAATTCAAGGACATCTGGGACCCCGCCTGGAAAATGAATCCGGGTAAAGTGGTCGAGCCCTACAAGATGGACGAGAATTTGCGGCTGGGCGCCGGCTATAAGCCGTGGCAGCCTGAAACCCACTTCCAATTTCCCCACGATCACGGCAGCCTGGCCCATGCCACGTTGCGCTGCGTGGGCGTAGGGAAATGCCGCCGGGATGAAGGCGGCGTGATGTGTCCCAGTTTTCGCGTGACCCGCGACGAAGAGCACTCTACCCGCGGCCGCGCCCACCTGCTCTGGGAGATGGCCCAGGGCGACGTCATCCGGGACGGCTGGCGCGACGAGGTTGTCAAGGAGTCGCTGGATCTTTGTCTCTCCTGCAAAGGCTGCAAGAGCGATTGCCCGGTGGGCGTCGATCTGGCCACTTACAAGGCGGAGTTCCTTTCCCACTACCACGAGGGCCGGCTGCGTCCGCGCAGCCACTACGCCTTCGCCAACATCGACATCTGGGCCCGCCTGGCTTCGGCCGCCCCCGGCCTGGTGAACCTTACCACCCAGTTACCTCTCTTGCGAGATATCGCCAAACTGGCGGCAGGCATGCCGCCGGAGCGCGAGATTCCGGCCTTTGCTCCCCAGACCTTTCGGAGTTGGTTCGAACGGCGGCAGCAGCGAAATCCTCAGGCAGCCCCGGTCATGCTCTGGCCGGATACTTTCAACAATTACTTTTTGCCCGACACGGCCAAGGCTGCGGTGGAGGTCCTGGAGGCAGCCGGCTTTCACGTTCTGATCCCTCAGACCATACTTTGCTGCGGACGGCCTCTCTACGATTTCGGCATACTGGATCGCGCCAAGTCTCTTCTGCTGAAGATCTTAGACACGCTGTCTCAGGAAATCGAAGCGGCTGTGCCTGTCGTCGTGCTCGAACCCAGCTGCGCGGCTGTATTTCGCGATGAACTGACCAATCTTTTCCCCGACGACCCCCGGGCGCAGCGGCTGTCCCGGCAGACCTTCCTGTTGAGCGAATTCCTGGAGAAGAAGGCAGCCAATTATCAGCTCCCATATTTTTCGGCCAAAGCACTGGTCCATGGCCATTGCCACCATAAGTCGCTGATGAAGATGACGGATGAGGAGTCCGTCCTGACCAGGATGGGAGTTGACTGGAGCGCTCCCGCGCCGGGCTGTTGCGGCATGGCCGGTTCGTTTGGTTTCGACCAAGACAAGTACGACATGTCGATGGCGATCGGCGAGCTGGAACTTCTGCCCGCTGTGCGCCAGGCTCCGGCCGAAAGCCTGATCATCGCCGACGGCTTCAGCTGCCGCGAACAGATAGCCCAGGGCACCGATCGTCAAGCTCTGCACCTGGCGGAGGTCATCTCGATGGCATTGCGGGGGTCGTTCACTCCAGACGGAAGCTATCCGGAAAAGCCGCAGGTAGATCGCCGGCAGGTCGCTCTCGAGCGCTCGATGCAGCGGGCGGGGCTGGGCGTGGCGGCGGTTGCGGCGGGGGCGGCGCTCCTGTGGTGGCTCAGGGAGTAATGGAAGCGCGGACGGTTCCCCTCTTGAGTTCCTCGTCCGGCGGGCATCATCTTGTTTCCGGCCTCCACGGAACCGGAGGTTCTGCGCTGGTATCGCTATTATAATCAATGACTTAGATGTTTACCTTCCGGCCTCTCCCCAACTCGGCCGGATTCTGGGAAAATAGAGGGTATTACGGATTAATCCCTGCCTTAAGTAGGTTCTATGGCAATCGACTCCGAAATCATTCTTAACCGGCCTGAAGCCGACCGCATCGCTGAGAAAGCGATCGAGAAGGCGATGGAGCCGGCGCTCCGCGGTTCAGTTCTCGTCCTCATCCAGTTTGATGTCTGCGAGGAAATTCGACTCGACCAGCTGCGACAGATTTTTGGCGCGCGCACCCTGGAACAGCCCAGCTTCAAACACTCCGCCCCCTCTTACGTGAGGTATCAGCGTCCTCCGGTGGTGGAGACGATTGAACCACTGGTGCTGGACAGTGGCGAACACCTCGAAGGACAGATCAAGTATTACGACTATGGCGTGCTGAGCGTGGTCTTTGAGCTGCCTTTTTCCGGCGACTGGGACACCCTGGTCCGGCTGGGCAGCCGCTGGGTCTGGGATGTCGATTTCGAGAAGCACGCTGCCCGTATTGTGCGCGAGAAACTGGATCGGGCCGCACCGGCCCTGGTGAAACGCTATCCGGAGTGGTTGAGCGAGGACTACTTTATTTTCCACGTAAGGGAAATGACCGGGTCGCCATCCGCCGCCGAACTGTGTGCCTCCTACGGAGCCCGGATCGCGCAAATCGTGCGCGGGGAAACGGCTCAGCTTTCGGAAGGCGAGCGCAACGAAATCCTGCAGTCGCGCGCGTCCTACTATCCTCACGATCTAGCCGTGATCGGCTGGAACGCGGCCTTTCTTTACGACACCGACGCTGGCGTCGAGACTGCCATTCAGTTGCTGGAATACGCCAATTCGCAGCTGCTGGAATTCCGCCACTACGACGAACTGCTCACTCGCGAGCTGGCCACGGTGTACGCGGCTCTCGACAAAGGCACCGGAATGTGGGCCCGCTGGCGTCTGGCGCGAGCTGCCACCGAACTGCATACCGTGCTGCTCGACGTAAACGAACTGACCGAACGCGCTGACAATGCCATCAAGTTTCTCAGCGACATGTTCTCCGCGCGGTTATACAAGTTGGCGGCCGCCAAGGTCGGCGTGCCGGACTATAAAGATCTGGTCACGCAGAAATTACAGACCGCCGAAGACCTCTACCGCTTCATGGTGGACCAGTTCAACCAGAGCCGCGCCTTCGTGCTCGAACTGATGGTGGTCATCATCCTGGTCATCGAACTCGCCTTCCTGTTCGGCGGCAAAAGATAGCGAAACTATAAAACCACGAAGGACACAAAGTAACACGAAGGAAGTCCAACGGTTTCCTTCGTGTTACTTTGTGGCCTTTGTGGTTCATGGTTTGATCGGTACGCGTACATTGTCATCCGGAAGCCCACTGCTTTATCCTGAAGCGCCATTCACCAAGGGAGACCCATGCGAGGACTCAAAGGCAAGCGCGTCCTGATCACGGGAGGCGCGAGCGGAATCGGCGCCGCCACAGCCGCCCGCTTTCTGGAAGAAGGGTCGAGCGTGGTCGTGCTCGACCGGGACGCCAAGGGCCGCAAGCAGATTGCAGCGCAGTTGCCAAAACTCGCCGGGACCGTAGATGCAGACGTCTCCAACCTGAAACAGGTGGAGGCGGCGTTTGCCGAGGCCGTCCGCCTCATGGGCGGGGTGGATGTGCTGATCAACAACGCCGGCATCAGCATCCGGCATAAGTTCTTAGACATAACGCCGGAGGAATGGGACAAAATCATCGCCGTAAATCTCACCGGCGTCTTCTATGTTGCCCAGACCGCGGCCCGGCACATGTGGGAGCGGGGCAGCGGAGTGATTCTGCAAACGGCGTCAACCAACGGGATCGTCGGCCAGCCTTACTACGCCGACTACAACGCCACCAAGGCGGGAGTGATCGAGCTGACCAAGTCCATGGCGCTGGAGCTTGCGCCCAAGGTTCGGGTGTGCGCGGTCGCCCCGGGATACGTGCTCACACCCATGCAGCGGGCCGAGTACACGGACGAGATGCTGGAGGCGGTAAATCGCAAGATTCCTCTAGGCCGTCACGCCCAGCCGGAGGAAATCGGAGCGCTCTTCGCATTTCTGGCGTCCGACGACGCGGCCTATATGACCGGCCACGTCTACACCATCGACGGCGCCGAAATCGCGGGAGGCCTGGCCAGCCGGTAAACCGGCTCGCACGAAGAATGCGATCCGGACGGCAGAAGAAACGCCAACGGGGGCGGCACGGGAAACACCGACGCGACGACACGGAATATGCTAAAGCGGAACGGCACGGAAAACGTCGATCGGGACGCCTTTGGGGAGGGCACGACTTCAGTCGTGCCGCAAACGTTCGGAGATAAGGCGGCTTTAGCCGCTGCGGCTTGCTTCTCCGGATCTAAATCTGCACTTTCGAACCACGCCTATGCTGCAGAATCAGCTTCACGCTAGGGTTGCCGTCATCACCGGCGCCGCTTCCGGCATCGGCCGAGCTACCGCGCTCCTATTCGCCCGCGAGGGCGCGACGGTTGTCATCACTGACGTAAATGAATCGGCTGGCCATGCCGTCACCAAAGAAATCACGAACAACGGCGGACGGGCCGTCTTCGAACTTGCAGACGTCACCCGCGCGGCCGACTGCAAACGTGTCGTCGAAACCACCGTGCGCGAATTTGGCGGCATTCACATCTTGTTCAACAACGCGGGGATCATTCGCCGCGCCTCGGTGGTCGAACTCAGCGAGGAAGATTGGGACCGCGTGATGGCGGTAAACGTAAAGGCGATTTTTCTGATGTGCCGCGAGGTTATTCCGGTAATGGCGCGGGCGGGCGGGGGCTCCATCATCAACATGGCGTCGGGCTGGGGTCTGGCGGGCGGGCCGAGGGCGGCGGTGTATTGCGCGTCGAAGGGCGCGGTGGTGCTGCTGACCAAGGCCATGGCGGTCGATCACGGCGCGCAGAACATTCGCGTAAACTGCCTCTGCCCGGGTGACACGGACACCAATATGCTGCGCAATGAGGCCCAGCAACTGGGAGAGCCCCACGATCGATTCCTGGCGGAAGCCACCAAACGGCCGCTGGGACGGGTGGGCAAACCGGAAGAGATCGCGCAGGCGGCGCTGTATCTGGCCAGCGAAGCTGCATCCTTCGTAACCGGGGCGGCGCTGGTAGTCGATGGCGGCGGGCTGGCAGGTTCGACGTAACAGGAAAAACGGCCACGGATTTTCACGGATTCACGCGGATAAGGCAAAGAAAAAATAAGGTCTTGATCCGTGAGAATCCGTGGCTGTCTCCGCGGCCTTTTGGCGAGCTTCGCTCGCCCGCCCGGACGAGGTGTCCGGGCCTACGTGGTTTCGGCTAGACAACATGCGCCTGGAAAATAAAGTCGCGCTGATCACCGGCGGCACCTCTGGCATTGGCG
>Ga0099829_10000913_pt1 | contig 15793 bp, 16 predicted proteins | sample CZO8metaG_3_FD_79336 | JGI IMG/M metagenome (GOLD analysis project Ga0099829, IMG submission 79336) | Vadose zone soil microbial communities from the Eel River Critical Zone Observatory, Northern California, USA - CZOApr15con2H2.8 metaG | ecosystem: Environmental > Terrestrial > Soil > Vadose...
AAGAACAGCCCTTCACTTCCCGACTCTGGGAACTGAGCAGCCCGAAGACCAAGATGCAGGGTTGAAACAGGCGTATGCCGGCAGGGAGCAAAATGAAGCGGAGCAGAGTCTCTATAGTCTTAGATGGCAGCAGGGCAGAAAACGTACACTTACAAGCTGGCGTTTTCTATCTCCACAACTTGGTTTAAACAGCGCCGTGAGCCCTAAGCTGGGCTTTTGGCTAGGCGGGCGCTATTGGGGCTAAATCCGAAGCAGCGCACCCGGAGACGGGTGCGCTGCTTTGGATTTAGTGCGTTTTTCTCTTTGGGGAGGGGTCGCTTGGCGGGGGTGTTCCCCGCCAAAAAAATTTGGCGCAGGCCGCCCTCGAATTGACGGGAGGCTTGCGCCCACAATGATGTATTTTTCCTCAAGGGCACGTCCTCGGACGTGCTCTATTATCTGCCTCTCAACCTCCCTGTAGACAACCCTCCGTGCGATTAAATACGTGGCGCAGGATTACCCTGGCAACGCGCAAGTGACGGTGCACCATCATTCGGTGAATTCCCCGGGCCTTGGCGATGGCATCAGGATTGAGGATCGGCGTTCCAAACTCCCGCTTTTTGACAGGATAGGGGGTATACGCGTGTTCTTTGAGAGCAACATCGGGGCCGAGAGTGGCAATGCACTGAAGCGTTGCGCGGACCTCAGCGGGGAGATGGGGATAAGTGAGCACCTGTTCCAGTAGTTCTCTTGTGATTAGCTCATTCTCAATTGTGTTGGGGCGGGCGGGGCTGAGTTTGGCAAGGTCTTTGACGGTGCGAATCGAGTCGTTTTCTTGCCGTCTGAAATAGTGCCGCACCGTGCCCAAAGCCAAGGCACGCAGAAGATAGCGCCGAAAAGAGTCTTGCCCATCTCTAACTGTGCTTTTGCGTTGAAACACTTCGATTACCGCCGTGACGGCGCCGTCGTACATCAATTCAATCTGCAAATCAGACGGGTAGACGAATATCTTGCTTGCTTTGCGCTCCGCGGCCCGTTTCGCAAGCGGGAGCGTAGAGGCAAGAAACAGGTCGAACCCGTTGGGATGGCTGCGGTTATGCAGAAATACGACCTCTGCAACCTGAATGCGAAGCGCATTCTTGGCAACACGAAACATAAAGTGCAGCAGAGCCGACATTTGCATAGCATCCAGCAGCGGAACCTTTCCGGTCTCAAGCAAAGCATTGATAGTCGCAAGGATTAGGGGATTCATTGCCACACCTCGCTGACTGCGCTGGTGACTGCAACATCCCTGGGGCTGAGTGCCCCAAGGATGACAGCAGCGGTGCGTTTCACGACTTCCAAGCTCTCCGCAAGCAGGTTCAAATTGCCGCGATAGAGATGGATACTCTCGGCTGGCTCGGTCTCCAAACCCAGAGCATTCCCGACCACAAAAGCAACGGCCTTTGCTTCTCTCAGCAGGACATCACGGTTGACCAAGCTGCGGCGCTGAGTCTCGTACAACATCTGCACAGCCAGTTCCCGAAGCAGAACCGAGACCGTCTCCTCGGCTTCCATATCCGGCAGCAGGCGAATCACTCCACGATAGGACGTGCCGCGTGCCGGCGCGATCTTGTCCGAGTACTCGATTTTGATTTCCTGAGCCGTGGCAAATTCCGCCAGCTTCGTCAGCGTGTCTCCCAAGTCACCAGTGCTGAAGCCGTTCGTTTCCGCTATCTGTGCACCTTCGGTCTGAGCGACATCGAAGACACGCACAGGACGGAAACCAAGCAACTCCTGTTGCGGGTGCGCGGGTTTGCCGCTGCTCTCGCCTTCTTCAGCCGGTTGGGTTTCGACTTTCTTGGGTTGGGAAAGAATGGGTGCGAAAATCAGAATCCCTTTTTCTCCCGGTTTAACCGTTCGGCCTACCTCGTTCCACGCACGCCAACCCGCAACTTGCGTAGCTGTGGGCCGCTGCGTCGCAACTAAGAGAACGTTGCCGAAGCTGTAAGTATGGAAGCGGGCCATCGCTCGAAGGCACTCGGAAAGCACCTCGGGATGACCAGCCTCGATCTCGTTTGCCAGAAGCTCAACACCCGCCCTGACCACCTGACGAACGCTTTTGATTTTGTCTTTGCTTGTAACTAACATTGATTGATCCTCCTGATCGCCGTCTCCGGCTGTTTTTGTTCTTCACTTGAGCGCCAGCGGACAAAAACAGCCGGAGCGGTGATCAGGACAGAACGAAGCCGGAGGAGGGTGGCAGGGCGCGAAGAGTCAGGCGCGGTGAGTGCCAAACCCAAATGCATTGGGAAAGGCGAGCTTGAATCTCGGGTTTTAAGACAGAGGTGTTTGGCGCGAAACGGCGCATGACCGAGCAACCGCCCGAGCCTTCAAGGAAGGCGCCCACCCGACAGAGGCGAAGTGGAAAAACGACGCGAATGCAACCGCCCTATTCTTTGTGCGGAAGCATGCAGAATGTTTCATTTCCCCGGCGGTATTGGCTCGTACCGGTGGGCGGCCCCAGTTGTGGGCGAATGGGCGCCGGGAGTTATGCGAGGTGAAACAAAAGCCGGGGGTGCACTTTGGGGTCTCTTGGTTTGGTAGGGGGCTTGGCGGATTGCCGCCCCACAGATGTATCCGTACTCGGCTTGAAGGTCCGCCCGCCTTGCTGCCCGGAAATTCCAAGATGCTTACGGCTCGAAATGCGGCCTTGGATGCCCTTTCGTCCAGAGTCAATTTGCTTTCAGATGGAAATCGTAGGTGAGTTACAATCTAAACCGAGTCCAACCTTTTGGAGTATTGCAGATGCATGAGGACGGAGAATTAGCCCCAAATCGCCGTGAGCGCCGTAAACAGGCAGCAATGAAACGGAAGAAAATCAAGGCACAGCCCCGGGAGGAGAACGTTGGCCAACAAGCCATGCGAGCGAAGGAGCAGGCGAAAAGATTCCAACAAGTGGCGAGGGAGTTGGGACCTGAGGGCAGGATTCGGTGGCGGATTACATAGACAACGGACCTGAACTAAGATTGATTTCCAAGATTTCTGGCTTGAAGGTCTGAAAGTAGCATTTCGATTTGTTTTAATTGCTGGGGATGGTGCTTCAATAGATACCGCTTAATGTGTGGATTTTTTACCAGCGACTCGGCGTAACGATAGCACACAGTCAAGTTCAATTCATCAATGCACAGATTCTTTGAAGGCTCTCCCGAAAGCCGCAGAAGGTTCGCTCGCCGAGTGCTGTACCATCTGCGCCAGCACTCGCCTCCATCTTGCTTATACGATTTCATGGGCACGGTTTTGCTCTTCCTCAAAGAGTGGCTTAAGGTGGATGGGAATGGTCGTCATAGATTCGGCCCGCAAGAGAGTCACGAAATTTTCATCGGAGAACAATTTCTTGAACGTTGCATTAAACATTTCAAGATGCCTGGCGACAGAATAGGCGCGTTTGGGCAACGCCAGCGCGTACGCATAATGAACGGCATGACCTGTGAACGCTTTTTCCCATTTCGGTCGGTTCTTGACGCGATCGCGATACTTTTTCTTCATACTGGCCTTTCTATCGAATGACGACGGAACAGCTCGACGAGCGGTTCGAGAGTGGGAAAGCGATGGAGTTCAACGAACATCGGGCTGTTCTCCCGTCTAGCGCGTAACACATTGCGAAATCCCGAAATCGCAGGTATCGCGTAGTAATCGAAAATTGACTGGTCTGGCGGGTCGAGCCGGGCGATGATCAGAATGTCAGCGGCAGGCTTTTTGCCGAGATTAAAAACCCATCTAGTCAGGCCAATCTCGTCAGTGTGCCCAGTTGAGAATGTAACCTTTACCGTTATGTTTCCGTTTATGACCATGAGTCCCGGAAGTGTTGCGCGCTGCGCAGTTCCGCCGACTGCCCGAATTCTCATACAGAGGTCATCGCAGAGTGAGCTGCGCATCTTCCTATTTAGGCTTATTGCCTGCACGAAGCCGAAGTCGTGTTTGAGCGGGAAGCCGATTTGCTTATACGCCACATTGAGACTGCGAAAATGGTTGCGATAACCCTGGGTAGAGGGGATATCCTTTGCCTCGTTGATCAGTGTGGAATTGATTGTTCCTTCTCGTTTCCAGAGTCGCCGAAGACCTTCGAGCATCTCCGAGTCAATAAGGGGCTTTCTCATTTCTTTGCGTATCATCTCGTTGGCTCGGTTCCATTGCTTATCAGAGATGATTGCGGGAAAGGCGTGGTCGCGGATGAGCCATTTTTCTCGTGGCAAGGACCTCGAACTATGGTTTCTAATTTCGTATTTACCGTAGGCGTACGCGCCTTTGTAAACGGGGTTGGTCAAAAGCAAACGGAGCATTGTTATGTCCCAGGCACGTTTGCCCCGGACTAGCTTTTTATCGTTGAGAATGTCGGCGATTTGATGACGGCTTTTGCCCTGTTTTGTGTAAAGGTCAAATATAAGACAGACGATGTCAACTTCCTTCTGCGGACCAGGCGTTAGAATGACACGGTCGGTACTGATGCTCTTCCATTGCCCGTCTTTGAGTATTTGTTTGCGCCTCCCGTCTTGACTGACGATCTGCCGGAGCATCCCAAACGGCGCAAAACCGCCCTGCCACCATCCCATGGCTGCAAGACGTCGTTGCCCGGCACAGACTTTTACTGAAAGCTCCCGGCTGTACTCGCCTGCCATTGTTCGCTTCAGTGCTTTTAGCAAGTTCGAAGTAGTGCTATTGTCATTTTCAAATTGCTCTGCACAATAGCGGACCCCAATACCGGCCTTCTTGCAAAGATACTCATAATGCGCGGCTTCGTCGGCATCAGGGAAGCGGCCCCATCGACTCACGTCGTAAACGAGAATCAGGTCGAAATCCTTAGAACCCGATTGGACTGTTTGGAGAAGCTCTTGCAGCCCTCTTCTGCCTTTGATAGTAGTTCCCGTCTTCCCCTCGTCCATAAACGATCTCACAATTCCGATGTTGTGTGCGGCGGCGTAAAGAGCAATTGCGGCTGATTGGTTTGCGATTGAGTACTGCTGGTGGTCTGTGCTCATTCGCACATACTGTGCAGCCCTGGCTAGTTCTGTGGCCTGTTTTGATAATGGCATTTCCATTTGGTTATGTTCGTGTAGAGACTCTGAAGGAGTCGGTAAGCTGTAGTGACTTGGGATACGTTTTCGTATCCAAGAATCCAGCTTAGCCTAGCGGTGTTCCTGTCGTGTGTAATGTTCGGGGGCGCGGTCAAGATCGTCAGTGAGGGACTTCCCGCTGAAATAGTGCGCGGCTCTTAAGCAGTTCAGCGGATACCTGTACAGCTTTGGCCAGCAGCACAGAAGACTCGCACGGCGCGTCAGTCTCAAGGTAAATTTAAAGGGCAATGTCCAAACGCCAGATTCAACGTATTTGCTCGCTGCGCAAACAAGGCTTAACCCTGCAGCAAATCGCTGCCGACGTTGGCTATTCCATTTGGCCAATACGCAAAGTCCTTTTGCAGCATGGCTTTCCCTTTCGTGTCAAACTCGCCCATCCCAAATGGCAACGGGTCATCTCACCGCATGCACAACGAGTTCTCTCGCTGCGCAGGCAAGGCTTAACCCTGCAGCAAATCGCCGACGACGTTGGCTGTTCCGCTTCGACGGCCCGCAAAATTCTCTTACAGAATGGCTTCCCGCCTTGTGTCCAGTTCACCCATCCCAAATGGGGCCGCCGGGGCGTCCGATTACACAAACCACGCATTCTCTCACTGCGCAAACGCGGTTTAACCGTGCAGCAGATCGCTCGCGAAGTAGACTGTTCCATTTCGACAATCCGCAAGACTTTATCGCGGCGTCGCTTAAGGCGTCGCGTCCCGCCCTTCCCAAGCGAATCTCTTAAACGCCAGGTCATATCGTTGCGGAAACAAGGCTATTCTCTAGCGCGCATTCGCGAGGTCACGGGGGTGCCCGACGTGACCGCCATGAGATGGCTGAAAGCTGCTGGGTTTCCTGGAAGAATTCCTCTCTTCCACTTCCTTCGAGGCCTAGGGATTTGCAAAGCAAAGGGATGCGGTACCAGACGTTTGGGGCCGCGTTTTTGCTCATTCCACAATGACCTCTACCAGCGCGGATTTCTCAACCGGAAAGGCGAGGAAGTGCTGCCCAAATGCGTAGACTGCGGCCAGGAATTTCGGCGTCACCGCCTGGCTGAACGTTGCGGGGGGTGTGCCGTGGCACGCGAGATCCAGCTACAAAAACTGAGAACGCAGCGGTACCTTAGCAGACTGAGACAGCGCAGGAAGAAAGCCAACAGCAGAGGCAAATTTTTGAGAAATACCAAACCCCAGGCCCGCAAAGCAGGCAGGAAGCGATTCGGGCCACAGCGCGCCTAAATCTTTCATACGGAGGCGCTCAGCTCTACCCGGAAATTTGAGGGTGCTAGCTACGTTAGAGATAACAATATTGCACTGATGGAGAGTTTGGAGCATCCTAGAAAGCAGAGCAACTTAAGCATGAGCCACGTTGAGAAAAATCTCCTTGCGGGTGAATCGGTCGTGTATCGCACGCGCCCGCATTGGATTGTTTGTTTGAAGCCTGCCTTAGTTGTGCTCTTGTTGTCTGTAATGTCGGGGTTGGCTGTGAAAGTTGCGACTAGCGGCCTCGCTGCTGAAACGAGTGCGCGAGTTGTCAACCAGTTCCTCATCATATCGGCGTTGGCTGTAGTTACGGCCGTGGTCATCCCGCTTTTGCTGCGGCTAGTGGTCGAGTGTGTAGTGACGAATAAACGAGTTATCCTCAAAACAGGATTGCTCAAAATCAGAACGGTCGAGATGTTCTTGAATCGCGTCGAGAGCGTTGTCGTCGAGCAAAGCCTCTTAGGCCGAATGCTCGGATACGGAACCATATTGGCCCGCGGAGCGGGCGGGACGCCGGAACCCTTTCACAAGATCGCTAAAGTGAAAGAGTTCCAGCGCCAGATTCAGGAACAAATACGACAGACGAATGAGCAAGGCCAAGCCGCCGCTATCAAATAACTACCTTTCCATTGCTGATGCTGCGGTTCTCTCCGGCGTCGCGCCTGGGCGAGTCATTGCGTACTCTACGGCGGCGCGGGCCATTTCGGGGCGCACGCTTAACTCCCGCCGGTGTTCCCGGATGCTCTCAGCATGATTGACGACGGTACGGGCATAGAATTCCTGCCCCGGCGCTCCCTCGCACATTTTTTCTATGATCTGACTTCGGGATTCGCCGCGTTCGCGGGCGCTCACGGCGTCACTCACTTGGCGCCGGAATTCCCGTGCGGCAACGTCGAGCGTGTCTTCTAGGCTCCTTCCCTGGTCGGTCATTTCTCGTACTTTTTGGGCCTGATGGACCACCGCGACCGCATAGCTCGGGTCGGGCTGGCCTTGGAGCCGAAAAGAGGGCGAGTCGTAAGCCTTCTCCGGGTGGCGTTCGTGAATCTCGAGCGTCACGTCCGTGTGCGAGCGATGCTCTAATTGGAGCACGGCGTGATGAAGATCACGCCCATACTGCTGTTGGACTGCATCCATCCCCTGTTGCGTCATGGGCGCAATGGAAACGTCACGTTCGGCATCCCGAACTATGTCAGCAGCTTCGACAATCGAGCGTGCGTAGGCTTGCGGGTTTTCCACTTTGCCCTCCCGGTATTCAGCAATTTTGGGAATAATGCGGTCGTCGCTGTCGCCACGTTCGCGGGCGCGTATCGCGTAGTTCAGATCGCGCTCTGAAAAAAACCGTGTCTCGGCATCCTTAGCAATGGTGACGGCTTCTTTCTTACCCAAACGGTGATCTTGCTGAAGAGACTTGGTAACTGAATCCCGGTCTGCGCCGTCCTCGTACAGACGGCGGCCCACTTCGACTTTCGAGATGTGTTTAAGGCTGTTGTCCAGGGAATCTTTGATTTCCTTAGTCAGTTCCATGGCTGGGAGGTCGGCGCCAAGTTCTTGCTGCAATTTCAGGTAGTCTTGCACCTTGGCAACGGTTTTTTCGGCGTACTGTTGTGAGTCGGTTAAATCCTTACGAAAGGCTGCCATAGCTCCGATGACTTTCTCGGGCGATTGGCCTTTTTGCAAAGCGCGGGCGGCATAGGCCCAATCTTTCTTATATTGGTCAAAGCTATAAGTGCGGCTATTATTTTGGTTTTTCATAAAGGACTGCTCCATTAGGGGTTGATGGTTATGGCTGGCGGCTTGCTCGACCGCTAGCCGGGTCTCGGCCAGAATGTGACGTGCCATAGTTCTGGCCATTTGCGGGATCATTGGGAAACTGTTGAGCCAGGTAAGAGATGACATTGGCTTCGCTTTCGCCGCGGGCAAGAGCTTCTTTGGCGTAGGCGATGTTGCTTTGATCGCGTTCTTTGAGCCGTTCTCCGACAATAACGCGATGGACAACACCTGAGACCTGTTGCGGATGCAAGCCGGAGCGGTCCATGGCTTCGCCAATGATGGAATCGGCATACGTGAACGGGTCTGGATGCTTAAGCTCCTGGGCGATGTGGCAAAGCCGGTCCATTTGCTCATTCATGACCTTTCCGTATTTGCGTTCACCTTTGCTGCGTGCCTGTCGAAGCTGCTCGGCTACATCCGCAATCAGCAACGGGCGCAGGCGCTCGGCTGCTTCCGGTTCGCGGTTGTTTGCATTTAATTCTGCTTGGGCCATAACTACCTCTTGCTGTGCGGGGCCTCGTACAAGACATGAAACTCGTATCGGTCCGCATCTGCGGCGTAGCCAGCAAGCTCAAGCACCTGAGAGACAAATCGCCTTCCGCGGCTGCGTTCGATGTGAATCAGGTGTTGAATGGAGTCGGCAATGTGGCTCTTGATGGCACGATAAGGGAGCTCGATTCCGCTTTGCAGGACGCAGCTTGTAAAACGTTGCAGGGCTTGAGCCGCAGAGTTGGCGTGGATGGTTGACAGTGAGCCGGAATGTCCGGTGTTTAAGGCTTGCAGCAGGTCAAAGGCTTCTCCTCCGCGAATCTCTCCCACAATGATTCGGTCAGGGCGATGGCGAAGCGTGGCTTTGAGCAAGTCACGCATGGTCACAGCCGGAATGCCGCTTTGCTCTCGCCGGGTCTCAAAGCGGACAAGGTTGGATTTGTTGACTTGGATTTCGGCGATGTCCTCTATCAGAACGATGCGTTCCTCGTCCGGAATGAAGCCGGTTAGGATGTTTAACAGGGTGGTTTTGCCGGTTCCGGTGCCGCCGCTTATGAGGATGTTACTTCGGTCCTCGACTCGCCTTCTTATCATCCCGGCCAACTCCGCTGTGAGCGTGCCAATGTTTATTAGGTCTTCAATCGTGAAATGGCGGGCATTGAATTTGCGGATGGTGAGGGTAATTCCGTCTATGCTGCAAGGGGGCACGATGGCGGCAACGCGGCTTCCATCCGGCAACCGGGAGTCGAGAATGGGCTTGATCTCGGAAACGTCATCCCCCAGCCGGCGGGCGATGTTCTTTACGGCCGCATTAAGGGTGGCTTGCGAAAGGCTGACGTTAGGCACAGATTCGAGCTGGCCGGCGCGTTCGATGAAGACGCGAGAGCCGCCATTGATCATGATCTCGGAGATGTTGTCGTCCACGATCAGGTGTTCGATAGGCCGAAGAAACGGCAGGATTAGCTCGAAGCCGGAACGGTCATTCATAGCCGGCCTCGCCTGGATTGTTCAAAGTAGGAGATGTTGGGGTCGAGATAGTAAGGCTTGAGATAGCAGATGGTGGCTTCCTTCGTCTCAAAACCGTCATACGGAATCACGATGGCCTGGGCGTTGGCGAGTTCGGCAAAGACCTTTTGGGGGAAGCGAAAGTCCTTTCTCAAGCTGTAGTTCTTGCTGGCGCTGATGGAATCTTTCTCCGAAGTCGTCTTGCCGGTAAGAATGCTGACGCCTGAGTTTTGGCCGGATTCGGTAATGGTGTAGCTGATAAACGGTTTGTCCTCTTGGCCGCATAGTTCGCTGGCAATCTTGGTTGAGAATTCATCGGACAGGGCGAGAAATATCTTGGTGCGGAAGGTCTGAAGCAAAGTCCTGTAACTCTCTCCCGGCAAGGTAGAGCGCAGCGAACTGATGCTCTGGGTGGCTACAATCGGAATGCACTTCGCCTGGCGGGAGAGACTAAAGAACTTCTCGTCGCCGGTGGGATTGTCTTCGCCCACGGTTGCGAAGTTCTGGTACTCATCACACAGGAAGAAGACAGGCCGGAAGTGTTGGCCCCGGTTCCTGTCCATCTGCGGAATGCGCAGCAGGACCGCTCTTTGGAAGTCCATCTTCATCATGGTTCCAATGGCGCGGGCGAGTCCGGCGTTGAGCGAGATGGGGAAATTCAGGGCGCAGACTTTGCCCTCTTCTATCAGCCAGGAGAATGAAGGCAGGGGCTTGCCGTACTTGTATCGCCCATTTGCATCAATCGTGTTAAGAGCAGTGTTGTAAGTTTCTTTGGGCGGACAGAAGACCCGCTTCACCTGGGGGTTGTCATCGAACAAGGATAGAAAGACGGAGATGCCTTCTACGATGGAAGTGCGGAGCTTGGTATCAATTTTCATCCAGTCGTTGTGAAACCAGCGTTTGATTGCCTCCAGTTGCTCCCACTTGGTTCTGTCCATCGTGGGCGAGGGTTCACAAACGGTGTTGTATGGAATGGGTGGCGTTAAGCCATTAAGGGTATCTTCCAACTCCCGTGTGCATTCGGCTCGGTGACGCTCATTTTGAGCTTCGAGCGTGAAACTGCCCACTGTCTTTTCCGCTTCGCCGCGAAGTCTCCTGTAGTCGGCTGCTGAGATAAAGAGGTATTCCTTGCCACGAAAGAGCTTTTCACCTTCCTGTATCTTCTTTTCCAAGATGGTCGGACTGATCGTGCATTCGTAGATGTCAAAGAATGTCACGTAGTCATAGACGACCTTATGAAGGAGGATGATGAACTTGACCAGGTTGGTGTAAGCCTGCTGCCAGAACGGTTCCTTGCCTTTGCCAAATAGATTGCTGAGTAAAGAGGCAATGCCATAGGCCAGAGCATAGGCGTCCAGATCGTTGTGCAAAGGGTTGTAGCGGTAATCGGAATCGAGGGCGATTTCAATGTAATCCTCCCCGCGGCCATACTTGGCCAAGATGTCCTTCACCTGTTGGCAGAAGTCGCCTTTGACTTCGAGCACGAGGCCACCGATCCTGCGGCTCGGGTCATTGCACTTGAAAGCGATGAGCTGGTCGGCGTCGGGGCGCATCCCACAGGTTGTCTTTCCCGATCCGACCGCTCCCACGTATATCTTGCCAGTGTAAAGACCGCGCTCCGGCGTTTGCAGCCATTTTGGATTGAGACTGTTGGCGAACCTGGTTGGGTGGTGTTGTTCTCCAATGACCAGAAATAGCGAGTCCCGTTCGGCGGGGTTGGGATAGGGCGGCAACGGAACGGGCTTACGTCCTTGGCCGTGCTTGTAACCGAATATGTATATGCCGGAGAGAACGGCAGAGTAGAGGATGAAAGGCGTGGTGAACATCATGAGGGAGTAAGTCCAGAAGATCCCGGCATAGACCGTGGGGTCTTTGATGGAAATCAATTGCAGGTACAGATTGGTTGCGGGAAACGGATAGAGTATGTACAGGATGAGTCCGGTAATAAACGCCAGCGTCGCGCTGACGAAGTTTTTCGAGTTGAGAATGCGTTCAAACATAAAAACGGGTGCCTACCTCTTCTGTGGGTCTTGTGTTTTGGCGACTGCGCCGACGCTGTTGAGCGAACTGCTTGCGGCGGATTGGCCCAGCTTTGCGGCCTCCGCCTTGATGATTTCCACGGTGGCGAGCTTCTGTTGCTCACGCCAGGGCATGAACTCCGGGTCGCTTTTGAAGAGCAGCTTCAGTGCGCCACGGATCACCCAATCGGGTGTGCTGGTGGTGAACTTGCAGTAAAGCAACAAGTCCTGTTTGGTTTCGTTGTCGATTTGGAAGCGGAGATGTGTCCATCTTCCTTTGGGTTCGCTTTCGATAAGTGGCATATTGCCTCCTGTCTTTAGGTTGGCCGCTGGGCCTTTTGGAGCGCCCCCCGAAGCGTGAGCGGAGCCCGAAGGGACCGATGCCTGCGGCAGAGGTGGGGGCGCTCCGGCCCAGCGGCCTTCCCCGGTTCTGGTTTGTAAACGCTGCTTTCCGCTAGGAGCGCCCTTAGAATGTGCGACTTACCGTTCCTGGGGGCGGACCCAGGGGTGTACCCGAGGGTGTACCAACCAAACCAAGATTTGAGCCGTGGAATTTTCATAGGTAAACCCTGAACGTTTGGAGTTTTGGGCAGACTTCGTTATGTGTTTCTTTGTAAACGGTAGGCTCATTCGCCGGAATGGACTCTCCTCTGAGCCATTTGCGGTAGAGCGTTTCGTAAGCCGGTGTTGAAAACTTCTTCTCGCCCCGATTGAGGGCAACGTAGTCTTTATCGGCAAGTCTTTCGTACTTCTTGGCTTCCCAAAGCTGCCTCAGCCGGAAATAGGTCAGCATTGATGGGAAGTATGGTTGGCCGTTTCCGTCCGCGAGAATGGCGGCGAACTGCCGTTGGGCGCGAAGAAAGTTTGTGGGTTCGTCAGCTACATAGATAAAGTTGTAGCGGCTTTCCAATGCCTTCAGCAGTGGCTTGTACCATTGCAGGTGCGTGGGGAAACTGGTTAGGCTTTCCTGATCTTCCTCAAAATAGGTGAACGTTGGGACGACATCGGGGCCGTCTTCGCTGGGCGAAGTAAAGACCAGAAACTTATCTACGAAGTAACGGGTCGTACTTTCGGCAGGGTTCCTTGCGCCTTTGTAAACTTTGGCCGGCAGGAGAGCGGGTCCAAGACCTTTGCTCACGGTGAAGAAGTTGAACTTGTCCTGTTCTTCTTCAAGGTAGGTTTCTCCCAGATTGTCGAGAACGAAACTAAGAATCCGCAACTTGAGATTGGCCTTGGCATCCCTTCCGGGTTTGCGATTGGCCGAGTTCTCTTTTCCAATAGCGGCATAGATCGGGCGCGAGAAGAGATGATAGCGGCTGCATGTCCTCGTGAGGTTGAGATAAGGAAAGGCCCGAATGTGCTTCCGGGCGATCGCCTTGTCGATGAAGTCATTTGCCGGGCGGCCATGCGTGAGATCCAAGAAGTCCTCGAAGTGACTCCTTAGGAAATGGCCAGAGAACGTTGCTACTAGATAAAGAAAGCGGCTCTCGCGTTCGGTGTAACCAAACCTCATGAGTGCCTGAACGTGTTGATCGGGAATATTCATAGCGAAAGAATTTCTCCCATCAGATCGGGGCCGTAAACCTTTCGGCCTCTCCCGTTCTCGCCGTAAAGCTGGAAACCCGCGGCCTTCTTTTCCGCAATGGCAGGCGCACGGTAGTCCTGGGTGATGTATTCGAGATCGCACATGGAGCGGTCGCCTTCGGCGGTCTCGTATTCAATCCTTACGTCGGGAATGGGAATCTTTCCGTTTACGATTTTGAGCTTTTCCCGCTCGGCAACTTGCCTGATGTGGGCCTTCCGCTCATCTTTGGGAAGCTGTCTGGTCCTGGCAAGCTCCCGGTTGATGCGGCGCTTGAACTCGTAGTCGAGGACAATGCGCTCCGGCTTGCCTCCCTTTCGCAAGATGTCTCGCACGGCTGTTGAGTAGAGCCGGTACAGGGCGGCATCGTGCTTTAACTCGCGTGGCTTGGCTGCTCCGGCATAGATGGTCTGGCGGGCATTCGTCCTCAGATGTTTTTCTGTAAGCTCCCTGGCGGGCTTGGTGAGAACGATGTACTTGGCAGGAGAGCCTTTCGGTCCCACGATGCGAACGAGATTCTGGCGATGCAAATGCCGAAGGTCACGATCAAATCGGTCTTGGTCGCTGCGATAAATGGATTTGAGTAAGTCTGGTTTGTCGATGGTTCTGAATGTTCCAATGTCGGAGAGCATCCGAGCCTGGCTCGAATTCAGGCGGTAACTCTTGTCCCGTAGCTCATAGACGGTTCTGGTGTCGGCGGTTATAGGTTCCCGGTCAGCTCGGTTACAATTCTGCTGGCGTTCTGTTCGTTCCCGTTGTGGCCGTTCCGGTGAATCTGGCCTGTCAATGTCGCGGTACATGGGGTCATTCCTCGTACTTGTCGGCAATCTCCTGCGACAAGATGCTGTGGCCGGTCTTGACCTGCTTGTCCAGGTGAACCAGCTTTTGCCCGGTGTTCTTGAGGAAAAAGCGCCGCAGCACGGCAAAGGTGAGGGCAAAGACATTGAAGAAAAGCAGCAGGGCAAACAGGCCAAGGTCATTGCCGTAGGTGTGGAACAAGGGAGTCTTGTAGGGGATCAGGAATTTCAATCTGTCCAGTAAGACAACTATAAGGGTGACGAAGATCGTGAACGTGACCAGAACCGCGCTGCCCGTCATGGTAACCTCCTTCTGTGTAAACCTCGGCTCGCCGGTAATTTAGGCGGGGGCTGGGGCCTCTCCGTGTGGTGCGGAGATTGAATGGCCCCAGCCTGTCGGGGAGGAGTGGCGGCGGAGAGATAAGAGCGAGTTGCGGGCAGCTTCATAGGGGAACCTCATTTGAAGGCCGCGTCCTCGCGGAAGTAGGTTATGGCCAATCCCAGCGGATTAACTTCAATCAGTTGGTTGGGAACGGAGTCTCGGAAAAAGAAAACGAAGTGCGCCGTGTAAAGCACGCGTTTGGTCTCTGTTCTGTCAATAGGGTTGTAATAGACCTCGTAGAAGTCCACGGCGGCTTTATAGGGCGGCGTGCGCAGGTCTTCGATGGAAACCTTGACTACATCCACGTCAATATCGGCCTGCTGGTTCTGAAGATAGGTTTCAATAACCTTGTCTTTCTTCCAGGCTTCCTCGATGTTGCTGCCCATCTGGGCCTCGGTGAAAAGCAGGGCTTTGCGGAAGTTGTCCTGAATGGTGTAGCGGTTCCGGCTGTAGTAGAGGCGGCAGAATTCGCTGAGGAAGTACTTGATCTCGGCTTCCTGGGGTTTGTAGGCGAAGTTGTTGTAGTTGACGGCTTCTGCCTGGCCAACCTCGTTAATGCGGATAACCAGCGGCTTGAAGTTCTGCACCATGTGCGCCGTTCTGACGTTGGCATAAACCAACCCTGCGGCAATCAGCGACAAGGCCAGGACTGCAACCTTTAGATAGGTGTTGGTCACAAGGGCATCGCCAAACTGCTCCGCATAGAGTTGCTTGGCGGCATTGAACTGGCGGTCAGCGGATTGGGCTTGAGAAGTCATACGTATTTACCTGAATAGCCGGGCGGCCATGGTTGCGGCGAAGCCGGAGTCAGCGCCGGCAGACCCGCTAAACAAATGGTTGGTCAGCGTGGGAATCTTCAGCAGGCCAAAGATGGCAATGAGCAAGAAGATGAATAAGGCTGGGAACTGCGTCATCCACTGGCTGACGGTCATGCCGTTCATGTCCACGGCCAAGAATCCCAGCAGAAGCTTGGCAAAGATGAAGACAAAAGCATTGGCTATGACTTGGTAAAAGGAATATTGCAGAAAGGCTTTGAACCATCCCCAAAAGAGCCAGTCCAGCTTGGGCACGATAAAGAACGGAACGAAGAGAGGCCCGACCAGAATCAACACGGCCTGGGCCATGAGGCCGAAACCAATCACCATGAAAACGACGGCTTGCACTGTGGCCAGGACAATGTAGATTACGGTGTAAGTCAGAACCTCATGGAGATCGAAAGAGTTGGGCTGGGCCATGCCGCTTTCGACTTTCGAGACTGCTGATTCAATCTGCTGCACCTGGGCCGAGCCAATGGCGGTAGAGAGTACTTTGGTCTCATCGGTCACCAGACTAACGAATCGGGAATATTGGCTGGTCATGGCAAAGCCAAAGGCAATCAGCAGGACAAGTTGGGCGAAGCGGCTGAAGTTGAAACCT
>Ga0099829_10000914_pt1 | contig 15779 bp, 12 predicted proteins | sample CZO8metaG_3_FD_79336 | JGI IMG/M metagenome (GOLD analysis project Ga0099829, IMG submission 79336) | Vadose zone soil microbial communities from the Eel River Critical Zone Observatory, Northern California, USA - CZOApr15con2H2.8 metaG | ecosystem: Environmental > Terrestrial > Soil > Vadose...
ATCCTGCACGGCGCGCGGCTTTGCCACCTTGCGGGCATTGGCCGCCATTGCTTGCAACTCGAGAGGCTGGTCGAGCAACGAAAAGATTTCCCGCGTAAGACGCTCCGCGGTGAGCTGGGGCTCCGGGATCAAACGCGCCGCGCCCACGCACTGCATTTCCTGGGCGTTGCGCAACTGATGGCTGTCGGTGGAGGCCCCGAACGGGATAAAGATGGCGGCGCGGCCGGCCGCCGCGACTTCGGCAGCCGTAATCGCGCCCGCCCGGCAGACGATCAAGTCAGCCTGGGCAAACCGCTCTGCCATGTTCCCGATGAAGGGTAGTACCTCCGCGTTGATTTCACGCCGCGCATAAGCTACGCGCACCGCATTATAGTCGCGTTCGCCGGTCTGGTGAACGATCGAGATGCGACTCTTGTTCGTGGCCAGCAAGTCCGCGGAGTCCACCAGCGTGCGGTTGATCACGAGGGCTCCCTGGCTTCCGCCGGTAATCAAGATGTGGAACGGTTCGGCGGGAGTGCGCGACGGCACGGCGAAAAATTCCTGGCGCACGGGAATCCCAGTGAGTGTCGCCTTGCGCTCCCAGAGCTTTGTAGGCGCCTCGTACGCCGTAGCGACGCGTGCCACCATGCCTGCCAACACACGGTTGGTGAATCCCGGCTCAGCGTTCGGCTCGAATACGACAGTCGGTAGGCCGCGCAAGACCGCGGCGAGCATCACCGGCCCAGCGGCGTATCCTCCGACTCCCAATGCCGCGGCAAACTTGTGGCGACGCAGGATCGCGAAGGAATCCCACATCGCAGGAGCGAGCTTCGCGAGGTTCCGGGCAAATTTCATCCCGCCGATCCCCTTGAGGCCCGCGGAACGAATGGTCTCAAGTGGAAACCCCGCTTCAGGCACCAGGCGCGCTTCAATCCCGCGTTGGGTTCCGACAAACACGACTTTCCTTTCCTGCCCTCGCGTCATCCATTCGCGGGCCACAGCCAGCGCGGGGAAAACGTGCCCGCCTGTTCCGCCTCCCGCGATCAGCAGCTTCAAATTCCTTTGCCCCGCTTCCGTCACACGGCACTCCGAGCCGCGCGTCCGGCCCTATTGATAAAGGTCTCCAGCGCGCTCCCGTAGCGCCGGCGTCTCGCCGGCGGTTTTTTGTGCCCTCAAGCAACCGCATCAGAGCCGGCGAGACGCCGGCGCCACGGAAAACCCGCGCTTCGTTTCAATAAAAACGGTTTCGGCTCCAGCACACGCATGATTCCTAAAAATACGCACTACTCGGCCTGCTGACTGATATTCAAGAGCACGCCGGTCGCCACTAGCATCACCAGCAGGCTCGAACCGCCATAACTGATAAACGGCAGCGGAATGCCCTTCGTCGGCATCATCCCCAGCACGACGCCAAGATTGATCAGCGCCTGGCTCAGAACCATGACCGTGATGCCCAGCGCGGCGAAGCGGCCAAATTCGTCTGTTGCCTTGAAAGCGGATCGCATCCCGCGCCAGCCGTAAACCGCGAATAGACCAAGCACCAGCGCTCCTCCGATGAAACCCATCTCTTCGCACAGCACGGCGTAAATGAAGTCGGTGTGCGCCTCCGGGAGATAAAACAATTTTTGCTTGCTTTCCATCAGGCCTACGCCGGTGAATCCGCCCGACCCCACCGCGATCAACGATTGCAGCAATTGGAAGCCGCGGCCCTGCGGGTCCGCTGTGGGATTCAAGAACGCCATCACGCGCTCGTACCGATACGAAACGTGGACGACCAGCAGGTAAACAATAGGAAGGGAAGCTAGTCCAGCCCCCACAATGTACTTGGCGTCGAGTCCAGCGACGTAGAGCATCGCCACGGCAATAATGAAAATCTCCACCGCCGTGCCGAGGTCTGGTTCGATGACCACCAGCGCGATCAACGCGAGCACCGGTCCCAGCGCGGGCAGGATCGTGCGCTTCCAGTCGTTCATGCCAAAGCCGTCAGGACGGCGGCTAGTCTCAAGGAACCACGCGAGGTAGAAAATCACCGCGAGCTTGGCGAGTTCGGAGGGCTGCAGGCTGGCCGGGCCCAGGCGAATCCAGCGATGCGTCGCGTGGGACTTGTCGAGGAAGAACACCCCTACGAGCAGCACGAGCACCGCAAACAATCCCGTGAACACGACCTTGGGCCGGCAGAGCTTGCGGTAATCCACATTCATCATCACCATCATCCCGCCGATGCCCAACACCAGCCAGAGAAGCTGGTGAAGAAGAAAATGATAGCCGCTGCCGAATTCGTCGCGCGCTGTGACCGCCGAGGCGCTGAACACCATGAGGGCGCCGACCAGGCACAACGCCACGGTCGATCCGAACAACCATCGGTCGGTTTGAAGATTCCGCGGCACGGTCAGGCCCTTCTGGCGGGTTCATCCGCCGCGTTTCTTTCAGCAAGACCGCGGACGAGTTGTTTGAAGACGCGTCCGCGGTGCTCGTAGCTTTCAAACTGGTCGAAGCTCGCGCAAGCGGGCGACAGCAATACGGTGTCGCCAGGACGCGCGCGTTCCTCGGCGAGTTTCACGGCGCGGGACATCGTGCCCGCCCGCTCGACGGGTACGACGCCCCCCAGCTGCGATTCAATTTTGTCCGCGGCGGCGCCGATCAGCAGCACCATGCGCGCGTGCTGCCGTAATGACTTGCGGAGAATCGTGTAGTCGCTGCCCTTGTCCTTGCCGCCGAGGATCACCAGCAGGTTGTTCGGGAAGGCATCGAGCGCCTTGAGGGTGGCGTCGACGTTGGTCGCCTTCGAATCGTTGAAATACTCCACGCCTGAAATTGCGGCGACAAATTCAATACGATGCTCCACGCCTGCAAAGCTCCGCACGCCTTCGGCAATTGCCGCGGGCTCGACTCCCGCGAGTGTCGCGGCCGCGGCGGCGGCAAGAACATTTTCAACGTTATGATCGCCGCGCAGGCCGATGTCACGGCGGCGCAGGACCACTGTTTCGGTGCCGTCGCGCCGGAAGACAATTTCATCGTCCCGGAGGAAGCATCCGCTGGCCACCCGTTTCTGCCGGCTGAACCAGAAAACCGGCGGGCGCGAGGGCGTGTACTGTTGCGCGGCTGCGTCGTCCGCGTTCAGGACGGCGGCATCTTCTTCTGTTTGATTTTCGAATATGCGCGCTTTCGAGCGGCCATATGTTTCGAAGGATCCATGGCGGTCGAGATGATCCGGAGTGACATTGAGCAGCACTGCGACGTCAGGACGAAAAGCGGAAATCGATTCGAGCTGGAAGCTGCTGGCTTCGACGACGGTGAAGCCGGCGTCACTTGACACATCGACGCGCGAGATCAGCGGCGTGCCGATGTTTCCGGCAACCTGAACGGGCAGCCCGGCGGTCTCCAATATGTGGCCAATGAGCGAAGTCGTCGTGGTCTTGCCGTTCGAGCCGGTGATGCACACCAGGCGGCCCCGCAGGAATCGCCATGCCAGCTCTATTTCGCTCCACACGGGTATCCCGATGACACGAGCGGAGGCAAGCGCCGGCATCGTCGGCGGCACACCGGGACTGGAGACGATCAAATCCTGCTCGACAAAGGTCCGGGCCTTGTGACCGCCCAGCTCGAGCGTGACGCCCGCAGCGCGCAGCTTCGCAGCGGTTTCGGTGATTTGCGATTCGGAACGCTCCTCGGTGACGGTGACGCGCGCGCCCCGCGCGGCACAGAAGAGCGCCGTGGCGATGCCCGTACGCGCCAGCCCGACTACCAGCACCTGCTTGCCCGCGAGTTCGATTCCCGGTTTCAACTCTTTACCTCAGCTTCAGCGTCGTCAACGAAAACAGCGCGAAGACCAGCGCCGCAATCCAGAATCGCACGATAATTTTCGACTCGCTCCATCCAACCAGCTCGAAGTGATGATGCAGCGGCGACATGCGAAAGATGCGCTTCCCCGTCATACGGAACGACAGCACCTGCAGAATCACCGAAAGCGCTTCCAGAACGAAGACGCCGCCAACAAAAAACAAAAGAATTTCCTGTTTGATGGCGACCGCCACCATTCCGATCGACCCGCCGAGCGCGAGCGATCCGACGTCTCCCATGAACACTTCCGCGGGATGCGCGTTATACCAGAGAAATCCGAGCGCGGAACCCACCAGCGCCCCGCAAAAAATCGTGAGTTCCCCCACTTGAGGAAGATGCTGCAGGTCAAGATACGCCGAGAACCGCGCGTGGCTGGTCACGTAGGTAAGAACCGTCAGCGCGCCCGCGGCCACGACCACGCAGCCGATCGCCAGCCCATCGAGGCCGTCGGTGAGATTCACCGCATTCGAAGACCCGACCATGACCAAAACGACGAAAATCAGGAACGGGATATAAGCCACCGTCCACAGGTAAGGGTGCCTGAGCAACGAATGGATGACGAGCTCCGGGTGAAAATTCTTCAAGAAGGGAACGCTCAACTGCGTCGAATACGTGCCCGCCGCGGTTAGCATCACCAAAGTGATCGCGACGCCGAGACTTGCCAGAATTTGGAAAAAAAATTTGCCCTTGGCGCTAAGGCCCAGATTCCGCCGCTTCGCCACCTTGCTGTAGTCGTCGAAAAACCCGATCGCTCCGAACACCAGCATCGTGAGGGCGGCGAGCCACACGTACTCATTCTCGAGATCTCCCCAGAGCAGCGTGGGGATGACAGTCGAGCATACAATTAACACTCCGCCCATGGTGGGCGTCCCCGCTTTTGTGTGATGACTTTTCGGGCCCTCTTCGCGGATGAATTGCCCGATCTGCAACGTGCGCAGTTGGCGGATGACCCAGGGACCGAGCACCAGCGTCAGCAGCAGCGCGGTGATACTCGCCAGAGCAGTGCGCACCGTAATGTAACGAAATACGTTGAGCGCGTGGAAATAGCGCTGGAGCACGTGATAGAAAAGGTAGAAAAGCATCTCAGCCGCGCTCCTTGAATGCGCCGCGCGCCACGGAAGCCGCTGGCACACCACTCGACCGCGCAAAACGGGCGTCGAGCGCTTCGACGATGCGCTCCATCTTTACTCCGCGCGAGCCCTTTACGAGCATCAGGTCCCCCGGAGCAAGAAGGTCTGCAATGAATCCCGCTGCTTCAGTGGAGGAACCGATAAATTTTGCGCGCTCGGCCGGGTGCCCGGCTCCGATGGCGCCGCGGACAAAGCTTTCGGCGTCACCCTGCACCCCGATGATCCAGTCGAGGCTTCTCGTAGCCGCGGCCGCGCATCCTGCCTCGCGGTGCAGCTCGCGGGAGGAACGTCCCAGTTCAAGCATCTCGCCGGCGGCGAGAATGCGCCGTCCCGAGGCAGGCGTGTGTACGAGGATCTCGATCATCGCCGCAAGCGCAACAGGATTCGAGTTGTAGCAATCGTTGATCACGGAAAAGCCCGCGTCGTAGTGCAGCACGCGCCCACGCATGCCTGCCGGCTCGAGACGAGCGAACACTTCCTTCGCCTCACCGGCTCCCACACCCCAGACGCTCGCTGCCGCCAATGCCGCAAGCGCGTTGGAAATGTTATGGCGACCGGCGAGAGGCAATGTCAGCCGCGCGCGGCCTGTGGGCCCTATGAAATCAAATTCGCTGCCGTCCGCTCCGTGATCGTCGAGACGCTCGGCGCGGAAATCCGCGCCACTCGAAAACCCGAATGTCACGACGCGTCCGGGCGCCACCTCGGCGAAACGCGCCACGCGGGGGTCGTCGGCATTCAGAACCGCTACGCTGTCGCGTCCCGCCAACCCTTCAATCAATTCGCGCTTCGCCAGCGCAATTTCATCCACGGACGCGAAAAATTCCAGGTGCACCGGCGCGACACGAGTGACCACGCCCACGTCCGGGCGCGCGATCTCCGCCAGTCGCCGCAGTTCGCCGGCGTGGGACATCCCGAGCTCGGCCACGGCCGCTTCATCCGAATCATCGAGACGCAGCAACTGCAGCGGCAGACCGAATTCGTTGTTCAGATTGCCCTCGGATTTCAGTACGCGGAGCCGCGAGGCCAGCAGCGCCGCCAAAATTTCCTTCGTTGTGGTCTTGCCCGCCGAGCCTGTGACGGCCACCAGGCGCCGCCCCCATCGCGTTCGAACGGCTTGCGCGAGCCCCTGGAGTGCGGCGAGCGTGTCCCCAACAGCAAGGAGTTTGGAGCGAACCGGTTCCGCAAATCCCGCCACGCGGTCTTGCGCCACGATTGCCGCCAGCGCCCCGGCATCCAGAGCGCCCACGACGAAATTGTGTCCATCGTGACGCGGTCCGTGTATCGCCACGAATAGCTCGCCGCGAGCCACGGTCCGAGAATCAATCGAGACACCGGCCAGCCGGGCCAGGGCGTCAAGACCTCCGGGCGGCGTAACACCCAGAGCGTGAGCCACTTCTTCAACCGTCCACCGCATAGCGTCCCCAAGGGGCTGGGCTGCACTGGTCTTGTTTTACCCTTGGATCAGCGTCCCTTACCTTTTCCGGCGGGCTCCCCTTCTAGATTCAGGGTAAACAAGCAGAGCCAACGCATGACAAAGAGCACGTTCGATGCCGGGCGCCGGAACCTGTTTCCCAAACTCGAATGCCTGCAACAAACGGCTCGCATGGTTTGTGGGTCGGAGCTTCAGCTCCGACAAATGATGAGTAGTGAGAATTGGGCTTTAGCCCCTGAACCTTCAGGGCTTAAAAGCCCTTCCCTAGACCTGCCTTCATTGTCGGACCTAAAGGTCCGACCCACAAATCGCGTGGGAAGATGCTGAAGTTGTCGGCCAACTCCCCACTCACAAAACTAGCCCCGTCTGCGGCAAGCGGCCACCATTTGGTCCGAGCGCTGAAACCATTCATTCCCCGTAGCCGCGTTGGTGAAGCATCCGTCGCGCTATTTCGCGATCGTCGAAATCGATTGTGCGGTCGCGCAGCACTTGCGAAGTTTCGTGGCCCTTCCCCGCCAGGAGCACGATGTCACCGGGCCGCGCCTGATCGAGCGCGATTTCGATGGCGCGCTCCCGGTCCGGCTCCACCAGGACCTTTGCCTTGGTGCGCTGCACGCCGACGATGGCGTCGTTGATGATGAGCAGTGGGTCCTCGCTGCGGGGATTGTCCGAAGTCAGTACGACGACGTCGCTTGAGCGGCCCGCCGCCTCTCCCATCAGCGGACGCTTGGTGCGGTCCCGGTCTCCGCCGCAACCAAACAATGTGATGATGCGCCCGTCAGCATTGAGTTCTTTTGCCGTGGACAACAGATTGCGCAGCGCGTCATCTGTGTGCGCGTAATCAATAACGACCAGAAATGGCTGGCCCGCATCAATGCGCTCGAAGCGGCCCGGCACGGAGGAAAGCTGAGCGATTCCCGTAGTGATAACTTCCCGGGCGAGATCGAGCGCCACGCCGGCGCCAATGGCGGCGAGAATATTGTAAACATTGATTCGCCCCACGAGGGATGAGCGAATCACAATTTTTCCGACCGGCGTCTCGGCCGTGAATTCGAGGCCGGAAATGGAAATAGCCGGGTTTCGCGTTGTAATATCCGCACCGGGTTCAAGACCGTAGGTCAGCGTCCGCGCCGCGAGACCCGCCAACTGTTTGCCATACGTATCATCGCGATTGATGACGCCTGCGGCCGGGGCCGCCGCGCCGGTGCCCTCGAAAAGGCGCCGCTTCGCTGCAAAATAATCGTCAAAGTTTTTATGGTAATCGAGGTGGTCGCGCGTAAGGTTCGTGAAAATCGCCACGGCAAAGGGGCATCCCCACAAACGGTCCAGGGCCAGCGCGTGCGAACTGGCCTCGAGCACGGCATGGGTGCCTCCGGCGCGGACCACGTCGGCCAGAAAATTCTGCAGGTCGAGCGATTCCGGAGTCGTGTGGATCGCCGGGCGCGTCTCACGCACCAAACGGTAGGCGATCGTGCCGAATAACCCGACCTCGCATCCCGCGGCTCGAAGAATCGAGTCCACCAGATAGGACGTCGTCGTCTTACCGTTGGTGCCCGTCAACCCGACAAGCTTCAGCACTTCGGCGGGACGTCCGAAATAATTCGCCGCCACCGAAGCCAATGCCTTGCGCGCGTCCGGAACTTTGATCCACGGAAATTCAGCTGGAATCGGCTCCGGCCTGGCCTGCTCGCTCAAGATTGCAATAGCCCCGCGCGCCATCGCATCGGACACAAACTTGTTACCGTCCGTTTTCTCCCCGTGTATGGCGACAAACAGCGTGCCCGGTCTCACTTTGCGGCTGTCGTAGGCGATCTCCGCGACCCCCAGATCGCCGTGCTCCGTTGCCCCATTCGCCTCGATGCCCCGCAACAATCTCACCAGCCGGATTGGATCGCGGCTTGCGTTGGCCAGTTTCTTTTGCGCTGCTCCTTCGCTGTTTTCTACCGCACTCATCGCCTTCACGCTCAACGGGCTCCCCTCCGGGCCGCCGCGGATACCACGGAAGAATCGCGGGCAAAACGCACGGTGATGCGGCTGCCGCGGCGAATCGTGGCTCCGGACTCCGGAGATTGTTCCACTGCAACGCCCGTACCAACCAATACCGGACTCAATCCAAGTTTCATACATTGTTCGGTGACTTCGCGCACAGTTTTACCCTGGAGTTGCGGAACGATCACTCCTTCCCCTTCCGCGAGTTCCATGGTCGGAGCTGCCGATCCGCGCGAGCGTTCAGACACCGCCGGAACGTACTCGATAGCAGGGGCGCCTGTGTCGACCTGTACCGGATTGAAATCGGCCACATCCGCCAGATCCCGGTCATCGCGATGCTGGCGATTCGCTTGCACGACGCTGTTCGGGACCGCAATATCGCGGGGCACGTCCAAATACGCAAGCACCTGCTCCGCGATGCGCTTGAACGTAGGCGCGGCAACCTGTCCCCCTTCATGCCTCCCGATCGGCGAATCCAGCTGCACCAGTATCGTCACGGCAGGCGTGTTAATCGGCGCGAAGCCAACGAAGGAAGCGATCAACTGGTGCGGAGAGTAGTGTCCTGTCGCGATATCGAATTTCTGCGCGGTGCCCGTCTTTCCCGCCGAAGTATACCCGTCAAGGCGCGCGAGCTTGCCGGTGCCATTGAGCACGACGCCTTCGAGCATGCGGCGCATGGTCGCGGCGGTGGTCTCGCGGATCACGCGGCGAGGCTGCTGTTGCGGCGGTTCGACCATTTGCGTGCCGCGGCGCAGCGCACGGACGACGTGCGGCCGCACGACGAGCCCGCCGTTGGCCATTGCCGACATCGCCGTAATCATCTGCAAAGGTGTCACGCCGATTTCCTGCCCCATGGATACCGATCCCACTGAAACGGGCGTCCAATTTTCCAGGCGGCGAAGCATTCCGCGGCTCTCCCCAGGCAGATCGACGCCTGTAGGCTGCCCAAAACCGAACGACCGTATGTAATCATAGAACTTTGGCGCGCCGAGGCGTAGGCCGACTTTGATCGCGCCGACGTCGCTGGAATTCGCCAATACTTGTGAAACGGTGAGCAATCCAAAAGCTTTGTGGTCGCGGATGCGATGCCCCGCGATGTAAATCGAACCCATCTGGCAATCGACAAGCTCCTCCGCCTTCGTAACGCCCTGATCGATGGCCGCCGAAAGCGTCACGATCTTAAAGACCGACCCCGGTTCGTAGAGCGCGCTCGCGGCCCGGTCCATCCGCGATTCGGGATTGCTGTCCTTGGCAGCGTTCGGATTGAACGTCGGCCAGTTGGCGACGGCCAGGAGTTCTCCCGTGTTCGGGTTCTCGACAATGACGGTGCCCGATTTCGCTTGGGTGTCGTGAATCGCCTGCCCGAGTTCCTTCTCCGCGATGTATTGGATTTTTTCGTCGAGCGTGAGAACAACGCTCGTGCCCGTTTCCGGCGCCTTGTCCGTAGAGTCGTACCAGCGGCGATGGGCATCGGTGAGAATCAGCATCTTCCCGGGCTTGCTGCGAATGTTGTCGTCCAGCGAATACTCGACGCCTCCCAGTCCCTTCTCGTCAATGTCCACATAACCGAGAACGTGCGCGCCGAGTTGCCGCTTCGGATAGAAGCGCCCTCCTTCGCGCTGGAAATAAATCCCGCGCAGATTCATTGCCGCGATTCTTTCCGCCTTTTCCGGCGGCAGCTTGCGCGCGATCCAGACGAAGGAATGCGAACCCGCCAGGCGCGTGGCGATTTCTTCGGGTGAGACGTCCAGGACTTTCCCGATTAAACGCGAGACCATGCCGGGATCGGCAATCTCCGAGGGAACCGCAAAGCAGGAATCCACCGGCACGCTCATGGCCAGGGGGTTCAGGTTGCGGTCAAAGATCTCCGCGCGCCGTGCGCCGACTTCCACGATCAAACGCTGCTGATGTTGTGCTCGTGAATAGTATTCGCTGTAGCAGACAAGTTGCAGGTAGGCCAGGCGCCCCAACGCGGCCCCGGTCCAGATCGCGATCAGGCCAGCCACTATCAGTAATCGGGTCCGGGGACTGCGCAGATCCATATTCTTGCCGGGGACTCCGGATCAAAAGGTCTTTCTGCCTTCGCCCGCGGCACCGGCTACGGCAGACGACGCCCGCTCGGGCGGTTCGTCACTGGACAGCTCCACTTCAACTTTCACGCCGTAGGAAGCCGGAAGGAACGCCGCCGTTAGACGGGCGCAGGCTCCTTTCGGAGCCCGCCTGAAAAGCGTTATCGCTGAGTCGGCGGTGCGCCAGCCGGACGCGCTTCCGCCAGCACCGCGCCGGGCGGCAGATCCATCGGAGCCACTTGGCCGGGCACAGGCGCGGTCAATCCGAGCTGGCGCCGCGCGATAATATCGATGCGTCCGGGCGCGCGCAGGCCCGCCACTTCCAGTTTGAGTTCCTGATTGAATTCTGCGGCTTGGGAACGCTCGCCGCGCATCGATTCGAGTTTGTAGCGCAACTGGATCGTCTCGAAATGCTGCCAGGCATATAGGAATGCGCACAAGGCGATGGCCCCACCCAGCAATACCAGGCGCGCGCATTCACGCATCCGATTTGGCGCCATGGGGCGCACCAAACGCGAATTATCGATCTGTTTTACGGTAAAGAATTCGGTCATTACAGCCACGCTTTCCCTTGCGGCTCCCCGTGCTGGTCGGAGTCTATTTTCTCCGCAACGCGCATCTTCGCGCTGCGGGCTCGCGGATTGGCCGCAATTTCCGCGTCCGAGGCTTGAATCACTTTCTTCGTCAGAATCTTCAGCGTCCCTTCACGGGCCAGCCGCTGAAAGCACTGCTTTACCGGGCGGTCTTCGAGCGAGTGATAGCTGAGCATCACCCACCGGCCTCCTTGAGATAGTGTGGCAGGAACCCTAGAAAGAAACTGCCCGAGTTCCTCCATCTCTCGATTCACCGCAATCCGCAGCGCCAGAAACGTTTTTGTCGCGGGATGCAGCTTCTGCCTTCCCCTTACTTTTCGGGCCCCTGCCACAACCGTTGCCAGGTGTTCGGTGTCCCGTATGGGACGCGCACGAACAATCGTCCTGGCGATCCTTCGTGAATCCCGCTCTTCCCCGAGTTGATAGAGCAGGTCGGCGAGTGTTTTCTCTCCCGCCGTGTTCACAATGTTTCCCGCTGTCTCTTCCATGTCGCGGTCCATGCGCATGTCGAGCGGGCCGCGCTCGCGGAAGGAAAAACCGCGCTCGCTCAGGTCCAGTTGCATGCTCGATACGCCCAGGTCCGCCAACACGCCGTCGGCGGGCGGGAGCCTTCGCTCCGCGAAAACCTCGCCGATCTGTGAGAAGTTGGCGTGCACCAAAGTCACCTTGTCCCCGAACTCTGCCAGCCTGCCGCGCGCGATTTCCAGCGCCGCCGCGTCGCGATCCAGGCCTACGAACTGCCCCCCGGCCCCCAGTCGCCGGACGATTTCGATCGCGTGTCCCCCAAGCCCCACGGTCGCGTCTACGTAGAGTCCGCCGGGCTTTATCGCCAGCCAGTGGATCGTCTCTTCGACAAGCACTGGCGTGTGCTTCGCGTTCAATCTAGATGCCCAGGTCAGAAAGCGTCTTGCGGTCCTCTTCCGTCATCTGGTTCTTGTTCATGTTGTCCATGAACCGAGCGTGGTTCCAAACTTCCAGATACGTCAGTTGACCCATCACTTCCACGTCACCCTTCATTTGCGCGGCTTCCCGGAGCACCGCCGGAATCAGGACCCTGCCCTGCCCGTCAATCTCCACCACCTGACCGTAATAATTCGTGCGGGTCAGGAATTTCTGCTTGGCCCGGTTGTAGGAGGAGATATTCGCCAGTTTCTGTTCGATCTCTCCCCAAACTTTCATCGGGTAAATCCGCGCGTGGTCCCCTTCTTCACTGGTCACGTAGAAGCGATCGCCGTGCTCTTTGAGCTTCTCCAGAAAAGCGGCGGGAATCTTGAGACGGCCTTTCTCGTCCACTTTTGCCGGTATGTTTCCCCGAAGCATCTGGTCGTCTGCACAAAGAGCATGAAAAGTGCTCGCCCCTTACCACTGGCCTGCTCCACTAAACTTCTAGTGCGCCACTGAGCCTATCAACTGCGCCACTGAACTTCACTTGCAACCACTTTCTTCCACTTTGTGCCACGATTCTAGACAGGTTCCCAAACTTGTCAAGGGAAAACTCCACTGTTAAAAAAATATATTGTGGAAATTACCGCGACTTGCGGATTGTTTTGCAAAAACCACTACAGGTGGTATCTCTCATGTGAATCGTGACTACGCTTAGGGAGGTGTCTTCTCAGAAGGATTCATGGAATTGTTTCGAAACAGTCACGGGGGGCCGCTTCGGAATACATTCCGCAGGTTTCCAAGGCGCAGTTCGAGCTGCGATTGCGGAGGAGCAGGCGGGCTGCGATCTTCGTTGTGAGGAGGCCTAGAAGCGTACGACGCACAGGATACAAGATAGAGGTCCAATTCGGGAATTCCGGTTCATGTCATCTCCACTAAAAACGCATCGCGTCAAGAGAGCATAACTTTGTTGACTTGTCCTTTGATCCTGGGAATCCTGGCGCACTCGGCCCAGTTGTTGGGATTGCGCTTCTGTCAGGTATTCCCCACTTCAGAACTCCAGTATTCACTGGATCGACAAATCATTCCTTAGCATGTATGGCTTTAGGCTCTGAACTTTGATCCGATAGAGTAGGCACTGACTTGGTGAATTTGCCCCTGTGAGGTCTGTCAAGACTAAGGAGGATGAATGAGGAACGTTCGCACGCCACGGATAATCCTGATTCTTCTATCGTCTCTGTTTTTCACGTCGGTCACGCGCACTCCAGCGCAAGAGGTACAGAAAGGGCCAATGGTCATTTACGAAGATAGGCACGATACATCCCCGCCCATGCGGGAAATGCCTTCGCGCGCTCCACAGCCAGGAGCGCGTGGCATGGCGCTCCCCAACCGGAGCCCCGGACCCGCGCGTGTCGACACCTCTATTGACAGCGCCTTGCAGCAGAGTAGTCCGGCTGCTCAAGTGGGCACTACCAATGGTCTGAACTTTGACGGCGTGAGTGACCGTGACGGAGTCGCCCCGCCGGATACGAACGCTTCCGTCGGTGCTTCCCAGGTGGTGGAAACCGTTAATTTCTCCTATCAGGTCTTTGATAAGGCCACCGGGGGGTCTGTCTTCGGCCCCGCTTCCATTGCGAGTATTTGGACTGGTTTCGGCGGATTGTGCGAGACTGGCAACCTCAGCGACCCTGTCGTCCTCTATGACAAGGCGGCGGGACGGTGGGTAATCGCCATCGTGGCGTTCAACTACCCTGTGTTTTCCTCTAACGAGGAATGCGTCGCTGTTTCCACGACCTCGGACGCTACTGGGAGTTTCCACCGGTACGCCTTCTCGTTCGGCAGCGACCTGAACGACTACACCAAGATCGGGGTATGGCCGGACGCGTATTATCTTTCGGCGAACATCTTTCCGTTCGGAGGCTCGTTTATCGGCCCGCAAGCCTGCGCCTTGAACCGCACAGCGATGCTCGCCGGCAGCGCCTCCACTATGCAGTGCTTCCAGAGGGGAACGAGCGATGCGAGCTTGCTCCCTGCCGACCTGGACGGTACTACAGCACCTCCCACGGGCTCCCCCAACTTCTTTTTGGAACTCGGCACCTCCACCACACTGGACCTATTCAAGTTCCACGTGGATTTCGCCACCCCCTCCAATACAACCCTCACGGGACCAATGGCCATCAGCGTGGGCTCCTATAGCGACGCCTGCGCTCCGTCGGGAACGTGCATTCCGCAGCAAGGAACGACACAACAACTTGATTCTCTGGGCGACCGGCTCATGTTTCGCTTGGCCTATCGCAATTTTGGAAGCCACGAGTCGCTGGTTGCGTCGCACTCGGTCGCCTCGGGGAGCAGCACAGGCGTTCGTTGGTATGAAATCCAGAGCCCCAATGCGACCCCGACGATCTTCCAATCCGGCACATTTGCACCTGATTCGAAATCTCGCTGGATGCCGAGTATCGCCATGGACAAAGCGGGAGATATCGCCCTCGGCTACAGCATTTCCAGCAGCAACATGTTCCCCTCCATTGTTTACACCGGGCGCTTACCGGGCGATGCATTGGGAACCATGGAAAGCGAAACTACGATTTTTGCCGGATTGGGGTCACAAACAAGCGGGCTGAGCCGCTGGGGCGACTACACCAGCATGAGCGTTGACCCCTCGAATGATTGCACGTTCTGGTACGCCAATGAGTATCTGCCGTTCTCAGGCAGCTTCAATTGGAATACCCGGCTGGCATCCTTTACCTTCCCATCCTGCGTTTCAACCGCGCCTGACTTCACGCTTTCGGCCGCACCGTCGTCCCAGACGGTGGTTCAGGGCAATAGCACCACTTATACTGCGACGGTTGGCGCAGTGAACGGGTTTACTGGAACCGTCACCTTCAGCGCCAGCGGGCTACCGACGGGGGCGAACGCCAGTTTTAACCCCCCTACGATAACCACCTCCGGCTCCTCCGCAATGACCGTGACCACCGCCAGTAGCACGCCAACCGGGAGTTACACTTTAACGATCACAGGAACCAGCGGCACCACAATCCACACCACCACGGTCAGCCTCAATGTGAATTCTGCAGCCGCTCCGGACTTCAGCCTTTCGGCAGCACCAAGCAGCGTGACGATCACACAGGGAACGAGCGGGACGAGCACGGTTACGATCACTCCGTCAAATGGCTTCAGTGGAAGCGTTACCTTCTCCGCTTCAGGTTTGCCGACCGGCGTGACCGCATCCTTTAGCCCGAATCCCGCGACTTCCTCAAGCGTGTTGACGCTGACGGCCAGCAGCACGGCGGCCACGGGAACGGCTACCGTAACGGTAACCGGCACATCGAGCGGCTTGACCCATACGACCTCGATCAGCCTCACCGTGAACGCCTCGACTGCGGCGAACTTCACCTTGTCGGCCTCGCCAAATAGCCTCACGATCACTCGCGGGAGTAGCGGCACAAGCACGATCACTATCACTGCTTCGAACGGTTTCACCGCCAGCGTTACCTTGACCGCGTCCGGATTGCCGAGCGGGGTAACGGCCTCATTCAGCCCGAACCCTGCTACATCCAGCAGTACAGCGACGTTCACGGCAAGCACTACCGCAGCGAGGGGCACGGTCACTGTGACGATCACGGGTACGTCAGGCAGCTTGCGCAATACAACCACGATCAGCCTCAGGGTCCGCCGTGGTGGAGGCTAACCTAGGCTAAGGGCATTTGTTCCTTTTGCAATGGGGCGCGAGAAGCGTCGCCTATTAAGACTATGGAAGTTAGACTTCAGGTGCGGCGTCGCCGGCGTTCAGCGTCGGCGACGCCGCCGTTTTGTGAGGCTGGTTATCAACTCACAGCGAGTCGCAAAAGTGACCTTAATATTCTTG
>Ga0099829_10000921_pt1 | contig 15709 bp, 17 predicted proteins | sample CZO8metaG_3_FD_79336 | JGI IMG/M metagenome (GOLD analysis project Ga0099829, IMG submission 79336) | Vadose zone soil microbial communities from the Eel River Critical Zone Observatory, Northern California, USA - CZOApr15con2H2.8 metaG | ecosystem: Environmental > Terrestrial > Soil > Vadose...
CACCGGCGCCTACGAGGCGGATCGTCCTCTTTATGTGGAGCGGGTGGCCGGGTTCTTCGCGCGGCACCTCGGGCTCGACGTCAGCAGCCACCTCCGGTTGGTCGAGGAAGAGGAAGTCAGCTAGCTGCAACTAATCGCCCGGCAGGCGACAGGAATAGGTGAGACATGCAGCAGGTGGCAGAGGTCAAGCCGTCGGGAAGCAGGGCGACCAGTGACAGGACTTTCGCCGATCTGCTGACTCCCCTCATCGAACCGGGCTTCCGCCTTGCCCTCGCGATGCTCCACGACCCGCAGGCAGCCGAGGATGCGGTTCAAGAAGCCTCGTTCACGGCGTGGCGCAAGGTGGCTCGGATAGAGGACCAGGGTCGGCTCCGCGCGTGGTTCTTGGGCGTGGTCGCCAACCAGTGCCGCAACGCTCGCCGGCGGAAGTGGGTGGCCGACGTGAGGCTTGGCTTGCCTGAGCAGCTTTCGGTTGTATCAGGCGAGGAGCGCTCGCTGCGCGGCAGCGACCTGCGTCGTGCGGTGGCGCGGCTTCGCTACGAGGACCGGCTCGTGGTCGTCCTCTATTTCTACCTCGACATGCCACTCGACGGCATTGCGGCTGTCGCGGGCAGTTCGGTGGGTGCAACTCGAGCACGTCTGTATCGCTCGATCCGAAAGCTGCGCCCAGATCTCGATCTCCAGGAGGCACTCAAGTGAGCCTGCGCACCGACATCCACAGCGCCTTTGACGCGGTGACACCTTCGACTTTCGGCATGCCGGAGCGAGTGGTTGACACGGTCGAGACCGAGCTTCAACTCAGGCGCCGCCATCGGCGCTGGTACATACGTCTGCGGGCGCCGCTTTCGCTAGTCGCGGTGCTCTTGCTGCTGGCGATGGCGATCGGGGTGCTCGTCGGCGGTCGTGTCTTGCAGGACTGGAACACCTTCCTGAAGAGCGCGCCCGCCGGCCCGCAGTCGAGTGAGCTTGCGCAGCTGGAAGCGCGGCCGATGCAGATGCCCTACTTGAAGGCTGGTGATCCATGCCCCACAAGTTCCCCCAGGGCGATCTTCTACGGCTCTGGACCAGCTTACGGTGGCGCCCCGCTCGCCTCGTACTACAGCTACAAGACCAGCTGGGGCGATTACTGGGATATGGAGCTCGTGGTGGATGCTGGCGTCAAGGGTCTTGTGCTCGTACGTGCTCGAGACCTCCGCACCAACCAACCTGTGATCTTTGTGGGCCCATATTCGGGCGGACCTGCGATTGGTGCCGACACGGTCGACGGAAAAGTAGTCCGCCAACACCTCGAGCTTGTCCTCGACACGAGCCATCCGCAGCTCAATGAAGCTGGGCTTCAGCTCGTGTGGTCATTCATCGTAGGGCTGGCAAATGGTTACTCGGCGTGCACCGGTTGGCAGATCGACGGACACGCCTTCACCGAGACCTACGTCGGATCTGGTGACTAAGCGAGGGTGCTCGATAGCAGGATCCCGTTTGCCCAGTACGTGCCGGTCGGGCCCGCCGGCAGGAGATCGTAGGTGCGCGCTCCGGCGTACGGGACCAGCTCCCAAAGAGTGACCGTCGAGCCATCGAGCGCGTCGCCGCGGCCCAGGCTGCCGAGCGGGCGGCCGTCCGACGTGAGATGCCCCGGCGACACGAGAAGCTCGCGGCCGTCGGCAAGCCGGAGGTGAACCATCACGTGGCCGGAGGGCACCTCCATGCTGCCCACCATCGCGACGGGCTGCGCGATCCGCGTGCCATCGGCCGCCTCTGTCCACACGAGCATGCCCGGCGTGAGGTCGGTGACGCGGACGGCGCCACTCGGCGTCGCAATCAGCGTGCCGGCGGCGAGGCAGATCGGGCACGGGGGCATCCCGCTTGACTTGCGCGAGGTGATCGTCACCACACCGTCGACACGAACCGAACCGTCGACGAGCTCGACCGCGGTGTTCGGGCCCTTTGTCTGCACGCGGATCTCAAAGGTGTAGGAGTCGCTGTTCTGGGTGAGGACGAGAGCCCGGAGCCGCTTGAAGGCTCGGTAGAGGGTGAGCTTTTGCGCCTCGTCGAGCTCGCCCGAGGCCAGGTGCTCGTGGGCGACAATGGCCGCGTAGAGCTCGGCGTCGGCCCGGATCTGCGGGTAGTAGGTGTCGGCGTTGGACTCCTCACCGCCCTGGTGCGCGATCGGGTAGTAGTCCGGGTCGCAGAACAGCGGGACGCCAACCGCGTCGATGACCTTGAATTTGAGCTGGTCCACGGAGAGCGGACTGCCCACCGCTCCGCCGCCCCCGCCCGCCGAACCGCAGGCCACGGCGAGCAAGACGATCGCGACCGCAAGCTTGAGCCTCATCCGCTTATGAACCAAACACGTCCGTCAGGCCCTCAACGTAACGATCTGCGGAACCAAACGGCCCCGCCATGCGTATTCATCTCGAATGGCCATGAACGGTCAAACCTATAATCCGCGCCATGGGGGTTCTCCAGGGATGGTGACCGACGTCGTCACCCGCGTCGCCGAAGCATTCATGGCCAACGTCGGCCGGGCGATCGTCAACAAGGAAGACGAGGTCCGCCTTTGCCTGGTGACGCTGCTCTGCGAAGGCCACCTTCTCATCGAGGATGTCCCCGGCGTAGGCAAGACGATGCTCGCGAAATCGCTGGCGCGATCGCTCGACTGCACTTTCCGGCGCATCCAGTTCACCCCCGACCTGCTCCCTTCCGACGTCACCGGCGTGCGCGCCTTCAACCAGAAGGAGAACGACTTCGAGTTCAGGCCCGGGCCTGTGTTTGCGCAGATCCTCCTCGCCGACGAGATCAACCGGGCCAGCCCCAAGACGCAGGCCGCTTTGCTGGAGGCCATGGAGGAGCGCCAGGTGACCATCGACGGCGAGACGCACAACCTGCCCAAGCCATTCATGGTCATGGCCACCCAGAACCCGGTCGAGTACTCGGGCACGTTTCCACTCCCTGAGGCTCAGCTCGACAGGTTCTTTATGAAGGTCAAGCTCGGCTATCTCTCAGAGAAGGAGGAATCGATCCTTCTCAGCCATCGCAAGGTCGAGTCGCCGATGCTCGAGCTGCAGCCGGTGGTCTCACCCAACGAGCTGCAGGCAGCCCAGGACGCGGTGCGCGACGTGTTCGTCAAGCCCGAGCTGCGCGACTACATCGCCCGCCTGGTGGGCCGCACGCGCGGCAACCCGGAGGTCGCGCTTGGTGCGAGCACCCGCGGCACGATCAACCTCTTCCACGCGAGCCAGGCGCTGGCCGCCGTGCTGGGCCGCACCTACGTGATCCCTGACGACATCAAGACGCTCGCCGAGCCGGTGCTGGCGCACCGCATCATCCTCAGGCCGAATGCCGAGATGCAGGGCCAGAGCGCCGGCAAGTTGGTGGCCGGGCTGCTCGAACGCGAGCACGTTCCCCAGCTGGCCTACGACGGGTAACGACACCGGGGCCCGCTAGTCGACGCCGCGATGAACAAGGTCGCCCTCGCTGCAGCGCTGGTCCTGCTCCTCTTCTTCACGTACCTCACCGGAGAGCGCCCCGCATACGCCTTCGCGTACGCGCTGTGCCTGCTTTTCGTGGTCGCGTGGGTCTGGCCGAGGATCGCAATCAGGGGCATCAGCCTGGTCCGCCGGCTCGACCCCGGCACCCCCACCGTGGGCGAGCCATACGAAGAGGTCATCGAGGTGCGCCGTTCGGGTTGGGTGCCTGCGCCGTGGGTGGAGATCCGCGACCTCGGCCAGATCCCCGGCTACCAGCCAGGCCGCGTGATCTCGGTCGGCAGCGATGTGGTGAGCTGGAAGACCCGCGGCGTTTACAGGCGCCGCGGATGGATGTCTTTCGGACCCACGTCGGTCAGCGTGCGCGAGCCGTTCGGCCTCTTCGACCAGCAGCTGAAGGTGGGGAATCGCACCACCGTGCTCGTCTATCCACGGGTGCGGCCGATCCCGGACCTCATGACGCCAAGCGCTCAGCAGGTCGGCAGCTCGACAAGCCTCGGCGCGTGGGCGGACTACCCGCCCGATACCGGCGGCGTGCGCGATTACACGACGGGTGACAGCTTCGGCCGCATCCACTGGCCGCTCTCGATGCGTCACGCGCGGCTGATGTCGAAGACGTTCGAGCAGCCGTTGACCACGGACCTCTGGATCCTGCTCGACCTCGACCACAACGTCCATTACGGAGAGGGTGAGGAATCCACTGTCGAGTACGCGGTCAGCCTCGCCGCCTCCATGGCCTCGCAGGTGCACAGCCGCGGCCGCCAGGTAGGCCTGATCGCTAACGATTCCAAGGGCACGATCCTGGAGCCACATCGCGCCGTGCGGCAGGACCGCGTGATCCTCGACTACCTGGCCGTCGCCACAGCCGACGGCCGGACGCCGTTGACGAAGACCCTGGCGTGGGATCGCATCCGCCGCCTGCCGCGCCGAGCCATCGCCGTCATCACTCCAAGCGCCGACGAGGCCTGGGTCCGCCTGCTGCAGGCGGTCCGCGGCCGTCGCACCACGCTGATCGTCTTCTACATCGACGTCGCCAGCTTCGGCGGCCCGGATCAGAACCCGACCTTCGACCTCGGGCAGGACGTCGATCTCTACGTCGTGCGCAAGGGCGACGACTTCGCACGCCTCATGAGGACGCGAGATGCAATCCGCATCGGCTAGCTACCCGGTGCGGATCGCGAGGCGGACGCGCGAGGCGCTGCCCGGTGGCGTGCTCTGGACCTCGCTGCTGGTCTTCCTCCTCACGTTGGCGGTTTCGAAGTCAACAGTCACCGCCCACTGGGTCGACGGCATCGAGGTGGTGCCCTGGGTCGCGCTTGGAGGCGCGATCCTCATGGGGCTGCTGGCCCTCACACGGATCCCCTGGGCGCTTGGTCTGGGGACGGGGATGGCGCTGGGCCCGGTCGTGGCCGGGTATGCCGCATGGCCGGCGCTGCACGCGGAGCACCCCACCGAGGCCTTCGGCCTCGGCCTGGCGCACATCTGGTGGGGACGCGTGCTCGACGGGTCGGCGATCTTCGATCTCGCGTTCGACCTCTTCCTCGTCAGCTGGCTGATGTGGGTGACGGGCGGCTGGTTGAGCTGGTGCGTCTTGCGCTGGAGACAGCCCTTGCTCGGCCTGGTCCCCGGCGCCGCCGCCTTCGCCACCACCCTCCTGAACCTCCCCCGCGACCAGAACGGCTATGTGCTCGCCATCCTCGTCCTGACGCTTGCCCTCCTGCTGTGGTCGAACTACACGAGCTCGATCGCCGACGCCACACGTGCACGCGTGAAGCTGACGGGCGATGCGCGCTGGGATTTCTGGGAAAGCGGCCTGGTTGCAATGGCAGCGCTCATCGTTCTGGCGATCATGCTGCCGCCGCTGTCGACCTACGATCGCACCACCGACATCGAGTCCAGCGCCTTCACGAGCTGGGCTCAGCTGCTGCAGACGCTCAGCCATCCGGGGCAGCCGGGAACGGCAGGGGTGGGAAGCGGTACCACCGGTTTCTCCACCGACGTGCTGCTGAACAGCTCGCTCAAGCGGACTCACGACACCGTGTTCACCTACTCGGTGACCGGTGAGTTCGTCGGTCCGCATTACTTCCGCGGAGTCGATGACACCTTGCTTTCGAACGGCGCGTGGCGGTACTCCGACAATGCTCAGTTCAGGGAGCCGATCCCAAGCGGGCAGAGTCCCGTGTTCGGGGAGGACTACGCGAAGCTGGGCGTGGCCGGCTTCAAAGTGCGGATGCTCTCGCCCCCAATCGGAAACGGCGACATCCTCTTCTACCCCGGCCGGCTGTATCGCGTGAACCGCGACTCGCTGGCGACCGAGGCCCTGGCCTATCCAGCGGGGTTGATGACCATCGACCGGCTGTCGAGCGCGTCGCCGCGGACGTCGCGAGGCACCTATGACGTCTCCGTCGAGTTTTCCCTCGCCACAGAGGCGAACCTGCAGTCGGCCGGGACGTCCTACCCGAAGTGGGCGAACATGTATATGAGTCTTCCGGCGGGCTACCGCAGCCCCGCCGTTCTCGAGAGGATCCACACGCTCGCCCTGGACGTCGTGCGGCAGGCCGGCGCGACGACCCCGTATGACATGGCCATGGCCATCGAGACGTACCTCCGCGGCCCTCTCTTCAGCTACAACCTCGACCCCCAGCCGGCGGCTCCGGTCGGCTGGGATCTCGTGGACTGGTTCCTGTTCCACTCGCGGTCAGGATTCTGCGAGTACTTCGCCTCCGCGATGGGGGACATGCTGCGGTCGCTGGGCATCCCGACCCGCCTCGTCAGCGGTTACGGACCCGGCACTTACGACACCAACATCAACCAGTACGTCGTGCACAGCGACGACGCACACGCCTGGGTCGAGGTGTACTTCCCGACCTACGGTTGGATCGAGTTCGAGCCCACCCACGACAACGTCTACTTCTCGATTCCGCGTGGGTCGACCGGGTCGGCCAACCTCTGCCTGCGCGACCTGCTCTGCAACGATCCGGGAACCATCGGTCCCGGAGGAGTGGTGGCCCCGCCGACCGGGCGCGCAGGCGGCAACGTGGAAGGGCCCTCGAGCGCCGGCGGAGGCGGTTTCTCTCTCCGAATCCCCGACCCGAGCACCCTGACGAAGATCATCGGCATCGTGCTCGCGTTGGTGCTCTTCCTGTTCGCGGCGGTGGCGCGATACCTGCGCCCACGGACGGTCATGGGGGTCTGGCGGCGCACGCTTATGCTGGCCCGGCTCGCGGGCGCTGATCAGCGCTCGGGGGAGACGCCCCTCGAGCTGGGGCGGCGGTTGGCGTGGAGCTTTCCCGAGGCTTCCGAACCTGTGCGGTCGCTGGCCGACGGCTTCGTGGTCGCCGCCTACGCGCCGCCCGACGTTGCCCGTTCCGCGCGAGCGGCGGTCATGGACGCGTGGTCGACATTGCGCCCGCTCTTGCTGCGCCGGGCCTTCTCCCGCTTCCGTCCCTCACGGGTGTAAGGGGCATTGGGTGTCGAGGGCAAGACCTACCCGGCGGTGAGCGCGGCGATCGAGCCCGAACGGGTCGCCGCCTTCGCGCGCGCGGTGGGCGCGAACCCGGTGGACGGAGTCCCGCCGACCTTCGCCGCCGTCTACTCCCTCGGCGCCACCGCGCCCCAACTGTTCGGCGATCCCGAGGCTGCTGTCGACTTCGCCAGGCTGCTCCATGCCGACCAGGAGTTCGAATGGGGGCGCCACCCCGAGGTGGGCGAGACCGTCATGTCGCAGGGGCGGGTCGTCTCCGACATCAGCCGAAGGGGCATGCGCTTTCTCACCTTCGAGGCCACGACGACGGGCGAGGACGGCTCGGGCATCTGCCGGTCGCGCACGCTCTTCGTGATCAGGTCGTGAAACGAGTCGAGCGCGCGATCACATTCAGCAGCGACCAGATCGCGGCGTACGCGGAGGCCTCCGGCGACCACAACCCGATCCATCTCGACGGCGACTTCGCCAGGTCCGTCGGCCTGCCCGGGATCATCGCGCACGGCATGCTCGAGATGGGAATCCTCGGCGGCGTTGCCGCTGAGGCCGCGGGCGGCGGCGGTCGCCTCCGCCGGCTCTACTGCCGCTTTGCGGGAATGGTCGAACCTGGCGACACGGTGACGTTCGCGGCCGAGGAGGCGGGGCCCGGCAAGCTCGCGCTGAGCGCGGTCAACCAGCGGGGCGAACCGGTTCTGACGAAGGCCTCAGCCGAGTACCTTTAGTCGCGCACTTCGCGCAAGTACTGAAGGGGGGTAGCAGATGTTCGAACTCACGGGAAGGGTTGCCCTCGTCACCGGAGCCTCACGCGGCCTCGGGCGCGAGGACGCGCTCACGTTGGCGAGGGCGGGCGCCGACGTCGTCATCACCGACATCCTGGTCGAGGACGACCCGGACCTGCAGCAGACGGCTGACGCTTCGGGCAGCGTGCTGGCGCGGGTGGCGGTGTCGCAGGGCTGGGTGCACTCCAACGCGACCGCGGAAGAAATCCGCAAGATGGGCCGCCGCTCGCTCGCCATCAAGATGGACGTCACCAACCGCGAGCAGGTGCGTGAGGTGTTCAAGAAGGTCAGGGACGAGTTCGGAAAGCTCGACATCCTCATCAACAACGCGGCGACCCTCGACCACACCGCTCAAATCCCCAACCAGTCGTACGAGCTGTGGGACAGGGATGTGAAGGTCAACCTCACCGGTGCGTTCAACTGCACCAAGGAAGCGTGGCCATACCTGGTTGAGAACAAGTGGGGCCGCATCATCTTCATGTCGTCCGTGGCCGGGACGCTGGGCGGTTTCGGCCAGGCGAGCTACTCGGCGACCAAGGCGGCGCTGATCGGCCTCGCCAAGACGGCCGCGCTGGAAGGTGGTCGCCACAACATCACCTCCAACGCGATCGCGCCGGGCATCATCGAGAGCGAGGCGGGCAAGGCGGCCGCGCAGACCAACCCCATGTACGACAGGTTCCGGGCACGGACCGTCTTCAAGCGATTCGGGCAGCCAGAGGACATCGCAAACACGATCGCCTTCCTCTGCTCGAATGAGGCGGGTTATATCACTGGCGCCGTGATCGAGGTCGCGGGCGGCATTCCCCTCTTCACGGCGTAAGTGTCCCGGCCCCGAAGTTCCTTGCATCTGCGCGGCCTAGGCGGCCGGGCGCCTGCGGCGCTAAAGCCGGCGTCAAGGGGCCTGTCGCCGCGTCGTCACGCATCTATCGATGCGCTCCTCCTTGCGCCACCCTTTCCTTGGCTCCGGCCGCCGATGCCGCGGATTTTGCGGCGGACCTCGGGGCCGAGACACTGATGGGTGAGCTCGCCGACGTTCGGCGCGACGGCGCGATCGCGCGCGTTGTCATGCACCGCAAAGGAAACAACTCGATCGCCGAGGACCTCATGTCGGAGCTTGCTAGCGCGTTCAACGAGCTCGGTGAGGACCCTTCGGTGCGAGTCGTCGTGCTCGCGTCCGAGTACGAGAAGTACTTCAGCGTCGGCGCCGACCTGGCCTCGCTGGCCGGCATCGACCGCAGCTCACCTGACGCGGCCGACCAGATCGGCGGGTTCATGAGGCGGATGAACGCTCACTTTGCCGCGATCGAGCGATGTCCCAAACCGGTGATCGCCGCCATCAACGGGCACGCGCTCGGCGGCGGAAGCGAGCTCACCCTCTGCTGCGACTTCAGGATCATGGTCGAGGACGGCCGCTCGAAGATCGGGCAGACCGAATCCTCGCTCGGGATCATCCCCGGCGCCGGCGGGACGCAGCGACTACCCCGCTTGATCGGCAAGGCGCGGGCGCTCCGATACATCATCGAGTCCGCCCGGCTGTCGGCGAAGGAGGCGGAGGCGGTGGGGTGGGTGGACCAGGCGGTCGCGCCCGAGGAGCTCAACGCAGCTGTTGCCGCGCGGGCGGCCAAACTCGCGAAGGCGGCGACGTTTGCCATCGCGATGATCAAGGACGCCGTGCGGCGCGGCTACGACCTCCCGCTGGACGAGGCGCTGGAGATCGAAGCGCGCAACTTCGCCCGCGCTGCGCTGAGCGATGACGCGGCCATAGGGATCTTGAGCTTCCTTTCGAAGCAGGAGCCCGAATTCACGGGATCCTGACGATGTCGATTTCGCGCACCACCCGTTCGTCGTATGAATGAAGCGGCGAAGGGACCGCCTTGATTGGAGATTCGAAATGAAGTACGTGCTGATGTTCGTGGGTAGCAGCGAAGACCAGGGAGCGTGGGAGAACATGTCAAAAGAGGAGCGCGAGGCCGCCTACGAGGCGTCTGGCAAATGGTTCGAAGAGCACAGCAGGGCCGGCCGGATCGTCGGGGGCGAGGAGCTCCAGGGGCCGAGCAGCTCGACGACCGTTCGCATCAAGAATGGCAAGGCCATCGTCACCGACGGTCCGTACATCGAGGCCAAGGAGATCATCGGCGGTTTCGCGATCGTCGAGGTCAAAGATCTCGACGAGGCGCTCGCCATGGCCAAGGGATGGCCGGCCGGCGCGGTCGAGGTGCGGCCGGTGGTGGATCACTCGGCCGACATTGAGCAAGCTGAAACCAGACGGCTCTCGGACGCCCCCGCGAACGGCTGAACGGACGCGTACCGCCACCGAAGTAGCAGTGGCGGCCGTCTTCCGCGAGGAAGCCGGTCGCTTGACTGCGGCTTTAGTTCGCGCGCTCGGCGACTTCGACCTCGCGGAGGAAGTCGTCCAGGACAGCCTGCTGGCGGCGCTCGAGAAATGGCCGGAACAGGGCATTCCCGACAAGCCTGGGGCGTGGCTGATGACCACGGCGCGGCGTCGTGCTATCGACATCCTTCGCCGGGACAAGAGATATCGCGAGAAGCTCGCGCTGCTGGAGGGCTCGGACTTGCGCTCTGATCCCGCCGAGGCGGATGACCGCCTGCGGCTGATCTTCACGTGCTGCCATCCCGCCCTCTCGCAGGAGGCGCAGGTGGCGCTGACGTTGCGGGCGGTAGCCGGGTTCACAACCGCCGAGGTGGCAAGCGCTTTTCTCACTGCGGAGGCGACGGTGGCGCAGCGCATCGTGCGCGCCAAGAGAAAGATCGTCGATGCGCACATTCCGTACCGGGTGCCCGAGGGAAGCGAGCTGGCGGGACGGCTGGACGGGGTCCTGTCGGTGCTCTACCTGATGTTCAACGAGGGCTACCTCAGTCGCGGCGCGCAGGTTGCGATGCGTCGCGACCTGGCGGACGACGCACTCTGGCTGACGCGCCTGGTGACGACCCTCATGCCCGACCAGGCTGAGGTGCTCGGCCTGCAGGCGCTGATGATGCTGAACCTGGCCCGGTCCGCGGCCCGGTTCGATGCCGCGGGCGAGATGGTGCTGCTGCCGGACCAGGACCGCAGCCTGTGGGACCGGCCGGCGATCGCGGAGGGCATCGCGCTGCTCGATCGTGCAGGGGCGATGAGGGCGCCGGGGCCCTACCAGATCCAGGCCGCCATCGCGGCGCTGCATTCCGAGGCTCGGTCATGGGAGGAAACGGATTGGCACCAGATCGTCGTCCTGTATGACGCCCTGATGCGGATGGCGGACAGCCCGGTGATCCGCCTCAATCGCGCGGTGGCGCTCGGCCACTTTGCCGGACCGAAGGTTGCCCTGGGGGAGGTCAACGACCTCGCGATCGCGCTGAGCGGCTACCACCTTTTCCACGCCACGCGCGCGGAGCTGCTGGACCAGCTCGGTGAACACGCGCTGGCCCGCGAGGCGCGCCGCCGTGCGCTGGACCTCTGCCAGAACCCGGCCGAGCGGTCTCTACTGGAGCGCAAGCTCCGAAGCTGACCCGCGCGCCCACAGCTCCTCCAGCGCCCGAGCGTGGGCAGGGCTGTAAATGCGCTCCGGGGGTACGAAGTGGTGGACCTCAGCGAAGCGCTGGATCCGAACGTCGGCAAAAAGACTGGCCAGGATCGCGACCTTGGCGGCCTCGATTTCGTCGGTGAGGTCGCCGTAACCCAGGTACACGGGGAAACCGCACTCGCGGAATCGATCCCTATCGAATGGGAACGCGAGAAATGCCCGCATCATGGCGGCGATGCCGGCCGGCCGTTTCTCCATCCCCGGTGCGGGCGGCGGCGGGGGTGGCGGTTGGACGCCGGCTTTGAGCTGCAACCTCACGAAGGCGGACATGAATTGCGCACCGTGAAGCCCATCGAGTTGGGTGCTGAGCGCGTCGGCCATCGCCTGCTCTTCCGGCGTCATCGAGCCGGGAACCATCGCCGGCTCGAACACCGCCAGGCTCAGGAGGCGCTCGGGCCGAATGCCGGCAAAGGCAAGGGCTATGAAGCCCCCGCCTGAATAGCCGACGAGATTGAAGCGGTTGAGACCCAAAGCGTCGGCGAAGCGCTCGAGGGCTTCGATCTCCATGTCGACCGAGTAATCGGGCGGTGGTGAGTCGCCTCGATAAACCTCGAGGTCTTTCATGTGCAGCTCGGCACGACCGTCCAGGTTGGCTTTCAGCGGACCGTACCTCTGCGCTGCCGGCGCCACACTGCCTGGGATGCAGATGACCTGGGGCGTCAACGGACTTCTCCGGTCATGCCCAGCTGGGCGCTCCGGCGGCGGACGACCTCGATCACCTCATCGACTCGTTTAGGGTCGCTGCCCAGGCAGCGGATGACCAGCTCCTTGGTCTCGAAGTTCGGATACGAGCCCACCGACACATCGGGGAACTTCTCCTCGAGCTCTCTCATGAGCGGATAGAAGCGCGCCTCGACGGCGAACATGAAGCGCAGCTCGCGGACCGTCGCCGCCGAGCCGGCAGAAAGGAGCTGCGGCTCGAGCTCCTCGGTGAAGATGCTCTTCAGCTCCAGCGGCACCCCGGGCAGCACGAAGATGCGCTTGCCCTCGGCCTCGTAAAGAACGCCTGGCGCCATGCCGCGCTTGTTCTTGAACACCTGTACCGGATTGGCGGGGATGCGCGCCATCCGCAGGTTGCCCTCGGTGACATCGGGTGATTCGAGCAGCCCGGCCTCGTGCATGCGCCGCACCCGGCGCTCGATGCGCGCGCGCGTCTCCTCCCAGATCACCAGCTCGCGACCGAGCGCGCGGGCCACCGAAGCGAAAGTGCGATCGTCGGGCGTCGGTCCGAGACCGCCGCTCACGAACACATCGGTGAGCTCGCCGTCCGCGAGCTCACGCCTGAGCTGCTCGACGATCTCCTGCGGGCGATCGCGGATCGCGGTCATGCGCTTGACGGGATAACCGAGCAGCCGCAGCCGCCCGGCGAGCCAGTGCGAGTTGGAATCGAGCGTGAAACCGCCCACCAACTCGTCACCGATGGCGACAATGCTCGAAGCCGGCATGACGGCAACATATAGCCTCACGCGAGTGGAGCGCTTGCACGGCTTGGTGCGTGGCGATGTGCAGGGAGTCGGCTTCCGTTTCTTTCTCGTGCGCGAGGCGCACTCGCTCGGGCTCCGAGGCTGGGTCCGAAATCGTGACGACGGCTCGGTCGAGTTCGTCGCCGAGGGTCCGAGAAACGACCTGGAACGACTGCTCGAAGCGGCGAGGCGCGGCCCGAGTCACGCCCGGGTGAGCGGCGTGCAAACGGAGTGGTCGTCCGCGAGCGGCGGCCTGGACCGCTTCGATCTGACCTACTAGGTTTGGAGACCCGCCCAGCGGCTCCTCGACGGATCTTCGGCGCCCATGCGGCCCATCTGCGGCGTCGCCTCCTGCGCTCCTCGCTTACGCATCTACGGGATGCGCGCGCTGCGGTGCTCGTCGGCTCCTTGCATCTGAGCCACCTGGTCACCGAATCTCTCGCCGAGGACCGCCGGCGGGCCTCCCTACAATTCCTGATCGTTGATCGAGGTTCAGGGGCTCACCAAGTTCTACGACGAGCGCCCTGCGATCCAGGACGTGACCTTCTCGGTGCCCAAAGGCCAGGTGCTCGGTTTCCTGGGTCCCAACGGCGCTGGGAAATCGACCACGATGCGGATCCTCGCCGGCTTCCTCGGCATGTCCGCGGGCCAAGCGAGCGTCGACGGCTACGACGTCTTCAGCCACTCCCTCGAAGTGCGCAGGCGCATCGGCTACCTGCCCGAGACGGCCCCGCTCTACAACGAGATGCGCGTCGCGGGGTTTCTCGACCTCATGTGCCGGCTGCGAGGCGTGCCGCCGTCGAAACGCCGCGCGCTCGTGGAGAAGGCAATCGACGTCTGCGGGTTGGAGGACAGGCGTGCGGAGATCATCGGCAGGCTTTCGAAGGGCCTTCGCCAGCGAGTCGGCCTAGCCCAGGCGATCGTCCACGACCCCCAGGTCCTGATCCTCGACGAGCCGACGGCCGGGCTCGACCCGGCGCAGACCCGTGAGACCCGCAACCTCATCAAGCAGCTCGGGCAGGAGCACACGGTCATCCTGTCGAGCCACATCCTGCCCGAGGTCGCGGCGACATGCGAGCGGGTCCTGATCATCAACCAGGGCCGGCTCGTCGCCGACGACACGCCGGAGCGCCTGACCGAACGCTTCGGGCGCCGGCACGGCCAGGAGATCGAGATGTTGGTCCGCGGAGAGGGTGGCGCCGATGAGATCGAGTCGAAGCTGCTCGCGGTCGAAGGCGTCGATGAGGTGACTGTCACCGCGGCCGGCGACGGCCTCTGGAGCGCGGTCGTGCGCGGCAGCAGCCCCGGCCTACGCGAAGAGCTCACGCGCGCCGCGGTCGAGGCCGGCTTCGGGGTGCGAGAGGTGCAGGCTCGCAAGCTCACCCTCGAGGACGTGTTCCTAAGCCTGACCACAGATGAGATGGTCGAAGTCGAGACAGAGGCGACCGAAGAAGAATGAGCAAGTCCTCACGGCGGCGCGCCCGCGCCAAGGTCCGCAAGCAGGTCGCGCAGCGGGCGCGGGGCGTTCCCGTCAGGACTGGGACGCTGCCAGCGGCCCGCGCGACCCGGGGCCCCGCCACCAGGGACGAACCACGCGCACGGCCGGTGCGCAGGACGGCGCCGGTCGAGGCCTCCCCGCCGGGCGTCGCCGACGCCGTCCATGCGGTGGTGTGGCGCACGGGCCTCCTCAACGTCGCGGCCATCGCCCGCCGCGAGCTGGGCGCCCTTTTTGTGTCGCCGGTCGGGTGGGTAGTCGCCGCCATCTTCACGTTCCTGGTCTCCGGCTTCGGCTTCATCGGCACCGTGCTCGAAGGCCAGGTGGCGACGATGAACGGCGTCTTCGGCGTGATCACCGGTTTCCTGACCCTGATCCTCGTCCCGGTGCTGACCATGCGCCTGATCGCCGAAGAGCGCAGCCAGGGGACGCTGGAGCTGCTGCTGACATCACCCGTCCGCGACTGGGAGCTCGCGGTAGGGAAGTGGCTCGGCGCTTTCGTGTTCTACCTGCTGCTCATCGCCACGACCATCGTCTACGTAGTCCTGCTGGCCATCTACGTGCCTGACAAGAACACGATCTCGCTCGGTGGCCTTTCCATTTCGGTCGGCGCCCTCGATTTCGGCCTTATCGCCGCGACCTACGTCGGCATGGTGGTCGTCGGTGGGGCTGCGATCGCGATCGGCGTCCTGGCGTCGAGCCTGACGAAGAACCAGGTCATCGCCTACTTCGTCTCGCTCATCACCCTGCTCGCCATGTGGTACACGGCGTTCCTTCTCGGGCTCTTCACCAGGCCGCCGCTGAGCCTGTTCTTTGACTATGTCGCCGGCTACTGGCGCTACCAGTCCTTCAGCCTCGGCCAGGTGACGCTGCGCGACACGGTTTACTTCTTGACCCTGGCCGCCGGCGCGCTCTTCCTGACGACGCGCGTGCTGGAGTCGCGGCGATGGCGATGACCCGATGGAGGCGGCGCGCCGGCGCGGGCTCGTTGAGCGCCGTCATCACCGTGGTGGTGCTGGCCTTGCTGGTGGTGGCCAACGTGCTCGCCTCGAAGTCGACGCAGGCGATCGACCTCACGCGCGGCGGGCTCAACACCCTCGCCCCGCAATCCGTCCTTGCGGCCAAGCATCTGGCAGCCGACCTCCAGGTGATCGGACTCTTCCGCGCCGGGTCGGGCAACGGACAGACCGAGGCCGAGGCACTGATCAGCCTCTACGCCGCCCAGAGCTCGCACGTCAAATACCGCAGGGAGGACGTGGATGCCGACATCACCGACGTCAAGAAGTACGCGATCAGGGAGGCGAACACTGTCGTCCTCGACTACAAGGGCAAGACAGAGCTGCTCACGCAGGCCTCGCAGAACGAGGTCGACTTCACTGCTGCGCTGCTGAAGCTCGAATCGGATCGCGTGCCCCTCGTGTGCTGGGC
>Ga0099829_10000925_pt1 | contig 15699 bp, 12 predicted proteins | sample CZO8metaG_3_FD_79336 | JGI IMG/M metagenome (GOLD analysis project Ga0099829, IMG submission 79336) | Vadose zone soil microbial communities from the Eel River Critical Zone Observatory, Northern California, USA - CZOApr15con2H2.8 metaG | ecosystem: Environmental > Terrestrial > Soil > Vadose...
AACGAAACCATCGCCAATCCTCGCCCTGCATCATGCATTGCAGCAATGGTTCGTTGACTTGTATGTCATGCTCAAAGGACTCCACGCTGTTGGCATTGAGGTTCATGTGCGAATACGAATGATTGCCAAGAGGAAGACCGGCGGCCCTCCAAAGCTTCAATACTTCTAGGTCCTCGGGGACTTGTTGCAGTTTTTCGGCATTCATGAATCCATAACTCTTCGGTGCATGCGCGTCTTCCAACGCCTTGATGATCTGTTTGGCAACGTCTTCCCGGGTCACGCCTGGCGGCAACTGGGCATGCGCCGGTAGATCGTCGAATGTCAGCGCGATCTCTTGCCCGAACGAAGGGCAAACTGCAACAAAAAGACACAGAAGCAGGCAGAAAAGAGCGGGCTTCCAAATTATCAATCTCAAAGATGGCTTCATAGCGCTGGAAGGATACTAAGAAACTATCCGCTGGGTCGAGTGTTTGTAATGGTTCTATATTTAAAAGCCATGGCTAGGCCAATTCGCAATTTTGCATTATCGTTATGCGCATGAAAATTGCCGCTCTTATTGCTTTGCTTTTGGTCCGCGGAATGCTGGTCTGGGCGCAGTCAGATGTTCAGGAGATGACGCTTTGGCCGAACGGCGCACCCGGCACGCTGGGAGACCGCAGTGCAGATTAGCCCAGCATCACACCGTTTCTGTCTGCGACCAAGGCAACGGGCTCGGTCATCATCGTCTGTCCTGGCGGAGGATATAGCAGACTCGCAGCTCACGAAGGCGCCCCGATTGCGCAATGGCTGATCACCGGATAAATCAGCACCATGAGATCAGGCCGGGAACTCACTCGTTCCACCGGATCTGCGGAAGACGGGCTGCCCGCGTCGAGCCCGATGGCAGCTCGGAGGCCATTCTGCCATTCCCAATTCAGAACGCGCTGACTCGTCCGCTTCGGACCGCAGCCGCCCAGCAAGGCCGGGCGGAGTTTCTCTCGCTCTGGGCTGGACAAGGCGTCCGCCTGGCACGGCGCCAATCGGCCGCCGACCTTATTGCAAGGCTCGTGAATGAGACTGAAGCGGCCATAGCCCGGTTGTGAATTTACCGTACTACTGTTGTAATGAATACGAAAAATGGGAGGCGGAGATGACTGAGAACACGATACGTGAGAGAAATAATTTGAGCTTACTGGCTTTCGCCAATGCCGTCACACGACGCCAAATGATTGCCAGCAGTATGGTCACACTCGGAGGGCTGGCAATGGGCTCCAGCCTGGCACGGGCTGAGCCGCAGAAGACCATGGAGGAAATGCCATCTTCAGGCGACAAATCTATCGCGCTGCATAACGAAGTTGATTTTAAGGCGGCCCCCGCGCGCATTTATGAAGCCCTGCTCGACAGCAAGCAGTTCAGCGCGTTCTCGGGTGCGCCGGCCGAGATCAACCGCGAGGCCGGCGGCACCTTCTCGTTGTTCGGCGGCCAGATCCTGGGACGAAATGTCGAACTGGTGCCCAACCAGCGGATCGTTCAGGCATGGCGCTCGGCGGGTTGGGATCAAGGGGTATACTCGATCGCCAAGTTTGAACTGAAGGCACAGGGCCCAGGGACCCACCTTATCTTCGATCACAGGGGCTTCCCCGAAGGCAAAAAAGAACACCTCGAAGAAGGATGGAGAGAACATTATTGGGAGAGGCTGCAGAAATACCTGGGATAGAAGAGCAAAAATGACGGGAGTCAGTTTCGTTGAAGCTTTCCGGGCGGATTCCCGCAACGGGATTTCTCACTGATCGAGAACAAGAGCTACTCCAAAGGCCTGATTGTGGTCAAGTAAGACCGCGTCCGTTAAAAACCAAACAAAAATCTTGAACACCATTTGAACTGAACATTATTTGAACAGAACCAACAGCATGCTGCCTTCAGGAATATCGCAGCTATAATCAAGCCATCCGTGAACACTCTTCGATTAATCCGCATTCCCATCGCACTGGTGTGGATTTATCAGGGATTATGGTGCAAAGTGCTGGGTTTTGCGCCGCACCAGGGGGCGATTGTACAGTCTGTTCCATTTTGGGATGTAACCACTGCGCACCGTTTTCTTATCGCCCTGGGCGTAGCAGAATGCGGGCTGGCACTGTGGGTTTTGAGTGGATGGCAGGCGCGATGGGCAGCTTTCGCACAGATTTTGCTGCTGGTGAGCATGAATGGCGGCGGCCTCGTTTGGGGACGCGGGTTCATCCCAGACCCGGCTGGCATGGTGATTCAGAACCTGGCGTTCATCACGCTGATCGTGATTGCAACAGGAGAGGTCCGGATTGGGCGAGAAGCGAGATAACGCGGCTTCGACTCCATGGAACACCGGCCGCTTCGACGGAGGCACGCGTAAAGCGCAACTGCTGTTTGGGCAAATGTATGAAGACCCCAGTGTTGAAGTCGAAATTTTCGGAGCTGAGCTGAAGCAGCGCATTTTCTGCATCGCTTCCGCTGGTTGCACGGCCATCGCCCTGGCGGCGGCAGGCCACAGTGTCACTGCGGTTGACATCAATCCTACGCAAATTTCTTATGTGCGGTCTCGACTCGAAGGCGGGGATATCCAGGAAGGGGCAGCAGATCGCCTGCTGGCGGGCGGACGGAAGCTGCTTTGGCTGTTGGGCTGGCGCAACTCGTTGCTACATCAATTTCTTGCGATGGAAGATTTACAAGAGCAATCCGCCTTCTGGGAATCGCAGCTTGATACGGCGCGTTGGAGAGTTGCGGTTGAGCAGTTGCTTCATCCCTGGCTGTTGCAAACCGTCTATACGTCGCCTTTCGTCCGCGCCTTACCGCCAAACTTTGGCAGCAAGATTCGGGCTCGGATGGAACGCTGCTGGAAGGCGCACCCCAATCGCTCTAATCCATACGCATGGCGATTGTTGCTTGGGACTTCCGCTGAAACTTCGGTAAAGGCAATCAACTTTGAGAATCCGGTTGAGTTGATCTGTAAGGATGCAGCCAGCTTTCTGGAATCGTGCGCGCCCAGGACGTTTGATGGATTCTCACTCTCCAATATTCTGGATGGAGCGCCAGCCGGCTATCGCAATCGGCTGCTCACAAGCGTGAGCAAGGCAGGCACGGTGGATTCCATCATGGTGTTGAGAAGCTTTGCCGAGCCCAACAATGAAGACGAATTGAACTGGGCGGCACGTGACAAATCCATGTTGTGGGGCGCCGTAATCGTCACGAAAACGCACCTGGTGTGAAATATGCTGCATATTTTGAAGAGACATCCGCTGCCCGTGAAGGCGTTCTTCCGCCATTCGCTGGTGCTCACCTATGCGTTTCCCCAGGAGCTGCTGCGGCCGCTGCTGCCTCCAGGATTGGTTCTCGACACCTACAAAGATTTCGGGTTCCTGGCGATTGCTATGGTGCAGACGGAAAATCTGCGTCCGGGGGTGGCGCCGAAATTCCTGGGGCAGAATTTCTTTCTCTCGGGATACCGCATCTTCACCCGCCTGGACACTGCTTCAAATTCCATACGAGGATTGAGAATCCTGCGCTCCGACACGAACAAGCGGCTGATGGTAATCTCGGGAAATCTGCTGACCCATTACGCCTATCAGCATTGCCGGGTTTCATTTCAGGAAAGCCCAGGTGAGCTGCGAGTAAAGATCACAACCCCTAACGCGCGGGCTGATTTGGAGGTCAGCGCGGATATCGCGCACAAACCCGCCCCGCTGCCCGAGGGGACGCCGTTTGAAAGTGAAAAAGACGCAAGAAAGTTTGCGGGGCCGCTGCCGTATACATTTGATTACGAAAAGGAGACGGGCTCGATCATCATGATCCGGGGAGTGCGGGAGAACTGGGACCCGCAGCCGGTGCGGGGGAACGTAAGCAGGTGCAGCTTTTTTGATCAACAGCCATTTTGCTGGGCGACACCGATACTGGCCAATGCTTTTCATCTGCAAGATGTGGCTTATCGTTGGGAGCGCGGGGTCCGCACCGTGGTTAAAACACAATGACCAACACAACCCAACCCGCCAAGACGCCGAGCGCACGCGGCAAATACGATGGGCTGCTGGAGATTATTAATTACAACCGCGGGTTCTATGCTCTTACGCTGTTAGGGGTGGTAGCTGGAGTTGTAGCTGCAACATTGTTACCAAGAACACCGGCGCTGCTTCTGGCAGGAGCAATTGCTGTAGCTGCCGGGTGGATCGTGGTCTCGCTGCTGGTCTCACACTATGTTTATGACCGATCGAAATTATACGATTTGCACTGGATGCGCGACCGGTTACCACGAGCACCGCGCAATTGGGTGAATATCCATAGCGGCCTCGATCAAACCAGCGAGATATTGCAATCTGTATTTCCCGATAGCAGCGGACAGATATTAGACATCTACGACTCAAAGGAAATGACCGAGCCCTCAATTGCCAGGGCCCGCGAGGTTTCTTCGCACGGGCCGAAGGCAATGCAGGCGGATTTTCGGAAGCTGCCGCTGGCAGATTCGTCTTGCGATGCCGTGTTTCTCATTTTCGCGGCACATGAGATACGCCAGCGCACCTCGCGCGCAGAATTCTTCCAGGAAGTCGCGCGGGTGCTGGCTGCGGGTGGCGCCGTGATCTTGATTGAGCATTTACGTGACCTGGCAAATTTTCTGGCATTTGGTCCAGGATTTCTTCACTTCCAATCGCGCCGGGAGTGGTTGTATGCTGCCACTTCCGCAGATTTTCGATTGCAGGAAGAAATGACGATCACTCCGTTTGTGCATGTGTTGATTCTGGTCCACGAACATGTCTGTTGAACTTCATCTGAAAATTGTTGGAGCGCTGCTGATCATCCTTGGCGTCGCGCATGGAACTTTTGGCAAGCGCTTTGAGTGGAAAACAGACCTGGCCAAGCTATCGCTCTTGAACCGCCAGATATTTATTGTCCACTGCTTCTTTATCGCTCTCACCCTGGTGTTGATGGGTTGCGTCTCTCTGTTCTACGCACAGGCATTGCTCCAACCCGCTCCCCTCAGCCGGGTTGTGCTGGCCGCCGCGGTTGTGTTTTGGGTTTGCAGATGGTTCATCCAGTTTTTTGTCTATGATTCGGCGTTGTGGCGGGGCAACAAATTCAATACCTCGATGCACATATTATTTTCGCTGTTCTGGACCTACGTGGTGCTGACGTACTTTTTCGCCGCAAAGCACGTGTGGTAGATAAGGATTACCGCGGATTTCACGGATCACGCGGATTTAAGAACTCACCGCAGAGGACGCAGAGGTGCGCGGAGGACTTTTTGGGTCAGCGTGAGTCCACACCTGTTCACGCCAGCGGAGGAGCGATTACGCCTGGTGTAAAGTTATAGTCCCGATGAGTTCACAGACGTCACCACTTGTTTTGGCTTCTGCTTCACCACGGCGCAGTGAGCTTTTGCGTAATGCGGGGATCGCGTTTACAGTCCAACCCGCGCACGTAGATGAGCGCATGCTGGCCGGCGAAGCACCGGAAGAATATGCCAAGCGCTTGGCGCGGGAGAAGGCGCAGGCAGTGTCTCAGCAGAGGCCTGGGGAGACAGTTTTAGGCGCGGACACGATTGTGGTGGTGGATTCGGAGGTGCTGGAAAAGCCGCGCGACCAGGCCGATGCGGCACGCATGTTGCGGCTGCTCTCAGGGAGATCACATCGCGTCATCACTGGCGTATGCCTGATTTCTCCGTTGCTGCCACAATCCGGGATCGACCAACTCCAACCCGGTGTTCCGGATCCGCGACTGCCTGAAACTCGAAACTCGAAACTTGAAACTGCTTTTGAAACCACCGAAGTATGGATGCGTAACCTAAGCGAAGAGGAAATCAAAGAATACGTGGCCAGCGGCGAGCCTATGGATAAAGCCGGGGCATACGCAATCCAGGGAATTGCTTCACGCTGGATCTGGAAAATTGTGGGCTGTTATTTCAACGTGGTGGGGTTACCGGTGCCGCTGGTCTATCAAATGTTGCAGGAATCTAGCGAACAAACAAGAGTGTGAAACCCAGAAGTACTTTCACTGCAGAAAGACGGCACGCTGCGTCTCTAGGATTATTTCTTGTCTTCCGGATTCGGGTTGTCGCCGTCGCGCATTCCCTGCTTGAAGTTGCGGATGCCCTCGCCCAATCCCTTGCCAATCTGGGAGATCTTGCTGGGCCCGAAGATCAACAGGGCAATAAAGAGAATTACAAGAAGTTCAGGAAGTCCTAATTTACCGCCAAACATGAAGCCTCCACACTGGCTGCCGCAGAACGATTGCCAGCAGACATACTATGCCAGTAAAGCTTATTGTAGCACTGGTGTCAGCGCAAGCAGGGAGGGAAAGTTATAGTGCAAGAGCTGATTTCATGACCCAGTGGTGGCGAATTTTGAAAATCCCAGGAGTTAAACTCGTGCCCTGATACAAAGCAAAAGATTGTTGGTTTATGGACGCCGCAGCACGGTCTGGTATGGATCAACCAACACGTGGGTGACATTCGCCGGGGCTTCGAGGCGGAAGCTGCTTTCCTCGCCATCGGCGAAGACGCGTCCCAGGAAAACCGGCTCCTGATTGGGGGCGGCGAAGGCTCCATAGATGGGCACCGAGGTCACGAAGTCTTTCGGAGTCTCGCTCTGCAGCAGCGTTCCGGTCACAACCTCGCCGCCATTGGCTTTGCGCGTTATGTGGACCTCTGTCGCCTCCAATTTGGGAATGGCAGTACCGTTGACCCAATTGGAAAAGAACCAGTCGAGCGATTTTTTGTTCTCATAGAAGAGGTTGTCAGGCATCACCTTCTCAAAAGCACCCTGAAGGTCCTGGGTGGAAAACCTGGAGCTGGCATATTGCTGTTGAAGATTGCGCATGACCTGGAAGAAGAGTTCATCGCCGGCGGCAGAAGATGCTGCGCCAGCTTTGGTCCGCCCGGGCTGGCGCGCCGCCGACTCGCGCAGCATCATGCGCAACATGTGAATGAGCCAGGTGCCGCGTCCGTAGAGCACTTTGTCGTAGCCTTCGGGAAATTTGGACGACGCCAGCCGAACCCCGAGGGTCACTGCTCCGGCATCTTTGTATTCCATTCCTTCTTTATTTTTTTCCAGCAGCATACGGCGGTAGGCTTCCATCGCGACTTTAAATTTTTCCGGACTGGTTGACTCCAGCTCCAGCAGGGCGAAATAGTTGGCGAGGGCCTCCATCATCCATTCATCGCGGTAGGTTTCCCAGAGAACTTTGTCGCCCCACCATTGATGCGCGATTTCATGGGCGGGCATTAATTTGTCGTACATGATGTGATTGAATTCGCTGGAGCGCGCCAGCGACTGGTCCCACACGGCAGGGCCGAGAAATGCATAGCTGGAAAGATAAACCAATCCCGGCCAGCCCTGGCTGCTGCTCCCAGGCACCTGGGTCAGTGCGAGGGATGGGAATGGAAAGGGACCAAGGCGCGAAGAGATGAAATTGATGGTCTCGGCCGCGCGCTCGGTCAGGGGTTTGACCTGCTCCGAAGGGTTGAGAATTGGAATTGAAGTCAAAGATTCGACGACAATTTTTTTGGTGCGGGGATCTATGTGCTCCACATCCTGGTGCGTGGTAAGCGCGTGCTGCAGACGCTCCTCCACGCCACGGGCCGCGTAGGTTTCCACCAGGGTCTCGCCCACACGGGTTGAGCTGCTCACAAACTGGCCGAGATTGAAGCCCGCGAGGGGCACAGGCCGGTCCGATACCCATTGCGATACCTGCTCGCCGCCAACGTTCTGCTGCGATGTGCGATGGCCGCTGGCGACCAGGGTCCAGGAAGTTGGATAGCGGAACTCCATGTCGTAAGTAGCCATGTCCGGCCCCTGATTGGGATACCAGATGCCGCGCGCCCCCAGATACATCAATCCGCCGCCGGCCTCAGAGAGCACTGAACCGCTGTAAACAAACTTCAGTTCGGCATCTTCGCCCGCGTGCAAGGCGTGCGGCAGCAAGACCACAAATATATCGTTGCCCCGCCGCGCAAGCTGCGACCCCGGAACGGCTTCATTTTGGATAAATTCAGCGGCGGCCCCATTCAGCTCCACCGACTTGAGCCGCAAGAATCGCGAGAGCTCAAAGGGAAGAGCGCGCAATCCCTCGCGATTGGAGTGCAGTTGCAAGCTGGCCTCGGACTCGAGCTCATGCGTGGGCAAAATATGCGTCTTGATCTTGTAGTGGGGAGTGTCAAAGAACCCACGCAGGTCTTCTTTGTGCCCATCCTCAGCTTCTTTACGGGCCGAACGCATAGGGAAGGCGGTCCACAAATCGTAATAGCGGGTCCCGTTTTCCGAATCGCCAGTCTGGGCCACATAAATTTGCTCTATAAAGCTGGTATCCAGGTTCACATCGAACGTGCCTATCCTCAAGCCCGCCACTCGAGCATGAAAGATCCGCTCAGACTTGGTATTAGTCATCGCCAGGAGCAAGCGCAAGGCGTCGGCATCGGCCATGCTTTGCGCCAGGGAATCCCATCGGGCCAGGAAGTCCTGCATCTCCTCGGCCGGAATAGGACGAAGACCGCTGCGCAATTCGTCATAGGTAGCGTCGTTGAAACGGAAATACGCAGTAGAAAATTTTTCTTCCAGAACGGCGGCATGCGTAAACAGCGCCAGGGATGCACGCTCTGCCTGGCTGGGTGGAACCAGCAGCATCTCGCCCTCGCCCTCAAAAAAGGCCCCGGTCACGTGGCCATCCACCTCCTGCGTGAAGGCAATGGTGCCTTCGGTCAGGGAGATATGAATATCTTCGCGGTCCAGGTCAGCATCACGAATATGGAAGACTCTTTTTCCATCCAGGGCGACACTACGCAACTGGCGGTAGAGGGCCATCTCGGGCGAAGTAGAAGTAGTGTTGGCCGGATGGGGCACGGCTTGGGATGTGGTTTCGAGTGCAATCTGGGGTACAGACGCTGTCTGTGCGGAAGCCATGGCCGCCATAAGCACAGCCGCCCAGCCGAATCTAGCGATAGTACCAACCCTGGTAATGACCATTGGTTATAGGCCCCGAGGAGTGTATTTTGCTAAAATTTGCATGCGTGCTCAATAAGAAAGTCATTGTAACCGCCTTTTGCTGCGTCGCGTGGATGAGCGCGCAGGCCGATACCATCCACCTTAAGAATGGACGTTCCATTTTTGCCGATAGCACCCATGAAAAAAACGGCAAGGTGGAATACCAGGTCGGCGACGATACCTATGCTATCCCCAAAACCTGGGTAGCCCGCATTGATTCCGGCGGCGCCCCCATACACTCAGGCCACTCGACGAAAGAAGACATCACGATCGCGGCCCCGGTTGAAGATATCAGCCGCTCCGGTGAGGTCCAAAGCAAGCTTTTTCGCGACGGCCATATTGATCCGGTGGCCCTCAACGAGATCGAATCCAATGGGAATGTCGAGCTGGTCGCTGCCGCTTTCTATGTAGCTGGCCGCTTTGAATACAATAACGGCAACCGTGACTTAGCGCTCGGTTATCTGCTGCGCGGCTTGCATTACGCTCCCGATAACCCGGCCATGCTGCATCTCTACGTGGCTACACTGCTTTCCCTGAACCGCGGGCAGGAGGCCATTCAGTATGCCGAGCGCGCCACCCGGCTTGAGCCCAACTCTGCCGACGCCTGGAACCTGCTGGGAGCGGCTTATTTCAAGACCGACCACACCGATGATGCCATTCGCGCCTGGCAGCGCTCATTGAAGCTGCGGCCCGATCCCAACGTGCAGGCCATGTTGGATAAGGCGCAGCGCGAGAAAAATGCGGAAAGTGATTTTTCTGAGGCCGATAGCGGTCACTTCGCGCTGCACTACGAGGGCAAACAAACTACCGACGTGTTGCGCAGAGAGATTCTGGATACGCTCGAATCCCATTACAAAGACCTGGTAGGAGAGCTTGGAGTTGCACCCCGCCAGACCATCTCGGTTTCGCTCTATACCACTCAGTCGTTTTTTGACGTGACCCAGTCGCACGGCTGGTCGGGTGCGGTGTACGACGGCAAACTGCGTATCCCCGTGGACGGACTTACCGGCGTCACCTCAGAGCTTTCTCGCGTACTCAAACATGAATTGACGCACGCCTTCATCAACCAGATTACCCACGGACGCTGCCCGCAATGGCTCAACGAAGGCATTGCCCAGGCGCTCGAGCCGAAGAGCGCTTCTTCCGTGGGCGGGCAACTCGCGCATGTCTACGCCGAACACCGCCAGATTCCGCTCAGCGAACTGGAAGGTTCATGGATGGACTTCTCCAGTGGCCAGGCGTACATAGCCTATTACGAGGGGTTGGCCGCAGTGGAGTACATCCGCGATACCTACGGGATGAGCGATATTCAGCGCATCTTGCAGCGCCTGGGCGACGGCTCTTCCACCGAAGCTGCCATGCGCAGTACCATTCATAGTGGCTATTCCGACATGGAAGAGGGCCTCACCGACTACCTGAAGAAGCACTATGGAAATTAGGTTGCGATCCTAATCGCTGTGGGCTTGGTCGTCATAATGCCTTATTGAGGTAACCGACCGCCGGCAGCTCTCGCAAGTCATTGAAAACATGAAGAAAAAAGCGGAACCAGGGCCTCTGGTAAAAAGCGCTTCAGTCAAGAACCACAAGTAAAAAGTCAATTAGACAGAATTTCACAGATTGTCCCAAAATAGGGATTGATTTTCCCTCCAGTTGTGCTATTTTTTAATTCTTCCTCCCGTCCCCCGAAATTTATGAAGCTGCCTTTTCGTCAAGTTGTTATGCAGAGGTCTCTTCGCAGGCCAGAGGCCACCCAGGCGCCGACCCTGCAAACTGCCAGTGTAGCTGCGCTTTACCGGGGAGCGCGGGTCGGGGGAGACTTTTTCGATTTCCAGGCCGTCCACGGACGCGTGGTCTTCTTCCTGCTCGATATTGCAGGCAAACGCGAGGAGGCCCTGGATATCGCCGCCAGTTTGCAGCAGATCTTTCGCACGGAAGGCATTAAGCTCTTTGAAGGTTCGCCCCTGAATGAGGCTGACGCCCTCAGCGATCTCACTATCCTGTTGAACCGTAATCTCATACAGCTCGCCAACGGCGTGCGCTATGCGCCGGCGTTTCTCGGCTGCTATGAAGAGGACCTGGGTACGCTTTTTTACATCAATGCAGGGCACACCCCTGGGCTTCTGAAAGACCGCGAAGGCATCACGCCGCTCGGGGCCAGCGGATTGCCGCTAGGCCTGTTTTCGCACTCCACCCATGATGCGCAAATGTCAGTACTGGAGCCTTCTGCCGCCCTGCTGGTGGTAAGCAAAGGGCTGGTGGAGAGCCGCAATGGCCAAAAAGAGTTCGGATTAGACCGCCTCCGCCAGAGCCTTCAGACCGCGCAATTTAATGACGCAAACGACCTTTGCAACGGTGTTCTCAACACCGTGCAGGAGTTCACCAGAAACACTCCTGGGCAAAATGATATTACGGCCCTCTCCATCATGCGCTCGGCTGAGTCAGCGCTGGCGGCAACCAACGGTGGCAGCAATTGACAGGTACGGTGGTAACGTTGCTCGCGCTTGCCTCGAGTGATAGCATGGGCTCAAATCCAATTCTAAAGTAAGCGCTTCTGGGGCGCAGCGAGCGCGATTCGGTGTTGGCCATGAAAAAGCACAAGGGCCTGGTGATTACCGGAGCACTTCTTCTCGGTATCGTAATTCTGATCTTAATCTTTCCTTATTTATTCAACGTCAACCAGTTTCGCCCCACCATCGAAGAACATCTGCAGTCAAGTTTAGGACGCCGGGTGGTCATCGGCGACTTGGAGCTTTCCCTGATCGCCGGCGGCATCAGCGCAAAAGACATCAGCATTGCTGATGACCCCAACTACAGCCAGCAGCCGTTTCTTAAAGCTAAATCGCTGGATGTAGGGGTTGAACTCTTGCCGCTGATCTTCTCGCACTCCCTGCACGTCAACTCGGCTACCTTGCGTGAGCCCGAGCTGCATCTGGTGCGCGGCAGCGGCGGCAAATGGAATTTCTCCAGCCTGGGCGCAAGCCCGTCAAAGGCAGCGTCACGTAACCAGCGGGGGCACGCTCGCAAAAATGCGCCGCCGTTTGAAGCTCCTACCCCAGAGGCCCCGGCAGGGAATTTTTCAATTGCGACACTGCGCGTCTCTGACGGGCGGGTTATTGTCTCCAGCGTGGCTAATCCTTCCCGGCAGCACGTTTACGACAGCGTGGAATTGAAGGCTTCCAACATCGGCTACGACAACACCATTCCTTTCAGCTTTAGCGCCAACACCCCCGGCGGTGGCAAGCTGCAGATGGATGGCACCACCGGTCCGCTCAGCCGCACCGACATGGCCGAGACCCCTCTCCGGCTCAGCATGCTGGTGAATCACATGGACCTGGCCTCGACCGGTTTTGTGGATAGCTCCTCGGGGCTGGCGGGAATCATGGATTTTCAAGGCGTCTTACTTTCCGACGGAAATATCCTTAAGACGAACGGCATGGCCAAGACAGATAGGCTGCGTCTGGTGCGGAGCGGCGGCCCGGCTCGCCAGCCGGTTACGTTCGAGTACGCCAGCCAATATTCCCTGAAGCGGCAGACGGGAAGCCTTACCCGCGGAACCCTGCAAACCGGCAGAACAACCGCCAAGCTCTCGGGTAACTACCAGAAGCAGGGAGACACCACAATCGTGCACATGAAGCTGAATGGCAACAACATGCCGCTGCAGGAGGTCCAGGGCCTGCTGCCTGCCTTCGGCGTCAACCTGCCGGCTGGGTCTTCGCTGCAGGGAGGTACAGTCAGCGCAAATCTTTCGATTGACGGGCCGATTGATCATCTGGTGATTACCGGGCCACTCAATATTGCCAATACACGCCTGGCGGGATTCAGCATGACGTCAGGCATCGCGAGCACACTGAACGGCGCCAACGGTGGCCGTGACACAATCATTCAAACCCTCAGCTCCAATCTGCGCATGGCTCCGGATGGAATTCAGGCTGACAACGTGCAGCTCATTCTGCCGCAGTTTGGGACTATCACCGGCAATGGCGTCATTAGTCCTAACAATGCCCTGGATTTCCACATGATGGCCAAAACCAATGACGGGTCCGGCTTCATGGGCGGCCTGTTCCGCACGAAAGGACAAATTCCCTTCCTGGTCCAGGGGACAACCTCGCAGCCGGTTTTTCTTCCCGATATGGGAAAGAGCCTGGGGAATATGATTACCAATCCCGCCAAAGGCGTCGGCGGATTGTTCCAGGGACTCTTCGGCGGTAAGAAAAAGCAGCAGTAGAAGCACTCAGTACCTGACGAACGCCTTATCTCTGGCTATAGGCGGGTTCGTCGTACACGCCAATCTCGGCGATATGGGGCATCTGGTTGTTGCTTTCAATGAGGAGCCGGACCTTCTGCGATGAGACGCGCGGAATGCGACGAATTGTCGTGGCGGCGGGTGTTTCGCCGCCTGTCAGAGTGACCCAGCTCGTGCCGTTCCAATGCTGAAAACGATAGCTCCGGATGCGGCTCTGCGGGTAGTCGCGCCATCTGCCGACGGGCTCCACCAGCGAGACAACGTTGAAGCTCTCCCGCTTTCCCAGGTCCACTTCCAACCACCCCGAGGTTTGGCCCTCCTCCAGGTACCAGCTCGATCGGAAGTCGCCATCGTTTGCCTGATCCGGTCCCACGGTATCGGGATAGGAGCTGGCATGGATGGGCTTGTCCGTCGCCAGGTTCCGCGTTGTGATCACAACGTGCTCGCTGAGTTTTGCCATGGGGCCGGCATGCTTCCACGCCTTGCCGATCTCTTCCAGCCGGCTCACAACGTTGGGCGCAAGGCGTCCTTCACGGGTCGGGGGAGCATTCAGAATCAGGTTGCAGTGCCTGCGGTTCAGCGGCTCAAGCCACTGGTCCACCACGGTCGTCACCGCCTTGAGATTTCCATTCGCGTCCTGCTGTTTCCAGAACCAACCGTCCGTAAGGGTCACGCAAGAAAGGGCCGGCACGTCGCTGTCTTCCGGGACCTTCTGTCCGGCATTCTGCTCAAACGCCTTCACATCGGAGTAGTAGAGTCCGCCCGCAGGATATTGACTGGCGTTGAGGTCGCAGAGGAGGCAGTCGGGCTGCAGGTTCTTGATGTGCTCATAGATTTCCCGGAACGGCACCTCTTCATACGTGATGCGGCTCCACGGCGCATCCCATCCATCGGTGATGAGGATGTCGACCTCTCCATAGCCGGTGAGCAGCTCCGTCAGCTGATCTTTGATGAGCTTTACTTTGGGCGGAGTGATGTTGAAATGGCGGATATCGTCGCGCAGCGACAGGATCGAATAATAGAGCCCCACGCGCAGGCCGGCCTTGCGGAACGAATTCACATAGGCGCGCACGACGTCGGTCGAATGCGATGTCTGGGCCACGCTTGCCGCCCCCGTCCTGGTCGGCCATAGGCAGAAGCCATCGTGATGCCGCGTCGTCAGGCAGCCCCAGGTCATGTTGGCGGACTGCGCCGCCGCGGCCCATTGATCGGTGTCGAGAGCGGTGGGATGAAACAGATCAGGGGGCGACGTCGGATCTCCCCACTCGCGGTCTTGAAACGTCGCCATGTTGAAATGCACGAACATGCCGAAACGCAAATCCACAAACCGCTGTTGCAGATCGAGGAGCGGCCGTCCGCGACGCGGAGTTACGCGATGCGCTTCATTCTGCTCCGCTCGAGCGCTACGATTGCTGGCCAGCATCGCAGCCGTCGCAGATTGGGCGGCCAGCCGGAAAAAGTCTCTTCTTGTCGTCATCTTCGATGTTCGAACCCCCGGTGTGGAAAGGCTCTATGATTCTTCCAAATCCCGGCTTTTCGGCCTCACAAACCGAATCGCCTTGTGCTCCGCAAAAACCCTGTAAGCAGCAAAACTGGAATCATGGTTGTACAGTTACGGAATGTTACCTCATGTTGCGAGACCCATGATTTCAGACCCCAAAGAGTTTTTGCGGAGCACAACTCTTACTTGGAGATCGAGGGTGAAGTATCGGATTCAGGTCGGGAACCAGTTGGTGGAATAAAGGTCCAGGTTGAAGGAGGCAGCTGCACATTTGGATTGAACTTCTCTACCACGATCGCCATGTCCGCCGCCTGCAATTTCCCGTCTGGATCCTGGTGAAGAAAGGTTGCGCTGACTTTCATCGGCACCCGATACCGATGTGAGACCCAGAGCGTCAAATTGTTGTCTCGCACCGTAACCCCTGACGGCGCCACGTGTGGTTTGAGGTGGACCAGGACGACATCGCACCGCTCCGGCCGGCCTCCGACCGAGAGCGTTTCCTGCTGTAACACTTCTGCTGATTGCATTGAGGTTGGGAGATTCGCAGCACTCAACGAGCCGGAAAAACCGGGCGTCGGACTCGTGTAGAGTTCAGGGGGCAAATTCCCTGTTCGTCGTTCGTAACGGCGATCATCATCGTGGTAAACCCAGTATCCATCGCCATTGCTAACGATCGTTTCGCCTCCCACGCGTTTTTTCGACACAATGCGTATCCGCCTTCGTGCGCCCGACTGCTCGAACGACGTATCCACATAACTGTGAAATATCTGGCGGTATTTGCCATCGTCAATGGATTGGTCGAAGACCACCTTCAACTCGTAGCTGTGCAGCTTGGAAAGAGCCGTTGCTGTATCGCGCACGAGCTGCTCAGCAGAAACCCGTGCAGACGGATTTCTTTCTTGGGTCACAGCAACGGGCGCTGATACCAAACCCAGCGCGCAGACAAGAATGATGGGCCCTCTTGACATAGGCAACCGCAT
>Ga0099829_10000927_pt1 | contig 15690 bp, 14 predicted proteins | sample CZO8metaG_3_FD_79336 | JGI IMG/M metagenome (GOLD analysis project Ga0099829, IMG submission 79336) | Vadose zone soil microbial communities from the Eel River Critical Zone Observatory, Northern California, USA - CZOApr15con2H2.8 metaG | ecosystem: Environmental > Terrestrial > Soil > Vadose...
GCTGCCCGCGTTCAAGGAACTGAATATCGGCGGGCTTTGCCTTAACGGGTATGGCTGTAGAGGCGGAAGCCAGAAGCTCTTCGGTGTTGTCGCGATGGAGCTGGCTCGTATCGACCCATCCTTCGGCACCTTCTGGGGCGTACACGATGGCCTGGCGATGGGTTCGATCTATCTCGATGGATCGGAAGAGCAGAAGCAAAAGTGGCTGCCGCCAATGGCGCGGATGGAAAAGATCGGTTGTTTCGGTCTGACCGAGCCGCTGGTTGGCTCCGGCGTAGGCGGCGGCTTGACGACCACCGCGAAACGGGAAGGCGACACTTGGGTTCTCAACGGCCAGAAGAAATGGATCGGCAACGCTCCCTGGTGTGACGTGTCGATCATCTGGGCGCGCGACGTCGCTGACAACCAGATCAAGGGTTTCATCGTTGAGAACAAGACGACGCCGGGCTTCAGCGTCGAGAAGATCGAGCACAAGATCGCGCTCAAGGTGGTCCAGAACGGTTTGATCACACTGAAGGATTGCAAGGTGCCGGAAGCGAATCGGCTCCAGGCGGGCAACTCGTTCCGGGACACCGCGCGGGTCTTACGCATGACTCGTTATGGCGTCGGCTGGCTTTCGACGGGTTGCCAGATGGGAGCCTACGAGAACGCGCTTGCCTACGCCCAACAGCGATTGCAGTTCGGAAAGCCGATCGCCTCTTTTCAATTGGTACAAGACCTTCTCGCCAGGATGCTCGCAAACGTGACGGCCTGCCAATGCCTAATGCTTCGGCTGGCGCAGATAGATGACGACGGCAAGATGCTCGATCATCATGCGGCGCTCGCCAAGTCGTTCTGCACAACCAGATTGCGAGAGACGGTGGCGTGGGGACGCGAGCTGTTCGGTGCCAACGGCATTGTCGTCGAATCCAACGCTGCTCGCTTCTTTGCGGATGCCGAAGCGCTTTACTCCTACGAAGGCACCTTCCAGATGCAAAACCTGATCGTCGGCAAGGCCGTAACGGGCATCAGCGCCTTCGTGTGATCCGCTGACGTTTGTCCTAGCTGCGGGCAGAGCGGAGGGTCCGCACGGCCGGCTTTCAAAAGGAGACAAGAGCATGAGCGCGACGGCGTTAATCCTGCAAAACGTTCTGTACGAGAGGAAGAGCGGTGTCGCCTACGTGACACTCAATCGTCCGAAGGTGCTCAACGCATTGAACACACCGACCTGGACGGACTTGCGGACCGCATTCGAGGACGCGAAAGCCGACAAGTCGGTACGCGGTGTCATTCTCACCGGCGCCGGCGACAAAGCATTCATCGCGGGTGCGGATATCAGTGAACTCGCGCATGTTGACGCGTTCGAGGCCGAGGAGTCCAGCCGCTTCGGACAGGGAGTGCTCGATCTTATCGAGAACCTGGGTAAGCCAGTGATCGCCGCGATCAACGGCTTTGCGCTCGGTGGTGGCTGCGAAGCCGCGATGGCGTGCACGATCAGGATCGCCGTTGAACACGCGAAGTTCGGGCAACCCGAAGTCAAGCTGGGATTGCTTCCTGGTGGCGGTGGCACGCAACGGCTGCCGCGGCTGGTCGGCAAGGGTCGTGCGCTGCAACAAGCGCAATGGCTGTGGAGCTATCTTACCGGGCAGCGCAGTTCTCTGCTTGTAGCCGAGACGCCTCGGGGAAAGGCCGACATTAAAACCGACCGTGCAGCCAAAGGGAGGACGGCCAACGCATTCTGATTCGGTCCTGCAGTCACGTCGCTACCGCGTGCGAGCCAGGTGCGTATCTAGCAGCCCGCGTCGATTGATCAGGCACGCTTGGTCGCTTTAGCGACCGCCGGCCATGTCCATTCCCCCAAGCAGGACGATGCTATCCCCCTTTTGGGGGAATGGAGTCTCCAGCGCCATGCGCCAGCATTGGAGGCGATAGCGCTAATAGCGCCAACAGCACTCTCGCGACCACAATGGAGGAGCACCCGGTGTTTGGTCTAAGTGCCCTCGAATTGGCGCGAATTCAGTTTGGATTCACCGTCTCTTTCCACATCATCTTTCCCGCCATCACGATCGGGCTCGCGAGCTATCTGGTCGTTCTCGAGGGTCTGTGGCTGTGGAAGAAAGTCGCGGTCTTCCGCGATCTTTACCATTTCTGGTCGAAAATCTTCGCCGTGAACTTCGCTATGGGAGTCGTCTCCGGCCTGGTCATGGCCTACGAGTTTGGCACCAACTGGAGCTATTTCTCGGCTTTCGCCGGCGGCGTCACTGGGCCGCTGCTCGCATATGAGGTGCTGACTGCCTTCTTCCTCGAAGCCGGATTTCTGGGTGTTGCGCTGTTTGGCTGGAGCAAGGTCGGACCAACCTTGCACTTCTTCGCTACCATCATGGTTGCGCTGGGCACGCTGATCTCGGCGACCTGGATTCTCGCTTCCAACAGCTGGATGCAGACGCCGCAAGGATTTGAGATCATCGATGGTCGCGTTGTGCCAGTCGATTGGCTGCAGGTGATTTTCAATCCGTCTTTCCCGTATCGGCTGGCCCACATGGTGGCGGCCGCCTATCTGGCCACCGCGTTGTTCGTGGGGGCTTCTGGCGCGTGGCATCTGCTCAGGCGCCGCGACACTTTGGCCGTTCGGACCATGCTGTCGATGGCGATGTGGATGGTGCTTGCCGCCGCGCCGCTACAGATCCTGATCGGGGACCAGCACGGCCTTAACACGCTCAAGCATCAACCCGCCAAGATCGCGGCCATAGAAGGGCATTGGCAGAACACACCCGGCAAGAGCGTCCCGCTGATTTTGTTCGGCGTCCCCGACATGACGGCTGAGACGACTCGTTTCGCTGTTAGTGTTCCGCATCTCGGAAGCCTCTTACTGACCCATAGCTGGGATGGGCAAATCCCGGGTCTCAAGGAATTTGCCTCTGAGGATCGACCGAACTCCACGGTCGTGTTCTGGTCATTCCGGATTATGGTCGGGCTTGGGATGCTTATGGTCTTACTCGGCCTGTGGGCCGCCTGGGCGCGCCTTCGGTGTCAACTCTACAGATCGAGACTTCTTCTCCATTTCGCTGTCTTGATGGGGCCTGCCGGTCTGATCGCGATCCTCGCCGGTTGGTTCACGACCGAGATCGGTCGGCAGCCATGGGTAGTTTACGGCGTGATGCGGACAAGCGACGCTGTTTCCAACCACTCGCTGCAGGAGCTTTCGGCGACACTCGCGATCTTTGTGCTGGTGTATTGCACCGTGTTCGGAACCGGCATCAGCTACATGATTAAGCTGGTCGCTCGAGGTCCTGACGCATCGCTAGGCCAGGCAGAAGAAATCCTCCATCGACGCCCGGCACGGCCGCTGTCCGCCGCCCCCGATAACGTCGATCCCGCAGTTGATCTCGTCAAGGACTGACCACGATGGGCGTCGATCTTCCGGTTCTTTGGGCGCTCATCATTGGCTTCGGTCTGATGATGTATGTCGTCATGGATGGCTTCGATCTTGGCATAGGCATCCTGCTCCCGTTTGTCCCCAGCATTGAGGATCGCGACACGATGGTGAACACTGTTGCGCCGGTCTGGGACGGGAACGAGACCTGGCTCGTCCTCGGCGGCGCAAGTCTCCTCGCGGCATTTCCGCTGGCTTATGCGGTGCTTTTGAGCGCCCTCTACATTCCGCTGGTGCTGATGCTAACGGGCCTGATCTGGCGTGGCGTCGCGTTCGAGTTCCGATTCAAGGCTAACGCCGCCGATCGTCCGTTTTGGGATAAGGCGTTCGCTGGGGGTTCTTATGTCGCTACGATCGCCCAAGGCGTGTCACTTGGCGCCTTCATTAACGGTTTCAAGGTCACCGGTCCTTCCTATCAAGGCGGCGCGTTCGACTGGCTGACACCGTTCAGCCTGTTCACCGGCATCGCACTTCTGGCTGCGTATGCGCTGCTTGGGAGCACCTGGCTGATCCTGAAGACCGAGGGCGGTTTGCAGCGGCGCATGATCACACTGACCCGCCCGATTACGCTCGCTGTCCTCATCGGTATTGGGATGGTCAGCGTCTGGACCCCGCTCACCCACGTTGGGATCGCCGCCCGTTGGTTCAGCTATCCTGACTTCTTCTTCTTTGCCCCCGTACCGCTTCTAGTTCTGGTGGCGATCTGGGCCATGCTACGCGTTCTGAACAGGGCGCCGAACGCGGCGCCGTTCTGCCTTGCGCTGCTGCTGCTTTTTCTCGGCTACAGCGGTCTCGCGATCAGTCTATGGCCGAATATCATCCCGCCGGACATCTCGATCCGAGAGGCTGCCGCTCCGCCGCAGAGCATGGGCTTCGCACTCGTAGGCGCGCTCTTCATCATACCTTTCATTCTTGGATACACCGCGTGGTCCTACTTCGCCTTTCGCGGAAAGGTGAAAGCTGGGGAGCGCTATCATTGATGGCGGCTCGTGGATGTCCGGAAAGTAGGTCACTGCCTCGACGCATCGCCTGGCTGGTTCTTATCTGGGCAATAAGTGTGATCAGCCTCGGGATTGTTGCTGCGCTAATGCGAGTCCTGATAGAACTCGTTGGCCTCACGAACCAGCCCATCGTAGGCATTTCTGCGTTTTGGTCGACGGCTGTTTGCTAAGTGATCCTCCGGCAGAGAGCTCCAAATGACCCAGCGCCGGCTATCATTGGAAAAATCTGGCGCTTGGTGCCCCTATTGGACCGTCCTCGCTTCAGTTCGGCTCGCCGGCAGGCGAAAGGTTCGTACGACTTCGTAGATGCCAGGTTCAAACTTGGCGATCGTGAGCGCTTCTTGAAGAAACGGAAGTGGGCTAGCGCCCTGGCGCATCGCCCGGTAATCCTCGATGCTCCGCCACTGTGCGTACATCGTGACCTTTGTGCCGTCTGTGCTGCGATGGAGGCTGGCCGAAACAAAGCCCGGCGCCCGACGCACTGAAACCTCCGTGGCTTCGGTTAGAAGTTCAATGAGCCGTCGCTGGTTTGCCAGCTCAACTGTGAACACATTGATTAGGGTTATCAGACCGCTTGTCGTGGAAATCGTGGTCATGATGTCGCTTCCTTCAAAGAGGGGCGAGACAAGGCCGGGCCTACGCTACCGCCGCGCTCCTGCGACATGATAAAGAGGAGCGCAATCGCGGGTATGACAGCCGCGGCAAAGGGGATTGCGCTCGCTCCGAATGAGCTGTCGACGATGGCCCCGCCGATCAATCCGCCGAGTGCGTTCGCAATATTGAAGGCCGAGATGTTTGCGGTCGCGGCAAGCTCCGGCGCGGCCTTCCCGTATTTCATGACCCGCATCTGCATCGGCGGCACGTTGGCGAAGGACGCGATGCCGAATACGAAGGCGGCGGCGAGGAACGGGAATTTGAATGACGCGGCGAAGCCTGCGACAATCAGAGATACGATCATCGCAGCCGGCCACAGGATAAGTGACAGACGCAGGTTCGCATCCGCCGTGCGGCCGCCGAGCGTGTTGCCGATGACGAGGCCAACACCAACAATGACCAGCACCCAGGTCAGGTCCGCGGCGCCAAAGCCAGCGACACGGGCGACCGGGGCGATATAGCCATAGAAGGCCATGAAGCCGACCCAGCCGAGTGCGGTGATGGCCAGGCTTGCAATCAGGTTGCGGTCGCGGAATGCGCCGAGTTGTCCCCGGATGCTCAGTGCCGAGTTGTCCGGTCCCTGAGCGGGAACGAAGATTGCAATCGCCACAGTCGCGACCAGACCCAGCGCGCTGATGACGAGGAAGGTCATATTCCAGCCGAGCGCATTGCCGATCCACGTTCCCGCGGGAACGCCGAGCACGTTTGCAAGGGTAAGCCCGGCGAACATCTGCCCGACGGCTTGGCCAGCGAGCTTGTCAGAAACGAGCTTCGTCGCGACAACCGCGCCGATGCCGTAGAACGGCCCTTGCGTCAGGCCCGCGATCACCCGGCTGACGAGGAGCAGGGTGTAACTCGTCGTAACAGCGCCGAGCAGGCTGCCCGCGATGAATAGCGCCATCAGTCCGAGAAGGACTTTGCGCTTTTCGAAACGGGCGAGCCACAATGTCAGGATCGGGCCGCCGATGACAATGGCGAGCGCGTAGGCCGTGATCAGATTGCCTGCCTGGCCCTCGGTGATCCCGAGCGAACCGGCGACCTGAGGCAGCAAGCCGGCAATGACGAATTCGGCGGTACCGATGGCAAAGGCAGACAGCGTGAGTATCCACACCTGAAGCGGCATTTTCGACTTGAGTGACATGCCGAGGATTCCTCTGAGGATCAGTTGTTCTGGGGGACGGGTTCGGAAAAGACGGCTTCGAGCAAAGGGCCGCCGGGCGCGCGAAAGAACAGCCGTCGGTCTTCGAGATCGGCGAGGTCCATCGTTGAGTAGCGGATGCTGAGCTGATCGAGCTTGTTGCGGAAGTCGGCGTAGCCTTCCATGCGAAAGCCGACATGATCGATCGCTTCTGCTGCGCGATCGAAGCCGGACCCTTGCGAGCCGATGAGGTGGACGAGCGGACGGCCCTCCGAATAAAGCCAGTGGCCGTGAATGCGGCGCTGGATCGCGGGCGGTCGCTCGCCTTCCCTGATATCGAAGACCTTCAGGAAGAAGTCCCGTGTTGCCGGCAAATCGCGGGTGCGAATGGTGATGTGGTCGAGTTTCATGTGAAGCTCCTTTCCCGGCGGAAACTAGAGCATTCACATCACCCGTATAATCTACTAAATTCTGAAAATACTCTTCGGACTTTCCGGATGATGATCCTCGACAACCTGGCCTTGTTCCTCCGGATCGTTGAAAAAGGTGGCTTGGCGGCCGCCGGACGGGAACTCGGCCTTTCGGCGGCGTCCGTCTCCGAGCGCCTCGTTGCGCTTGAGAGATACTATGGAGCAGCGCTTCTGCACCGTACGACGCGCGCCATCAGCCTGACCGACGAAGGGCGACTGCTGGTTGAAGGAGCGAAACGCCTATTGGCCGAAGCCGACGAATTGGAAGCTCGTATTCGGTTCGGGGTGAAGAAGATATCGGGGCCGATCAGGCTGAGCGCGCCGATCGATCTTGGCCGAAGCTACCTGGTGCCCGTGCTCGATGCGTTCCTGGCCGAGCACCCGGAAGTGACGATCGATCTCAACCTGACGGATGGTTATGTTGATCTGGTAGGGCAGGGCCAGGATCTTGCCATCCGGTACGGCGAACTGGCTGACAGCACGTTGCGCGTGAAGCGCCTCGGCCACAACAGGCGCGTCGTGTGCGCCTCTCCGGAATATTTGAGAGATAAAGGACTTCCGCAACATCCCGATGATCTCGCTCATCACGAATGCATTCTGATGCGTTTCGGACAGACGATCGATCGAGAATGGCCGTTTCAAATAGATGGCGAAGCGCGGAGGATCGTGGTCAGGGGGCACCGGATCGCGAACGACGGCGGCCTGGTTCGGGACTGGTGCCGGAATGGATACGGGATTGCCCGGAAATCAATTTGGGATATCGAGGCGGACTTGAAAGCCGGCACCCTTGTGGAGCTTCTGCGGGAATTCTCGGCGGGCAGTACGGGGCTGCAGATCGTCTATCCAGCCACCCAGGATCAACCAAAGCGCGTGCGCCTCTTGATCGAGAGGATCGGAGAGGCTTTCTCTTCGTCGGGTCCGTAAATTCTTGGTTTAGATTCATCGGGACTTGGTTCGGCAACGCCCAGCACTTCGTTCGGTCGATCGTCGGATTGCTTTGCCGGCTTTACTTTGTCTCAGGAACGCCTTTTGATTCCGTTGAGTCATTTTCAGGGACGACCATCACTGGCGGTTCGTCATATCCTTTTCGGCTACTGTAAAAGAGAAGCGCCATAAGACCGAACCCGACAGCCAGCGAAATAATCACCCCGAATGCCATCGCGGCGTAACCTGAGGTGGGCACGTCAGTGCCATTTCCCAGTGTCCAACCGAGGTAGACGATAACGCCGGTGATGACCAACAGCGATAGCAGCACAATTAAGATGATCCATGAGCCAACGCCCATGCGAGACGCAGCTGTTTTTGGCATCATCCGCTCCTATTGTTGACGCATCTGCGCTAGAGAACTCGATGTAAGGAGGTCTGCTGAGGCTGGTCGGAAAGATCGGGCTGTTCTGATTGTTGCGGCGAAGGCTCCTTGATACGAAACCAGGCCACATAAAGTGCCGGTAGAAATACAAGCGTCAGCATTGTGGCTACCGCCAGGCCGCCCATGATGGAATAGGCCATCGGTCCCCAAAACACGGTCGGAGCGATCGGGATCATGCCCAGAATGGCGGCCGCCGCCGTGAGAAGGATTGGGCGAAATCGATGCAGGGTCGCTTCAATCACAGCGTCCCATGGAGCCCGCCCATGCGCGATCTCGGTATCGATCTGGTCTACCAGGATCACCGAATTGCGGACGATCATGCCAACGAGCGCAAGAACGCCCAGGATGGCAACGAAGCCGAGCGGCTTTCCAGCAACAAGCAATGCGGCGACGACCCCAATCAATCCAAAGGGCGCGACGCTCAGCACCAAGAACAGCCGACTGAAGCTTTGCAGTTGAATCATCAGCACAACAAGCATGATGAGAAGGGCTGCCGGAACCACCGCAGCGACTGACGATGTCGACTTCGCGCTTTCCTCAACCGACCCGCCGGGCACAATCTTATATCCAACCGGCAACTCAGCATTTAGCGCCAGGACCTTCGCTTGCAGGCTATCGACCACTGTCGCAGGCAGCACGCCGGCAACCAAATCGCTCTGGACTGTCAGTGTTGGGTTTCGATCCCGTCGCCAGATCAGCGGCCAGTCCTGGGCATATTCGACTGTTGCCAACTGAAGCAGCGGTACGGTGCCCCCGTTTGGAATAGGAATCTGCAGGGTCCGCAATGCGTCTGGCGATATTCGTTCCTGCTCGTCGGCTCGCGCGACGACGTCGATCAGGTAGATCCCGTCGCGCAATTGCGTGATGTTGATGCCGGACACCACGGCCGACAATGACTGAGCTAGCACTTGCGAACTCACGCCCAACAGCCTGGCCTGGTCCTGATCGACACGCATGCGCAACGTGCGTTGCGGCTCGATCCAGTCAAAGCTGATCTTTTCCGTGCGGGGGTCACTGGCGATGAGGGCAGATAGCTTGTAGGCGATGTCACGAACCAGCACCGGCTCGGGACCACTGACGCGGTACTGCAGCGGCCAGCCAACCGGAGGCCCCAGTTCAAGCGCCGACAGACGGCTCACTACGCCAGGAAACTGCTCGATCAGAACGGGCTCGAGGCGGCTGCGCAGCCGCTCGGGTGCCGCAAGGCTCTTGGTGACAATGACAGATTGGGCAAAGAAATCGTTGGCGAGCTGCACATCGAGTGGCAGGTAAAATCGGACGGCTCCTTGACCGACGTAAGTCGTCCAATGATCAATGTCCGGGTCGCCATTCAGGAGCTCTTCGAACTCCGCAACGACTTTCCGCGTTGCATAGATGGAGGAAGCCTCCGATAGTTTTAGGTCGACGAGCAGCTCCGGCCGGTCGGAAGCTGGGAAGAATTGCTGGGGAACAAAGCGCAATCCAACGATCGAAGCCGCCAACGCCGCGAGGGTCAGACCGATTGTGAGCCACTTGGCACGCATGGCGGCCGTGCACGCGCGGCGAAAGCTCCGCAAGATTCGGCCGGGCTCGGTCTCCGTGGCAAGCTTCATCCTGTCCGGCAGAATGGTCACCCCGATCAGAGGCGCGAACAGAACTGCCACGATCCAGGAGAGAAGGAGTGCCAACGCAACCACTGCGAAAAGCGAGAACGTATATTCGCCGGCGGCACTCTTTGCGAAGCCAATGGGTACGAAGCCTGCGACCGTCACCAATGTGCCTGTCAACATTGGGAACGCCGTCGAGGTATAGGCGAACGTCGCCGCCTTCGCCTTTTCGGCGCCAGCCTCAAGCTGCGTCACCATCATCTCGACCGTGATCATGGCGTCATCGACCAGCAGGCCCAACGCTATGATCAGCGCGCCGAGCGAAACGCGCTGCAGATCGATTCCTGCGAATTCCATGCCGACAAACACCGCGGCGAGCACCAACGGAATCGAGCACGCAACGACGGCGCCCGCGCGAATGCCGAGACTGATGAAGCTGACCGCGAGCACGATGCCGATCGCCTCCCACAGTGCTTCCATGAAATCATCTACCGCCGCTTTGACGACTTTTGGCTGATCCGCGGCAAGATGAGGTTCGATCCCGATGGGCAGATCCGCCCTGATCTCGGACATCGCCTGTTCGATGTTTTGGCCAAGCGCTAGCACGTCTCCGCCGGCCCGCATCGAGATGCCGATCCCAATCGCGGGCTGGCCATCAAAGCGGAACATCGGCTGCGGTGGATCGGAATAGGTGCGTTTGATTGTCGCGATATCGGACAACCGGAAGATTTGACCATTGGCGACAAAATCGACGTTCCTCAGATCGGCTTCTGAGCGAAATCCCCCGGTCACGTCGACGCGAATCTCTTCGTCCGATGTCTGAACCACGCCTGCGGGCGTCACAGCGTTTTGTGCCTGAATGGCTTGAATCAATGCCTGGCGATCGAGGTGAAGGCCGGCGATCCTGTGAGACGAGAATTCAATAAAGATCTTCTCGTCCTGTGCGCCAAAAATGTCGATTTTTGAAACGTCGTTGACCGCAAGAAGCCGGGTGCGCGCACCCTCCACATAATCGCGCAGCTCCCGTTGCGTGAATCCATCCGCAGTGAACGCGTAGATGACGCCATAGGTGTCGCCGAACTCGTCGTTAAAGAACGGGCCGACAATGCCTTGTGGTAGGAATTGTCGGATATCGCCGATCTTCTTGCGGACCTGATACCAGACGTCAGGTACATCTCGGCTCAGCACGGAGCCCTTGAGGGTGATGAAAACCGTCGACGTGCCGGCAACGGTGTAGCTTCGGATGTAATCGAGACCCGGCGTTTCCTGAAGCTTCTTCTCTACCCGATCTGTGACCTGCTGAAGCGTGTCCGTGATGTTGGCCCCGGGCCACAGGACCTGAACCACCATAGTCTTGATCGTAAAGTTCGGGTCTTCATTGCGGCCCAGCCTCAGATAGGACAGTCCGCCCGCCGCAACGATGATGATGACCTAGAACCAAACGAACGAGCGATGCGCCAGCGCCCATTCCGAGATATTGAAGCGGCGGTTCATTTCTGAACGCCTGAGCCGGTTTCAAGAAGTCTAACCTCTTGCCCGGGGCGCAAAGCTTGAACGCCCGCCGTTACGACAAGGTCGCCGTCCTTCAGGCCCCGCGACACGACAGCCGAAGACGTATCATAATGGCCGACAATGACCTGAACGAGCGATACTGTCTTCTTGTCGGGGTCGACGACCCATACCGCGGGCTTTCCCTCGCTTTGGGTCAACGCCGTCCCGGGAAGCTGAATGACGGGTTCTGACTGTACTTTGACTTGTCCGACGATCGTTGCGCCAAGACGCATTGCATCCGGTGGGTTGTCGAGAGCGACCTTCACGACGTAGGTGCCTGTCGCGGCGTCCGCTTGGGGGGCAACCTCGCGGACATGACCGGTGGCAACGATCGTCGGGTCATCCGACAAGGAGATGGTTACTTCCGGATTTTTCGGACTTTCGCGAATAAGCTGGGAGGGGACATTAAAGACGGCGTCCCGGTCGCCTTGCCTGGCGATCTGGAGAATCATCCTCCCGGCCGCGACGACCTCTCCAGGCTCTGCTCCTTTTGCCGTCACCGATCCCGCGACGTCGGATTTGAGTTCAGTGTAGGTAAGATTATCTCTTGCGTTCTGCAGCCGCGCCTGCGCTGACTCGACCTGCGCTTGCGCGGTCTTCATTTGCTGCTCGGCCTGGTCGTATTGAGCGCGCGTCGTAAACCCCTTGCTCAACAATTGGCTCTGCCGACCTTCTGTACCTTGCGAGTTCGCCAACACGGCTTCGGCAGAAGCCAGATCAGCTTCCGCCGAACGCAGCGCGTTTTGAAAATCCTGGGGTTCAATTCTCGCGACGATCTGGCCCGGTGCAACGGGATCGCCGACCGTCACGTTTTTTTCCTGGAGACGACCACCGATCCTGAAAGCCAGATTGATCTGATCCTTGGCCTGGATTTGACCGGTCAAGCTTATCGTATCGCCGCTTAGCGCGTGCTGGACCGAAGTCACGCGCACCGGTCGGATTTCGATCTTCTTGGGCTGCTCCTTGCTGCATGCAGCGATCGACAACGTGACGGCGATGACGAGTGGAATTTGTTTCATCGCGATATCACCTCATCCAGTCTGCCAGGTTGTCTCATACGTCCTCAGGCTAACCATTTCCTCGCCCCTTGCTTTCTCCCTTTTCAGAACTGACTTCGATGCGACTCGAATTCTGCGCGACACGCTTCACCGAATTCGCGAAGAAGGTCGATTGATCCGTCAATCGTCATCTCCCGCAACTCAAGGAAGGTCTTGTTCGGCACTAGGTACGTCTCGACGATCCTTCGTGCGACCAACTCCGCACTTTCGACGACCTTTGGCGAGGACAGGATGCGCATCCTGCCCACCTTTACGTAAAGCTCGACCAGTGCCGGTATGTCCGGCTCGTCGTGCTGGAGCGCGTCGATATTGCATTTCGAAGCCGCCTCGATGAATTCCTTGTAGAGTACTTGTCGGAGGAGCTTGTCCTGCGTAAGCCACCGTGCCCTCGCCTGGGCGTGTTGACTCAACCACGATGCGAGGACGGATGTGAGTCCGCCGATGACCGCTCCCGCGAGTGCCGCGAGGGCAGAAATTATTGGTGCATTCATGTAGCAATCATTGCGGTGATCTCCGCGTTCGACCGCTGATGCCGGGGTCAAGGTCAGACTTCTGCGCGCCGTAGCGAGAGCAGACCAAGCAGAACGCCGTCCCGGTAGACAGCAAGATCGCGCACCGATCGGGATTGGATTTCATCATGAACTCCTTTGACTAATTGCCGTGGCGAGTAATTGCGGCAGCCCGCGCGACCGCTTTCGCTCGCTTGTCGACCTCCAGCTTGATGAAGATATTTTTGACGTGTGTTTTTACGGTCTCCGGGGTAATTCCTAGCTCTCGAGCAATCTCCTTGTTGGATTGGCCTTGAGCAATCAATTCGAGAATCGTGCGTTCGCGTGGACTGAGCAACCCGGCTCCAGCGAACGTCTGCCCTGGTTCGCGTCCCGTGTCATATTCATTTCCAGCGGCCATAGTATCTTAGCCGTGCGAAGGCAGTGCGCTGAGCCGTCCTGCGCGTTTTACGTTGTCTTGGAGACTGCTGATTAGGGCGCCAATTTCGAATTCTCGATCGAGGAACCTTTGAGGTGTGTCGGCGAGAGACACCTCCTGCTCGCCGCGCGAGAGAGCCGAACAGGCTTCAGTCAATCCCCGTTTTAGATATTCGTTGGCAATGACGAGCGCCCTCAAGGCGCTGCGCAGGTCGTCACCGCACATCGCGAATACCAATTCGTCCGCGGGGATTGTGGTGTTGGTGGCCGGATCGGCGATGAAGCTTGCGAGATTAAGCACCTTCACACCGGAAAAGTGGCTGCCGTCAGTCATTTAATTGTCTCCCTTACGCTGTCGCCGGTGGTCGTCTCGCTAACTCGCCAAGGCGTTCCGTACGACGTTGGGCAGGAGGCGGCGGGCCGGCTCGCTCCGCCATATTTCCCTGTCTGTCGAATACCGGCCGCCGCCCAGCACAGCGAACACGGCGGTCATCACGGCCCAAAAGAGGCCGAATTCGTACCCCCCTTCCGGCAGAGCCCACACATAGCCGATCTGAAAATGTCCGCCCAACAGCATCGACATCAGCAGATATACCGATGCTAGCAACGCAATCGGGCGCGTGAAAAGTCCCAAGGTGAGTCCGACGGCGGAAATGAGCTCGATCGATCCGGCGAGTGCAACCTGCATCGCGGGCATATGAATCCCGAGGCTCTCAAAATAGAGTGTGTAGATCTTGAATTGAAATGGCCCGCCGAGGATGTGACTCCCGAAATGCGGCACGAACATCAAGCCGACATAGACTCTGATGAAGGTCAGAGCCGATTCATTGAGCGATACTTCCCGCGAATCCGACGATGCTGCGACAGATGCGGCCCGCAGCACAAATTGGACGAACACAAGAGCACCCAAAAACCAACCCAGAGTCTCAAAGCCCGACACGCCCGGACCCGTCGCGACCAACAGGTCGAGATCTTCGGGTTTCAAACCGGCGATGCTGGCCGGAGGGTTCAAACGCAGGATGCTGAACAAGCGCGAAACCACTGCGGTGGCCAGCGCCAACGCCGCAATTGCGATGAAGGAGCTGCGCAGCTGCCAAATAGCGGACATCAACAATAGCGCCATCCAAATCGTGGTCGATGCGGCAAACCACACGGTGACGGGTTGGGTGAGGATGACACTCAAGCCCCATCCGATCATGATGATCGCAACGACCAAAGTCGCACGGCTCAGCCAGCGTGCAGAGTTACCGATACTCATTGCACCTGTTCCGCCGTTGCCCTTCGATTGGAGAGAGCTCACGATTTCGTCCTTTTGCGTAAACAACATCTTGCGATCTCCTGCTTGCTGGTCACTAGTCGACCTTGGCGACGCCTATCTCTTGCAGCAGCGTCAGATTGTCCTCGATGTGCCAATTGTCGGTGATGCGGCCGTTCTCGATCTTGATGAGGTCGGTGGCGATGAAGGGGACTGGCTGGCCCTTGCCTTGCGTCTGCCCGAACCTGCCGGTGAAATGGCCGGTGAAGTTCATATGTACGGTGACGTAGTTGCCGGCGACGATCATCTTCTCCACCGTGACCTTGAGGTCGGGCACGGCGGCGCGGAACCGGCGCGAGGCGAAGGCCGGTCCTTCCGGTCCCTGCGGCCGGCCCGTTGGCAGCGTGTGATCGATGAAGTTAGGCGCGATGGCTTCCTGCAGCAGGGCCTCGTCGCCGGTATTCCAGAAATCGTAGAATGCGCGGACTGCCTTCATGGTCGCCTCGCGTTGCGCGTCGGGGATCGACGCGGCGACAACGAGGTCATTGATCTTGACGCCGTCAGCGGCAAAAGCGGGCGTGGACAGCGAAAATGTCAACGCGGCGACAAGCTCGATGCCCCGTGCAAGGTGCAAGGGTCTGTAGTTTTGCTTGGTGCAGGCACGCTTCGGCGTATCTGACATTGGGAAATCTCCTTCAGCCTGTTGGCCCGGGCAGGCCCGTTATGCTCGGCGAACCCCGATCAACAACCGGCGTGCCGGCACGGTTGGCCAGCACGTGGCGGGCGATCTCGTCCTTCCGGGCGAACCAGACATCCTCCTTTCCCTTCGCGTAGGTAAGAAAGCGGTCGAGGGCTCGTACCCTTCCTGCGTGGCCGGAGATGCGATCGTGCAGGCTGACCACCATCATGCGCCGCCGATGCGCACCCTCCTCGTAAAGCTGATCGAATTCGTCACGCAGCGCCTGTTCGTAGGCGGCCGCGTTCCAGCCAACGAAGGGAAAGGAGACGATGTCGTTCATGTGGAAGGTATAAGGTACCGTCACGAAATCCCGTCCGCGCACCGGGACGATAAAAGGCTCGTCGTGGCTTGGCTCGTCGATGTGGTAGAGAAAACCGAGTTCCTGTAGCGTCTCCAGTATGGCGATGGAGTTGCGCATCCAATAGGCGTTCCAGCCGATCGGCTTCTGGCCGGTGACCTTGTGGATCGTCTCGCCGCTATCGGCGATGAAGCGCTTTTCCTCGTCGCGCGTAAGCTGGTAGGAATTGTCCC
>Ga0099829_10000928_pt1 | contig 15687 bp, 15 predicted proteins | sample CZO8metaG_3_FD_79336 | JGI IMG/M metagenome (GOLD analysis project Ga0099829, IMG submission 79336) | Vadose zone soil microbial communities from the Eel River Critical Zone Observatory, Northern California, USA - CZOApr15con2H2.8 metaG | ecosystem: Environmental > Terrestrial > Soil > Vadose...
CAATCCACGTACTTCCGTAGCCCCAGTACTTTCGCCAGGTACATCTGGACGGGGATAGCAGGCAACTCGTTCTCAAACAACGGGCTACAATAGTTACTCAACTCTCCGTCTGCAGTCAGGTTGCAGGTGCAGCCTACCAGGCTAGTCCACCCTTAGCCACTGCATGTCTTCCCTACGAGAACGGCATAGGCTCAACGGGCGCGCAATCAGGCAGCTACAGCTTTACAGGATGCGATGGTACAAACCACTGCAACATACAACTATCACAAATCCTGCTCGCCGGATTTTTCAAGAATAACTACAAGGACTGGACACAACCCATCGCGTTCCCGTACACCACCAGCACTCTGGTAGGCGCAGCGCCACTCAACCCCACACTCTACGAGGGAACCAGCACGCTACAGTCCTCCACCAACGGTGGAAGCTGCACCACAGGCTGGACCCAGAGCAACGAAGCAACAGCAGGATACGACTGCTAACCTAACAAGAAACTCAAAATCCCCCTCTTTTTTCAGACCGATACCGAGAGTTCGGCGCATTGGATGCCCAACTCAAGGAACTCAATTGTCAGTTCGCCTGTTGACAGGAAATCTATCTTCCGAAAACGTGCAAGTGTTGCGGTCTCAGTGCTGAAAGCTAAGTACCAAGCATCCCGCTGGCATGGCAGGACAAGAAGCTTTCAGCAGCCTAAGCCATTGAAATAGGAACATGCACGCATAGACGGCTCTTACAGAACGGGCTCAGCAAACAGGAACTGGCGCAAGCCGTCGCACAGGCGTTCCAGTCGGTGAAGCATCTGTCCTGCGAGGGCGAGTCTTTGCTCCCGCAAGTCGACGTCACTTTTCCCAACCGTTGACCCATTCTGCCATGTTCGCCTTGTCATTCGACGTGAATGGCAGGTTCAGGTAGTGGCTAAGCGCTGTCATCTGCGTGTGACCCTGGCTGAGAAACACCTCTAGGACTCTATCGGGGTACGATGAGACCAGCCAGCTCTCCCAGCTTTTTCTCGTGGTCTTCGGGCCTAATCCTTTCGGGTCCAGACCGGCACGCTCGGCCCAACGTTGCAGGTCCTGTGTCCAGCCTTTCCAGTTGGGAAGCGGCTTTGACTTGAAGAAGTATGGGAGAATACTGACGCCCTTGCTGGACAATCTGATCCAGCGCTCGCGCTGTTTTCTCTTGACTTTCTTCTGTGCATATTCTGGCAGGTGGACGAATCGCCCGTCGACCCAGTCAGGATGCTCCTGCAGACGGTCGGCCTCGACGTAGCGGAGACCGGTCAACAGTAGAGCGTCGAGGCGTGTCTGATTGTCGAGAGACTCCGCGCCTTCGCGCAGCTTCTCGTACTCTCCGGGTCTGAGAATCCTCACTGAGCCTTTGATGATGGGCTGAGGCATGCCAGTTGTGAATAATACTGGTAGATCAATAATAGAATTGTCGACTGGCGCGTGAAGCCTTCAGCATGCGTCGTCGATTGAAACCCCTAGTTATAACACAAAACTGGAGGGCGTCTGAAGTCACTTGAATGCGAAAAACTATGCCTGCGGCCGCAGAGCCTCTGCGATGGTCTCCAGTTCTTTCGCGTTCATCGCGACCAAGATGCTATTGTACGAAGACAATTGTCTGAGGATCTTCGGAATTGCTCTGTAGAAGGACACTGCGAGTACCATCACAACAAGGTAGTAAACGACTAGTTTCGGCGCGACTTGCCAATTGAGCCAAGTACCTTCGAGAACTCCGGTTTCAATGTAGGCTAGAGAAGCTTTGTAAGCGATCCAGAGAACCGGAATTGCCATTCCGAGCATGGACGAAAAGATGCATGCCCCCCGAGAGTTTACCAGGTTGAGCAGTTTCCAACTGTAGCCCGAGTGATCCTTTTCGTTGCTGATTACGATCATTATTCTCTTTGCTAAATCGCCAGCTTTTACTGGATCCTTCGTGCTGAGTTTGCTTGCGATGAGTTTGAGAGGCTCCGAGTTATCGTGTTTTCGCCAGATTCGGGAATAGATCGGTAGCATGTTTGACGTGTATGCTTGGTAGACTATGAACCCGGCGGGAATGCTTGCAATCAAGCCTGCCGCCAGGAAGGCAGCGTCAATCTGAACCATTAGCCCCAATGCGAACCCGCTGGCAGCGACGTAGGATATCAAGAGCGTTCCGGGTATGGAGTAATAGAGAATCTGTTCAACTTCGGCCGCGCCGTTTTTGGCCCACAAACACGAGTCGACATGTTATGAAAACGTTCCAGTTTGGAGCTGTTGTTACTGACTCGTTGAGATCGTCAGTTCATGAGAACCTGCCGTCAGTTAGCAAGCTCCGAATGTCGAACTCCCAGCGCTTAGCCACGGGCGAGATCAGCGCGTTTCCTCGTGCAGACCGATGAAGACATTGTTCCTTCACTCTTGATGCCCTTCGCTGAGCTATGTCGCACTTGAAATCGATACTCGCGAAATCCTTTATCGTAAATCGCGTACCGCTTATCGGTAGAATCATGGTAACCAAGCGCCGGAAGAAGGTCTCATTTTGGAAAACGGTGAAAGTCCCGAAAAGAGTCAAGGTCACCTTCTACGTTTCCAGCAAACGCAAGAAGAAGAAGCGTAGTTGACAATGTGAGGATTCATTTTGAACCCATACCATAAGACAGTGCAGGACGGCATTCTCCTCTACGAGGAAAGCCTGGGAAACAGAGGGTCGAAGGGCGAGATTAACCCTGTCCACATTAATGCGAGGTCAAGGCGACAAATACTCTACCTTCCTGATGGACACTTCAAAACAAAGCACGGAAAACGTCGAATCTACGAGATTCTGGACGATCAACTGAAAGACGCCAACCTGATTATTGCCGACATAACTCAAGCGTACCTGACCGAAAATGTGTCGTTAATCCAGTTCATCGTTCCGACTCCAGATGACATAGAGGAGGTGAAGGAGTTAGCTGTTACAATCTTTGACCGACTAGTTCAGATGGGAATATCCCAGAAAGACCTCGGGGGTGGGGACGGCGTCCGAATCATGGACATTTCCAAAGACGTAGCGACCAGCAAAGAGGCAGTAGCAGAGAGACTGTCGAGTTTCAGGAAGCCTAAGAAGAGGTCAGAAAGGGCTCCTGGGCTTGGCCCCGGAATGAAGTGCTGATTATTCCAGTATTTCCGCTTGGTCGCAAGAGGCGACATCATCTTCCAAGGAAGGCGTCGAATGCGGATTAGCTCTGAAGGTCTCTTGGGTAACTAGAGTGGGACGAAATACTATCTGAGTTTTCGCGGCTCGTGCTTCTCCGAGCACTCTCGACACAGGGCCAGTCGAAAGGTGTTACCATAGAGACCCTTGACCTCAGCTCCCTTCTTCTTGCAGCCGCACGAGCACCTGCAACGATCCGGATCCGGTCTCATGAGAGAGACACGTATGGGTCAAGAATGACCTGCCAGTACATTTTGTGTTACGAGGGATGAGATGGAGCTAGCACAACTGTGCCAGCACCTTTTCTCCAGGGCCATCTTCCGCTGAGCCATCGGTAGACCAATGTGATACCGACGATTCCCGCACCTGCTACCCCAGCTAGAGCGGTTGTGGTTAACGCCCCCGCCACGATTTGTAATAGGGTTGGAATGCTCGGAACAGAAACCTGTACGTCAGCGTCATACTTTGCAGAGACCTTCACTTTATCTTGACAAGCGGGGACGGTAGTGCACATGCTGTAACTCATGCTAACCGTTTCATTCGCGCCTGCCTTTGGAAACGTGTAGGAGTAGGACGAGTTGAATTTGGCAGGCGGAAAAGTTAGGTTGTAGAGAGTCACGTTTATTGGAATTTTGTCTACTTGCTCGACGGACCCTGTTACCTCGACACAAGCGCTGCTGTTGGACGTGGTCAAGCTGTACGTAACTTTAGGCTGGGTACCATTAGTCACGTTGAACGTGTGAGAGATGCTTCCCCCGCCGGACAAGGAGAAATCTACGGTTGTGCCGACCTCTTGGGCCGTTACTGGCACTATTATCGTTGAGACCCCGAGGATCGAAAGTAAGGCAAACGAACCTGCGATGAATGAAGTTGCGAGATGAATTGACATGAATCATTGTTAGAGAAAGATTGGTGACTTAGCGCTTTGCTCTTCTCCCGAGCGCTGTAAAACCAGGAACTGATCGGGACCAGGGTTCATTTCTCTGGTTGAACAGGTAAGTCAGGCCAATACCTGGGGATGAGATCTTCGTGGACTTCCGTCAGTTTCCACGGCTTAATAGTCGATTCTTCCCTGGCTCCTTCCACAGTACGTCCTAGAGTCCAAGATCCGGCTTCGAAGGCGTCTGAGAAACCGATAGGAAATATTACACTGGCATCCCGGTCCAACTTGGACTCTCCTCTCTTAGGCTTGACCTTGGCAAAATGGGCGGCAACTTTGTTGCGGTAGTTGACCACCTCAGGAATTACGCCAAGAGCATATTCATTCACGCTTAGATAAGTGGCGCCTACTCGTGAACCGATCCATCCTACTACCCAGACAAAGTTACAGATGCTTACGGCGTACCAATGAAAGAAGCATGCCACTAGGTCTTGCGGGATATCTTCCATACCGGGGGGATGTGATCCATACGTAAACAGGATAGGCGCTCCTTTGCGTTCTGCTCTCCGCTCTAGGACTTTTGCCTCAAATTTCTTCGTTTGATGATACAAGAGAAAGAGACCGCTTGTGAGGTATGACAGCGATTGCAGCTCGCCGTGAAATTCGTTAGCCTGCTCGTTAGGAAGGTCAAGCGGAATCTTATGGTCCAATCTCATGGATTCGATCATCTTAGTTCTATACTCCGTACCATGCGTGACTCAGGTAATGATGAATCTAGTGTGACGTCGCACGTCTACCGTCGAAGGATGGCTATGATTATGCTCGCCATAATGCCCAGAACTGCTATTATGACTTGTAGAGTTTGGGTAGACATTCTCCGAGTCAGGTCTAGGGGGGAGTAGGCCTGGGAGAATCCTCGGTTCTCGGCTTTCTTGGCACTGTAGAGCCACAAGCTGGAAATCTGGTGAACCGCCTTTAGCGTATCGGGGTCGTTTGGTCTACTGGTCCAATCGCCGAGCAGGTAGATGCCGTCCAGGTCCCAGTCCAGATATGAGCCCTCGAAGAGAGAGTAGCTACAACCAAAATACAGCCAGTGTCTCTTGATGGCGACGCCAAAGTTGTGTAACCTATTCTCTACATCGCTCAGTCCACGTTTCAGCCAAGAGTAGCCGTGTTGGTTCTGGTTGTGTTCAATGAGGAACTGAAAGATGCAGAGTCTGGCCTCTTCTGATCTCTTCAGAATCCTCGTCCACAAGATGTTGAGATAGATGAAGAGGATGAATAGACCTGCAAAAGGGAGCACGAGGCTGGTAGATTGGGGGGACACGTAGCCGTAGCCAGATCCGAGTCCGATCGCGCCACTCATTATTGCTATTACGTAGAACCCGAAGGCAGCAGTCTGAAAATGAAATGCGGTCTTGAACCCTCGTGCAGCAATATATCTCAGGATGTGATTCCGTAAGAGACCCACACCCGCTAGGAGAACAGTTGAGATTATTACTCCGGGAACGAAGAAAGGAATGAGCGCCGCATAGTTTACGACGGCATAGAGCAAAATCAAACCCGAAGCTGCATATCCAATCAGTCCGCCCAAGACGGTCTGAAAAACCAATCCTGGCTTTGAGAACTGGATAAGGTCCTCTCGTCGAAACCAGCCCTCTGATGCTGACGTTGACTGATCACCTCGCAATCCCCTGCCCCAGCATTAGGATAATCTGAGTGGGTTGGAACCCTTGCTTACACTTGAGAAGGCGAGATTCAGCAAGACTAGTCTCTTACCACACTTAGCGCAGAGCCTTTGAAAGCACTCAGGAAAAGAACAGCCAAGCACAACCAGATGGTAGGCTGATCAGGTGGATGCTCCTTCACGTATTGGATATAGGCAGAGCGATTCGTCAGCGAATATGGAACTGGTCGTGCGTCAAGCCTCATCTCAGAAAGATGGCCGATACCTCGAATGCCGAAGGGAAGAATGCGAAGCAAAAGGCTCAAGAACAACCGTGCAATCAGAACCAGAGACGAGAGTCGAGAATCTTTTATCCCCTCGACCATCTTCACAGAGGTCGCAGACAGGAGAAGTGCGACGGCGAAGGACTCGAATTCGAATCGGGTCCACCAAGCACTAAGTGCGGGAGCCAGATACTTCAGTAGTCTTTCCGCGATTATTGCCTGAACGAGTCCAATCAAGAAGCTAGTAATCTGTTCGCCTAGGTCCTGCGTTCTTCCCGTTGGGCTCAAGGTGTTGTTCACTCTATCTCAATCGTGCATAAAAACAATGCACGGGGAGCATTTTAGACATGAAAAACGACAAACCGAAGCGTTTCAGGGACTTCCTCAAACAATGGAGTAAACTACCTCACACGGAACCGGAAAAGAAGATGGGCAGTTGAAGGGTTCATGGTTGGTCTAGGAATGTTTGCATTCTTGTACGCGCTAATCATGGCTCCAGATTTTATTCCTCAAAGCTACGTCTCTCCTTACGCTTCCAAGATTCTGTTCATTGGATTTGTGTATGCACTTGTGACTTCGCTTGGGTGGGAGTACCTTGAGTGGCGAGAAAAGGCGTCGGTTTCGGCATAGGGAAGCCGCTCTATTGCCGCAACCTCAACGGACACTTCGCCCAATGCTCGACGAAGTGCCGGTCGCAAGTCCCTCGCCCGCACTTCTTGCATCGCGTAGAAAACGATGTCTCTTTGCGCTCTTCGAACTGACAATGCAGACCCATACCCTAAGCGCTGTAACCCGATCTAATCGGTAGCAGAGGTCTCCGAAAACTTACATGGACTACGATCATAGTGATCTTCTTCTTTCATTGTGTTTGACCAGAAATCATGGGAGCTACAGGCCTTCGAAGCTCCTTGTCAATTTTCTTTGTTGCTTCAGTTCCTAACGCTTTGAGTTCTCTGTAATCCGCTCGAAGCTGACTCGCCTCAGAGTTCGAGTCTAAGGATTTCAATAGATGGTCGAACCAATTATTTGCTACCTTTGATTTCTCGAGGTTGAGTGTCTCGACTATTTCCGACTCGGGGGGATAGTAGAACTCGATGTACCAGCTAGATACATCAGGACGATTCCTCGCGATGTGATCCGAGACGAACTGATCTAACGTCTCTCCTGTTTTGAACAGTCGTACAGCTAGGAGCTTCACGTCGAAGTCTTCGAACTTGGAAAATCCTCTCAATATACGGATTCGAGGCATTGGGGCCTTCCCTACCTCGTAGTCTCCTATCGGGGTGGATCGTTGGATTTCGACTGTAAGAGCTTCATCAACGGGAGTAAGAAGTATGCCCATCTGGTTGTGAAGCTGCTCCGCTCTGCCGAATATCTTGGTTAGTTTCGGGTCGATTCTGCTAATCAGATACGGCAGATTTTGTTTGAGTTTGTCCCAAGAGGGGCAGGACTCCGGAAGGTTCAGGGTCTTGCCATGTCATCGCATGCTTTCGCATCGGAACGTAGACGCGATCTGCCATCTCCCTAGCTAGAGCTTCCCGTCTATCTCGAACGGTAATGTAGCCCGTAATGGACGCAACGGCGAGAGTTCCGGTCGCAACTAAGGCTTGGAGAATTCCGGACAGGAAAGCAGCAAAGACAAGAATGTAGATGGCGAGACTGACTCCCCCGCCGACTATCAGCCCGGTATAGAACCACAAATGGGGCTTGAGATAGCTCAGTCTCGATAATCGACCCAATTCTTACTGTTTAGACCGAATGAGCATGGTAAAAAGACTGACAAGGCTTGAACTGGGAGCGGGGGTAAGGGTCACGAGAATGTCCATCGTGCCAAAGTCCTCGACCGCGAGCTTTTCAGACCCAGGTTCTATGCGACTTCAGACGAGGGTAGTCTCTTCGTGCCAGAACTGGACCGATCCGCTGATTTGGTCGTTGGCTCCCGTGCAGAAGAAACCAGGGTTCTGAATTTGAACCGAGTAGGAGTCGGCAGGAAGCCGAAGAACGCTGTCGAAGCTGGTGCTCTCCTGATTGAAGACCGACTTCTGATGAGAATCAGCTATTGCGATCATTAGAGTGTCGGGTGATGATGACATGGAGATCGTAACTCCGCCCGGCTGGCCCATTGACACCTGTCTGCTGATCGTCTGACACTCGTTGACGACGGTGGGGTTGATAGTCTGGTCCACGACCCTTTGAACCTTCACAGCGCGAGAGGTCGAGGGCGAGAGCGAAGTTGAGTAGAAGCCTGCCTGCACCAGTGTTGATACGGATAGAGTGATCTGGTGATTGGTTCTTCCTGCGAGAAGCACGGCGTCTTGGGAGTTGTCGCTTACGAATCTGAGGTCGTATTGGAGATAGCTGTTTGGAGAGAAAGTGGAGCCCCTTGCCGCGATTGTTGGAAACGCTATGTCATCGACCCATAGAGCGAACTCTACCTGGTCTATTCTAGTGTCGAGAGAGTTAGTGCTCCAAACGTGGGCAGTGATGCCGAATGCGATGCTAGCAAACGTTCCAGGGTTGTAGGTTCTAGAGACCTCAACCATCTCAACGGTCAATCCCTTCACGGATTGGTAACTCAGCCCGTACGGAACTGCGATTGAGGCTATCGCTGCAACGGCTGCTATCCCAACTACCCAGAAAATCCTTCGTGCCTTCCACGATCCGCTATTGGGTCGCTGTGGACTTGCTGTTGCTGTCAATCGCAGGAAGGAGAACGAAGGGCCTGGCTAATAAGAGAGGCGGGTCGAAACGAGAATGTCAATACCGCCTTAGATTGGACCTGAATCGCACGAACTAGGCTGTTTCTTGGAAACGGTGCTGAAAGGAGTCATCACATGCTATAGACCACGTGAAGACTGGCTCAAGAACTAGGTGAGTTTCGTCTTGGTTCAAGATTGCCTTTGAGAATCTTCAGACTATAGTAGTTCTCACCGGGGAACTCGCTCAAACAAACAGAGTCTGGTTCTTCGCTCCGACACTGAACGGACCTTCACCAGCAGCGCAGGGAAACCGAGACCGTCAATCAAAAGCAAGAAAGTGACCAAAATCTGAATCGGAAAACCGTTGTTTACAAGGCGCTTGGAGCTGTCATCTTCGGGGTTGGCGTCAAGACTCTCACAGATGGGGGTTCGGATTAGTCTGCTCATAGGGCTCTTCCTGATGTTGTTTGGTTGGGTTGTGATCACGAGGTCAGAGCGAGACGCCAACCGCCTTGCACGAGACATACTCGGAAAGATGGGCTTTGATCGGAAAGTGACTTCTGAGTCCTCTGCTGAAGCGTGGCTGAGTGTGATCAAACTCTTCGAAGAACTGGCGGCGAATATGAATCAGAACGATCGCAGTAGTCGATGCCAGCCTTAGTTCGGCCGTTTCCTTGCGGCGGATCGTTTCAGCCTGGACCTTTTTCCCTTTGAGAGACGAGAAATCTTCCTTGCCCTGTAGGAGAGATATTCTGATGGTCTTGGAGCTTAGGATGACTTGATCTATCTTGGCGTCCATGTTCGGAAAGAGGATGAAAAACTTCCCAGGCAGATCTATTCTAGTCGGTTCGATCTTCATCCACTGCCCCCAGGCTGTCTGGCCGTCGGGATAGAGTGGAAGCTCGGGCTTCACTGGTAGCGGGCCTGGAATAGAGGCTTGCGATTGAAACTTGAACTTGTAAAAGTCACAACCCCACTCCACCGGGAAATATTCGTAGTCGCTGGGCATGAATCGTTCGTATGGCCAGGTGACAGGCTCAAAGTCACCCTTGGCGACTATCTCGAACCCTGCGAGCGAAGCGGTACCTTCTCTCACTAGCTTCGTTAGCCATTCGTCGAATGCTTCTCGTGTGAGACTGGTTTCTAGTAGGAGTAACGTGCCATAGTCTAGGGCGTGAGTCTCTTCCGTGGGTTTGTCAGAGAGAATGGCGTATCCGCCGACCGGTTTCAATTGACCGTCAGCGCGGACCAGCGCGAGCATCACCCTGGCTGATTCATAATAGGTTCTTCTAGAGAGGATGCTCTTGATTTCCTTCAGTGATGAAGTGGGGTCAAGGGTCATGATGACGACCTTCCCTCGCGTCTCCTTATACATTGTCCGTTATTGGTCAAATTCTAGCAAGGGACCCAGAGGTGAGTATTGCTGACGATGGTGGTCTACGTGGATGGCCTCTGCGAGCCCGTGAATCCTGGTGGCACGGCAACCTACGGTTACGTCATTAGAAGCGACGCTGGCAGAGATATTGCTAGAAAATCTGGGGTCGTAGGGAAGGGACCGGAGATGAGCAACAACGTGGCCGAGTATGCCGCTCTCTGCGAAGCACTCCGTTTCTTAGTGAAGGGAAAGATGACAGAGGCGCTTATCGAAGTAAGAAGTGACTCTAGACTTCTGGTCAATCAAATGAAAGGAGACTGGAAGTTTCACAAGGGACTCTACGCCAAAAAATACTCAGAGGCCACTGATCTCGTTGCTCAGTTTGGCAAGATCTCATTCATGTGGGTACCTCGTGAAGAGAACGAGGAAGCAGATGCTCTCAGTCGAGAGGCCTACGCAGATGCGACGAAAAAATCTGGCAGAGTTTAATCTCACTCTGCGTCTCTCCCCTGTTTAAGTGCCATCAAGAACTAGGCTCAGGAACACTCTCGGTACAAACCTATTTGTTCGAGAAAACGAGATGACTGGGCTTGCCCTAGGGCATGTCAGCTAAGTCGTCGTGCCTTCGAAAACACGATTAAGATCGATCGAGCCCGTTAAAGGGACGGAAACCCTTGGATCCAATCAGTACTCTTCTTACTCTGTACACACTTGGTGGCTTCTTTGACATGCTGGTTGCAACTTTCGGAATCCAAACTGTATTACTTGCAACTGGTGCATTTCTGGGACTTGCCGGGTACATCTCGGCCGTGCCTTTCATTGGCGTCCTTGGGAATACAAATCCTCGAGTAATCGTGTTCGACTTCATCCAGCAACTCGTGTACTTAGTATCTGGGCTGTTGTTTTTGATCCTTTTGTTGTCATCCCCCACGTCCCTTGGAGTACTAATACTGTTCTACCTGCCTCTCATGTTTGCGACTTACGTCAACACGAGGCTTCTTCCTAAGTTGCAATCATACGAGTCGATGATGAATCTTAGAACCGAGGGCTTCGTGTTGTCAGTTCTGAAGGCGCCTTTTCAAACTCCCTTCCTCGGAATTGCCATGATCTGGGGTGTGTTGATTTTGGAGTGGACTGCATTAGTTGAGCTTAATCTGACACTGCCTCTGGTTGTATGGTTGCTACTGGCTTACACTTACTTGTTGGCGCTTCTTATGGCAGCTCATTCCCATGGCGTTATCTTCCAGGCTGGAAAAACCCCCTTTGTCAAGATATTCACACGCGACAAAGAAGAACTTGACGCGTTTGTTGTGGGCAAAGGATCAGATCACTATGTGATCACGACTAATTCTGGGAACATGGTTATTCAATCTAACTATGTAACGCGTATGGTCGAGCAAAAACTCCCTGTTAAGGACAAGACGGTGACACTTACTAGTGAACGTTCTCCGGAAACTTCTGGAAAGAGTGAAGCTACTGCTCCGGTACAAACCTAACGTCCTAGCTTCGCCTTATCGTCAAGAATTGCGATTTGTTTGGACAATACGCATGATCCGCCAGAGCATGGGGACAATTCTTAGTGATGGAAAGGACTGTCGTAACTTCTTAGACGATGAACCAGTTACCTCTTAGCTTCTTTCCCTAGACGTTTTGGTGAAAGAGAATAGGTAGGTGGATCAGATCACTCGGTCTTGAGGCCAGCCGGCGTGTCAAGCATCACGAAGCGTGCTGATCGAGTTTCTCAGCGATCTGCTGCTCTAGCCTCTCCATTCTCTTGATGAGCTGAGGAATAATCGTGTCTTTCTTCGAAAGCTCATTCTTTAAGGCCGTGATCTGTAGTTCCTGCGCACCCAGCTTCTTCTGAAGTTCTCCAACCTCGTTGGTGACGACAGCCTCTTCCGACAGGTCGAGAAACTTGTACGTTTGACTGTAGAGGTCTCTCAACTCGTCAATGTCGCGTGATGTGTAGGACCTTCTTACGCCCGAGCTGTGGCCCTCTATCTGCCACTTTTTGTCTCTGTCCATGCCTACACGGTCAAGACAAGCCTCGAAAAATTTCCGGAATCCGTAGGAAGGCTTGACGTCGCTCTTGATCCCAGCTTTGGTCCTAGCTAGGACTAGGACCTTTGTGATAGTTCGATACGCGAAGGGGAAGAGCTTCGCATCAGCCGCTGTTCCGATCTTCCCAGCGTTGATAAGATCTCGGAGAACGGTGAGTGTGTTAGGTCCAAGAAAGGATCGTCCTGGAGCCTTTTTCCGGTTGTACCTCTCGTCCTCAAATCGTATGTGTACATACTTCTGTCCCTCTTCGAAATCCTGCTTGACGTGACCGTATCGGACATAGAGCAGGTCGTTTGGTCGCAGCCCACTGTCCTTCGCAGCAAGTGCATAGAGCTTCCAGAGCGGATTATTCAGATAGCCGATCAGCCTCTGGCACTCGTCGCGCTTGTAGCCTTCGGTGAATCTCACAGTCGACTCCCAGTCAATCTTTGGAAGATCACGGTATCCGTTCCTGTTGAGAAAAGATCGAACTGCGGCCGTGGCAATGTGTGCGTTGCTCTTGGTCTTACCCTCAGCATACTGGTCGATAAGATCTTGTACTGTGATCCCGTCGGGCTGTGCCTTGGCCCAAGCAAGAAGTTGTTCAGGGGTTGAAACCTGGACCTCGTTTGTGGTCCAGTCGAGGAACTTCTCGAAACGGTTAAGGTACTCTGCCTTCGTTGCCGGTTGCCGTTTCCTGAGCCAGCGCTGAATTGATGGAGAGGATAGGAGTTTGGGGAAGTGGACTTCGATGTTGTAGTATCCGCCCTTCCTACCGAGTCCTTCTAAACCCCCGAGATGACTGTAGGATTGGGATGGAGTTTCGACAGGAGTCGGGACGACAATTTGGGCCATGCAGACTTACCTCAATCTCTGATTTAAGACTGTCAGAGTTAGGTAATAAATGTTGCTAATTCTGCCCTATGTAGGGCATAGAATTAACGTTTGGTGAAACCTTCGGCTCAAAGACCCCAGAACAAGAACACTACAGTTGCTGTGACAATCACAGAGACAGATCGACGTCTAACTAGTTCGGAAGCTCCCGCAAGATGCCATCAACCGAACGGATAGACAACGTGTAGCTGATCCGCGCAAAAATCAATGCCAGCATTCCGCCCAGAAAGAATGATAGTTGGAGAGAGAAGGGCAGCAGGAGAAAAACTCTAGCGAGAAGCAGGAAGAGAAGCGGCAGAGACATCAACAGCATCATTACGACTCCGAGAAACGCACCTATGATCGAGCCGATTATCGTCACAAACCGTGGCCGAGGTCCGTCCGAAAAATCTGGATAGCGACCACCGATCGCGACACCGAGACTCGCTTCCGCTAACACAAGCGTAATGCCCACAGCGATGAAAGTCAGCGCGTCTAGAACCGAGACCTGGAAGAAGAATACTGTGAGCCCGAGCCCGAGAACCAGCCCGATTGTAGAGATCAGCGACGTAAAGAGAACCTTGCTAGTCACAATCGTCCCCGCTTCGAGGGGTAGAGAACTCAAATTCCACAGCCTCTTACCCTCCTGACCTATCGAAGTCATTCCGAGAAACAGCGTACCGAGACCCACACCGAAAAGAAGTGGAACAGCTAGGAATAATGGGCTGATCAAGCCTGACGCTGCGCTGGTGGTCGGTGCGGGGGAGAACAGTGCCGGGAAAGAGATCATCACCGGGAGGATAATTGGAATAGCCATTAGCCGGACCACCTCCTTCCTACGCGTGGCCGAACGAATCTCACGCCTCACAAGCGCTAGCGAAATTACGCTGACTCCGATTTTTCTCAGTCTGCTGACGCCAGATATCGTTCCGGTGTTCGAGAAATGAAACGATGGAGGAGTAGCAACCCAGAACTTTGAGCGAAGGGCGAGCGCGGCGGAGACGAGGACTGCAAGAAATCCCAAACTTAGCAGTAGGAAGTAAGCTGAACTCAACAGATTGGACCTTAGAATGCTCGTAATGCTAAGGGTTGGCCAAAGCAGCGGCACGAGAACAGTTGCGGCATTTGCGCTTGAGACAGAAGTGATGATTCGAATAATAAGGAAGCCACTGAACAGAGTCTGAGTAAAAAGCAGGATCAGTAGCACCCCGAGGATTCGTAGGGCGATCATTGAGCGTCCGCCGACCTTGTTGAAAGCCGTACTAGCCCGGGCGAGGAGAGATCTTAGAATTTCGACCGTGACTGAACCGATGAAAGCTGCAACCACGCTTGCAACGACTAGCACCAAGAATGCTGACGTGTTGCCGGTTAGAATCCCGATGGGCAGACTGTAGCCGATCGTGACTAGTACAAGAGGAGAGTAGGTGTAGCTCGTTGAGAGCGTCGAAGCGATGACGTATTCTGAGGGCGAGATCGGCAGCCAGTTTATCGAATCAGCCGACTCGGACTCCGAGGAGGCGTTAAGCTCCCAGAGGAGACCCATCGTGAAGAAGAATCCGATGAGAAAGATCGGGATTCCGCCGAATATCGTCTCAACAATCTGGCCAATGTCCACGGGACTTGCGCCTGCACCTCTTAGGAAGGAGACCGTGGCAGTTCCAAACCCAACTCCGGCGGCGAACATTATCGAGCCGATTAGCGCGATAAGAATAGGCCGGTTGGTTATGCTGTTCGAGAGAAAGCTCTGTCGGGTGTTGCGGAGGCGTGAGAGCATTAGAATCTTGGCAAACTTGAGCAGTACACGGATTCTCATCTCCGCAGGGCCTCAACAATATCTTCGACTCCCTTGGTTCCGGTTAGTTTGAGAAAGACATCCTCGAGCCCGGAATTGGATAGCCCGGCCTTTTCTCGCAGTTCTTGTGCGGTGCCCTCCGCGAGGACGCGGCCGTTCTGGAGGATTGTGAGACGGTCACAGATAGCCTCTGCGATCTCAAGCACGTGGGTGCTGAAGATCGTGGTAACCCCATCTCGCGCAAGACTGTGAATAAGCTCCTTGACAACTCGCGCAGACTTAGGGTCAAGCCCGTTCAGCGGCTCGTCCATCAACAGTATTTTTGGGTGGTGAAGAATAGCGCCCATGATAGCGACTTTCTGCTTCATGCCTTGCGAGTAGCCTGTGATCGTCTCGCCTTGCTTACCCTCTAAATCGAGCGACTCGATGAGTCGAGTAATCCGCTCCTTCTTCTCCTCGTAACCAATGCCTCTAACGTCTGCAACAAAATCTAGATACTCTGTCGCGGTCAGGAACTCGTAGAGCCTAGGCGATTCCGGAACATATCCGACAAGGCGACGGACCTCCATCGGAGCCTCCTGTACGTCAACGCCGAGCACTCTCACCAATCCCGACGATGGATGGATCAAGCCGAGCAGAGATTTCAGCAACGTCGATTTTCCGGACCCATTCTGGCCTAAGAGACCCCGAACCTCTCCCGTTCCCACAGTTAGAGAGAGATCGTTGAGACCGAGAACTTGTCCGTAGAACTTGCTAAGATGCTCCGCTTCTATCGCTGGGCCGGGAGAATCCATGTTTCCACGCTTTGGATTCGTCGTGGGGAAGTTTAGCGTGTTGTCTCCTAACTCGATGAAAAAAGGGAAAAGAAAATGGAGGGGGGCTTGCTGGCTACTGCGTTGGGCCG
>Ga0099829_10000937_pt1 | contig 15601 bp, 11 predicted proteins | sample CZO8metaG_3_FD_79336 | JGI IMG/M metagenome (GOLD analysis project Ga0099829, IMG submission 79336) | Vadose zone soil microbial communities from the Eel River Critical Zone Observatory, Northern California, USA - CZOApr15con2H2.8 metaG | ecosystem: Environmental > Terrestrial > Soil > Vadose...
AAATCCCGCGCGATAAACAGCACATTGGCCGGGCGCTCACCCAAGCGCCGCATGAAGTAGGGATACCACTCGCTGCCAAAAGGAATATAGATGCGGACGCGCCAGCCGTCGCGCGCGAGTTTTCGCTGCAGGTCGCGGCGGATTCCATAGAGCATCTGAAATTCGAATGAGTCGTGGGAAATCTTTTCGCTGGTCGCGAAGGCCTGGGCTTGCCGAATGATCCTCTCGTCGTGCGTAGCCAGGCCGTGATAGATGCCGCTCTTCATCAGGATCTTCATCAGCTTGACGTAGTTGGCATCGACGTCGGACTTGGCGGGGAAAGCAATCTCCGCAGGTTCTTTGTAAGCGCCTTTGCAGAGCCGGAGGCGGATGTTCTCAGCCAGAAGTTTTTCGATGTCGCTCTCGGAGCGCTTCAAGTATGCCTGGATCACGGCGCCGACAGACTCGGCGTTTCCGGGCATGCGGTGCAGTTCGTGGACGAAGTCGAGAGTGCGCTGAGTGTAGGGCGAACCCTCCATGTCGACGCGGACGAAGCCGGGAGGGTTCATAGAGGCGGCTTTAGCGACCAGGCCACTGACAATGTCGCGGGCCAGTTGCTCGTCGACATCGAGACCCATGTGCGTGAGCTTGAGGCTGATATTGGCGTTGAGCTGGTTAGTCGTGATGGCGTCGAGAATTTGGTGATAGAGCTCAGCGCTGTGGCGGGCTTCGTCAAGATTGGTGACATTTTCGCCAAGGTTGTCGATGCTGACGCTCATGCCGGCGCGATTGACCGCTTGGGTGGCGCGAACAGCGTCGGCAATCTCAGTACCAGGAACGAAGCGGCCGGAGACACGGCGGCCCAGAGAGGAACGTTCGGCAAAATTGCGCAAAGAGGGGTTTTCGGAAAGATGGACGAAGAAAGTTCTTAACATTCCGCACCTGGAAAATTATGAGCCGGAACCGGCAGTTGGATGAGGATGAGCAGCACAGAACTTTGTATCACAACGGCGCACCCCGTCCCCGAGAGTGAAAACCCGGCGAGGATGGCTGTAAGAGGATGGCTGTAAAGAGACTAAGGTGCGAATCGTATTTCGATAATTTCGTAGGTTCCGTGAGACGCGGCCTCAAACTTCCATTTGCGCAGCGCGTTCTGGGCTGCTTCGGCGAGCACGGGATGGCCACCCTTCACTTCGACGGACTTTACCGTGCCATTGGGTGCCACAAAGGCCACCGCCCTTACGTTGCCGCGGATGTTCATGGAGCGTGCGAGGCTGGGATATTGGGGCGCAACGCGGGTCAGAATCTTGCGGACGCTATCCGGAGGCTCCTGAGCGTGAGCGGAGTTGGAAGCGAACGAGAGAATCGACAACAGAACAATTAAAGCAATTGTAATCCGGCTCTTCATGGGGAAGCCCGTATTCAGAATAAGAGAACTCTTATCGACGGGGTAGATTACGTCCGTAATGCGAGGAATCAAACTTCCGCGGAAAAAATGCAGGAGGTCTGGGGCGGCGCCAGACCGGGGGGGCGCTCAGCCGTTGTGGTCTTCGAGGAACTTCTCGACTTCGATCGCGGCCATGCAACCGGTTCCTGCGGCAGTGATAGCCTGGCGATAGCGCCGGTCCTGCACATCGCCGCAGGCATAAACGCCGTGGACGCGAGTGTGTACGTAGTTGTGGGTTTTGAGATAGCCGTCGGCGTCGGTATCGAGCTGGTCGGCAAACATCTTCGCGTTGGGGTCGTGGCCGATGCCCAGGAATAGGGCGCTGGTGGGGAAGTCCCAGACTTTGCCGGTTTTCACATTTCGCAGCTTGAGAGCGGTGACTTCATGTTTCGCAGGATCATGGACATCTTCGACAACGGTGTCGGTTAGAAACTGAATCTTGTCATGCTTGTGAGCACGTTCGAGCATGATCTTGGAGGCGCGGAAATTTTCGCGGCGGTGAATGAGGGTTACCTTGGTGGCAAAGCGAGTGAGAAACAGGGCTTCCTCCATGGCGGAATCTCCGCCGCCAACGACCACGATTTCTTTTCCAGAGAAGAAGAATCCGTCACACGTGGCACAGGAAGAAACGCCGTGGCCGATAAGCTTTTGCTCGTTGGGCAGGCCCAGCCAGCGGGCGGACGCGCCGCTGGCGATGATGAGCGCCTGGGCGTGCACCTGGTGCTTGCCGAGATGGAGCAGGAAGGGGCGCTGGCTGAGGTCGGCGCTGGTGAGGTGCGTGGTGCGGTATTCGGCGCCGAAGCGCTCCGCTTGCTTGCGCATATTCTCGACCAGTTGCGGCCCCATGATTCCTTCGGGAAATCCGGGAAAATTTTCTACCAGCGTGGTGAGGGAAAGTTGGCCGCCGGGCTCGTGGCCTTCGACCACCAGAGGCTTCAGATTGGCGCGGGCAGCGTAGAGTGCGGCGGTGTGTCCGGCACAGCCGGAGCCGATGATAACAACGTTGCGGGTTTCGCTCATGATTTGCTAGCCGTTAGATTGCGGATTTCAGATTTCGATGCACCGCGCTGTGTGGCCGCTGAGAACACAAATCTTAACCACTAAGGACACAAAGGTACACGAAGGAAAACTTCGAATCATTTCTTTTTGGCGGCGGGTTTGGTGGATTTCGGTTTTGTGGCTGTCTGTGACGCCGCCGCTGCAGGGATCTGAGCCAGTTCTGCGGGCACGGTGTGCCTCACGCCCAGCAGGCTGCGATAGTTGGCCAGCACTTCGGAGGCGCGGCGGAATAGCGGTTCGTAGGCGCTCTGGTCGGGAGGCGCGCCGTTTTCGGAGCCATTGCAACGGGCCAGTGCGATTGACGATTTGCCGAAGCGTTCAAGCCGGATGCGGCTGGCGGGAGTGTTGGCCGCGACCATCGCTTCCGCGCTGCTGATCGCCGAGGCGCTGTCCTCCATCGAAACCTGAATCAAGTCCTTGGGATCGCGGACATGCAAAACCAGAGTCTCGATCATGTTCTGACCATCGTTGCTGAAGGAATATTGCACAGTGGCAAACAAGGCTTGCACGGCGAACTCACGTCGAATGCGAACGTAACGGGCGATCGAGGGTTCGTCCGACACTTGCGCGCCTTTGCCCGGTTGAAGGAAATTGGGCGAATCGGTCAGAGTGGAACTGCCGTGCGAGATTTCGAAGTCGGGAGCGAATAGCGGTTGTTTAGGAACGCGGGCGAGTGCGGCCGCGATCTCTTTTTGCTCCTCCGCAGATGGAGTGCACACGTTCAGCATGTTGACTTTTACTTGCGGCTGAGTTGAAGGCGTCTCGGGAGCCTGCTGAGACACGACGGGTAGAGTTGCCAGAAAGCCAGCCACGATCAGGATCAGTTTTGGGAGCACGGCAGAATTCTAAATGATGACGACGGGGTGTGGGTTATTGTTGAGGGCACCGGCCACGCCGGTGCCCTCGCTTCATTTTGCGATCTACAAATCTATTGACAGCCGGAAAACGCGAGCGTCGCTGCTGTCACGCTGCTGCCGGCGGTAACTGCCAGTGCCGTGTTGGTCACGGTGGAACTGGTTTGCAGATCTGACGGAGTACAGTCCGGCGGACCGCCGGGAACAAACGCGCGCGCGTCCACGGTGTAGTTGACAGGTCCTCCGGCAGGAGCGGCGGGGTTTTGAGTACCGCTGGTGCTGAACGATCCCACGCTGGGATTGGCCGCCGGTACTGAGAGCGTATAGCTGACGCAGTCAGTGTTGGCAGGACAACTGCCAGCGGGCGCGGTGGTGAGGTTGGCTGCGGCTGCGGACTGCGCCGCCAGCGGAATCGTCACCAGCAAAGTGACACTGTTCACCGCAGCCGATTGCAAGGCGGAAACGGAAATATCCACTGCGATGGGTGCGCTTCCCGTGCTGCTGGTCACTTGTCCGGTGATGGAAGCCGGAGACTGGTTGGTCCCAGCCTGTGCCACAAGGGGGACGGTTCCCAAAGCATTGCCGGGCTGGACGCCTGCGATGATGGTGGCTGCATAAGCAGCCCCTGTCCCATTGACCGCGGCCGCGACCAAATCATAAGTACCGGCTGTAACCGGGCAAAAGACAAATGCCCCGGTTGAGTCTGTTACCGTTTCCATAATCACGCGGTCTACGCCTGCATTGTCTTTCTGCTCCAGTGCAACCACGGTATTGCCGCCGATGGGCTGTCCCGTCACGCTATCCACAATCTTCCCGTTGATAGAGGAGGAAGTCAGGTTCACCTCGCCAGCGTGCAGTACCGGCTTCAGACGGAATTGCCCGTTGCCTAGGGTCACGATGGAGGCGCAAGCGTCGAAATCAATATCCAGATCTTCGGTTTGTCCCGCCGTGACCGTAAACTGTCCGCCGGCGATCTGGCCGGATGGAATTTTGATGCCAGTTTGCGATTCGCCTGAGAGCAGAAGAGGCTGCGGTGCGCCGGTCTGATCGGCGGTCAACATCACGCAGTTGGCGGTACCGCCGCACAGGTTGCCGTTCACAGTGGCGCTGTTGTTTGCCAGCACGATGCGAATCTGCTGATAGGTGCCGGGCTGAAGTTCGGTGGTCGAGCCCAACATGGCGAGAAAACACTGGTTATTGGCCTGCCCTAGCAAATCCACCTGTTGGGGATTTTGCTGAAGGGTGGGAGTAAGGTCAAGCCAGCCTGGGTCGTTATCTCCCGCGCTAGAGCTGGCATTGATTTGGACATCGGTGATGGTGACATAGATGTGACTGAACGGCCCTTGCGGCGCCGAGCAGGTGGCCGGGTCGCTGAGGGCGACGTTAACCGTGGCGGGGGAATTGGAACTCATATTGGAGCTAGTGGAACCGCAACTGGCCAAGAAGATGGCTGCGGAAAGAAGCAGAGCGGTGATAACTGTGCAAGATAATGCACTTCGAAACATGGCAGAACCTCCGTGAGACCTGGGAGAACGTGAGAAGCGAGGAGCCTGGGTAAGACTCTCCGCGTGTGTGAGCATTCTTCATGCCTTTCCTGGGGAGATGCAGGTATCTCGCGGTAGTCACACGACTTTTACTAAAACTGGGGGCACGGGGAGGACTTCTCGTAAGCCGCATACCCATGCGTTTTTACTTAGTATTGCTCAAATCTTGCTGAGCAGTTGCCAAGTAACACGTAGGCAAAAACTTGCGACCGCTGCAGAGAAGGCGGTTAGAATCCAGGCATGGCGAATCTAACACTGGTTTACGGAATGCGGCTTCTGCCCTCCGAAGATGTGGCGGAAGTGGGCCAGGCTCCGGTAAAGCTCACCAACGGGCGCGAGGCGCACGTCGCGATGCACATGCTGGAAGGCAGCAAGGAAGAGATCGAGAAGCAGTTGCGCACCAGCCTGGAGGCGTTCTTCGATCTGTATCCGGATATCTAGAAGTGCTGGATCTGAAAGTTTCGGCTGGTCGCTGAATTAGCAACTGTGCGAGATGTCCTGTGAATCAGCGAATCGAACCTATGAGGAATTTTTATTGGAAGTTACGCGAGAGAATGCTGGTGGCCGGTTTATGGCCGCTAGGCTGGATCGCGCGCGGAGCTTGCTATTCCCTGGGTTTAGCCATAGCGCTTTTGGCTCTGGAAATGCTGCTGAAATTTGTTGCCCCGAAATGGAGCGACAGTCTTCGGGGCTGGGTTAAGTTTCTTCTGTTCGACGCTGGCTTGCTGTTTTCCATCGTGGCTTTTCGCGGGCTGAAGCGAAAAATTCTGTGGCGGTTGCGCAACCGCCTGATTGTGACTTACATCTTCATCGGAGTTATACCCGCGGCCCTGCTGGTGGCGATGGCATTGATCACGATTTACCTTTTTGCCGGGCAGTTCGCCAGTTTTGTAGTTACTTCGGACATTAACTCGCAACTCCGCAGTATGCAGGCCGTGAATGCAGCGCTCAGTAACGAACTTGCGGCGCGCATCGAGAAGGGAGAGCCGCCCACGGCGGAGTCGCTGGCGGGATTGAAAAAGCGAGATCGTGCCTGGGGAAGACGCCACGTGTTTGCCTGGCACGGTGCGAAGGTCCTGCCGCTCAAGAGTGGAGTAGTGAGTAATTCGGTGGTTGCTTTCCCTGATTTTCTTAATAAGGATGACAGTCCATATGCCAAAGCGATTCGCGAGGGTTCCCCATTCAAAGAGATCGTTCGCGACAAGGGCGAGTTGTATTTACGAGTGTGCTCTGCATTTGTCGTGGGAGCGGACCGGCTAACAGTTGTAAGCAGCGAGTCGCTGGATAAAAACCTGGTTGCGGACATCGCGGCGAACCTGGGAGAAATCACGCTCTACTCAGCAGGAATCACGCTCGACGATACGAAGCAGAATGGACAAACCCAAATCGCGGCAAAAGAACCTGTTCCTACCCCCATGTCTTCAATAGGACCTGAGAAGGACAAGGGCGGGATTGTTCTTCGCGAGCGGAAATCAGGGACTAGTGTCGAGGGTGACGATCAAGTGTTGCGCCCGACTTTCACGGTAGGCACTTTAGCTACGCCCACAGGCTTCATGGATGGCGAGATCACGTTTGGCACGCCTCTGCCGGTCGTGGATTGGAGCACGGGGGAGTTGGCACGAGCGGGAGCGTTGGTGAAGGTTCGTACGCGACCTTCGGTTCTCTACACCCATTTGTTTGCCGCACTGGGAGACATTGCGCGAGGGGTCGAGTATCTATTGCTGGCGATCCTCATCTTCTTCGCAGTTATCGAACTCGTAGCTTTGATTATCGGAACGCGTATGACGCAGACGGTGACGGGGGCAGTGGCTCACCTTTACGACGCGACCAGGAACGTGGATCGCGGCGACTTCAGCCACCGCATTCCAGTGAAATCGGCCGACCAACTGGCACAACTTTCGCTGTCGTTCAACTCGATGACGGAATCCATCGAGAAGCTGATTCTGGAGCAGAAAGAAAAACAGCGGCTTGAAGGCGAACTCGCAATTGCGCAGGAAGTGCAGGCGCAACTTTTTCCGCGGCAGGTTTCGGAACTGGAATCGCTCGAAGTGCATGGCTTTTGCCGTCCGGCGCGCACGGTGAGCGGAGATTACTATGACTTTCTGACCGCGAGCTCTCACAAGCTGATTCTGGCGGTGGGCGATATCAGCGGGAAGGGAATTTCGGCGGCGCTGCTGATGGCGACTATCCACTCGGCGGTGCGGGCGTACAGCGTGGAAAGTTTGCCCCAGATGCGGGAGCCCGTCGCAGTTGGCGCGGTGGCGGGCGCGGGCCGGATGATGGCGGCATGGCCCGAGGGAATTGAAGTGTCTCCAGGGGCGTTGCTGGGTTTGCTCAATCATCAACTCTACGAGAGCACTCCGCCGGAAAAGTATGCGACTCTGTTTCTGGGAATCTACGACGGACGATCCCACCAACTGACTTACAGCAACGGCGGCCACTTGCCGCCCATCTTGATTGGCGAAGACGGTGCGGTGCGTCGACTGGAAGCCGGCGGGACAGTGGTCGGGCTGTTCGACAATATGAGTTATGACGAAGGTTCGGTGGAAATGCATCCCGGAGAAATCTTTTTGGCGTACAGCGACGGCGTCACCGAGCCAGAGAATGAATTTGGCGAATTTGGCGAGGAACGATTGATTGACCTGGTGAGCGCGAACCGGCACTTGCCGCTGGTGCAGATTAGTCAGACGGTCACATCGGCGGTCGACGACTGGATTGGCGATAACGAGCAGCCGGATGACATCACGCTGGTGCTGGCGCGCGCGAGATAGAGCAGTGGTTGTCGCTTAAGTTTTCCGGAGATCGTGGATCTCGCTGTGTGGCCTCTATCTGCCCAGGTCACGGCAATTGGGCTGCTCCAGTCAGTAAAGTGGTTAAGCCGACCTTGCCGAATGCGCAAGTTGTTTCGCCGATCACCGAGCAAGTGACACACCGATCCTTGCCACCTCGTACACAAAGCAAAACGTTGCGACCTTTTGTGTCCATGCGCTCATGGTAAGAATTGCCAGGTTTGCAGAAGTTGGTGTCCTCTGCGACAAACTCACCATGGTGCCATTTTTCTGGCAATCCTCGGATCCCAGGCGGATGGGGAAAAACATGAGGGCAACTGCGGGTAATACAAGCGGGGCCAGCAGTAATGGCATCGATACTCCTGCGTTCTTTATGAGCGTCAATGCCTGCTTTTGTTCATTGCTTCCCATTCTTAAGAGGAAGTAGGCAAGGCCGGCTCCATAAATGGCGATGAAGTAGGAGGTGTATGTCCGAGCGCGAGTGGACGACTCCAAAGTTTCTTGTGCCGTTCGATCCGGAGCACTCGAAAGCGCCCAAAGGATATCCCATACTGTAAAGAGCACAATTGCCAGCCAGAGCGGGCAATTGGATTCTAGGACGGGTCCAAGAACAAGCAGGCCCAAGGTGACAGCGTAGGCCAGGCTGACGAATATCCAGCTGCCGTAGAGTTTCTTCATGCACTCACCTCTTCCCGTTAGGGTTTAATTCGGCCGGCAGTCCGCCGGAGCGTACCCACCATTTTCGACAGGGCGACAGAACTCTTCGCAGCGGCGGATATGTGCCTGAGGCGAGAGGAGCTTTATCATTTGGGTTCTCTTCCATCATATTTTCTGTTTTTTCCAGCGGCCTTGCTTGAACAGGATTGCGCTGACTACCGCCATAGCACTCTCGGCGATGGCGATGGAAAAGAAGGCTCCATTCGAACGCATGTGCAGAGGAATAGCCAGCCAGTAGGCCAGCGGAATCTCAAGCAGCCAGAAGCCAAAAAAATTTACGATGGTGGGAGTGATCGTGTCGCCCGCGCCGTTGAAGGCCTGCATCATGACCATGAAGTAGGCGTATCCGAGGTTGCCGTAGCTGATGATGCGCAGGCAGGCCGCTCCTAGCGGCACTACTTCCGGATCATGGGTGAACAGCCGCACGATCGGTTCGGAAAAAAATATGAAGATAACTCCGATCAGGCCCAGGAAAATCACGTTGTAAAGCCCCGTGCGCCAGACTGCTTTCTCGGCGCGTTCGGGATGCCCTGCGCCCAGATTCTGCCCAACAAGAGTTGCGGCAGCGTTACTCAAGCCCCACGAGGGCAGGATTATGAAGATGACGATGCGGATGGCAATGGTGTACCCAGCGAGGGCGGCTGCGCCGAAGATGCTGACGATCCGCACCAGGCCAATCCAACTGGTGTGCGCGATGGCGAACTGCAATATGCCGGTCAGGGAAACGCGAATCAGCCGCCCCAGCACGTTCCACTGTATGCGCACCTGGCTTTTCAAAATGCGCAAACGCTCCGTGCCTTTCATCAGACGATAGAACTGGTAGAGCACGCCGATGCTGCGTCCGGTGAGCGTCGCCAAAGCCGCGCCCGTCACGCCGAGGCGCGGAAACGGGCCCCAGCCAAAGATCAGGCAGGGATCGAGGATGAGATTGATGATGTTCGATACCCACAGCAGACGCATCGCAATCGCGGCATCACCTGCGCCCCGGAAAATTGCGTTGTTGAGAAAGAGCAGCAGCACGGCAAAACTTCCGCCCAGGCAAATTCTGGCGTAGCCACTGCCGGTCGCGACAAGCTCGGGCGATGCGCCCATCAGGCGCAACAGGTTCGGAGCCCACAATCCGCATGGGAGGCCGATTGCAAGCGACACGATCAAGCCGAGAGCGATCGCCTGTACGCCCGCGACTGCAGCGCCTTCAGGATCTTTTTCTCCAATGCGGCGCGCCACCATGGCGGTCGTCGACAAGCTCAATCCCATGGCCACGGCGAACACCAGGCTCAACATCGACTCCGTGAGCCCCACTGTCGCTACCGCATTTGCGCCGAGGCGTCCCACCCAGAAGACATCGACCACGGCGAACAGCGATTCCAGCACCATCTCCAGCACCATCGGGACGGCTAAAAGTAGGATGGCGCGGTTCAGGCTGCCAGTGGTGTAGTCCTGGTGCGAGCCGCGAACGGCTTCCACCAGCGATGCCCAAAGGGTATGCTGCTTCTCTTTCTCCGTAGTTAGGGCTGTGGCTTCCATAAATGCCTGCGAACTTTCAACGCTAATCTCCCGCACCAACCGGGTGACTGCGCCAATCAAGAAAATCCCAGAGACAGAACGATGAGGTCCCAACTAGCGGACTCAGGAGGATGGCGAACTACCGAGGGTTGAACATTGTCGTTTCCATGGCGCACCTTCAGATGGAAGTGCAGGGATCTACAAGCAATTCTCAGGGATTGTATCGCGAAGCGGCGGCGTCCGACAAATTTGTTCCATCCCGAATGTAGGTGCTCCGAGGCGATTTTCCTTGACTTCATCCCACAACCAGAACATACTATTCTTCAAGGAACAGTTCATTGAAAATTGAATATCGTGCGGCTAAGTCCTTCCGCAACAAGATTTTGGCTCCTGATTCCAGCCGTTTTCAGTCGCGACAGAAATAGCTTTGCTGATTCTAAAGACCTTACGGGATGTCCATGCGCCTAACTCCCTTGTCCGCAATATTTTACAGGCAAGTTATTTAGAATCAACATTTTATCCAGATTGACCCCGTATCGAATCGCCGTAAGTCATTGATTCTAGAGATTTAAGCCAATTCGGTCCGCGATTTTTTTGATCCGATGTCCCGCCTGTAAGTGATAGGCACGATTGGGAATGGAACTGAGAACCCAGACTGCCCACTGCCCACTGCCCACTGCCTCCTCACTTCCTCGGTACCTGGGTCACTCGAGCGGTCACGGCCAGATTCTTCACCATGCCTCCCAGCACTACGGGTCCGATCGGCGTGATCAGAATGCCGCGGCTGTCGGCGCGGGGGTCATAGGTGTTCTCGCTGATGGTCTCCCACTTGTGGCCGTGCAGATCGTAGGCGAATGTGACTTCCGATACGGCCGCGGGCTGGCCATCGTAGGCAGCGCCTTTGTAGTCGTGAGGAGTGGCGGTGCCGCCGGAGAAAAGAATCTTGTGATCGCGGTCGGAGCCGCCGCCGGCGATGCCGAAGCGAGCCGAGCCGGGATGTGACGGCAGCTTGCTCCATTCAATTTTGTTTGGATCTTTATGATCGATCTTCCCCAGCCAGCCTTGCTCGCAGGGCATATAACGCGGACCCCCTGCCGCACCCTTTTGAGCGCCGTCAATAATAACAATGGTTTCGCCGGCCACTCCGCCGGCAAGGCCGAAGACTGGAGTCCCGGGGAAAGGCGTGGCCTGGGTCCAGGAATTCTTTTCGACGTCGTAGACCTGGACGTTGTTCACCGGACCGCCCGGGGATCGTCCGCCAATCAGGTATACGAATCGATCATGGGCAACGCCGGTGACTGCGGTATCAACGGCGATCGGCATGTCTAGGCCACGAGACCATTGCTGGCGGCCCGGTTCGTATACATTCACATCAGAAACCGTGAGTTCGCCGCCTTGCCCATCGACCACGTAGCCGCCCATCAGGATCACCAGACCTTTGGCTCCGGCGGCGGCAGCGCCAACGCGGCCTACGACTCCGGGCACCTGACGGCCTTCGCTCCAGCTGGCGTGCGCCAAGTTCATGATGTACACCTGGTTCGTGACGTCATCCCAGGTTTTCCGCGGCCCCACTCCCATCAGGGAAAACAACTGGAGGCCATCCTTCAGACTGGCGACGGCGTTGCCGGAGACTGCGGCCGGCATGGGAGGAAGTTTTTTTTCGTCCGCGCCGAGCCCGACCGCGGCACTGAGAACGAGGGCAATGAGAAACGGGAATTTCTTCATTGCAGAGATATTACCCCACCTTGCCGTATTAGGTTCCGGCGTGCTCCGCAGAAATGGGTAGAACGGCCAGCTTTCCGTCATGCATTTCTGTTCAAGAGTCCATCAAGCGGGGCGGTCGGTTCAATTCCTATTCAATCAGACCTTGGCGTACGGCGTGGATGAAATCCGTATATGCAGGCTGCTTGCCGCCAGCGCGCAAATGTAGTCGGCCTCCACCGCAAACTGCAACTTGTTATTAACGGTCCTTTCACATTTCTCTTGAGACAGTAGTGAGATACTTGAATTAGAGGAGAACAAGCGCGATCTTTTGTTGAGTATGCGCCGCAAAGCCGCAACATCGCGAACCGAAATGGAAGAGCCCGGCGCGCCCGAGGCCGCGGATGCGATACCCGTTCCGAATCAAGAAGGCGGCAGGAAAGCCGCCAGAAAAGGATCCGGATCGCTGGACGACCTGGCGCGTACGGCGCTGCGTGCTTTCGTCATCGCTCGCGATGCTGCCTTCAATGTGCGCGACCTGCTGACCCACTCTTCGCGGATGGCGTTTCTGGCCATCAAAGAGTGTGAGCAGGAACTCGACGTGATCGAGCGCTACATTGACGATCGCTTGCCGGCTGCTATTACGCGCGTAAACGAGGCCCGGGCACGCCAGTTGCTGACCAGCTTGAAATGTACGACTGACTTGGAACGTATTGGCGACCTGATGATGAGCGTGGCCTTGCGCGTGCAGTCGCGAACAGCGAGGATGGCGGCCTCCGACGTGCGCCAACTGGTGGAAATGTCGGCGATCCTGCGCGAGATGCTGGATCTGGTATATCAGGGATTCGTCAATCTCGATCTGGAGCGCGCCCGCAAAGTCTTGCAGATGGATAAGGACATCGACCGCGTCTGTCATGGTCTGTTCCAGAAGCACCTCATCGAGCACGCGTCGCAAAATAATCCTTCCAGCTTTGACGTAATTCTTATGGCGCAAGCTTTGGAACGCGCCGGGGACCACACCACCAACCTCGCCGAAGATCTCTACAGCCTGATCGAGGGGCGCAGCTTACGGCACCCGCCGAAGAAGCGAGCGGCTACGTAAAAGCAGTTCTCAGTTCTCAGCAAGACGGAACTTCCGGGCCAGAGAACTGAGAATTGGGCTTCGCGAATTCATCATTCGTTAATACGCAGGAAACATTCTCGCAACATTTCCGAACTACATTTTAGTCAGAACGATGCGGAATAGAGCGCTCCAGGCTCTGCAGCAGCCGCCATAAGTGACGATGCACTCTCCCAGTGGATCTTTCGAACCGCAACGCGATGCGGGCAGCGCGGTTGAGTCTCCCCGCAGCCTCGTCTTCGTAGTCGAGGACGAAGAAGACATCGCGCGGCTGATCTCACATAACCTGCAAGCCGCCGGTTTTGAAGTGCGAAGCTTCGTCAACGGCGGATCCGTACTGTCAGAAGCGCTGCGAGAGATGCCGTCGCTTTTTGTCCTGGACGTCATGCTTCCGGGCGCGGACGGCTTTGAACTCTGCCGCCAAATCCGGCAGACTCCTCTTCTCTCGGTGACGCCCATCATTTTCCTGACTGCCAAGACGGCCGAGGCCGACCGGGTAAAGGGGCTGGAACTGGGCGGAGACGATTACATCACCAAGCCTTTCAGCCCCCGCGAACTGGTGGCCCGGGTGCGCAGCATTCTGCGCGGCGCGCGCCAAACCCCGGTAGCGCCGGAGGTGCTTCGCCTGGGCGATCTGGAAATTGACGCTTCTTCAATGACGGTGCAAGCACAGGGCAGGGTAGTTCTTACGACCGTCCGGGAATTTCGCTTGCTGGAGTATCTGGCTACGCACCGCGGGCGCGTGTTTACACGCGACCAATTGCTCGATGCGGTATGGAAAGAAACTCCCTTCGTAACGCCGCGCTCGATCGACGTTTACGTGCGGCGCTTGCGGGAAAAAATCGAGATCGATCCCCGGCACCCGAAGTATCTGAAGACGCTGCGCGGAATTGGCTACCGCTTCGAGGCGCCAAAGTAAAAGCGCCGTTTGGTGCATCTCTCCACGCATTCTCTGAGCGGGTCCATTTCGGGGATTCCGGCTAACTATCCAACCTACTGCACGTCTGTAGTATGTTGTTCCAATGGCAAGAGGGGACGTTTGCCTTATTGTCCCTCGCCGCGTGGAACCTGCGTCTTTCTATGTGCGTACCTTCGAAGGTCCGTTTCAATTCGCTCCAATCCGGTTTGTTTCCTGAAGAGAGGACCAATGTTTATTCCCAGATTTATCTTTAGTCTGCTGTTTCTGACTTTGCCTCTGGCTGTGTTGGGACAAAACGCGACGGTTAACTTGGCTGGCGCCAGTGCCGGATCCGCGGAGGAGACAAAATCGGGGCCCAAGCTCGAACACTTTGATCCAACCCTGGTCGACAAAGAGTTGAATCCTTGCGACGATTTTTACAAGTACGCCTGCAATAAATGGCTCACGGCCAACCCGATTCCGCCTGACCAGGTGTATTGGAGCACGGGCAGCGGCCTGGAACTATGGAACGAGAACGTGGAGCGCGAAACCCTGGAAGCCAGCAGCAAGAACGACTCCAAGCGCAGCGCCGTGCAGCAGAAGATTGGCGATTACTGGACCGCGTGCATGGACGAGAGCGGCATCGAGGCAGCCGGTGTGAAGCCGTTGCAGCCGGAACTCGAGCGCATTGGCGCCCTCACGTCCAAGAAAGAAATCACGCTTGAAATTGCCCGCCTCCATCACTTGTTTCCCGGCGCTTGGGAGCAATCCGACAATCAGACGAACTCTCCCTTCTTCGGATTCACCGGACAGCAGGACTATGACGATGCATCCAAAGTTGTGGCGCAGATCGATCAAGGCGGCTTGAGTCTGCCGGGGCGCGATTATTACATCAAAACGGATGAGAAGTCAGTCGAAACCCTGAAGAAGTATGGCGCGCACGTGCGCAAGATGTTTGTGCTGGCGGGAGAAAAAGAAGCGCAGGCCAGCAGCGATGCGGACGTGGTGATTGAACTCGAAACTGCCCTGGCGCGGGCGCAAATGGACAACGTGAAGCGCCGCGACCCCAAGAACGTCAACAACAAAATGAGCCTGGCCGAGATTCGGGCGCTTATGCCTTCCATTGACTGGGACGGTTATCTGAAGGGGGTGAAGGCCCCAGCCAGCGATCACTACATCGTCACTTCGCCAGATTTTTTCCGCGCGGAAGAAAAATTACTCGTGGAACATCCGCTCGAGCATTGGAAGACGTACATGCGCTGGCAGGTGATTCACGGTGCCGCGCCTTTTTTGACCAAAGCGATGGACGACGAGAATTTCGATTTTTTTGCCCGCACTCTGGCGGGGCAGGAGCGGCAACTTCCGCGCTGGCGGCGTTGCACTCGGGCCGCCGACCGCGATTTGGGGGAGGCGCTCGGGCAGGCTTACGTGGACCGCGCTTTTCCGCCGGAGAGCAAGGCGCGAACGCTTGAGATGGTGCATGGCATCGAGCAGGCCATGCAGGATGACATTCAAACTGTGACCTGGATGACGCCTGCGACCAAGGAACAAGCTATCGTCAAGCTGAAAGGAATCGAAGATAAGATCGGCTATCCCTCGCACTGGCGCGATTACTCCAGCGTGAAGATCACGCGCGAGAGTTATCTCGCGAATATGGGACAGGCCTCGGCGTTCGAGTTCGAGCGCTGGGTGGCCAAGGTCGGCAAACCCGTGGATCGCGGCGAGTGGACCATGACGCCGCCCACCATCAACGCCTACTACGATCCGCAATTGAACACCATCAACTTTCCCGCCGGCATTCTGCAGCCGCCGTTCTTTGAGAAGGGTATGGACGATTCCGTAAATTATGGCGCCATCGGCATGGTGATCGGTCACGAACTGACTCACGGCTTCGACGATCAAGGTCGCAAGTTCGACGCTCACGGCAACCTCCGCGATTGGTGGACTGCGGAGGACGCCAAACAGTACGCCGAACGCGGCAAATGCA
>Ga0099829_10000942_pt1 | contig 15569 bp, 19 predicted proteins | sample CZO8metaG_3_FD_79336 | JGI IMG/M metagenome (GOLD analysis project Ga0099829, IMG submission 79336) | Vadose zone soil microbial communities from the Eel River Critical Zone Observatory, Northern California, USA - CZOApr15con2H2.8 metaG | ecosystem: Environmental > Terrestrial > Soil > Vadose...
CCGTACGCGGCCGACGTTCCGCCGGTCGACGGCTTTTACCAGGAGGTCAGGGCGACGACGAACCCGCTCGGGCTGCGGGGGCTGGGCGAGTGCGGCAATCCAGGGCTGGGCGGGGCCATCGCCAACGCGGTCTCCGACGCGCTCAGGGACCGGCGGGTAGCCATCACTGCCCTCCCGGTGACCCCGGCGCGTGTTTTCGACGCAATCCGGAGCGCCGCGACGAATCCGGCGCCATAGGACGCGGTCGCCCGATGGCGGCGGCGGGCTCGCCCGCATCCTTTCAGGCAGCCTGCGCATCTTAACGACGGGAGGAAAGTCCAGTGAGTCAAGAGCAAGAAACTCACGGTTCCGACAGCGCGGTTGTTCATCTCACCGAGCAGACCTACGACGAGCTGCTGGCCGCGTCCAACGGGGTCTGGATGGTGGACTTCTGGGCGCCGTGGTGCCGGCCGTGTCTGGCCATTGCCCCCGTGCTCGAAGAGATGGCGCGCGCCTCGAACGGCGGCGTGACGCTGGCGAAGGTCAACGTCGACGAGAATCCGGTCCTCGCGGCCCGTCATCAGATCCGCTCCATCCCCACGGTGCTCTTCTTCAAGGACGGCAAGGTGGCGGACCAGCTCGTGGGAGCCGTGCCGAAAGCCCAGATCGAGGCGAGGCTGGCCGCGCTCCGCGGCACGAGCGTCGCGTCCTGATGCCGAAACGCGACAGGTCGGTAAAAGCCGCGGCTCCCGAGCCGGCTCCTCCGGCCCGGGTGCTCTCCATCCACGCCCACCCGGACGACCAGGAGTTCACGGTGGGCGGCACGCTGGCGAAGTGGGCGCGGGCCGGCAGCCACGTCGCCACCGTCTGCATCACGAGCGGCGGGGCGGGATCCAACGAGCACACGCCGCCCGAGATGACGCGGGACGCTCTCGTGCCGATCCGCGAAGAGGAGCAGCGGCAGGCCTGTCGCGTGCTGGGCATCCCCGACGTGATCTTCCTCGGCTTCGAGGACGGCATGCTCCAGGCCACGCTCGACCTGCGACGCGAGCTGACGCGGGTGATCCGACGCTTCCGTCCGGACGCGGTCGTGTGCGGAGACCCGACCGTGCGGTACTACGGCTCGATGTATATGAACCATCCCGACCACCGCGCCGCGTCTGACGCCGCTCTCGACGCCGTCTTCCCCTCGGCCGAGACGCGGCTCATCTTCCCCGAGCTGCTCGCCGAAGGGCTCGAGCCTCACAAGGTGCGCGCCGTGTTCATCCATGGATCGGACTCGCCCGATACCTTCATCGACATCTCGGAATCCCTCTCGGCCAAGCTGGCCGCCCTCAAGGAGCACCGCACCCAGATGGGCACCTGGGATCCCACCGACATGATCACCGGTTGGGCGAAGATGCAGGGCGCCCCGCGGAAGCTGGAAGCGGCGGAGTCCTTCCGCCTCATGCGCTTGGGCGAATCGTAGCCCTCGCCGTGAGCAGCCACTCGCTCGCGATCCTGATCACGATCGGGTTCAGCGCGGTCGGCGTGATCGGCGACTACTTCCTGAAGCTCGCCAGCCAGCAGGCCTCCCCGCTGCACAGCGGGTGGTTCTACGTCGGCTTCGCCGTCTATGCCTCGACGGCGTTCGGTTGGGTGATCGTGATGAAGCACCTGAAGCTCGCCGTCGTCGGCGTGGTGTACTCGGTGGCGATGATCGTCCTGCTAACGGCGGTCGGCGCGATCGGGTTCGGCGAGTCGCTGGGCCCGCGCGAGATCGCCGGCGTGATCCTGGCCGTCGCCTCGATCGTTCTCTTGATGCGATTCGCCTGAGGTCTCCTTCCCCCCGCCCTCAGCGGACCCTCGAGAGGGCCCGCACCGCCTCGAGCGTGTCCTCGGGCTCGGGCCGCGTGGTGTAGTCGGGGTCGCTCTCGGCGGAGCGGATGATCCCCTGCGGGTCGATGACGAAGCGCGCCGGCATGGGCAGGGTCCACGAGGCGTCGCCGTTGAACTTTTCCAGATCCAGCGGGAATGTGCCGTAGAGCTGGCGCAGGTAGCCCGGAAGGCTGAAGCGCAAGCCGAACTTCGACGCGACCTCGTTGCCGCGATCCGTCAGGACTTCGAAGGTGAGCTGGCGCGAGCGGATCAGCTCGCGGTTGTGCTCGGGCAGCTGTGGAGAGATCGCCACGAGGGTCGCCCCCAGCGCGGTCAGCTCGGGCAGGATGGCCTGTAGAGCTACCAGCTCTACGTTACAGTACGGTCACCAGCGGCCGCGGTAGAAGGTGACGACGAGCGGCCCCTTGGCGAGCAGAGTGCGCGAGTCGATCGGCTGCTCGTTCGCGTTGGGGAGGATGAAGTCCGGCGCTTTGTCTCCCACCTTGAGGATACGGCCAGCCGCTCCCGAGGTCCGAAGCTCGTCCACCGCCCGATGCATCACCGCCACGGCCTCGGCCGGGCGATTGGATTCAAGGCGCGTCTGAAGCGTCTTGAGGTCTGCTTTGAGAGACATGGGCTCGTCCTTTCGCGACAGGGTTCGTCCCTTTCGATCTGACATCCCCCGCCATCCCATAGGATGCGCCGTCGACAGCCGGCGATTCACGATGATCGCATTCGCGGGAGCACCTTGACACCCCGCCGTCCCCCCGGTACATAACCCGCTCAGGAGGAGCGTGCCCCATGTACGGCTGGCGTGGTCGCATCGGCGTGCTGGTGCCGCCCGGCAATCCCACGGTGGAGCCCGAGCTCTACCGGATGGCGCCGGCAGGCGTCTCCATTCACTTCGCGCGCTTCGATCCGGGCGAGGACACGGGCGAGCCCGGCGGGCCCGACGGCATGGAGGAGCGGACGCGCGGGCTCCTCGCCGGCCTGGCCGGTCCAGCCCGCGCGCTCGCGGCAGTCAAGCCGGCGGTCGTCGTGCTGGCCCACACGGGTGTCAGCTACGTCAACGGCTTCGCCAACGAGGACGCGCTGGTGGATCGGCTGGCATCGCTTGCCGGCGCGACGGCGGTGACGGCAGCGCGCGCCATCGGCAGCGCGCTACGTCATCTCGGGATCAAGCGCCTCGCCCTGGGCACGCCGTATCCCGAGGCGATGAGCGCGCTCGGCCGCGCCTACTGGGAGGCGGCGGGATTCGAGATCGCCGGCTACCGGCGGCTCGAGGACGTGAGCAACATCTACGCCGAGAGCGAAGAGCGGGCGTATCGCCTGGCGCGGGAGGCCGACGCGCCCGGCGCGGACGGCGTCTTGCTGAGCGGCACAGGGCTTCCCACGGTCGGCATCATCGATCGGCTCGAGGAGGACCTCGGCAAGCCCGTCGTCACCAGCATGCAGGCTTGCCTGTGGCACGCGCTCCGCGCGGCCGGCATCCGGGAGCCGATCGCCGGCTTCGGACGCCTCCTCCGCGAAGCCTAGTTGCCCGCGAGACAGCGCCCGTCGGCGGTCAGCGTGCCGCCCACGATGTCGCAAGCCTGCTGGGGGTTGTAGGGCGTCTGAGACCAGCCGGCGCACCCGCCGCAGAGCGCCGCGGCCGCCAGCATCGCCGCCAACAGGCTCATCCTCATGAGGAGCGCGCGCGGCTAGCGGACGGCCGACTTGAGGGAGCGGCTCGACTTGAAGCGGGGCACGCGGGTGGCCGGAATCTTGATGGACTTGCCGGTCCGGGGATTGCGCCCGTTGCGCTCGGCGCGCTTGCTGACCATGAAGGTGCCGAATCCACCGATGGTGACTCGGCGGCCCCTCTTGAGCGCGTCGAAGACGCTCACGAAGAAGGCGTCGAGCGCCCGCTCCGCCGACACCTTGCTCCCGCCGGATGCCTTAGCCATGGCGGACACGAGATCGGCTTTGGTCATCGCGTTCCCTCTCTACTCGAAAGCCCCGCGCGAAGTCAAGATGGTCAGGCGCTCGAGGGCGCGGAAGAGACTCTCGGAGGTAAACGGCTTCTCGAGCACCGGCACCTGCTCGGCCTCGAGGAACTCCCAGGCCGAGGCGTTGGCCGTGTCGCCCGTCATGAACACGAAGCGCTTGGCCAAGGCCGGCTGCTCGCGGACTACCGCGCGGTACAGATCCTCGCCACTTCCATCCGGCATGCGGATGTCGGACAGCACGAGGTCAAAGCGGGTCGCGCGCGCGCGCTCGAGGGCCGAGCGCCCTGTGGAGGCCACCTCCACCTGCCACCCCGTGTCCTTCAGAAGGACCGTGATCAGGTCGACCATGCCCGGCTCGTCGTCCACGACGAGGGCGCGCCGGCCGAAGCCGTAGACGCCCGCCTGGAGCGGCGACGCCGTCTGGCGCGCGGTCTCGGCGTGCGCGACAGAGGGCAGCTCGACGGTGAACACGGTGCGGCCGGGAACGCTCTCGACTGTGAGCCGCCCGCCGTGTTGCTGGACGATGCCGTAGGACACCGAGAGGCCGAGCCCGGTGCCCTCGCCGACTTTCTTAGTCGTGAAGAAAGGCTCGAAGATCCGCGGCATGACCTCGGGCGGGATGCCGGCGCCATTGTCCTCGAACTCGACCACGACCCACGACTGGCCGTTGTCGATCCGCTGGCGGGCGCGCACGCGAATCGCGTCGCCCGTGCCGCCCGCCATGATTGCGTGCTCGGCGTTGAGCAGGAGATTCAGGAACACCTGCTGAAGCTGGTGCACGTCGCCTTCGGCCGCCGGCACGTCGGGCTCGTGGTGGAGCTCGACATGGATGCCCGAGAGCCTGAGCCGCGTCGTGCGGAGCGCTATCGTTTGCTCGATGACCGATGCCACGTCCACCGGCGCGCGCTCCGGCTTGCGCTGCCGGGAGAAGAGCAGCAGCCCCTGGACGATCTTGGCCATGCGCTCGCCCTGCGCCACCATCATCTCGAGAGGGCCACGGATGTCCGGGGGCAGCGGCTTGCCTTTGAGCAACTGCCCGTACCCGATGATGACGGAGAGCGGGTTGTTCAGCTCGTGGGCCACGCCCGAGACGAGCTGGCCGACCGCGGAGAGCTTTCCCGCCTGCACCAGCTGGGCCTGCGTCTCCTGCAGCTGGCGCACGCGGGAGGCCAGCTCGTCGTACAGGCGGCCGTGCTCGATGGCCAGGGCCGCGGGCGCCGCCAGTGTCGCCAAGCGGTCGAGGTCTTCGGGAACGAAGCGGCGCTCCTGGCCGATGTAGGCGACCGACAGGGCGCCGATGGCCTCGCCCCGGATCATGAGGGGATACGCGACGGTCGCCCCGAGGAGCTCGCGCCGCCTGTGGGTGAACTTGCGCCGCATGCGCCCCGGCCACGACCTGTAGTCGTTGACGAGCACGCCCTCGCGCCGCAGCGCCGCGGTCCCGAGCGCCCCCTCGCCGAGGTCCATCTTCTGCCCGAGCTCGCCCTCGACGAGCCCGTGCCCCGCGCGGATGACGAGCTGATCCTCGCCCTCGGGCCGGAGCCCGACAAGGACCACGTCACCCTCGAAGAGCTCTGCGGCCTTGCGCGCGATCAGGCTCAGCCGCTCGTCGAGCGTGAACGGGACCAGGATCTGCTCCACCACCTCCCGGATTGACTCCACGTGGCGCAGGCGCTGGCTCGTCTGCTCGTACAGGCGCGCGTGGTCGAGCGCCAGCGCCGCCTGGTCGGCGAAGGTCTGGAGGAGCGCGACCTCGTCCGGAGTGAACACGCGCCCGGCGTGGTCCGCGATCGAGAGCCCGCCGATCACGCGGTCGCGCACGCGCATGGGCACCGCGACCATCGCGGACAACCCGCTGCCCTGGACCCGGCTGCGGACCTCCTCCTGCAACAGGATGTCCGGCTCGGCCAGCACGTCGGCAGTGACGACGGCCCGGCCTTCGGCCACCGCTCTGCCCGTGATGCCGTAACCCGACGGCACGACGTGACCGGGCGGCGCGTGCGCGCCATCGAGCTGGTCCTGGGCCAGCATCACGAGGGAGCCGTCGGACTGAACGAGACGGCAGCCGGAGGATCCCGCGCTGAAGAGCGGCCCCACGCTGTCCACGATGCGCTGGGCGATGTCCTGCGCGTCGAGACTGCCGGTCAGCGCGCGGGCCACGTGCGCCAGCTCCTCGGCCTCGCGCTGCCGGCGGGTGGCCTCTCCGTAGAGGCGGGCGTTGTCGATGGCGAGCGCAGCCTCGTCGGCGAAGGCCTGGAGCAGCGCCGCGTCGCTCTCGGAGAACTCGTGGGGCGCCGCGCCCGCGACGGCGACCACACCGATGAGCTGTCCCTTCGCGCGCAGCGGAGCCACGAGAAGCGCGCGCGTGCCGGAGGTCTCGATCGCCCGGCGGTGATCTTCGGAAATGTCCAGGCCCGGATCGCTCAGCAGGTCCCGCGACCACACCGGGCGCTCTTCGGCGACGGCGCGCGCCGCGAGCCCCGCCCCCGGTCCCATGACCGCGCCGGGCTTGAACCGCTTCGCGGCGTCGCCGGCCCAGGCGGCCGCCGCGAGGGCTCCGTCGGGCTGGAGCAGCAACAGGCCCGCCGAGTCCATCCCGAAAATCGGCAGCAGGCTCTGCACGACCCGATCGGAAACCGCGGTGACGTTGAGCGTTTCCGTGAGGGTGCGCGCCACCCGCGCGAGCTCCTCCGCCTCGCGCTGCCGCCGCGTGGCCTCGGCGAAGAGACGCGCGTTGCGGACCGCCACCGCGGCCTGCGACGCGAATGACGTCAGAAGCTCGCGGTCGTCCTCGGCCGGCAAGTTCTCGCGGCGCAGGTTGAGAGTCAGGACGCCGAGAAGGTCGTCACCCGAGACGACCGGGACCCCGGCGAAGGACTTGAGCCCATTGTCGGCCGCCCACTGCTGCGCCTGGATCCGGTCGTCGCGCGTGACGTCCTCGATGTACAACGCCTGTCGGTGGCGGGCAACCCAGCCGGTCCCTCCCCGCTCGAGTTCCAGCTCCAAGGGCAGCTCGTCGGGCCCGGTGGACAGTTCGGACGACCACGCACGGCGGATCAACCGGTTGCGGACGGTGTTCATCTCCCAGAAGACGACGTTGCGCGCGCCCGTCAGCTGGGCCAGGGCCAGCGTGATCTGCTTGAGGAGAGGCTCGAGCTCGAGCTGCTCAGACAGCGCCGCGTTGACGTCCGCGAGCGCGCGCAGCCGCCGGCCGCGCGCATCGAGAGCCGCCTGCGCCTGCCGCCGCGCCTCGAGCGCGCGGTTGAACTGCTCGGCGAGCTCTTCGAGCTCGTCTCCCGTCGAGACGTTGATCGGCGGGCCTTGCCCCGATTCGAGGTCCCGCGTGCCCCGCATGAGCGCGCGCACCGCGCCGTGCATGCGGTTGCCGATGAGCCAGGCGACGAGAAGCGCCAGCATCGTCGCCGCCCCGAGACCAAGCAGATCGCGCTTGAGCCGGGCCAGTGCTGGCGAATAGGCGACGGCCCTCGGCACCGCGGCCATCACGACCCAGTTCGCCCTGGCCATGCTTGCCCCGCCGACCAAGTGGGGCACGCCGCCGATCGAGCCCCACTCGGCGGTGCCGCTGCCCCGGCGGAGGAGCGGGCCCGCTTCGGCCACGCCGCCCAGATGGCGCTCGAAGAAATCGCTCGGAGTGGCGGAACGGGCCAGCACGGCGCCCCCCGGCGCCACGATGGCGACGGACTGCCGGAGGCTGAGCGGCAGCGCGCTGAGGTAGTGGGCGAGCGTCTCGAGATCGATCTCGGCGCCGAAGACGCCTATGACATCACCCTGGCGATCGTGGACCGGAACCAGGAGCGGCACGACCTGGCGATGGTCCATGGCGCTCGGCCCCGGCGGCATGACTTGCGGCTCGCCACGCCGCAGAAAGGCTTCCAGCTCGTCCTGGGCGATGAACGCCCCTTCCGACACCCGGGGCGCGCTGGCGGCAAGCACGCGTCCATCGGCTCCAATGGCCACGAAGCGGCGCATGAACGGGTGCTGCGTGCGCACACGGACGGCGAGGATGTCCAGGTCCGAATCCTGGACTCTGTCGAGGGTCCGGGCGCTGGCGAGCGCGGCGAGATTTTCGACCTGGCTGGCGAGGATCTCGTCGAGTTGAACGGCCACGAAGCGGGCCATCTCGAGCTGGCTCTGGTCCGCGAGGCGGCGGCCCTCTGACAGATCACTCCAGAACTTCAACGCCGCCGCTCCCAGGAGCGGCAGCAGAACGGCCAGCACGAGCACCGCGAGCTTCGTCCGGATCGTCAAGCGCATGAGCGAGCCCGCATGTGTACCCTCGGCTAGTATAGCCCAGCGCTGGCGTATAATGCCCGCATGCCGCGCGGCCTTTCGATCGATCTCTCGACGTCGATTCTGATCGCGCTGGCAGTTGCGGCCGCCGGCATCGCCTACTGGAAAGACCCCGGCCTTCCCGCGCTCGGGGCCAAGAACGGGCTCAGCATGGTCTGGTTCATCCTGCCGCGCCTCGTGCCGGCGCTGATCCTGGCCGGCATGCTCCAGGTGATCATTCCGCAAGAGACGATCGCGCGATACTTCGGCCAGCAGTCGGGCATCAACGCCATCCTGATGGCCTCCCTCGCCGGCGTGCTCACGCCGGGCGGGCCGATGGTCAGCGTGCCGCTCTTGGTCGTGCTCGCGAACTCCGGAATGGCGCTCGGGCCCCTGGTCGCCTACATGACGGCGTGGTCGCTCTTCGGCATGCAGCGCATCATCGCCTGGGAGGCGCCGCTCATGGGTTGGCGCTTCGTGTTCGTGCGGATCCTTCCGAGCCTCGCCTTCCCCGTCATCGCGGGCTGGCTCGTCAAGCTCTACTACCACGAGTAGCCGCGTGGCCTTCGACGACATCCGCGAGTTCGTCGCCCACCTCGAAAAGACCGGGCACCTCAAGCGGGTGCGCGCCCGCGTCTCGCGCGACCTCGAGATCGCGGAGATCACCGACCGCGTCTCGAAAGGCCCGGCCGAGCGCAACCAGGCGCTGCTCTTCGAGAGTGTCGAGGGCTTCGACACACCGGTGCTCATCAACGCCTTCGGCTCGCCCGAGCGGATGGCGGCGGCGCTCGGCGTCGAGCATCTCAACGACCTGTCCGCGCGGGTCGCCAAGCTCCTCGACATGCGCATGCCGGGCTCGCTCGTCGACAAGCTGAAGAAGCTCGGCGATCTCTTCGATGTCGCCAAGGCCGGGCCCAAGCACGTGCGATCCGCCCCGTGCCAAGAGGTGGTCGAGACGGGACATCCCAGCCTGGCGTCCCTGCCCGTCCTGCAATGCTGGCCGAAGGACGCCGGGCGCTTCATCACGCTCCCGATGGTCTTCACGAAGGATCCAGTGACGGGCGCGCGCAACGTCGGCATGTACCGGCTCCAGGTCTACGACGAGCGCACGCTCGGGATGCACTGGCAGATCCACAAGGGATCCGCCGAGCACCAGCGGCTCGCGGAGGAGCGGCGCGCGCCGATGGACGTCGCCATCGCGCTGGGCGGCGATCCCGCGTGCATCTACTCGGCCTCGGCTCCGCTACCGCCGGGCATAGACGAGATGGTCTTCGCCGGATGGCTGCGCGGATCCGGCGTGCCCATGGTCCGCTGCAAGACGGTCGACCTGGACGTGCCCGCAGAGACGGAGATCGTGCTCGAAGGCACGGTGGATCCGGCCGAGCGCAGGCTCGAGGGGCCCTTCGGCGACCACACCGGCTACTACTCGCTGGCGCGCGACTACCCGGTCTTTCACCTGAAGGCCGTCACGCGCCGGAGGCAGCCGATCTATCCGACGACCATCGTGGGCCGGCCGCCGCAGGAGGACTACTGGCTCGGCAAGGCAACGGAGCGCATCTTCCTGCCGATCATCCGGCTCATGCTGCCCGAGGTCGTGGACATGAACATGCCCGCGGAGGGCGTCTTCCACAACCTCGTCATCGTCTCGATCAAGAAGCGCTATCCGGGGCAGGCGCGCAAGGTCATGTACGCGCTCTGGGGGCTCGGGCTCATGATGCTGGCCAAGAACATCCTCGTGGTCTCCGAGCACGTGGACGTCCAGAACCTCTCCGAGGTCGCGTGGCGGGCCACCGGCAACGTCGATGCCCGGCGCGACATCGTGATCGTCGACGGGCCGATGGACGACCTGGACCACGCCGCGCTCCGCCACCGCTTCGGCGGCAAGATGGGCATCGACGCCACGGAGAAGAACGCGGACGACGCCATCGGCCAGCCGTGGCCCGAGGAGATCGCGATGAGCGAGGAGATCCGCGCCCTCGTGGCGAGGCGCTGGACCGAGTACGGGCTGTAGTGCCGCGCACGCTCAGACACTTCCTCGACGCGATCAAGTTCGAGCACACCGTCTTCGCCCTGCCCTTCGCGTACGTGGCGATGGTCCTGGCGGCCGACGGCTGGCCTGGGTGGCGCGTGTTCTGGTGGGTGACGCTGGCGATGGCGGGCGCGCGCACGCTCGCGATGAGCGTCAACCGCGTCGCGGACCGCCTCATCGACGCCGACAATCCCCGCACGGCCGAGCGCCACCTGCCGACCGGTCGCCTCTCGCCCTGGCACATGCTGCTAGCCGCCGTCCTTTCCGCCGGCCTCCTGGCGCTCTCGGCCTGGATGCTCAACCCGCTCTGCTTCAGGCTGGCGCCGTTCGCGGCGCTCTTCCTGATCGGCTACTCCTACACGAAGCGCTTCACCTGGGCGAGTCACTGGATCCTGGGGTTCACCGACGGCATCGCGGCCGCGGGCGGCTGGATCGCCGTGACCGGTGCCTTCGCGCCGCCCGCGTTCGTCCTGTGGTTCGCGCTGACCGTCTGGATCGCCGGCTTCGATCTGATCTACGCCTGCCAGGACGTGGACTTCGACAGAAGGACGGGACTTCATTCCTTTGCCGCGCGCTTCGGCATCGCGCCGGCGCTTCACGTCGCCCGGCTCTGTCACCTGCTGACGGTGGTCGCCTTCGTCGCGCTCGGCGCGATGATCGGGCTCGGCTGGCTCTACTGGGCGGGCGTGGCCGTGGTAGCGGGGCTCTTCGTCTACGAGCACTCGCTCGTCTCGCCCACGGATCTCTCCCGGCTCGACGTCGCGTTCTTCAACGTCAACGGCTATATCGCCCTGATCGTCCTGGCCGCCGTGCTCGGCGGGCGCTGGCTGTGACGGTGGCGCTGGGAGACGGTCCGGGCAAGGCGCGCTTCGTCAGCGAGATGTTCTCGCGGATCGCGGGTCGCTATGACCTCATGAACGGCCTGATGACCTTCGGCATGCATCACGCGTGGCGGCGGGCGGCCGCGCGCGAGACCATTCCCTCCCCCGACGGGCCCGGCCTCGACCTTGCGACGGGCACAGGGGACCTCGCGCTCGAGCTCGCCCGGATTCACGCGCACCGGACGATCGCGGGCGCCGACTTCGCCCACGGCATGCTGACGATCGCCGACGACAAGCGGCGCGCGGAAGCCCGCGGCGGGCGCATCCGGCTCGTCGAGGCGGATGCGCTCTCGCTGCCCTTCGAGGCGCGCACCTTCGCCTTCGTGACCTCCGCCTTCCTCCTGCGCAACCTGGCTGATCTGCGGCAGGGGCTCGTCGAGATGAAGCGCGTGTCCAGGCCCGGCGGGCGCGTGGTGGCGCTCGAGATCACGCAGGCGAGCCTGCCCGGCTGGGCTCCCCTCTTCCGCGCCTACTTCCATCACGTGGTGCCGCGAATAGGCGCGCTGGTCGGCGGCGATAGGGAGGCCTACACCTATCTGCCCCAGTCGGTGGAACGCTTCCTCACGCCGCTCGACCTCTCGGCGCTCATGGAGTCGGTCGGCCTGCGCGGAGTCAAGTACCGCCGCCTGGGCTTCGGCACGGTGACCATTCACACGGGGATCGCGTAGACGGATACAGGCGGGGCGCTGCCTAGCGCCCTATGGTACCCACCGGCCTTCGCGCCCACACGAGCGCGAAGTTCTGCATCGTCACCGCGCCCGGACCGGCCGACACCACGATGGTCTGGGTGTTGTAGCCGTAGGCCTGCACCTGGATCGTCACGCGCTGCGCGGCCGGCCCCTGAAACGAGAAGCTTCCGTCCGAGCCTGTCGACATCATCTTGTTCCACTCGATGACCGACACGATAGCGCCCGGAATGACGGCACCCGAGTCGCCTCGCACGATGCCGGCGACCTTTCCCAGGCCTTGAACGTCGGCGGGAACGGGGAAAGGCTTCGGGGGCACCACTGGAATGACAGCCACGCTTTGAGGACTGGCCGCGGTGCTCCTTTGAGGAATGGGCAGCAGGGTGGTGAGACCTGACGGACTTGTCGACTGCGTCGGACCGGGCGGCGGAGTGTAAGTCGGCGGCGGCGCGACGGAGCCGGTGGTCGGCGGCGGCGTATAGCTCGGCGGCGGAGGTGTGTAAACCGGTGGCGGCACGTAGCCCGTAGGCGGCGCGCTCGGTGGCGGCACATAGCCGGTCGGTGGCGGCGTGTAGCTCGGCGGTGGCGGCGTGTAGCCCGTCGGCGGGGGCGTGTAACTCGGCGGTGGCGGAGCATATCCCGGCGGAGGTGCTGCGCCCGGTTGTGGCTGACCGTAGCTCGGCGGCGGAGGCGCGTAGCCCGGCGGCGGAGCTGAATATCCGGGCGGCGGCGGAGCGTAGCCCGGCTGGCCTGCCGAGGGGTCGGTGTAGGCGGGCGGCGGCGGCTGGTTCCCGGACGAGAGCCCGCTGCCTCCATCGCTGCTCTTCTTGGACTTCCCCGCGAACTTTTCCACCGCGATGTCAAAGAGCTTGGAGAAGATGTCCCCCGCGCTCGGCATCGGTTGAGCGCCAGGCGTCCCCGGCGGCGCCCCCGCCGTTTGCGGCTGGTATTGATATCCGGGCTGCGGCTGCCCACCCTGCTGCGGATAGCCGGGAGGCGCACCCGCCTGGTATCCCGGCGCCGGAGGCGGCGGACTTCCCGGCGGCGAATAGGACGCCGGTGGCGGCGCGCTTCCCGCCGGCGCACTCAAGGCGCTCTGCAGGCTCGCGACCATCGTCCCGATCTGCTGATCGTACTGGCTCGTGTCACATGCCCCTTGCCGTAGCGCGGCGTCCCTCGCGTCGATGGCCGACTGGACCTGGGCCACCAGGGGCTGGACCTGAGCCTGGTTCGGAGCGCCGGGCTGGCCCGCCTGGGCGCGCAGCTGCGCGAGAGCGCCGCGCATGTCCTGATACGGATCCGGCTGGGAGAGCTGTGGACATCCCGGAGCGCTCTGGGGTGCGGGCGGAGCATAGGCGGGCGGCTGATAGGCCGGCGGTGGAGCGGGCGGGCCGGGCGCCGGCGGCGGCTGATACACCGGCGCAGGCGGAGGCGCAGCCGAGGCGGTGGTCGATCCGGCGTTCAGCCGGTTCATCATCGCGAGGAGAACGGTATCGGAGACGCCACCCTGCTTGAGTGAGATCAGTCCGCTCGAGCTGAGATCGAATCGGGCGTCGGTCGACTGGATCTTCGAAAGGATCAGGGACTCGGGGAGGCCCGCGCGCACCATGGCGATCACGTTCTGGTTGGTCAGGACTTCCGCGGCGCGGGCCGAGCGCAGACCATGGGGGAATTGCCACGGCTCCAGCGCGAAAGCCAGCAGCGCCAGGACCACCGGCCATGCCGCGCGCCCGCTCCTGCGTGGCACCGAGTTCACGGATCGAATATGGGTCCTGAGGACAGCCGCCGTCAAGGAAATGCTCGGTGTGCTATAAGGGCCCTCACGGGCTCTGGCCGGGGCCACCGGGGCGTCGCAGGGCCCGACTCGTCAACCAGCTTACAGGAAGGGGCCCCGCACATGCGCAACCGGAGCGGCCAGATCCCCGGTATCGCCTTCGTCCTCTTCGCGGCCGCACTCGTGTCGGGCGCAAGCCCTGCCGCCGCCCAGGGAGGAAAGAGTCCCGCCGGGACACGCATCTTCCTGACGATCGAGGGAACGAAGCAGGGAAAAATCAAGGGCGAGCCCGGTCTCGGCGAACGCATCCCGGTTCTCCGCGTCAACTACGAGGTCACCGCGCCGCGTGATATAGCCACCGGGCAGGCGTCGGGCAAGCGCCAGCACGGCTCGGTCCTGGTCGTCAAGGATTGGAGCGCAGCCTCGCCCCAGCTCCTACAGGCGCTCGCCCAGAACGAGGTCCTCAAGTCGGTCCTCATCGAGTTCTTCCGGACGGGACAGGGTGGCCAGGAAGAGGTAACCGAAGTCCTGCGCCTCACGAACGCTACAGTCTCGAAGGTGAAGATGACGGTCAGCGATAGCACCTCGGCCGATGGGCCGGCGGGCCGCCTCATCGACGAGGTCTCCTTCACCTTCCAGAAGATCGAGATCACCCACCCTGCGGCAAAAACGACCTTCAACGACGACTGGGTCGCCCGCTGATACATCGGTCCTGACGCCTTCAAGCGGACGCGGCGAGTTACGGTCGCCTTTACGCGGCTTGTTCGATCAGCTTCGCTTTGACGGGTCGTTCACCTTCGAGGCTGGAAGCCGATCCGACGTCATCGCCATCCAGAGCTGCATGAGCCGCATCGGATACAACTTCGTCCGCTAGGAGCCGGCACGAAAAGCCCCGGCCCCGGCGAGAACCCCGGGGCCGTGGCGTATGCGGCGTTCGGTCAGGCGCGGGCTACCACTCGGGGCTGGAGTACTCGTCGAAGACACGCCGGACGACGCGGATCTCCTTCGCCTTGCCGTCCGCGTGCTCGACTATCACGATATCGCCCGGGTTGATTTCGTCCAGGTCCCGGGTGCGTCCCTCGTCGGTGACGACTAGGGCTTCCCCGCAGGCGAATTCCGAGCACATCTCGGCTTCGCTCTTGATGCGCAGGCGGCCCGCGGCCTTGTCCACCGCGACGACGCTGTAGCGGTCGTGCTTGAGCGAGTCGGTCAGGCTCCTGGCCATGGGAGGCCTCCTTTCAGCTTCGCCTATTAGATAACAGAGCCCTCCGGAGGCGGCAAGACCTTTCTCCCGCGTGGATTTCGCCCCTTTCCCGTGCTGCGGCAGCCTATCGGGCGAGCGTGCCGGGACGGGGGGCGCGTGCTAGGATTTCCTCCACTCATGCAAGTCGCCGAGGTCTTCTACTCGATCCAGGGCGAAGGCGTCACAGCAGGCCTGCCGGCCGTTTTCGTGCGCCTCCAGGGCTGCACGGTGGGCTGCTCCTGGTGCGACACGAAATACACGTGGGACCCGGAGGCGGGGAGCGCCGTCGAGCTCGACGCGCTCGTCGAAGAGGTCTCGGCCTATCCGTGCCGCCGCGCCGTCGTGACGGGGGGCGAGCCGCTCGAGTCGCCGAGCTTCGCTCTCCTGCTGAAAGCCCTCGGCGTCCAGGGCTTCACGATCGAGGTCGAGACCTCCGGCACCGTGCCGCCGCCGCCGAGCGTGGACCGGTCCGTCCAGTGGAACGTCTCGCTCAAGCTCGCCGGCTCGGACGTGGACGAGGCTCGGCGCCTGAAACCCGACGCCATCCGGGCCTTCCTCGCCCGGGACGCGTGGTGGAAGTTCGTGGTCACGAGTGACGCGGATGTGGCGGAGGTGCTCCAGCTGGCCGAGCGCTTCGCGTTGCCGCGGGCCCGCATCCTCCTCCAGCCCGAAGCGGTCCATCGCGAGGATCTCCTCGAGCGCTCGCGCTGGGTCGTCGAGGCCTGCAAGCTCTACGGCTTCGCCTTCTCGCCGCGGCTGCACGTCTTGCTCTGGGGAGCCAAGCGGGGCGTCTGATGGCCGAGCGCGCGGTCGTGCTCCTCTCGGGCGGTCTCGACTCGGCC
>Ga0099829_10000952_pt1 | contig 15452 bp, 12 predicted proteins | sample CZO8metaG_3_FD_79336 | JGI IMG/M metagenome (GOLD analysis project Ga0099829, IMG submission 79336) | Vadose zone soil microbial communities from the Eel River Critical Zone Observatory, Northern California, USA - CZOApr15con2H2.8 metaG | ecosystem: Environmental > Terrestrial > Soil > Vadose...
CAGCGCATGAACGGTCCGCCGGCGGCCACGGGCACGTAGTCCTCCTCCCCTTTCCCGCACGACCCGCCGTCGAGGGCGATCTCTTTCGAGACCCGGTCGACGCTCTTCAGGATCGACAACGCGTCGCCGGTCAGGGTCATGCCGCGCACGCGCTCGCCGACCTCGCCCTTCTGGATCCGGGAGCCCGATTGCGTGACGGCCTGGAACGATCCGCCGACCGGATCTTCCATCCCGCTGATCCACTTGCGCGTGAGCACGCCAGACTTCGTCTCCTCCAGGATCTCATCCTTCTTGTCGCGGCCCGCACCGAAGTACGTGTTCGTCATGCGCACCCAGACACGGCGGCCGAAATCCTGCGCCCGGCCGTTGCCCGTGGGGCGGGCCTTCAACACGCCAGACGTCTCGAGGCTATGCAGGAAACCGCGGTACATGCCGTGGTCGATGACCGTCGTCTTGTGGGCCGGCGTGCCCTCCGCATCGAACGGGATGGACCCGTGCGCCCCGGGATAGGTGCCGTCATCGTACATGGAGACCAGGGCCGATCCCACCTTCTTCCCGACCTGGTCCGTGAGGAAGGAGCGCTTCTTGACGATCTCGTCGCCCTCGGACGCGTGGCCCATGACTTCGTGGGCCAAGAGGCCGGAGACGCCAGGGTCCGTCACCACCTGCATGAGGCCCGCGGGAGGCTTCGCCGCGCCGAGCATCTCGACGGCCTCCTGCGCGAGGCCCCTCCCGAACGCGGCGAGGTCGAGCGCTTTGACGAGCTCCCAGCCCGCGGTCCCGTCGCGGAAATCGAACGCGGACTCACGCCGATCGCCTTCTCCGGCGACCGCCTGACCTGCGATCCGGATGCGGACCTCCCGCCATCGGAGGCACGCGCCCCAGGTGTTCGCGAGTTCGAACGTCCAGTCGGAGTCGGCGTACAAGGCGTTCGTGTTCGCGACCTCGTCTCGCCGCTGGGATCGGCAGACCTCCATCGCGGCGGCGACCTTCTCCTCCCCGGCGACATCGCGCGGCTCGATCCGGACCTTCGGTTCCAGGGTGATCGTGGTGGAGGGCATCTTGCGGAGCTGCGACGTCGGAACGCCGGCCGCCGCCCCGCGCCGGGCGATCGCGACGGCCTTCCGGGCCGCCTGGACCGCATCGGCCGACCGGCCGGATGTCCCCGATGCGTAGCCCCACGCTCCGTCGACGAAGGCGCGGATGCCCCAGCCCCGACGATGGACCTCATTCACGCTCTGAATCTGTTCGTTCGCGACGCGCACGACGAACGCCGTGCGGTCCTCCCTGCGGACGTCGCCGAAGCCCGCGCCCGCCTTCTCGAGGGCCCGCACCGCGGCGGACATGAACTCCGTCACGGGAGACCGCGAAGGCGCCCGGCGATAAAGGGATTTCGCGCACCCGGGGGCGACACGGCCCGGCGGAACTCGAAGACGGCGCGTCTCGATTCGCCGTTATATATTATTATGGGGCTATTATTTTATAAGCCGAGACCCATCGCGCGGACCGAGGAACGCTGATGCAGTCGCCCCCGCAGTATCCCGGAGCGCCGTACTACCCGATGGCCACGGAGAACTTGTTGAAGAAACGGTATGTGATCGCGCTGAACGCGCTGGGCCTCCTGGCCATCTGGCTCGCCGTCATCATCGTAATCTGGACGAGCGATCTGAACGCGCGCGGGTTCGCGCGCTTCCTCACGATCTCCGGCGGGCTCATCGCCGCGTTCGGTAGTCTGGCCGCGGCACTCGGATCGAAGCGGACGTCCGACATGCAGAACCTGGGTCTGCTCGTCTGGGCCGGGCTCCTGCTTTCCTTCACGGTGACGGTCCTGGCGTGGGTCGGCCGATAGGCGGGTCACCGGAGGGCCCGGATCGCCGCGGCGAACTCCGGCGCGACGCTGACCTTCGTGTGCGGCGACAGGACCGTGTCCGTCGCGATCACCTCGTCGCAGACCTTCAGGTTCGCCTCGGCGGGGCCGACGAAGAGGCCGTGGACGCACGCCGCGATCACGCGTCGAGCTCCCTGGGCCTTCAGTTCCTTGGCCGCCACGGCGATCGTGCCGCCGGTCGAGATTACGTCGTCCACGATGGCCACCGACTTCCCGCGGACGGCCAGTGCCTTCGGGGTGATCTTGACCGTGTAAGAGTCGATCCGCTCCTTCTCCAGGGAGTCGAACGGGACGCCAGCGATCGCGGACGCCTCCTTCGCGAATCGGATCGCGTTGACGTCCGGCGCGAGGAGCATGTCGACCTTCGTCGACTTGAGGTACCGGCCGATCGCGGGCATTCCGCTGACCTCGCGCGCCGGGAGCGGGAACGTCTTCAAGATCCCGGCATTGTGAATCGCCATCGTCAGCAGTTCGTCGCAATCGACCGCGAGATGCTTGGCGATCGCCTTGGCCGAGACGGCTTCGCCCTCGAGGAACCGCTTGTCCTGCCTGCCATAGCCAAAGTACGGGACGACGGCCGTGATGCGCCGGGCGCCCGCGTCCCGGATCGCGTCGGCCAACAGGAAGAGTTCGACGATCATCGGGCTCGGATGGGTCGTCTGCACGAGGACGACGTGCTCGCCCGAGACCGGTCCGAGGAGGCGCACGTAGCGCTCGCCGTCGGGGAATCCGCCCGCGTGCTTCTCAAACGCGACGTCCACGAAATCGACGGAGAGTTCGCGGGCGATCCCGCGAGCGAGGGGGACCGACGCCGACCCGCCGACGACCTTCATGGAGGGGACCGGATGCGTCGTATGGGATGTGGATATATGAATCGTCCGACGTCTCGCGACCGCGATAACCGGCGGCGAGCTTTCTTATACGCTCCGGAAGGCTCCGTCGAACTCGACCGTCATGGAGATCACGCGCTGGGTCGCCGCGTTGCAACGTCACCGAAGCGGGATGATCCTGGCAGCCTTGATCACGACGTTCGCGGGGGTCGGACTCGTGATCGATCGTCCCAAAGGGACCATTCTTGAGTGGCTCGCGTTGCCACTGCTCGTTTTTGGCGGGGGATTTCTGACTTGGTCTCTTTGGCCTTCCTCGCGTACGGGGGGAGAACCCTCCAATCCGCTAGCGGCTCGCTTCCTGCGTCGGCTGACGCTAGATGGACGCCTCTTGACCTTCTTCCCTGCAATCGGTGTCGGAGTCATCCTGGCAGACATTGCGTACAACCTGGCCCTTTCCGCGACCCCAGCACTCCAAACGGAAGATACGATTGTCTTGCTCGGGGCGGCATCCTTGCTGGGATATCGCTTCGTGCCGGATCGATTCGCCCGTGAGCGGGACTTCGTCTTGCTGTTCTTCATCTGGCTCAACATCATCCTCGTAGCGCCATTGCTCATCGCTCGTCTCTATTACGCGGACTTGGAAAAATCCGTGGACGTCTATTCGTGGGTCGCGCTGGCGCCGGAGACGAGTGCCTTGTTAACCTTGCTTGGTGTCAGCAATCAAGTGCACGCGGTGGTGGGTTCGACGGCCCCCGGTCTCACATTTACGCCGACCCACTTCCCCGTTCAGGTAACCGTGGTCATCACGACGGCCTGTTCGGGAATCTACTCGTTCGGGATCTTCGCCTCCGCCTTCGTTGCGTTCGTCCTCACGGAATACCAGAAGCTCTCGCGCCGAATCTGGCTCCTCCTTGTGCTCGGCTTACTCGCCGCATATCTCGCCAATGTTCTCCGCATGGTCATTATCGTCCTCGTCGGATACTACACAGACACGGCCGAGACGGATCTGCAAAACCTCCTCATCGCTCACTCATATGCTGGCTGGCTCATCTTCCTCGCGTGGGTCTCACTCTTCTGGGGGATCATCCTCAGATTCGTTCCGGGAGCGAGCGTAGTTCGGGAGAACAACAAGACCGGCGTCACTTGGCACCGGCCCGAGGCGCGGTGCGCTATCTGCGACACCGTCCTCTCTCCAATGATTCCTGCGACGCGATGCGAGTGTGGACGGTATTACCATAGGACATGTTTCATGGAAGGGGGACGCTGTCCGTCTTGTGGACGCCGGGCTCCGCTCAACCAAGGGGGATCCATCATGACTGCCGAGCCTTAGACCCCTGAACGTCGGCACGAAACTCTCTTAGGTAGTTACCGAGGAACGCAGCAATTTTTTCGCCAGCATGACCGACACCGTAGGGGTGCCCCCTCGGTCGCCTCGAAAGTTTGAGGCGCTTACGGATTCGGCGCAGGGCAGCGCGGTCATCAGTCCCGATCAGGACCAAGTGCCCAGACTCGATCGCTTCCGGGACCTCAGTTCTCGTGCGAGGGGAGAAGACAAGCTTGTCAAGGCCCGGTGACGTCGCTTCCTCTGTGACTCCACCTGAATCACTCACGACAAAGGCAGCTCTTTTCATCAGCGTCAAGAAGTCGATGTAACCGAGCGGAGGAAGCAAGACGACGTTCGGCGAGGAACCGATTTTTCGAAGAAAACCAAATTCCCGGAGCCGGATCCGGGTCCTCGGGTGGCAAGGGAACACCACTGGCAAGTCAAGTCCTTTGATTGTCCTTAGGAGCCCGGCGAGGCGCCATCGGACATCGACGATCTCAGGTCGATGGGCCGTACACAGGGCGAATTCTTCGAAATCGATTTGGTCAAGGATTCCTGAATCTTTCGGGACCTTGGCGAGCATCTTGACGCAGGCATCGATCACCGGATTTCCGGTCACATGAACTCGGCCTAGAACATTCTCTTTTGCAAGGATTTCGCGGTTGCAGCGGGTGGGAGCGAAGAGAACGTCCGACAGATGGTCCGCTACTCGCCTGTTCTGCTCTTCAGGCATGTCAGCGTCGTAGCAACGGGCCCCAGCCTCGACATGAAAAAGTGGAATGCCTTGGCGGCGCGCGAAGAGCGCGCCGGCGAGAACGGTATTAGTGTCCCCGACGACGACCAAGTTCGTCAAACTACTCTCGCGGTTGAGGGCATCGAGTCGCGTCAACAGGAGTGCAAGCTGACGAGCGTGCGATCCAGAACCGACTCCAAGGAAGGCGTCAGGCCTTGGCAGCGCCAGTTCTCGAAAGAATATCTCGGACATCGCGAAAGCGTAGTGCTGACCTGAATGAATCACTCGACACCGAACGCGTCTTCTCCGCGCCGCTGCGATGACGGGATATGCCTTTAGAATTTCAGGGCGGGTTCCGAGGAGAAATGTCGCCTCCACGGGATCGCCATCAGCAGGGGCCACGAATCCAGCGCTTCCGGAGGCCAGACCTCTGGCGCCCGCTTATCATATCTTGCCGGAAGTTCTCAAGAATGATTCTCTGCCCGATCCGTTTGCGCTGGCGCGTCGCCACGAACCTCCATGGTAGTTAGAACGAGGTGATAGAGAGGACGCACATGGGTGCCGGATCGACCAGTGAACAGGAAGGTTACCACACGCAGTAACGTTGGAGAAAGCATTATGAAAAGTGGCATTCTTCGACAGGCATCCATGTCGCTTCTGCCCGCGCCGTCGCCAGGGAAGCCGATGTGGCGAACAGACGCCCGTCCCGTGTGCTCAAGGCGCGTTGGCCAGCGGGACGGCCGTCCGAATCCCAAAGGCCGTGCGTCATGACTCGACCCGCAACGGTTCGTCGTTTCATCCTTGGCGGATCATTCTCCTCCCTTCTTGCGATTGTTATGATAAAGGCCATGGGGTTCGCGGAGTCTGTCTTCGTTGCTCGAATCATTGGAGCGGACGGGTTTGGCCTTCTCACCCTCGTGCTCAGCCTGACAAACATCATGATTGCCGTGGCCACTTTGGGCGTCCCTCCGGCCGTCACAAAATTCCTTGCAGGGGAAGTCGCGAAATCCAGCCAAGGAAGCCGCTCGACCTTGAACATGGCGGTGAGACTAGTTGCGCTTTCCAGTGCCGCTGTCTGTGTTGTGGTCGGACTAATCGGTTACTTCCTCCTGGCCCCGTACTATTCGAACCCTGCTCTCCTGAATCTGCTCATCATCGCCGTCATTTTTGTTGGGCTGACTGCCCCCCTAATTCCTTTCGCGAACGCTCTTCAAGGCCTCGGCAAGATCACGCAGCTCAACCGGGTCTCCGTCGCCGGAGCGGCTCTCGGGCTGGGATTCGCCGTCGTTCTCGCGATTGCCCTCGCCGAAAAAGGTGCTCTCATCGCCTTCTTGGTGGGCTCTGCCATGCCTGGGTTCCTCGCATTTCGGTACGTGCGACAAGGAATCCGAAATCTTCCGAACCGCGAACCGGCTACCCCAGTCTCCGCGAAAAGCTTGTTGAACTACGGACTTCCGAATCTACTCGCTGGCATAGCCGTCCTTGCGGCCCTGTACGTCATGAGTTCTTGGCTTGCGGTGAACTCCGGCTTCATTGACCTTGGCAACTTCGCGGTCGCGAGCAGCCTCGCCGCGGTCATAGGCCTCATCCCGTCGGCGATGGGAATCCCGCTGTTCCCGATACTGTCCTCGTTGAATGTTTCGGACCCCATGAGGGGGCGAGCCTTGGTGCCGCGGGCTATGCGAATTACCACATTTGTCTCGGTCCCAATCGTCGTCATCGTAGTCGTGTTCGCTCAGGAAATTATTGGCGTCGCATATGGACCGCAGTTCGCGGCTGCGTCTCCGCTCCTCGCAATCCTCGCCACATCAGCCCTAATCGCCTCCGTCACCGGAGTTGTTGGCAGCCAGATTGCGGGTTCAGGAAAGATGTGGCTCGGCCTGGAAATCAACCTGCTGTGGGTCGCCGCAGTGATCGGCTCAGCGGCTACGCTTATCCCGCGGTTTGGCGCTGTCGGCGCGAGCCTCGCAACTCTCACCGGCTATGCCGTTCTGGGATTGATTCTGATCATTGTCGGGAAAAGAAAGCTCTTCCTGAGTTTTGATGGCGTGATAGTCCCTGCTGCCTGGTCGGTCGGTTTCGTTGGCATGGCGCTGGTCCTAGGACTTTTCGGTGGAAACATGCGGATTCAAGCGGGGATCGGCGTAACGCTCCTTTCTATTGTTTCGATCTCTGTGTTGCTTAGGGGAGATGAGCGGCAGCTAGCACGAGAAGTTCTAGTCCTCCTCGGGCTACATAGAAGGAGCTTCTGAGCCCCAGGGGAAGGCAGCATGGGAAGAGTCCGGCAAATCGCTCGCAGCGTTCTCTCCTACCTACCTCGCGTTGGGATGATTCCTGTCCCAGAGGCGCACCGTCCCAAAGGGATGAGCGTCATGATGACGGTTAAGGATGAGGAGGACTGGGTCGAGAAGAGCATCGCCTCCGTCGCGGCTGTTGCAGATGACGTCGTTGCAGTCGACAACGGATCGAGCGATGAGACTCCGTCGATTCTTGCAAAGCTCGAGAAGCGCATGGCGGGCAAGCTGCGTGTATTCCGTTTTGAGAGAGAGGATTACTGCGCCGCGGTCAACTTCGCGCTATCGAAAACCAAGTACAGCTGGATCTTGAGGTGGCCTGGAGATTTCATAGCGCGTACGACGGGCGACCTGTCCGTCGCTCAGCTCGCCAAGCGAATCAACTCGTTAGATCCGGAACGATACTTCTGCATCTGGATCGGACCAGTGAGCCTTGATGGCGACCTGTTCCATCAGATTCCTGAGGAGGAGGTCGAACTGGAGCCGCTCGTCTTCGTGTACTCACCGACGCTTCACTACGAGCAGACTGGACGCTTCGAAGTCCTTCAGGTTCCTTGGTACTACAAACGAATCGAGTGGCGAGAGCTCTACTGCTTTCACATGCGTTATGTCAAACCCGCTCGGCGAATCTTGTATCGGTTTTTCTGGACCGAGTGGATGGCTCTCGAAGACAAGAGCCGTTTCCCGACTTTGGACTCGTTTGTGAAGCAACGAATCCAGCAGGTTTACGGAACCTCCGACCTGAAGGAAGCAATGCGACGGCGAATCTCCGACCTGTCGCGGGAACTGGTTCCCTACGATCGGACACGGTATGGTGACTACCCGACGGTGATCGAAGACGAGTTGCGAAATCCCAAGTACCGGCTGGTGTACCAGAACGGGCGAATCGTCAGCAGGTCTGACATCGAGGCCCTCGTATCAGACTAGGCTTTGGATACGGCTTCCTCTACCCTGCGCAATAATAAGTCCCGCCTTTTCTTCAGAGGGAACGTATCGATGACCCTCTGCCGAGCGGCATCGGCCCTGTCCCCGCTTTCGAACACTCTCCTGACGACCTCAGCGATTCCTTCAGCATCTCCTAGCTCAACATACTGGCCCGCGTTGCCCGCCACCTCAGGGAGAGCGCCTGCGCGAGACAGAACCGGAATGCATCGGCACAACATCGCTTCGGCTACTGCGGCGCCAAACCCTTCGTGGCGAGAAAGCTGCAGGTAGACTCGAGAGTCTTGCAACACTCTGACCAATGTTTCCTTCGGGATGTGATCGAGGAACGTGACGTTTCGCGGAGCATGGTTCGCGAAATCCTTCAGATTTGGAGAGATCTTCCCGGCTACAAAAACGGGAATGTCGTCGAGATGCCGGGCGACTTCGATCACATCACGGATTCCCTTGCGCTTCAGGTTAGTCTCGTCCACATCGCCTACGGTGCAGACCGCATGGCGCTCGGCGGGCTCCGGACCAGGGGGAAATTCCGCGGCGTCGAATCCCAACGGCAGGATTTCGATGGGTACATTGGGCCTAACGTTCAGAGCCGACTCTCTGACGAATTCCGACAGCGCGAAGACATGCGCCGCGCCCGTCAGGACTGAACGGACCTTGGCTTGGCCCTCCGCGGTGCGAAGCGCGCCATAGGCGAAGTCGGGCTCGTTGGCGACATCGAATCCCGCCAAAATTACGAGCGCTGGAACCCGAAACCACCTTCCGAGTCGGATCGACCAAAGAGCATTGTCCCATGCAAACCAGTTCAGAGACACGTCCGAGCCGAGCAACACGCCAGCGAGCCGAGGGAGATCCCTCCGCGAGCCATACAAGAACGCGCGCGAATCCATTTGCTCCGCAAGGATGTCGAGATCTTTCCTAACCCATGGAGCCATCCGCGAACCGTCCTCGTAGCCACCACCGAGGTGGGTTAGACAGACCCGGGTTCTCATGAAATATCACCTCCGTAGCAGGAGAGCATCAAACCGAAACTTCGAATCCCGATCAATGATCTGGACGGAGAACTGCCCGTCGTCAAACGTCACCGACACCCACTGCCTCGAAAACCAGGTCTCGAGAAGGCGAGGTCTGCGCGTTAGAAACCGTAGTGCGCGCGATCCACGACTCAACATACGGCGGTACCAGCCGAACCCAGTTGCCAGCTCGTATGATCTCTTGAGATTCGCGTCCGGGAGGTCGCCGAGCAAGATACGCCCTCCAGGTCGACACACGCGCTTCGCCTCGTCGACGGCCTCCTTTGCCTTGTCCCGATTGAGATAGTGGAGGCTGCTATAAATGAGAACTTTGTCGAACGTGTTGCGCTTGAATGGCAATCGCGCTGCAGCTGCCCGGACGAAGTCGGCGTTTGGCTGCCGGGCGCTACGGGCCGCCTTCACCATATTCAGGCTAAGGTCGCAACCTGACCATCGCGCAGAGAACGGAGCGAGCGGACGGGCGATGCCTCCGACTCCGCATCCAATGTCAAGGACGTGGTCCGAGGGCGCAAGCTGAATGATAAAGCCGATTCTTACACACTCTCGATCGAACGCGATGGGTTCCGAGGGACGGCCAGACCGGGTGAGTGAATCTCCTAAAGGCTCGATGGCCATCTGATCCCAGTAGTCTCGCCAGCTACGTTCGTCGGACAAAGTCGCGCACCAGGCCAGCCATCCGTTCCACTGCTGTCACGCCCAGGTACGGGTGCGTGGGAAAGTTGAGGAGCCTCCGGCACGCCATCTCCGATGAACCGAGGTCAACCCGGAACCTAAGGGCCCCACGAAGTCTTGGGTTTTCATGGACGGCCCGCGGGTAGGCCGCTGGAATCACTTCGAATCCATGTCGGAGCATGTGACGAGAAAGAGCGTCACGCCGACCTGGATTCGCAAGGACTGTGAGCCTCAGAAACGCCCCCTCCGATCCTTGGGTCAACGCAGGAACCTCTAGCCCGGATTCCGAAAGTTGGGCGCCTAAGGCCTTTGCATTCTTACGATGCTTCATGGCAATCGAGTCGATTAGTCCCAACATGCGCGAGCCGAGCGTCCGCCGAAGGGCCCCCAATGGCAATGAGCGCTCATCCGGCGGCCACTCGAGACCCTCGATTCGGGCACGGAGGTGTCGACCGAAGCCGTACACCCAAGGGTTGAACAACAGATGGAGCCGTAGAAATCGCAGAAGATGATTTCGTTCTCTTTCATAAGAAACCGGTGCTTGATCGATGCGTGCGCGCATCGCGTCCGCGTACTCGGTGTTGTCGGTGACCGCCAGGCCGCCGCTACCGAGTGACAGCACCTTGTCAAACGCGAAACTGAAGATGCCTATGTCACCGAAGGATCCCACGGATCTCCCGTCGTATCGGGCGCCAGCCGCCTGGGCGCAGTCTTCAATTAACCCGATCCCTCGTCGCTCACACATGTCTCGAATCGGGCCGATCTCGCATGGCATTCCATACGTATGGACGGCGACAGCCGCTTGGGTGTCTGGGCCCACAGCGGCCGTTAGCGAATCGACATCGATGTTCAACGTGGAAGGGCTCACGTCGACAGGCACGGGTACCGCGCCGATTGAGAGGACCGATTCAACGACCGCATCGCAAGTGAGCGCGGGAAGTAAGACCTCCTTGCCGGGGGCTACGCCCAGGGCCTGTAGTGCGACCTCAAGGGCGCCTCGACCCATGTTTGTGGCTACCGCGTGCTTGATCCCAACGTAGCGGCAGAATTCTGTTTCGAACCGCGAAGAAGCGTCAGCCTGACCGCCGTCCGCGCAAGCTAGGACGTCTCTATAACTCACCCAAGGTCGCAGTCGCGGAATCATCCCGCCCTCCTCACCCGCCGAACGCGCTGGTACGCTTGACGTGCGAGTTTCGCGACTCGTGACGAGTGTGCCTTCAACACACTGTAAGCTTCCGTTTTGGAAGCGAAGTGGGCTTTGAACTTCGCGACGCTGGGAATGTTCGCGCCGACGAGATCTAGCACACCTGGACCCTTTCCATGAAGGTCTCTCACGATTTGATCGAGTAGCAGATACGAAGCCCCCGTTGATCTAAAGGCGGGGTTCGTTGCCGCGATCCAATAATAATACGCGTGGGCGTCCTGCAGGATTACTGCGCCGGCGGCGACTTCGCGCCCGCGGTGCGCCAGGTAGATCGAGACTCGGCTCCGAGGTGTCAGCGCGTTGTACAGCCGCGTGAAGTGAGCGCGCGACACTGGTAACTCCAAGCGCTTGGCTTCGAACGCGTCGCGAAGGAGGTCGAAAAAGGCACCCGGATCGCCAGGCGTTTCCACCTTCAGGTTCGCACGCTCGGCTCTGCGCAGCTGATATCGCAAGTCCTTGTCTCTCGGCTCAGCTTCCTCCCTGGCTCGCAGGTTGCGTGTGCTGGTCTTCCGTTCTTCGACTTGCCAGCCCTGAGGAGCGCGAATCACTAGACTCGGGACGCTCGGGATCTCGACATAGTGGACCTGTTTCAGAATTTCTGACGCGAGGATAGTGGTTGCCCCGCTAATGCCACCCCGCGTGCTTCGAGAATCGAGCAAGGGTGAAAGTATGATTCCGAAGTAAGGACTGGCACCGACCGGAACCGCGGTCCGGTAGAAGCCTTTCGTGCGAACTGCCAGCGGTACTCCACAGAGCCACCGGCCGTCGGACTCAATGGCGACGATTCCGACAGAGAGTTCGGGAATGCCGCCAAGCGCCGTTAGCCAAGTTGCGGAAGTGAAAATCGTTCCAGTTGGGGACTGATTGTTGAACCGATCCCATTCTGATATTGTCTCTCCTTCGAATGGGAGAACGAGCGCCTTCATGTGGTCGCGCCCCGATGAATCGTAACTGGATTCGCAGGGCGGAGGCCACGTAAGGTGAGCAAGCTGGACCTCCCTTGTCGCACTACACTCCAGGCGCCGTCCGCCAAGCCTTCTATGCGCTCCGGTGCGCCGCCGTCGGACCGTAGTGTGAGCTCGTCTATGCTTTCGCGCGGAATAAGTTCCCAAGTATCAGGATCACGGTAGAGAAGCTCAGCAGTGTTCCGGGCTTTCCACCAACGCGCGACTCGGTCCATCGTCCAGAAATGCCAGCCCCGCTCCTTGAGGAAGTCAAGGTACCAAGCGAGCACTGACCCCTCCTTCACCAGGGCACCATCCAAGTAGTGGTTATGCCAGATTGACACGAAGACCCCGTTGCGGTATGCTATGGTCTGCTCGATGCTCCTCAGCAAGCCTTCCATTTTCTCTCGGCTGCCTCGGCACGTTTCGTACAAGGCAGAATCCATCACCGAAAAAGGGATTTCAAGAATCGAGAGGCTCTTCTGCTCTTGGCTGTCGAATGGATGATACGGGTGGCAGGCTCCACCTCGGAATCCGACGAACTCTGAATACCCCACACTCGAATCGTACAACAAGCCGAGCGACTCTTGCTGCCGCCAAATTCGTCGATGAATGCGGAGGTAGTGCTGCCGCGCACCCGATGACGGAGACATAGCGGAAATCCTTTGCACCTCTTCACCGAGGCGAGCCGGCTCGTCTGCCGATTCATAAGTTGAATGAAGCGCGAGTTCATGCCCCTCCCGCCGCGCCCGCCTCATTTCTCTCCGCACATACAAGTTACGATAGCTGTACAGAGCAAGAGGGTCACGTCGAGCTCTTCGCGGCGCCATCTGGAGAAAGAAGGTCCCTTGAACACCCCGAGTTGTCTCGAGTGCTCTGATTTCGCCGAGGTTCCGATGGGGATCGAGAAAACCAGACATCTCGGCTATCGTGTCTAGAATCGTGCTCCGCTTCGGGACAGCTGCATGTCGGGTTTCTGCGCGAGCGTAAGCCCTCATTTGGCCTACAATTCGAGGAACGATCCACTTCCGGACGGAATCGACGTCATGAGTGATGCAGGCGACGGCATGAATTCCAAATGGCCAGGCGGTTTTTGTAACCAAGAAGGAGCGGATTCGCTCACACACCGCTCGGGCTGTTCTCCCCACGAGCAGCGCAGAATCGGTTGCTACAGGGGAAAGCGTCGCGCCGTTCGCGACGGGAAAGGTCATTGCTTGCGGCGGGCGGCCATGGACGTCCCTCTCCCGAATGGCATGCTCTTCGCGTTGGGTTATCGCGAGAAAGTAAGAAGAAATTGCGTCGAAGGAAAATTCGACGAAGGCTGCTCCACCGGCCTCGCGTAGGACAATTGCGGGTTCCCCGCCGTTCGCCCATTGTGCAAGCGGCAGACCTGCAGAGAGCGGGATCACCGGGGATCGAACGTGGAGTGGGATGCGATCGTCACCCCAGAAGCAGGTGCGGGCGGCCCATGCATCTTGTTCGAACCGTGAAGCGGTTTCCGATCCGAGATAAGGGATGGCAATGCGGAAATTCCCTCGGGCCTCTTCGAGCGACAATGAGGACGGTCCCGGACGGCTGTACACTATTCGGCCAATGGATCGGCCGGCCTCGTGTCTCTCCGCCTCGATCGATAACCCGCAGACATTAGCCATCTCGCTGAGGACGTACCTCGCCGGACGCAGCCAGAAGGGCGGTACCTCAATCGTCGCTGCGATCGTCATGAAACTCGGTGCTCCTCCTGCATGGGTTGCGTCTCTAACAGAGGGATGACGAAGTCCCGAAGAGCCTTCTCGGCGAGGAGTCGTCGATCGAACCGAGCGGCCGTAGCCACACAATTTCGGGACACTCTCGCCCATCTGTCGCCGTCGGTGAGCATTGCAATCGCCTGCTTCGCGAACTCTTTGGAGTCGGAGGAAAAGAACCCGAGCGACTCGGACTCGACGAACTGCCGTAATTCCGACCATCCGGGGGGCCCGAGACACGCGAGGGGGACCCCGCAAGCGATGTACTCGTATGTCTTCGCGCCAACCGCCAATCGGAACACATCTTCGCCAGACAGTGAAACGATACCAAGACGTGCCCGCCGCAGGAGCCGAGCGGTCTCCTCATGAGGAATGGAGGCGATGAATCTCACGCCCTCGGACAGGTTTAGCTCCCGCGCCAACGCCCGAATCTCATCGCTCGCGGGGGCATCACCCCAACCCACGAAGCGGGCAGTAATTTCCCCCGAGAGTTCCTGGACCTTTGCCAGTCCTTCGAGCACTCCTGCGACATTCCGGTACTTTGCTGGCGACCCCAAGAATACGAAATCTAGATCGCGAGGATCCAGTCCCGCACTGAAGACCGCCAAGTCCGCCCCATTCGCAACGGTCTGAGTTGTCGCGGGGGGCAAGTTGTACTTGGCAATCAGTCGATCCCGCAACGCCGATGTAACGCAAAAAACGGCCGTCGCCGATCCCGAGCAGAGTCTTTCCAACCAACCCTTAACTGAATTTCGGAGACGGCCCCGGTGCGTAACCGCCTCCATTTCCCATGAGTCTCGGACGTCGAGGACGTACGGAATTCCGAGAACGCCCGCAGCAATCATCGACTGAGTCGCGACGAACGGTGCTGGACTACTAGTCACAACGCACCTGGCGTCCTGTTCTCTTAGTACGCGGAGAAGCTGAATGGTCGAAGGAAGCAGACGGAGGACATCTGGAATAAATCCGGTACCATTGTCGGCGGACCAGCCGTACAAAGGAAGCTCAATGCGGGGCAATCGACCGTTGGGAGGAGGGTGGGTGGCGCACCCCGGGACGATTGTACAGGTCGGGACACCGAGCCGGACGGCTGCGTGCACGAAGCCCGAGAGCCGCACCGCGGCCGCGGTCCTTGCGGAGTCAGAGACCGGCCACACGAATGCGAGCGAACCCATCAATCATCCCCCCAGGAACCCTCTCCGAAGTGTGGGAAGAGTCGAGAATTCTCCTAGCGTCTGGGCGGCCGTTAGAAATTCCCGGAAAGCACCGAGGTCTCCAGAGCACGCATGGAGTAGGCCAGCGGGAACATTGGGGTAGTAAGCCCGGGCATCGATGAGCTCCCACGGATGGACGAGGAAAACGAGGATGTTTTCCTTAACGGCATGGATGGCGGCCAACACGTTGTCCAAGCCATAGGCGTTTATCGCCCCCAAACCGAGTGGACCGCCGCGTCGGAGGGGGCTTTCTGTGACTGGGATTTCGAGTAGCCTCGTATTCGCCGACCCGTCGGCGGATGGAACGGGAAAGTGGGGATCTCGACGTGCCGCTCGGTGATCGTAAACAGGCAAAACCCGGAACCGTTTCGCGCGCCTGCCGGGTAGAATTGATGAATCAATGGCGTATCCGAGTTCCTGCAGGATCTCCAAGGTCACGAGGTTCGCTGAGAACCCGGCCGCGCGGAACATGCGGGTCGCTTCGGGGACCACGCTTTCGAGGATTCGCGTCGAGCGCGTAATTTCCTCCCGTTGGATGGCGGGCGGCTTGGTGCATAGGAATGCGTGGTTGAGTCCGTGATTCCCGATGCCGTGTTTCGATTTCGCGATTCTGGACACGAGGTCGGGATGCGAG
>Ga0099829_10000955_pt1 | contig 15437 bp, 10 predicted proteins | sample CZO8metaG_3_FD_79336 | JGI IMG/M metagenome (GOLD analysis project Ga0099829, IMG submission 79336) | Vadose zone soil microbial communities from the Eel River Critical Zone Observatory, Northern California, USA - CZOApr15con2H2.8 metaG | ecosystem: Environmental > Terrestrial > Soil > Vadose...
GCCCAAGCTGCCGACACCGCTTGTGGAAACACCGGCCGGCGCACCGACCACATGTCAATGAACTGCAATCCGCTGGGGGTCCAGTAGAGGAGAGCCAGGGGAACGTCGCAGTCGGTCAGATTGCCGGTATCGCGAAGCTGATCGATGGCGCCGTACTCGACAAATAGCGAATCGCCGTTGGTCCGGCCAAAAGGATTTGCCGGGAAGCCCGCCAGCTTTTCCGTACCGAAACACAGATGCGCAGCGCAGTTGCGCAGCTTGGACATCAGCGGGGCAATCTGCGCTTTCAGGTTGTCGGCTGCGGCGCCCGATGCGACGGCGAGCTGCGCCAGCAGGGTCTTCACATTGGCGGCAATCTGTTCGGTCTGCCCGGCCAGCGTGGAGGGATCAGGATTCGTCCCAAAGTCCAACTGCACCGTCCGGAACTGTGCGCCTTCCACGATCCAACGACTGCCGCAGGTGCTGGCAACACCTTCATTGAAGACATCGGTCTTAGGTGCGCTCTCGGTGGAAAATCCCGATACCGGCGTGATAGTCAGAACGTAGAGCCCGGGATTGGTCAACACAGTTGCTTGTGGAGGCTGGCAGACGGCGAACAGGCCGGCATCGGCGTTCAGCGCGTCTGCAGTCGGGACCAACGAAAGCTCAACATCAGAGGGCAGCGCCACTGCTTGTCCATTTCGGTTGAATGCGAGTCCCTGGGTCACGCGCAGGACGGCCTGCGTGGAAGTGGAACTGGAACTGGCTGAAGCGCTCACCTCCAGCCCGTACACGACGCCGTCGCCAACGGCGCGCGCGAGCTGCTGGTGCTGCTGCGCATTGGCGGTCTGAAAATCCGTGAGGTCTTCGGCGGCGAGCAGACGGCCGTTGAAAAAGTTCGCATTGCGGATGCCGCCGCTCAGGACCGGTTCGAGAATATCGACAACGCTCATCACTTTTCTCCGGCTCTTACTTCACTCGCCTGCTTCGACTCGCCCGCGGATCCGTTTTCTCTAACCCGCGGCGAGTTCCTTGATCTCCACCATGAAGCCAGTCGCGGTTGCATTGCCCTGCGCATCCGCAACGCGGACCAGAATGCCGCCATTTTGAAACTCCAGAAGTTCAAAGGTCACCGGGATCGCCTTGGGCGCTTTCTTCGCCGCTATGGCGGTGCCATGCACTAGGTAGGTGTGCGTGCTAGGCGAAGCCGACGCAGGGTTCAGATACGCCGGAGAGCCGCTCCAGTTGAGCAAATATGTCCCATCGTCAGGACTGGCCGGCGTGTGGAGCGCCGTCAGGCCGTTGTACGTGGGCCCAGCGGCGTTGGCCTGTCCGGCAGCGATCTGGAAAGTTCCGGCGGCCACAACCGAGCCCAAGCCAGCGCCTCCGGCCCCCGCGCCCAGGAAGCCGCTCAGCAGCGCTTCCTGCAGCAACCGCGTTTCCACCAAAAAGGGCCGGCGGCTTTCGTCAATGCCGACCGTGCCCGCAACCTGCCACGAATTGCTGGTGGGAACCGTCAAGCTCGCCAGCAGCACGCACTGCTCGCTCGACTCGCAGACATTGGAGTTTGATCGCGCTGCCAGCGCCGGCCTGACCTCCGTAACCCACACGAGAAAAGCGGCGCGCAAAAAGTCGCGGGCATCGCGCGGGTGCAGGTAAAGCACCGGTCCCCCCCAGGGTGGTGAGAAGAGCGGGGGAGAACCCACCGGCTTTTCCAGGTCACGCACAAGATGTTCCAGTTGCTCTTGAGTAAGGAAGTCTGCTGCGGCATCCGTAATGTGGATGCGCTCCAGTAATAAGCCAAATTCCCTGACGGCGTCTTCTTCGAGTTGCGATGGCCGGAAGCAAAGCCCATCGGGCAAATTCGACACATCAAGGGACGGAGACCCCGGAGGGGAACCGATGATCTGGTCGCGATCCAGGCACAGCTTAAGTTGGAACGACTCAGCTATGTGCGATGCCGCCATCGTGTCTTGCTGCGTGCGGCAAGGCTCGCCCGGAACTGGCACCATATCTGTGGGGCACTCGCGATAGCAGAGAACAAGACACAGCGAAAGAGTGGAGGGAGAGGTGCCGAATACACTTTGCAGCGCGTCCTTATTGGTAGTGAGCCATTGGTTCAGCTTGGCGCACATCAACCGCGGAACATGAATCTCCTGCCCTTGCGGGTTGATCGCCACTCCCGGAGAGACCCGCACCTCTGGGTCTACTCCATTGACAACTTGGACTTGCAGGCCGCACACGGTGCCATAACCGTGTACCAGGCGGTACTGGGAATGGTCTTTCTCCGTCAGGTAAACTTGCTCCTGAAGGAACTCATCCACTCCCAGCACCAATCCGAAGGTGTAGTTCACTCGCTTGAGAGGATCAAGATTTTGCATGCTGGGCGTAACCGTTTGAAAGACGCTCATGTGCACCTCTCCTGCGGTCTGCGCTCACAGCATGGTTGGGCCACATTGCTTCTTCCGATCGTCATCCGATCAGTCACGTTCCAAGGCTCGACAAAGGCGAGGTGCCCGCTTGCTAGATAATCGCGTCCCAGCACCAGGGCAACTGAACGGCTTCCCCGGCCGACAAGAGTGTCGAGGCCCACGCGGGCCTCTCCCACGCGGAACATTCCCCAGTACAACCGCACATCCGGGATGGTGTGAGCCGGTTTTTCGAGTTCTGCAACATGCTTCGCTACAGCGAGCTTGTTCAGTTGCGTGTTGGGGTCGTCGCTGGCGGTTACCGGAACCAGCACAGTGAAACGGTGAGCGTTGCGCGCCGTAGGCAGCACCACGGAGACAAATTGGGTCCAGTCGCGCAGCTTTCGTCCGCTGGCGGGGAACATGTCCGGCAGTTGTACTGCTTCAAAGCTGCTCAGCGCATTGCTGCCGCTCAAGTTGTAAGCGGTGTTGAGGTCACTGATGTGAGGGTATTGTCGGGCGAGGAAATCGCGATACGCCTGCACGTCATCTGACGTGACTGCTGCGTAGGTAAATCCCAATGCTCCTTGCAGAAAACGCTTCCAGTCCGCGGCCTGCGTCTTCTGCGCCGGCTGCACGGGAGGCAGGCTGATATCGCCAAAGCCGGTGTAGCTGGTTGACCAGGCGGTATTCAGGGTCTTGACCGATCCATAGAGTGAGGTCAAGTAATCACGAAAACGCTGGTGCAGCGGGTCCGCTCCCTGGGGCGGAGTCCAAGCGGACGACGCCGTAGTCGAGCCGGGACCCAGCACTTCCGTGGGGTCACCATAGACGACGCCGGGGGCGTTGCGGGTAATAAAGCGCTCAATCACTCGCACGGTAAATGGAGACTGGAACTTTTCTCCCGGGCAGTTGTACGCGCAGGTTGAGTCCTGGAAGAGCGAATCGTCGGGACAGGGATCAAGCGCGAGACGGATGGAGCGAATCATTCCGTTGCGCGTCCCGCGCTGGCGGAACATCTGCGGGCCGTGTGAAACCACCAGGCGCCGTGTCCGTTCGCTCCATCCCAGCTCCAGGGTGAGGCCCAGCCAACTGGCCAGCCAATCCAGATACGGAGCGGGGATCGTGCGCGTATCGAACAGTGTCTGTACCTGCTCGATCTTTCCTTCCAGAACGGTGTAGAAACCCTCCACGTTGGCGAGGTAACGATCAAGGAATGAAGATGAAACAACGTCGTCGCGGTAAACAGTGGGGAGGTACTGGCGCAGGTAAGAGAAGCGCGGGTAGTAAGCGCGCAATGCATGCAACCGCGGTGTGTTGCGTCCAGTTCCGCTCAGTGTCAGCCGAAGCTGCAAGTAGCGACCACGAGCCTTCTGAAACAAGAGCTCCCAGGTACCTGCACGGTCAGCGAGACCGGAGAGCGGGGAGCGATAGAACGGTATCTCCGGACCGTCATTGCGCAGGTAAGGAGCCGGCTCTCGCTGCCAAGGAGTCGAAGGTAACAGCGACTTCTGATCCGCGGCGCGGCTCTCGATCGTGACATGCGCCCCCGGAGGTATGCAGGCGTCAACCAGCATGCGATGCCAGACACAACCCAGTTGTTTGCCGTCGAACGCGGGCGGCTGGTCCGGCGAGCTAACACCGGGGCTTGGATTGGGAAGCGCCAGCCTGGCCTCCACGTTATAACGTGCCCGTGGTTGTGCCACCAGCGGCCACCACCTATCTTCAAAGTCGTAATAGACATTGCCACCGGCAGCTACGATCCCCTTGCCGCCAAAGCGGCGCATGGGAAAGTACTGCGGCACAGGTTCCAGCCAGGGGGTGTTTGGCTGGGGCTTCAGGTCAAATTCGAATACCTGCTCGCCATTGATGCCGGTGATATAAAGCGTCCCCAGGGAGTCTGACTGGCCCGCCCCAGTCTGAGAAACAAACGCAATGTCGTACCCGCGGATCGCGCTCGGATGGGGGTCATCCGATGGGGGCTGCTGTGTGATGTAGCGGACCAATGCCTGATCCAGCGGCTGCGGCGGCGCGGTTTGCACACCGAGTTTGTATCGATATGCAACAGAAAAGAAGCTGGCTGGCGGATTATCGAGGATTACCACACTCTCGTCCGGCAGCGCCTCAATGGCCACCGGGTCAGACAACGGAGTCAGCGGCATGGCGAGAGCTGAAGTGATCTGGCGCGAGAAACATTGCATCTGTGCGGGCTGCAATTTGCCGTTGACCGGCTGGAAGCTGCTGCTTGCTTGCGGATTAGCGTTACTGCCGGCCTGGGCATACACGCGAAAATAGCGATCAAGATGCCAGTAGGCTTTGTTGGCGCGATCCAGCACACGCACGCCGCCATCCGGGGCAGGCGCAATGTCGAATGGAGAGAAGAGGACGGTTGCCGGCCACAAATATTCAAATGGCCGTCCACCCTCATGCAGATCAAAAATTAGCAAGCCCTTGGGCGTGGTGAGCCCGACTACTAAATAATGATCGATGCTTACGGCCAGCCCGCTCATCACCAGGTTCGCAGGCCCCACAGGTTGCGGGCTGAAGAAACCGCCGTCAGGTGTCGCTTTCGAGGATTGAATCATGTCTGCGGCGGACCAGAAATGCTCCGAAATCTTTTTGCCGGCGCCAAGGAAGCGGATTTCACTCTGTTCAGGCCCAATCCAATACCAGTTGCCGTAGCGATCGCGTCCTGACCCGCGACGGTCCTCCACCGCCAGAGGCTTCTGGCCATGCGGTCTGGGGAAAACAAACAGCTCCTGGTGGAGCGTGAGCGTGGCGTCCGCGTCATCCCAGTCCAGCAGCGGCTCTTGCGCAGGTGAGGCCGCAGGTGCTGTCGCGGGGAACCAGTCCGCTTTGCCATAGACCAAGTGGAATCGAGTTTGATTAACGTCCATATCCGGCTCTCAGCACTCCGGTGGCAGCACTGGCACGGCGACACGTTTCTGCGGCGGAAGCGCTTGCGGTGCGGTCAGATCGTCCGCGCTGCCGAGACTGACGCCTACCTGATCAAGACGCGGGAGCTCCAGGCCAGAGATTTCGATTCGGGGCTGCAGGGCGCCTGTGCTGTCCCACATTTTTATTTCCCGCACGCGGCTCACACCGTTCACGCGGACTGTCTGCACCAACAGATCCACTGATTCGACAGCTTTTGACAAGGGCCAGCCTGTCCCGTTGGGAGCATTCGGCCCGCCGCTGAGCGGTGACAGGAAATCGCGGATCGCCTGCTTGACCGCTTCACGCACGGGAGCAATGTCACGTCCCGGCATGACGTCAATACCGATGGAGACGGACAGGCCAACATAGGTTGGCCCATCCACAATCACTTCGGTTGTCAGCAGCCGGCGCGGCTCAAGGTAGCTGCAGATGGAATCGAGGAACAGCCGGTTTGGAGTGGGACCTTGCGGATTCTGTGGATCTACCGGGATCACCAGCAGGGTAACCACTCCCGGATCGGTCACAGGCAGCACTTCTACGCGGCCCAGATTGATCCCCGGAGTTCGCCGCACGATGTCGATGAAATCCTGGCTCGACACGGCGCGCCGGCCGTTCTTCAGATAGAGAGGAATGTTGCGTTCGGCGTCCGTGACGGACTCACCCTCGTCGCCAGCCCAGGTGGGCAGCGGATTGGTCACTTTGAATCCAGCCGGTAGCTGCGGGCTGTTCTGGATGGAACCGATTCCTACGTTGCCCGCGCGGCCCCCGCCGTAGGCGTAGCTCACTACAATCTGCGCTCCGGCGGGAGGACGCGCACCTTTGAGGCCCGTGCCAAACTGAATTTGCCCTGACTCACGGTCTACCGCGAACACTTTGGATTTGGAGGATTGCGACGCCGGGGGCGCCGAGCCTGGGGGAAGCGAAGGATCGGTCACGGGGACTTCCGGGGGTGCGGCCATCAGATCGTCGATGCGGGTCCAGAGTTCACCGTTCACAGCGAGCTGCACGGTTTCCGGAATGACTGGCCTGTTGACCACGGTGTATGCCTGATCAGGGTCGCCTGAACCGGTTCCCAGCGGCTCGGCAATGACCTGCACCCTCTGCGTGACGCGCGCCGCATTGATTCCAGCCCAACTGAAGCTTGCCTTCAGGAAAGGTGCCGAAGCCACTCCGCCGGGGGCGTCACGAAGGCTGATGCGGATCCATGTGAGCAGGCGATTCAGCACCTGCGTGTCTTCCAACGTCGGTGGGAAATCGCTCGTGCCATCTTCCAGGGGCGGCAGGTTGGGCCATGCGCCCATGGCGCCCGCGTCCGGCAGGGTGAGCTGAACCAGCGTCAGGTCTTGCAGCGGTCCGACGCTGTTGTCGGGGATGCCGGTGAGGTCGGCGTAGATGGGCACGGCGGTGGCATCGAGGTTGCCCGTGGCAATCTGGTAGCGCAGCGAGGTCTGCGGCTGGCTGGTGGTTGAGCCGCCAGGCGCAAGCGTGCGCGTGGCGCCTTCCACCGAAGGCATGAGGCCCAAAGTGAGCGTTTTTCCCGCGATCTCTTTCAGCACATCGCGCGGCTGAGCGTTTTCGCCAGCTCGAATGAGCAGGGCCAACCACAGGCTGCCATCCACGGTCGTGCCGTCAGTCAGGCTTACGGCCTGGATGGCAGCAGCGGTGCTCGGAGGATCGAAAGGAACTGTTTCGTAAAAATCCAGATTTGCAGAATTATCCGTGAAGGTGCCGTAAAGCTGGGTGTAAATAGTCTGTGCCGCGGCCTGTGCCTGCGGGTCCAGGCTCTTGCGGATGAAAACGCGCATCTCGATAGGCAGCACATCAAGGGCGTTCTGGGTGACAAAGCCGACCTTGCCCGCGAGCACGGGCATGTTCGCAGGCAAAGTGATGGTCTGGAGCGGGCCGCGCTCATTGGTGATGGTGACCACACCCTGCGCCGCCGCCGCTGGCCGCAGCGACTTGCCGATCATCTGGAGGAACTTAAGGTGATTGCGTTCGGGAATCAGGTTGCTGCGAAAGAGCAGGTTCTCCATCATAAAGGAAAACAACTGCAGCAGGGTGATTCCGGGATCGCTGTCATTGAAATTGGTCCACTCGGGATTATGGACAGTGATCCGCGCCCGTGCCTCGTTGAGGATGTCACTGTAAGTGCGGTCGTCGAGATTGGGAATGACAAGTGCCATTGCAGTTCCGGTTTTTTCAGCCCCCCAGTTGCACGCGTACGCTTACCTGGCCGGTGGTTTGCGTGGCTACGAGTTGATATTGAATTGTGGCCACCGCAGCGCGCGAATCGGCGCTGTCTTCGTCCACGCTGACACTCTGCACGGTGATGCGCGGCTCCCAGATTTGCAAAACCTTCTGAATCTCTTCCTGTAGCAGCCTGCGTGTGGCCACGGTGTTGGGTTCAAACAAGAAACTGCGCAACTTGCCGCCAAAATCGGGCAGCATGATGCGTTCGCCGGGTTGCGTCTTCAAAATCACCTCTATCGATTCGCGTATGTTCCCCGGCCCGGCCGACCACGCCAGGCGACCGTCCGGCCCCAGCCGCGGCGGAAAGCTGATTCCTTGCCCGTAGATGCCGGCTCCGTTCATGAGCCCCCTTTGGCTTTCAGCGTTGGCAGCGGGAAACAAATGCGAAAGAAAGGCAGCCACCAGAAGATGATGTTCAGCAGTATCAGGAAAATCATCAGCACGATGAAGGCGCAGATGGTGATGATGGGTATGGAGAACGAGCAGATCATGCCCAGCCCAAGTCCATTGGGAGCAGCAAGGTCTCCTTCCATGAGCTGCTTCAACCCTTTCACGCGGCTGATCTGTTTGCCCAGCTGGTCGGAGATCATGAAGGCCACGCCTTTGTCGTACTTCCGCAGCGCAGCCGGAGTAGTGTCGATGGGCAACGCGACCTGAAGGGGCCGTGCAGGTGCGTCTGGATCGAAGAACGAAGCCAGCTGAAAGGGCCGGCTGGGATCGCTCAATAAAGGCGGCGCTAGCGAGCCGCACTGTGGCTGCTCATAAATGCAGCGCACGGTGTACCAATCGTCGCCCTGCGGGTTCTCCGGATCTTTCGCGGGAACACGCACCGTGGCCGGTGGAGCCTGGCCGACTTCATCCAGCGCCGCTTCAGCCAGAACCTGGAGCTGCCGCGGTTGGGGTGGATCGCCTGGCACGCGCTGCATCAATGCCGTAATCGGGGCGTTAGGTGTTGTAAGCGTCCCAGTCAGCATGGGGCCCGCATAACCAGTCGGAAATCCCGGTTCCTGGGCAGGCAGGCCGGCATTCTCAAAATCACTTTCGTGGATGCTGGCGCTTTTAATCGCATCCGCAAAAGCCGAGGTGGCAGCGGGTGGCGTCGGCTTCGGCAAATTGACGAGCGTCAAATTCAATGCGTCATACAACGCGCGTTGCTTCGTATTCAAGTTGTCCACAGGCACCGAGCCGTTCAACACCTTCCATACGTCCGGCAGGTTTTGCTGGAGGTAATTCGCGAAATCGACAAGAATCAATGCCGAAGCCTGGGCGATTCCGATGTATGCCTGGTCGAGTACGGTCTGTTGCGGTGCTGGGATGGAATTCTTGAATGAATTGATGTAGTCCACCAACTCCACCCAAGGATCCAACACGCGACGCTGGAAATCGATCTTTCTCGGATCATCCGCTGGAGGATTCTGGCCACCGCCCTGCGTAGCCGCTTGAATTTCCCGGCCCGCGACATAAGCCTGCCGCCGGCTGGCGGGAATCAGTCCCGTGAACAGGCGTCGGCGGCTTCCATTTGTGCCAAACTGAAGTGCAGACATCGGCAGCTTCTCTTCCCCATCCGCCAGCCCGCCACCTGTGACCTTTGACCATCCTCCATTTCCACTGGTGAGCCACGCGTATTCATCAACCATGAGTGGATTGAAAACGCTCAAGTCCACTCCGGAGAGACCGGTCTTTGCACGCAGCCGCCGCAACACAAAACTGGTGCGTTCGCCACGATTGGTCTGTACCTGGTGATCGGGCAGGCCAGGGATGCGGCACACCAGCGACGCAGAAACCAGATAGAACCGCAAATGGACGGGCTGAAAGAACTTGAAAGGAGGGGGTGAGGCCGCCTGATTTTTTCCAGACGCGGCCGAAGAAGAGACGGCGGCCGAAAGTAGGGACGCAGCTTCCAATCCCACTGCGGGGTCTTGCCATGTCTCTGGCTGAGCAATGTAATTGCGCAGGTTTTGGGGAGTCTTGGACGCCAGCAAGCTCTGCAACTCCGGCATGAACTGGTCGGTGGCAAAACGCAAGAGAGCAGGGCTGCGGAACGGACCTTTGTCCGTTTTTCCCGCCAGCTCATTCCAGAGCGGCGAAGGCGTCAGCCATTGGACTCGAGGGCTCATGGGTTCTACCAGATATTTCCTGCGCCCGGCGTATAGCTGGCGCTGATAACACTATTGGTGATCACGGTGTCAGCTTGTACAACACCGCTGAATGTAGACATGCCGGCATTTACCGTGAGCATTCCGGCAGAGATTTCCGCCGTGCTGGCGTTCACCGTCACTTTTGCAGAAGCGGTTACGGTGATGCCCGCCGCTTCCATTTTCACGGAGTTACCGTTGCTGTCTTCCAAACTGATGGAACCCGGTCCATCTTGGAGCGTGATCTTTTGTCCGCCGGGCGTCTCCAAAATCATTTTTTCCTGGCCGTCGGTATCATCCAGAGTGATCTGTACACCGTTGCGCGAACGAACTTTCTTGATGTAGTTCTTGCCGGCGCCGTCCATGCTCTGCGGCGGCTGGTCCTGGCCGTTCCAAAGTCCACCGATGACACAGGGGTTGCGCGAATCGCCGCCAAGGAAGGTCACCAGCACTTCATCATTCACGTCAGGGATAAACCACGTACCGCGGTTATTGCCGCCCATCATGGTGGCGACGCGGGCCCAGGCTTCATAGGACGCGCTGCCGGTATCCGGCGACCATGGCAGTGAAATCTTCACCCGGCCTTGGCCGTCGGGATCCTTGATGTCGCTCACCAACGCCGGATAAGCGCCGTAGAAGCGCCCACCGTAGCCTCGCGGGGACCGCGATTCCGTGATTTCTTCCATCCACTCTGCGACTGTCATGATCAGTGTCCGATTCCCGGGCGCTCTACCGAGAAATATGTGCGGTAGCCGTTGTTGCCGTCAAAAACGTGCCGTGCCCGGGTGATGTAATAGTTGCCTTCAAAAATCGTGCCCAAGCCCCGTAGCTGGAGTTTGGTGCCCACGCGGAGCCGTGCATCGCCTTCCGCTACGCCAGAGCCGGTGACGAACCGCCGTGCCGCGCGCCGGTAATCGCCGTCCGCCAGTTCCTGGGCCTCCTGCGCGGTGAAGGGCAGGTCGTGCACAACCTGCTGATCGCGCTGCCCGATGGCCTGGGTCAGCACCGAACTGCCTCCGCTGTCACCGTTAAGCTCGCTGGAAAGCGCGGAGTCGGTGGCCTTGTGGCTGATAGCCTGCTTGCTGGAAACATCCCATCCGCTCACGTTGAAGCTGCTCACCTGCCCCGCCAGATCCGCCACCACGGAGAACTCGTGCAGTCCCTGGCCATAGGTAAGCGTTACATCGCCGGTCTTGCGTCGGTTTCTGCTCTTCACGTTCAGAGTGCTGTCGTCTACCCACAGCTCAGCGTCCACCGCGCGGGCGCGCTCGCGCAGGAATGCCAGATCGCTTTGGTTTACCTGGGTCAGAACGCGATGAGTAGGCCCACTCACATCGACGTTTGCCTGCAACCCGTATTGCGATGCCACCTGTTGGAACAAGGCAGAGTCGCTGGTGTTCTCGAAAGCGCGCGTGCGGCGTGTCATGCGCAAGTCCTGTAACCTGTCCTCAGCCAGCACTAGCACTTCCGGTGGACGATCGCGAAGGAACCGGCCTTCAATTCCCATAACGCGCCCCTGGAAGACCTGCCCTGCGCCGTCCCCGCCGCCAACCTTGATGGTCAACTTCTTGCCAAACTCAATCACTTTGCGATCGAAATAAAGAAACCCCACGGCATTTCCCTGTGGCCCCCAGTTGGCAAAAGTAGCTTCACACCGGGAGAGCCCCGCGGAAGTTTCCTCCACCAGCAACTCCTGCAAGCCGTCACTCAATTCCGGGCGTGGTTGGCCGTCCAGCTGGAAAGTTGGCCTGGCTTGGTAAAACCCCGGAGCTGCTCCGTTATCGGGCATTCGACTTTCCTCAGTGCGCCATCAGCCGCCAATCGGAACGACTGCGGCGCTCAAGAATGTCCGTGATGTCCATCGGCCGAAGCGGAATCTGCAACTGCTGTGGCGGCGGAGCTGCGCTGTTGGCCGGCTGTGCCGGAGCCGGCGGTTCCACTACCACTTCGAGTTCGTTGATGATGACTGACATTTCCAACCTCCACGATTGCTGTTCTTAACGCGTAGGAATCAGTGTTCCCTGGGCATCAGACGCCGCCGCCGAAGCCGCCGCCAAATTGCACGCTGGCGCCTGCGCTAACTTGCGCACTCGCGCTTGTATCCGCGAATCCCAGTTGAACCCCGCCTCCGGCACTCGCTCCTGCCTGGACTCCAACGCTCGCTCCCACCTGCGCACTCAAACCGGCGCTGATGCCAACCTGCGCGCCTGCGCTCAAATCGACGCCGAGACTTGCGGCACCGCTTACAGAGACGCCGGCAGAGAGGTTCACCAAAGCTCCCGGCGACATCATGCGCGGATTCTCGATTCCATTGGCCAGGGCGGCTTGTCTCCAGTCGGTGCCGGCTTCCGCGGCGCTCTGTTGAAGTGGCCTGCCGGCGGGTATCGCTTCGAAGGGCTGCACGCCAGGCGCACCAGTGAGTACGGCAGTCTTTTTTGGATCAAAAATGATTTCCTGCCGGGAGACGCTGATGTTCACACTGGCCCGTAGCGGCAAGCCGTCTGTCGAAAATAGATCGAGCGTCTCGTCCATGGAGTCCATGACGCCTTCGAAAACGAAGGTGCCCCAACTGACCCTGATTCCCGGCGGCACATAAGTGTCTTTCTTGCCTCTTACCTGTTGCGGCTGCATGAAATAAGCAACTTGCTGGGTGAGACTTCTCACGTCGATGTCCTGACTGCCTGCCACTGCTTGGACCCGGCCTTGCGCCTGGGCGTAACTAATGTCAAACCACAGCTCCAGGGTCAGCTTGGTCACGCCTTTACCGACGAACTGAGTGGACGAACCCTTCGGTTGTTCGCCACCGGCCTTCTGATTGCTGAAGTTGACCTTCAGAGACTGAGGATTGAACTGAACGGTAAATTTCTTTCCGTCCTTGCCGTTCGGACCCTTCTCTTGAAGAGCGCCCTTATCGGTCCACCAGATCTCTTGCAGGATCGCCTGCTTCAGTTGGAGTGGTTCTAATGCCATTAAATTTCACCTCTTAATTACTTGGCGCCCGGTTTTAGCCGCATCGTCTCGTAAGCAATCTGAATTTCTTCCACAGCCACCAGACCATCTTTCGCATTCAGCGCAGAAGCTTTAAGCTTGACCGGCAAACAGCCGGTCAGCTCAAACCTTACCTGTTCCGTTTTTCGGTCCGCCGCACGCATGATCACGGTAGCGGAGGTTCGATAACCGCCTTGGCCGGGAGTAGCCATCTGCTGAAACCATTTCCAAAGGTCAAAGCTGTTGGTCATGCCGCGCTTCAATGTCAGTTGTCCGTAACTCATGGCCCCTGCCAGATGCACCGGGCCATTATTTCGGCCCCCTTCACGAATCGTCTTTGGTTCCAGAGTTATCTCCAGTCCATCGCATTCGGAGAACGCCGCGCCACAAATAGGACTGGAAACCCCAGTAACGCCGTTCAACGTAATCTCCACCGAAAAATTAAATGCAGTAAACGGCCGGGCATCCGGTGCGCTGGCTTCGGTGGGCGGGCTGGCCATTTAGAATTCCTCCGAAAATTGAACTTCCCCGCCGGTCTGAACTAATCGCACAGTAAGAAATTCGAGGGGCAACGATGGAGCAATACGAAGCTCCACGACAAAACGGCCCTGATCAATCATCTCTGGGGTATTAACTGAGCTGTCTGTGACGACCTGAAAGCCCTCATCCTGGGTGTTGCCAGCGAATGCTCCCAGTAAGAACAGGTTGCTCAGGAGGTCGTTAAACCGTCTGCGCACGCTGTTGCGCAAGGCAGTATCATTCGGTAGAAATACAAAGTCCGTGCCGTCGCGAAGAGCCAGCCGGCGTAGAAGAATCAGCAGACGGCGTACATTGATCTCGCGCACCTCGGTATCGGTGCTGAGGGTATAGGAACTGGCGCACATAAAGCCGCGCGATTCCTGCGTGATGGCGTTAACTTGACCATCGAAAAATTCCTGCGTGGCTTTTTCTTCCAGATGCGGTTCTAAATCCACGACGCCCAGTAGCACGCGGTTTGCCGGAGCAAGCCAGGCGCCGGCGCTGATTGTGCGGTCGGCGATGCTGCCGCACACTGTGCCGTCCGGCGTCACCGAGCGCACCGCAAAGGAGGAGTTGTCTGCGCTGTCTCGCACCACTAGCCAGGGGTGATAAAGTGCGCCGAAGCTGAGCGTGTGCTCCGTCTCTTCTGACATCAGCGCGCCGACCAGACGGTCTTTGTAATTCAGCGCCGGTTCCGTGTGGTAGCTTCGCGGCAGGCCCAGGACGGCAAACATGTCCCCGCGCGCAGCACACAGACGGAGCATAGCCTGGTGAATGGCCAGAAGTTGGTCCTCACAAGGCCCGCGGGCGGCGCTGTCGCCGACAGGCACCATCTGCCACTGCGGATCACTGCTTTCCGCCAGAGAGACGACAGTGTTGGAAAAAGGGCTCTGCTCAGTTCCGCGCTGAGCGGAAACTCGGAAATAAGAGGTTCGTGCCGGCGATCTCCAGATTTCAAACGAGGTTTGCGAGCCTTGATAAAGGATTTGCGGGAATTCGAATGCCGGTTCCACCGCTACTTCCAGCCGGAAAGAATCTATTCCGGCGGCGCTCGCCAGCCAGCCCAGCGTGATGCGGCCACGATTGTCTCCCAGTTCCTCCAACACGGGAGCGCCGAGCGTGTCTAGCGTGCAAAGCTCGAATACCTCGGGAGGGAACTCGCCGGCCAGCGTGTTGGACCAGGGGCTGATTCCGGAACCGCCATTGGCGCGGACACGGAAATAACTGCGCGCAGGACAGCCGCCAGCCTGTGGCAGCTGATCAGATTGCGTCCCGCTTCCTTCCCAAACAATGCTGGCGGTTGCAAACTGTGGATCAGAAGATTGCTCCAGCGTGTAGCTGGATGCATCCGCGACTCCGCTCCACGACAGAGTGATTTGTCCCTGGGCGTCAGGTTTGGAGATGCTGATTAGTTGAGGAGCCGGCAAACTGTCCTGCGTTTGCGGCTCTGCGGGAGCCCATCCCCGATGTATGGCATCGGGCACGGCCAGCAAGCCTACTTCCTGGATGGGAATAAATGCATGCATCTTTTGGAGAGGCTCACCCAGCGGGCCGGTTTCGTTGGCGCGGCGAAGTTGGTATTGCTTATGAAAGGCCTCGGTCAGCAGGGTGGAGACGTTGGAGTTGGCCAAGTCGGGGTCGAGAAAGAAGTCTGCGCTGAAGAATGAGCAGCCGCTGGGACCGGCCGGTGCTAGTCCGTCACGCTCCAGCCTGCTGCCGAAAACGGGCACGGCCGGCTGGTAAAACTCATCTTTGGGAAAACCAGGAACTCCCAGCGGTATGTAGGTCGCGTAGTTGGCGCCGTCGCTCGGCGCGGCTAGGGCAAAGCGTGGGTGGGCGACTTCGGCAATCAGGGCTGGGCCAGGAGGTGTATCTGGCCGGTCAGATTGCCGGAAGAGTTGAGCATCCGAAGGTAGATAGCCGAGATATCGCGGCTGCGGTGGCGCCAGACCGAGATCGCTGAGCTGGGAGATTTCCCCCTGCTCATCGCGCACCCACAACTCCAGCCCCAGCACCGTGACCTCCGGTTGCGATGTGTATTGGCTTCGGGCTTGGCTCTCCTCCAACGTCCACCACGCGGCGGCAGCGACAATGAGCGCTCTCTCCCGATGCAAAGCAGGTGAGGAAAGCGGCGCCAGATTTGACTCCTCCGCTACGCCGCGAATGTTTTTGACCAGAAGGAGAAGAGACGTTGCGCCCGCGGGCAGGAAGGAGGCATCAA
>Ga0099829_10000959_pt1 | contig 15405 bp, 15 predicted proteins | sample CZO8metaG_3_FD_79336 | JGI IMG/M metagenome (GOLD analysis project Ga0099829, IMG submission 79336) | Vadose zone soil microbial communities from the Eel River Critical Zone Observatory, Northern California, USA - CZOApr15con2H2.8 metaG | ecosystem: Environmental > Terrestrial > Soil > Vadose...
CGTGAGCTCGGTTCCGAGAGCGAGGTCGGAAAAGTCGATCAAGATGTCGGCTCGTTCGGCCGGGGCCAGGACAAGACCCTGAACCGGGATTGGCACCGGCGCGACCAGCAGCCCGCCGTCGCTGCCTATCTGGGTGATGCGTTCCTGATCCGGTTGGCCTTCACGAGTGAGCACCAGGCGGTAAGTCCTGGCGTTCGATCCGTTCAAAACTCTGAAGCGGTAGGTAGTCGGTTCGACATCGACCCGCGGCCAGATCACGCCATTGACAGTCGTGAAGGGGCTGAAGCACTCCATCACGTCTGGGTCGGTTTTGTGAACCAGCTCTCCGGTCAGAGTGCCGTCTGAGGCCGTATCGAAGTTTCGATCTGCGAGCAAGAGCGGCAGTTCGTAGGGCGGACCCTCAGGCAGCTCCAGCTCGCGCTCGCGGGCGTCGCGCACAATCCACAGACCCGCGAGGCCGGCGTAGACGTTGAAGCGCGTGATACCCATGACGTGGTCGTGGTACCAGAGCAGCGCGGCGCGCTGATCGTTCTGATACGAGTCAAGGGCGTGCTGGCCCGGCGCGATCAGATTCTCGGTCCACCCGTCGCTCGTCGCTTGAGTCAGCGCGCCGTGCAAGTGCACGACTGCGTATCCACTGAGCGGTGCCGCATTCGGATCCACGGCGCCGCCGCTGCGCCCTGGCAGGCACTGCACCGGGACCCCGTCCTCAGCATGAACAAGGGCCCGGGTGACGAGGACCGGCAACAGCCCCGAGAGGCGATTCTCCCATTGCATCTCGACGCCAGTTCCGCGATCGACCTCGATCGTGGGGCCTGGAAGATGGCCGTCGTAGGCCCAAACGCGCGAGGGGGGGAGATCGCGGTGAAAGCTGTGGTTGACCGTTTCGAGGCGGACTGTCATACGGATCGGCGTCTTGATCACGCGGCGAGGCGGAACAGGAAGCAGATCTACGAATGGAGTGAGATGTCGTGTAGACGGGATCACCTCAACCGCCAAGTTACGCCTCAAGCGGCGGTTCTGGTCGCACACGAACGGGGGGTGAGTTGGCTACAGCTCCGCGGGTCCGATGACCTGGACGATCGTTGATCCGGAGGTCTTCAGCTTGGCGTCTGTGGTCAGCAATCGGCATTTCAACATCCACGCGAGCGCTAAGTACTCCGCGTCGTAGGTCTTTGCCCATCCCAATCGGTCAGCTATGCGCCAGGCCTCATCGATGAGGCCCTTTGGCCGGCGCGGGCTGACGTCGGCAGCAGCCAAACGATCCAACGCGATTGAAGCCAACTCGCCAGAGATTTCCTTGCGCCAGCGCAGTTCATGCATCACTGACGACGCCTCTGACCACATCAAATGAGGCGCGACAAGCTCCTCTCGAGTTAGAGACTTCATGCCCGGCTGCGAGAGACAGGCGGTGACAACAACTGCGGCATCAACAACCAGCACGTCAGCGGGCGGCGCGAGATGAACGAATGGCAGCTACTACGTCGGGCATCCGCTCGCCGGTGGCCGTCCGCTGCCAGGCCGGGGGAAGGGAGAGGGTGGAGGCGCTCTCTAGGCGGGCCAAGTCGTCCTCATCGATTAGATGCTGAGTGCCGATTCGGGTCGCCTTCAGCCGGCCCGAACGGATCCACCGGCGCACCGTTTCGGGGTCACGTTTGGTCCGGCGGGCAGCCTCGGGTACTGTGAGCATTGTTGCCTAATACTACAACAACTTGAAAACTGTTGGTACAGGAACGCCGCCAATCAAGCGTGGTACACGGCGATACTCAGCGGCACTCCGCGAATACAGGCCGCCGTTTCTAAACTAGCCTCAGCGATCTGTTAACCGCAAGGTTCAGGGTTCGAACCCCTGGTCGGGAGCCACACCGAGAGTTCCCAGTGAACTCGCACTTAGCGGCACAGAGCCCCGGATCCGGGTCCCCTTGCCCGGTGCTGATTCAACCTCAAGGATCCCGCCGACGGCGCCGAGCCGGTCCTTCATGTTGGTGAGGCCGACGCCTTTGCCCGCTTCCTGTTCCTCAAATCCGGCGCCGCTGTCAACGACCTCGAACAGCAGCTGTCCATCGTCCTTCCACACATGCACGCTCGCCTCGGCTCCCCCGCCGGCGTACTTCGCGACGTTCTGTAGGGCCTCGAGGCAGCAGAAGTAAACCGCCGACTCGACCTCGGCTGGGTGCCTGCCCACGCCATTCACCTCGACACTCGCACTCACAGGAGCGCGGCGGCACGCCGAGGGTAGGGCTTCGCTCAAGCCGCCGCTCGACAGTAGAGGCGGATAGATCCCATGCGCCAGGGAGCGAATTTCATCGAGCGCCGATGAGGCGTCTTGCTGTAATTGATGTGTGAGCTGCAGGGCTCGAGCTGGATCTTTGTCCGTCAGCTGCTCGATCAGCTTCGCCTTGATTGCCATGGCGACGAGATGTTGTTGAGCGCCGTCATGTAGATCGCGTTCGATTCGCCGCCGTTCGGCGTCGGCCGCCGCGACCAGCCGACCGCGTGAAGCCTGCAGCTCATCTGCTTGGTGGCGGAGCCGATCGAGCGATGTCTGCAGCGCCTTGTCGAGACGGGCCTTGTTCACCGCGACGCCCACCTCTCGCGCGACCTCTTCGAGCCTCACGTCGGTCTCCGCCGCAAGCCGATCGGCATTGCGCGCACGTTCGGCAACCATCAGGCCGAACAGCTGCCCGCTGTGCCTGATTGGCGCCACGCGTAGGTTGGATTCCGCGCGGCCGGTCAGCAGCCCCGGCAGCCACACCTTCGCCCACGCTGCGCTCGAGACACGCGCATTGACCACGATCGACTCTTCGGCCGTACTCAGGGCGATAGGCTCTCGTGGAACGGCCGGTTCCGATGCGACCAGCCCCAGCTTTCCGTCATCGAACAACCACAGCTCCGCCGCGTCGAGCTTGAAGCTGTCGCGAAGCGCCTCGACCAGCTGGAGCAGCAGCTCGTTCATGGGCACGCCATGGCTCAGCTGGCTCGCGAACGATCCTCGGGCGAAGTCGATCGCGGAGAGGCTCGCGCCTTCGTATCGCCGCCGCGCGCTCGTGGTGAAGAGGCTGAACAGCCCTCCCGCCAGAAAAAGGGTGGCGAGAAGGCCGATCAGGACAAGTGTCGGGGTGTCCACTCAGCGCTGAGCCCGTTGCATTGAGCCCACGTCATCCCACCACTCGCAAAGCCTCCGCCGGCCGCAACCGCGCTGCACGGATGGCAGGCAGCACCGTCACCAGGAGCACCGCGGCATAAACCAGGCCGATGGCCGACCACAACGTCCCGGCATCGGGCACGAACTCGGCGTGGATCAGCCCGCCGACGAGCGTGCTGCTCCCGATGGCGTAAGCGGCGCCGAGGCCGACTGCCAGTCCTGCTGTCGCGGTGAGGATTGTTTCGAGAAGGATGCCGAGCAGGACCTGGCCGGGCCGGAATCCGATCGCACGCAGCACGCCGATCGCGCGCCGGCGCTCGACGACTGCCCGCAGCGCGATGGTGCCCAGGCTAAAGACCCCCACTAGCAATCCCACCCGGATCAGGACGAGCAGCAGGTCGATGAAGCCGCGGCCCGCTGCGAAGTCGTCATCCAGGATCTGCCTGGTTGTGGTCGCGTCGGCGCCCTCCGCGATCGTGGCTCGCTGCACCTGGTCAGCGAGCTGGCGCGGCGCCACCCCGGGGGCGTCCTGCAGAAGCAGGTCCACGCCGGGCGTGCTCGAGGGCAGCCGGTCGAACAACCTCTGTGAGGCGATCAATCCGTCGACGATCGAAGGGGCGGTGCCCAGGTTGCCGGCGAGCGCCACCACTGTGAGGTGGACAGTTCCCTGCGTGGTGGCGAGACCGATCTGGGCGCCGGAGAGGTAGTTGCCGGCGACCAGAGTCGGATCCTTGGCGATCGCGTTCCAGGCTTCGGCTGCGCTGTTGTACTTCGGATCCCACGAGTAGAGGGGCATGATGCCTCTGGTGAGCTGCTCATCCGTCAGTCCGAAGATGGTCAGCGCCTGCTGCTGCCACGGACCGTTTTTGCCGAGCCCGTTTGACGTGAATTTGACAGGACCGAGAAACGTGCGGCTGGGGAGGACCTCTTCCCGAGCGATGTTCCGCTGCACATCTGCGGGCAGCGCGAGCTGGCTGGCGCCGACCTCGGTCACCCTGACGTCGAAACCGCCTGAGTCGTGCGCATAGTCGGGCTTGAATGCGGTCACACTCGCGGAAAGGCTGGTGAGGATGGCGACGATCAATCCAAAGGCCGCGAATACCAGGCCCGACCGCAGGGGCCGCCGCGATGTGTACGCAAGCGCTGGCCGCAGGGTGGCACGCAGATTGCCCGCGAAGCGGCCGGGCAACCTGACGATGGACTCCAGCAGCCGCAGGTTGGTGGCCAGCAGCACCGAAAGGCCGGCCACGGTGACCGTCAGACCCATCATCGAGCCGGGCACCCGGTTGTCTGTCCCCCAGGAGCTCACCTTCAACCACGTGTAGCCGACACCCCAGGCTGCGATCACGGCCCCGATCAACGTGAAGCGGGCCCGGTCGGAAAGCCGGCCGCGGATCAATCCGCCCGCGCAGCCGATGACTACCGCTCCGCCCACCACGCGCAGTGGCGGTCCGGCCGCGGCGACGAGGCCGCCGCCCACCAGTGCGCCGCCGGCCAAAAGGGCCAGCCGAACCCATGACGTGCCGCGCGTCTTGGCCGGCTCCGGAAGATCACGAATCGCGGCCGAGATCGCCATTCGGGACGTTCGGAGCGAGGTGATGAAAAGAGTGGTCAGCGTGATCAGAGCAGCCGCCGCCACCGAACCAAGCAGCGAGCCCGCCTGCACCGCCAGCACGAGCCCGCTCCCGGTGTTGCCACTCAGAGCGGGCTGGAGGATGGAGCTCAGGACGATGCCGACCGCGAGGCCCAGTGGCAGTCCCGCGATCGCGCCGCCGAGGCTGTAGATCGCCCCTTCCAGAACAGACATCTTGACCAAGCCGGTTCGGGTCAACCCGAGCGCCCGCAGCACCGCCAGCCGGGGCCGTCGCTCTTCGGCCAGCATCACAGCGAGATTGACGACCATCGCGCTGGCTGCGAGAGCCACAATCAGGCTCAGCGCCGTGAAGGCTCCTCGCGTGCTTCCGGCCTGCGACTTTTCGGCGTCGAGCGCTCCACGTTTCGTCTCGAGGATGATGAGACCGCTGCCCGAGGTCAGGGCGTTCAGCCGGTTGACCATCTGCGTCGCGCTGGCGATCTCCGCGTCGCCGTCGCCATGGCCTGACACCCGAACCAGGGTGACGTCGGAGGTGCCCGTCACCCTTTGAGCGGTTTCCAGCGAGACGAAGATCGAGCGATTCTCGCCGTAGGCTCCCGCGTCCTTGCGCTGGACGATCCCGGCGATGACCAGCGGCGTGGCGGCTGAAACGCCCTGCACGGTGACCTGCAGACGGTCGCCGGTGTGAGCACCAAGAGCGTCGGCCAGCGGCTGCGTGATGAACACGCCATCCGCGCTCAGCTCAGCGCCTCCGGTCTGGCGACCATCGCTCAACGAGTACGAGCCAAAGCGCTGCTGGTTGCTCATGTCGAGCCCGATCAGCTGGACGCCCGGCTTGCCGAGGTTGCGGTCGACGTCTGTGACGGACGTCGTCACCATGATTGCGTTTTGAAATGAGGCCGCGTTCGCGGCTAGCTGGGGGTCGCCTGCCAATCGTGCAGCCAATCCCGAATCGAAATGAGTCCCACCGCCGGTGATCTCGATGTCGTCTCGTCCCCATGAGGCGAGGGTCGCGTTGACGACAGCTTTGTCGACGCTGTCGACGAACACCTGGACCGCAAAGATGGAGGCCCCGGCGATCATCAAACCGACGACCAGGATTGCCGTCTGACTAGGGCGTCGCGTGGCCTCGCGAAGGGCCAGCCGTCCGAGCAGCGGCCGGCGGACGACCATCACTCCGAGCGCGCCGTACACCACGACGAAGATTCCGAGCAGCGCAGGCAGGAAGAAGGTGGTCATCGCGCGGCCACGTAGAGGGAGTCGTGATCCGCGGTCTCGATTCGCCCATCGCGCATGTGCACGATCCGCTGGGTGCGCTCGGCGACCTGAGGGTTGTGCGTGACGAGCACAATCGTCTGGCCTGCCTTGTTCATCCGCACAAGCAGCTCGACGATGACGTTGGTGACCTCCGTATCGAGGTTGCCGGTCGGCTCATCGGCCCACACCACCGCGGGTTTGTGAATCAGAGCCCGGGCGACGGCCACCCGCTGCTGCTCGCCGCCGGAGAGCTGGTCGGGGCGATGGTTGGCGCGGTGCGCCAGGCCCAGCGTCTCCAGCATCTCGAGAGCGCGCCGGCGCGAGTCGCGCGAGCCGACTCCCTGAAGCAGGAGAGGGATCTCGACGTTCTCCGCCGCGCTCAAGACGGGCAGCAGGTTGAAAGCCTGAAATACGAAACCCATGTTTCGCGAGCGGTATGCAGTGCGCGCGCGGTCGGACATCGCGGCCAGGTCTTGGCCGTCGATCACCACCTGGCCGCCGTCGAAGACGTCGAGGCCGGAAAGGCAATTGAGCAGCGTGGTCTTGCCCGAGCCGGATGGCCCGACGATAGCGACCATCTCGCCTCGGTCGACCATAAGGTCGATGCCCCGCAGAGCCTCGACCTCGTCAGCCCCGTGATAGACCTTGCGCAGACGGCGCGCCTGGACGATGGAGGCGTCCATGGGTTCGCGCATTATCTCCCCTCCTCACGCCGGTGGCCGCGGGCAATTTCGCTCAGCTCCCGCTCGTCCGCGTACCGACGGGGAACGGAGAGCACCTGGCAGGCGGTCAGCGCACGCAGTGTGGCCGTGCGGGTGCCACCTTCGACCACGGCGCGCTCGCCGACGATCGCGCCCGGGCCGACCTTGGCTACAGGTTGGCCGTCCACCTCGACCGAGAACGACCCGTCGAGGACGAGGAACATCTCGTCTCCCGCCGCGCCCTGCTCCAGCAGGGTGTTGCCCTTGCGGATCGCATGGCTCTTGTGCTTTGCGCCGCCGACGATGATCGATGCCAGCTCGCGCTCCAGCGCGCTTTCCACGGGCTGGACCATGGCGGGCGAGTCATAGACGCCCCAGGGCGTCCGCTCGCCAAACGCGTCGTTGATCCACGTGGTGAAGTCGGTGACCCCGGTCTGCATGACGAGCTCGCCAGCGTGGTCGTAGATCCAGTGACGGGGAAAGCAGCTAGCTCCGACCAGCTCGCTCTCGACGCGGCCGTCGGCGTGGAGCGTGAGGGCGAGGGTCGTCCACGCGACCGCGGAGTCGATCTGGAAGAGCGGCTTGCGGCTCACCGGTCGGGGGGCGGGGACCCCGGTGCGGCCTCCGCATGTCTGCGTGAAGCGAACGTAGGTCTCGGTCACGACTGGCTCAGAGCGGATGTCTGGCATGGCCTTGGCCTTGACCGTCACGCTCGTGGGGCCGAGCTTGAGGCGCGTGACGCCGATGCGTCCGCCACCGTGCTGTCCCCAGCTGGTTATCGTTCCGTCTTCGACCTCGATCCAGCCTTTGAGCTCGTTGCACTCGCGGAAGAGGTCTTTCCGATGCCACTCGTCTAGGTCGTCGAGCCGGGACGGAAGTGGTTCGTCATAGTGGGCGAGGCCCATCGCGAAGGGCACGGCTAAGAAACCTTTGACAGCTTCGTAGGGAATCCACGAAACCGCTGTGACCGAGCTTTGAATTTTCATCTCTCTACCTCCGCTCAGCAAGTTAGGCTCGCGGCGCGCGATGGTCGATGGTGGGGGCTGGCCTATTTGGAGAGGGCCAGCCGAATGGTCATGGGGGTGCTAGCCACCTTGCCCGGTCGCTTCCCAACGCGTCGAATGAGTGGCCATGGCACCCATCAACGTGCTGCTGGCGGACGACAACTTGATCGTGCGCGAAGGGCTCCGAGCTCTGCTCGAAGTGTCGGGCGACTTCCAGGTGGTGGGCGCAGCGCGTGATTACGACGAGCTGATCGCCCGCGCCGAGGAGCTCCGTCCGCACGTTGTGGTCAGCGACATCCGGATGCCGCCGACGTTTCAGAGAGAGGGGGTCGACGCCTGCCGGCTAGTGCGCAAGCGGCACCCAGGCACGGGTGTGGTGATCCTGTCGCAGTACGACGACCCGGCGTTTGCTGTCGCGCTCTTGACCGAGGGCGCGGCCGGCTATGCCTATCTGCTCAAGGATCGCGTCTCCGAAGGTGACCAGCTGGCTCGAGCGATCAAGGAGGTCCACCGCGGCGGCTCCATGCTCGATCCGACAATCGTGGAGTCGCTCGTCAAGCCGGTCGAGGTCCTGAGCCGGATGCTGCCGACTGGCATCGCTGAGCGTCTGCGTGACAGCGGCGGCAGTCGCGGCGATGGAGAACGCCTCGAAGTCACCGTGCTCATGTCCGACGTGCGGGGTTACTCGACGATCGCTGAGGCATCCGACGCACTACGCCTATGCGACCAGCTGAATGCGTACCGGCGCCACGCCGCCGACTCGGTCCTGGCGCAGAAAGGAACCGTGATGCAGTACGTCGGTGACGCGGTCATGGCGGTCTTCGGTGCTCCCGAACTCCTGCCCGATCATGCCGACCGAGCCCTTCAGACTGCGCACGCCATCCATCGAGGGCAGGCTGGCCTCAATCGAGAGTGGAGGTCCGCCGGTTGGCCGCCATTTGAGCTCGGGATTGGGCTTTCGACAGGCACGGTTGGCGCCGCCCTTCTTGGCTCTGAGGAGCGCTTGGAGTATTCGGTGGTAGGCGATGCAGTGAATCTGACGCAGCGGCTCCAGCAGTTCGCATCAGGCGGCGAAACGGTGCTCAGTGAGGCGACGTTTGCCTCTCTGGACCACCCACCTCTTGCCGAGCGCCTGGGGCCTACCGCGGTACCCGGCCGGCGCGGCATGGTCACCGCTTATCGGGTGCCTGCTCCGCTAGATAGATGAGCGCCGCTCGGACGCGGCGATGCACGGCTTTTTCCTCCGTCAGGCCGAGCTTGGAAAAGATCGAGTTGATGTGTTTTTCGACCGCCCGCTCGGTCAGAAAGAGGTCAGCGGCGATGGCCGCGTTGTTCTTGCCTTGGGCGACGTCGGCCAGCACCTCACCCTCGCGTGGGGTCAGGTCCACCAACGGCCCACGACCTTGCCTGGTGCGTGATGCGATCAAGTTTTCGACGACCTTGGGATCGATCACCGAACCGCCCCGAGCCACCTCGCGAATGGCGTGTGCGAGCTGGTCCAGGTCGGTCACCCTTTCCTTCAATAGGTATGCGCGGCCCGCGGCTCCTTTGTCGAGGAGAGCCAAAGCGTACTCGGCGTCGGCGTACTGGCTGAGCACAACCACACCGACGTCGGGGTCGGTGCGGCGCAGTGAGTCCGCCATTCGAATGCCTTCGTCAGTGTTCGTGGGTGGCATGCGGATGTCGGTCAGGACAACGTCAGGTCGGTCGCGCTCGACCGCGGCCTTTAACGTGTCGAAGTCGCTGCACGCCGCAACTACCTCGATGTCCTCTATTCCGCGCGCCAGCTCCCGCACGCCCTCGCGAATGATGTAGCTGTCATCGGCCACCACGAGTCGAATCGGCATGGCTGAAATCATCGCGGAGTTTCGTACGCAAGGACATGGGGCAGGCTTCCCTGAATCGGTGGTGTTGGCACCCTTGGATCACGCCAGGGCTCCACGTAGCCTCGTCATCGATGGCCGTGAAGGTGCTCATCGTCGATGACCAGACAGCTTTCAGATCTGTGGCGCGCGAAGTGGTCGCGGCGACAGCTGGATTCGAGGTCGTGGGTGAAGCATCGAGCGGCGAGGAGTCCGTTGCGGCAGCGACGCGCCTTCATCCCGACCTTGTACTGATGGACGTCAGGCTCCCTGGCGTTGTTGACGGCCTGGAGGCAAGTCGCCTGATCCGATCAGAGCACGACGAGATCACCGTCTTCCTGCTTTCGACCTACGACGAGGAGGAGTTCGCCTCTCGAATCAGCGGCTCACGGGCTGCGGCATTCATCCCGAAGTTTGCTTTCAGCCCAGACAGCCTAGTGAGCGCATGGGACGCGGTGATCGACCGCACGGATTCCAGCCAAACGAGAGTTCAGAAGGACCACACGTGATGGCCGGAGGCTACCTTTGGCTGAAGTTCCTTCACATCGCCGCTGTTTTCGCCTTCCTCCTCTCGCACGGAGCCGCGGGAGGGGCCGCGCTGCTGCTCAGAAGCCAACGCGAATTCGCGGTGCGAAGGTTGCTACTCGAACTCTCATGGAAGGCTCAGTCGATCTCGCAGGGGGCGCTATTCGTCGTGCTCCTCAGCGGCATCGCGCTCGGCTTTTACGGCGACTGGTGGGGCCACGGCTGGATATGGACTGCCCTGGCCGTGTTTCTGCTGGTATTGGCCGTGATGACTTACTACAGCATGGCCCGCTTTGACAGTGCACGCAAAGCGGCCGGCCTGCCCTATCGGGCGGGGGTAAGGATCATGGCTGCGGTCTCACCCAACCCTGATTCACTTGCGGGTCAGATCCCTGGGCTGCGGGCACGTGAGCTTGCCATCGCGGGCAGCGTCGGGCTCGCCGTCATCCTGTGGCTGATGCTGGTCAAACCCTTCTGACTTCGCGCCAGGTGCGAGACGTGCGAGTGAGGCGCTTGAACGGGCAAACGGCGATCGCCAGCGGAATCGTGGGCATCCTGGCGACCGCAGTCCTGCTCGCGTTTTACTTGCTGGAGGCGCCTCAAGCCGTCGCGGCCGGGGATAAAACCTCTCGCCTTGGCGCCATCAACGACGCCCTCGGCGGTGTTCAGTATCTGCTCCTTGCGCCGGTCGCGGCGGCGCTTCGGTTGACCGGGCCCCGCCTCAGCCGGCTGGCCGCGGTCGCTGGAGCCGCTGGTCTGGCTGGAATCGGCGTCGCCGCGGAGTTCTATGTCCTGGGACTCATAGGCTCGGAAGTTTGGTATCCGATAGCCGGGGCTGGGTACCTGCTAAGCGGGATCTGGATTGGCAGCACAAGCGTGGTCGCACCATCGGGGTCCTTGCCGCGCGGACTGACCAGACTTGGGCTTGCGATTTGCGCTGGCATCTTGATGATTCCAGTAGGGGTTTTCCTGCTTGGCGGCCTATCCGCTCTGACTGACCCAAGGCTCGCGCTGCACAATTACCCGTTCCTTGGCACTATTGCGATTGGAATCTTTGCGATTGCGATTGGTCTGCCGATCTGGTCGATCTGGCTCGGCCGCCATTTCCTTTCCATGTCGCGGGCTGGGGCCGGTGGCTCGGGCGTGACGTGATCGGCCGAAGCGATCTTCTTAACTGTTGGCCGGGAGCCGTCCCATTCCACCTGAGTTAGCCGAACCCCGAGCCACAAGAAAGGGCCGATCACCTCAGATGCCACGCGCCGGCCAAGGGGTCGATGAGCCAAGCATGATCCAGGAGCTCGCGCAGAACTGAGGTCGGAGCGACGAGAGAAGTTCGAAGAGCGTCCACTAAGGGGAGCCAACTCGAATTCGAATTTGCTCTTCAGGTAGCAGCGAGCCAGGTCTTACTCAAATTCTGGCTACGGCCGGTCGAGGGCATACAAGGCGATGCCCTCCATCGCGTAACGCGCGAGCAGAAAGTCGTGTATCGCGATGACGCGATCCCGCTCGATTGCCAGTCCGACAAAATAAGCCGGCGTCTCGAGCGAGACCTGGCGATCGTATACGAGCATCGCCGGACGACCGTCGACGACACCCGCCGCAAATGTCCATCGCTCGCTTGCAGCGTAGCGGCCGTAATATTCACCGACCTCGCGTTTCCCTTGCACGCGCAGCCTTGCGACGAGGTCCAGCGTGACATCGTCGGCCAGCATTGCGCGGACAGCGTCGAAGTCACCCGCCCTAAAGCTGTCGACGTAGGCAGTGAGCCGGGTGCGCATCGGTTCAGACAGCATCGGCAACACCAAATCCTCGGGCTCGCGGGCAAAGTCACGCAAGCGGGCGCGCCCCCGCTGAAGCGCCGATTTCGCGGCCGCTTCACTCACTCCAGTGATCGACGCGATCTCCGCCAGCGAGTGGCCGAGTACATCCTTGAGGATCACCGCGCTGCGCTGGAGCGCCGGAAGCCGCATGAACGTCCGCAGACTCGCTGTAGCAACCTCATAGCCGTCATCGAAAGAATCTGTTGCGGCGATTGTGTCGAGGGCCTCCTCACTTTGCAGCACCGGCCCCCGCGCGCGGCGGCGCAGAAAATCGAGTGCTGTGTTATGGACGATCCGAAAGAGCCACCCTTCGGGGTTGTCGACAACACCGACATTTGGCAGGGCGATGAACGCTTTGACCATCGCGTCCTGCACGATGTCCTCGCCGTCGACGGCGGAGCCGGACATTCGAGCGGAGTATCGATGGAGCTTGGGGCGGAGTTCGCCCAGCAATCGTTCGAGTTCGTCGCGCTCGTGATCGGTCATTCACACGTCGGGTGGAATGATGGGGGAATTGGCGCGAAAGCCGTAGGCGACGCCGCGTATGTAAGCGGATCGGCGAGCCACTCGCTGGCGCCCGTGACGACGACGCGCTTTCCGTTGAGACCCAGCATGGTGCTATCTCCTTGATCCCGGACGGTCAGGCGTGGTCGGTGTATGTAACGTCGCCTGCGAATCCCTCGAATGCGGCAAGCGCTGCTATCCGCGGGAAATATGCCCGCATTTCTGGGTTCGTTTGCATGGCCTCGACCGACGCAGGGTCGCGCCACTGCGAGTAGATCGCGACCCTGCGCCTGTCCTTGGCGACGATGAAGCTGGTCGAGATCCAACCATCGAGCGTACTGACAACGTTCTCAGTATTGGTACGCAGGAGCTCGATGAGCTCCGGCTCGTTCTTCGGATCCACCGTCAAGATGTTGATCAGCGTGGTGACCTCTTTCGTCACTCCAATGGTCGCGTTCATGGTTCCCTCCTGAAAGGCATTTCGCGGTCGCTGGGACACCATGAAGACGCTGCTATTAATGAAAACGGATCGGTCAGCCGAAGAAGGCCTGAGTGGGGGCTTGCGGCTGTCGTCGTTTCGTTGCGGTCAGCGGCGAGAGTTGCTGGCCACGAACTAGCCCTTAGACCGACATCCCCCAGCATCCGGATGTGTGACCGGGGCTCCGCCCGCGTGCGGCCCAACGGGAACAGGAGGTGGCGCGCTCGTCGGGTTGCCGCCACAGCCGTTGTTGTGATCGTTATCTCCCGCAGGCGATGTGCCCTCTGGAACGGGAGCCGTCGCGCGCTCGGTGGAGCTCGTTACCACGATGTTCGGTTGAACCGATTGCGACGGCGATAGCTGTGATTCGATTGACGCCACGCTCGGCGCGGCGGCACTGGTCTGTGTAACCAATTGCGCTGTGGCGGCACGGGGCGACTTCTGGGGTGGGGTGGAATCAGAGGTGAAGGCGACGACGCCCAGGACGGCGGCCGACATCGCACCTGCAGTCAGCGTTGTTGCCACCCTCTGAGCTCGGTCGGCCGAGCCGGCCGCGGTCGTGACCCAGGTACCGACTCGGGTGGCCGGGCGTAGTGCGGAGGTCGCCGCCACGAGAATCAAAGCCGACAGCCAGACTCCGGTCCGGCCGATGTATGCCTCGAGAAGTCCAAGAGCTATCCACAAGCGCCGGCGGACGGTCGTAACTGAGACGCCCAGCATGGCGGCGATCTCTCGATTGGTGCGCCCTTCAAGGTAGGCGAGGGTGATGACACGCCGGTGTTCGGGACCGAGCTCTGACAGTCCGCCCCGGACCGTATGCCTGTGCAGTGCTGCCGCCAATGCCTGCCAGCGCTCAGACCCGTTCGGAGTCGCGGGTTGGTCGGCCACCAGCAACTCTCTGGCCCGGCCATGGCTTCCGAACCGGCGGCGGCGATCGACCATCTGGACGCCATGCACCAACCAGGATCGCATCGCATCGATGCCAAAGTGGTCGCTGGTCGGGTCGTGGACGATCAGCGCCGGCTCAGGGGGACCTGCGCCATCGATTTCCGGCCGACTGTCCTGCTGGACGACCCTCACCGGATCTCGGTCCTGAACCTAGCCATGGGAGAGTCACGAGCCTACACCCAGTCTGGGAAAACCGTACAACCCATAGCGAATGGGCCGCGGCGTCGGGATACCTACTCCGAGGAGTCCTTCCAGCCGAGGTGCTTCCAGCCGAACAGCCCGCTCAGGCCTAGGCGCTTCACGTACATCTCATGAAAGCGCTCGTATTTTTCGGCGGTCTGACTCGTCGACTTGAGATAAACCGCGCGCTCGGTGATCCTGTCGATGTCGTCCGCAGGCGCCAGGAACTGGTGACCGAGCAGGTGGTGCGTGAACGCAACACCGTGAAAGATGTCCTCCTCCGGCAGCGCTGCCACCTCGGTCACACGGCCGACCTCGACGCCGTCGCTGGCGATCACGGGCGAGCGCGCGCCGATGGCGCGCCACGAAATCACGGTTTCAGATTGGTCGCTCATTGGTCGAACATACCACCGCTGGTTGAAGCGCCTTGGCCGCTATCGAAATGGCTGCGAGACCTGGTCAAGCCGCTGCAGTGTCGCCTCGGAGAGGCTCAGGCCCACCGCCTTCGCAGTCTCCACCAACTGGTCGGGCCTGGAGGCGCCGATGATGGGTGCAGTCACGTCCGGTTGCGCCAGCAGCCAGGCCACCGCAAGCTGAGCGGGCGTGCAGCCCTCCTCCCGGGCGAGCTCCACCACCGCGTCCGCAACGTCGAACATGCGGTCACTCCAGTAGCGGCCCTGGTACATCCTGCCGTAGTCGCCCTGGGCGAAGCGGGACTCGGCCGGCGGCTCCTCGCCACGCTTATATTTGCCGGTCAACACGCCGGCGCCGAGAGGGTTGTATGGCACCACGCCAATGCCTGAGGCTCGCGCCAGCGGCAGCAGGTCGCGCTCGTACGGTCGGTTGAGAAGGTTGTAGCGAGGCTGCAGCACCGTGATGCGTGCCAGGTTGGACTTCGCGATCGCCTCCATCGCCGTCGCCACCTGCCAGGCCTCGAAGTTCGAAACGCCGACGTAATGAACCTTCCCCTCCTGCACAAGGCGGTCGAGGGCCTCCAAGGTCTCGTCAATGGGCGCATCGAGGTCGGAGTGATGCAGGTAATAGACCTCGACGCGGTCGGTCTTGAGACGTCGCAGGCTCGCCTCGCAAGCTTCGATCACATGCTTGCGGCTGCCCCCGTAGTCATTGCGGCCGGGGCCGACGCGGTTGACACACTTCGTCGCCACCACGAAGCCCTCGCGCTTGCCCTGGAGCCAGGCGCCGACGATCTCCTCCGTGCGGCCCCAGGTCTCTTGCGATGGAGGGACGGGGTAGACATCGGCGACGTCGATGAAGTCGATCCCCAACTCCGCGGCCATGTCCATGATCGCGAACGCCTCTGACTGGTCGCGCTGGCTGCCGAAGATCATCGTGCCCAGGCAGAGCCTGCTCACCTGCAGCCCGCTAC
>Ga0099829_10000967_pt1 | contig 15348 bp, 11 predicted proteins | sample CZO8metaG_3_FD_79336 | JGI IMG/M metagenome (GOLD analysis project Ga0099829, IMG submission 79336) | Vadose zone soil microbial communities from the Eel River Critical Zone Observatory, Northern California, USA - CZOApr15con2H2.8 metaG | ecosystem: Environmental > Terrestrial > Soil > Vadose...
GCCAACCAGACGGTCACGTTTCTGTGTCGTGGCTCCGCTAAGAAAAACGAACAGCGACTGATGACTCTCTCACTCGATTAATTCCTACGTCGCTTCCTGTTGCATCTGCTTCCGGACAACTTCGTGCGCATCCGGCATTTCGGCTTCCTGGCCAATCGGCGACGTGCCGATTTCTTGCCTCTTTGCTTTCAGTTACTCGGCTTGGCTGCAACTCCGCCGACCGAACAAGACACGTCGAGTGCCAACAATTCGAGCAATCTTTGGTTCTGCCCCAAGTGTGCTGGACCGATGGTGGTCGTCGAGAGGTTCACGCCTGCCGAGATGCAACTTCGTTCTCCGCCGCTGGTCACCGCCGCCGCACGAATCAACTCTCAACATCACAAACACTCTGCGTGTTTCGGCACGATTGGTCGCGTCTCGCCTTATCGCCGAAACAAATTCCTTTTCCGGCTTCCTCAGGCACTCTCTTCACCACTAACCCTCCCGTCTGCATGCTGATTACCTGGGACAGCCGCAATGGGCGAAGATTGGAAAAAGCGGTCGGGCTATGCAAAGATTATGGCTTGACGGCGCTCTCGAGGAGGGTCTACATAGGGGACGTAAAGAAAAATGACTTGCCTGAGCTTCAGCAAAAATTGCGCCAGGTATTTATCGGGGAAAAAGATAGGCTGTTTCGGTTCATGTTGTGCAAGTCCTGTATGGAAATTTCTACTGTTCCTTTAGCGATCCAAGAAAGGATAGTCCGACCGCCGAAGTTTGAGCTCGTTGGCTAAAAAGATTGATAATCAAGGCTCCTGCACAAGGAGGTTGCAAATACCTGCTTAAGCAACTTCGAAAATTGCGGAGTGCATTGTGGCATCGATGAAAGCGCTTGGGACCAGGTCCGAACGGAAAGCTAAGCTCCGCGCGAGAACTGTCAGCCACCTTCCCGATTTTTGCGGGCAGGGCTGTACTAAACGCCGACCTCTCCCCGATCGTACGCGCAGATTTTCCAAACCCGGAGCTACGCTATGCCTACCAAGATCAGACCAACGCTCCAGGCGGAGCTGCTCCGTCCCGATGACTTGCTGCATCTGCAAGTGGATGGCAGCAATCTGCGCCTCATCCGGGATGAGAACCGCGGTCCACTCCTGACCGTCGAGGACCGGGAGCGGCCAGCGTTTCTTCGCTTCACTTTCGCGCCGCAGACGATCGCGGAATCAGCCTTCTTCGAAGCGGCGCTCGTGCAGGAGGTAAACCCGCCGAAACCGCAGAAACCGATCACCCCCGAGAACAATCCGAACCGGAAAGATCCTGATCAGCTCGATCCTTCGGGTCAACCCAAGACGACCCATGAGCCGCTGGCCGTGCCCGGCACGACCTCCAATAGCGCCAACGACGCCGCGAACGCCGCGAACAAAACTCCACACACCCCTCCGTCCCCTCTCATACTGCCCACCGTCGCGCAGATCGGGCATTCCAGCCGACTCGTTTTCGTCGTGCCGGCGGATGCGGCGATTCCATTTTCGTTTGATGGATTACTCGAGTGGTCGAACCTCGAACTCAGCGTCAACGGACTCGCGGCGATCGGCGACAACCCAACGGCCGATCAGATCGGGAGTGCGCCGGCGATTCGCGAACCCACGTTGAATGAAACGGCGATCGAGTTGCCCTACCGGCTCGTGATTTCACCCACGCGCGACGTCGCCATCCTGATAGGGCATGGTGGCCGTCAGGGCGATCTGGGTCAGCCATTGTGGCTGCATCGCCCCCAGCCGTTCACGTCGCGTGGGCGCACGGAGCTTTGGCACACACGTCTCGCGTTGAAAACCGCCGATGGCATCACCGAACTGTCGAAAGACAACCTCGCGCCGCTTCGCGCGATCTGGTCGCCGGATTACGATCCAAACAAGCTGCCAGCCGTGCAGGATGATCCCGAGCTGGGCCGCACCGCGATGTGCGGGAACGACCGGCATCAGATCGTGGTGCTGACTTCCGCCTTTCACGGCTACGAAGTGGAGCACACTCTTCATGCACGTAAGCGGCGGACGATAACGTCCCCGTACGTGCCGCAGCCATTTCACGCCGACCGGCTGATGCTTTCGTCTCTCGGCGGCTGGCTCCGTTCGCGCGGGCAATGGGACCCGCCGCACCCCGCACGACCGGTCCTTCACCGGCGTCCTGATTTTGCCGAAATTTTCAAGAACATCGACATCCTGCGCGAGAACCCGCGGCCGGACGTGGCGAACCGCGCGCCCATCGAACAACCGATCGAGATAGGCGACGGACCGATCCTCTTCTTCCAGCCGCAGTCGCAAGCGCTCGACCTCTCCGAGTGGGTGCATCTCGCGACGCAAGGCCGCGATCATTACGTGAAACTCGTCTACGAGGGCGAACTTTGGCCGTTCCGCCATCCCGCCGCGCTCATCAAAGTGACGGAGCGGAAGTTCGAGGAAAGCAACGGCATCGTGGGCGCTTACTTGATGCAGCGGATGTTCATCGTGGTGCGTAAACCGGTGATGGATTTCGCGGCCACGGATCGCGGGAACCCGCTGAAGTCTGTACGCTTAACGACGCTGGTCACACCCGACATTGCCGACCCTAAACTGCTGACAACAAACCGCACGTTCTGGGTCGAGGTGATGACGAGCGCAACGACGCGCGATTACTTCCATTTCCACGCGGTCGCCACGGATGTGGAAGGCAACACAGTCGATTTCACCGTGCCGCTGATGTTCGTCTCACGGAGCGACATTGGGAATTCAACCAATCAGCCGAAGGTCATCGCCGCTTACAACGACAAGGCGAACGTGCAGTTCCGCGCCTGCAACATTCCAGGTCAGAAGGTCGCGCTCGCGCCAAAAGATCCGAACAAGCCAACCGACACGACGCAGCTCCTCACCGACTCGTTGAACTTCATCATGGACGCCGCGCGCGTCCAGCCAACGCTGCTGAAAGCGGCGGTGAAAATCCCCCAAGTACAGGAGCTTCTCGGCACAGACCAGCCGACTAGCGTCCGGCTCTTTCCCGACTACATCGCGAACGGCGCAGATCATCCAGCGAACCCAACGGGCGTCTTCGCCCAGATCGTGGACAATGCGTACAACGAGTTCAATCCCGCGAAGCCAATCGCCTCGCTCGGCGTCAAGGTCGCCGCCGAGAAAGCAGGCGGAATGGCCACGCCGAACATGGCCGTGACCACGCTCTCACGCGCGCTCGGACCGCTTGCGGGCGACGTCGCTGACGCGGTGAAAAACAACTTCGATCCCACGCAGTTTTTCCCGAAAGGCGCGGCAATGCTTTTCGGTAGTTTCGATTTACTCGACCTCTTTTTGCCGAAGCCATTGGAGCCCTCCGGCATGACGCTGGACGAGAACGCGCCGAAAATGCGGACGGAAAAACAGGACGCACCCGGCGGTGGAAAAGTCAGCGTTACCACGCTCGATTGGAAGCCGAAGTTCCTCGAGCCGAGCGGCAAACTTGATCTCAAGATCGCCGCGATCGAAAAAAATACCGGTGGCACGAGCGTCCTCGAAATCACGGGAAAGATTACGAAACCGATCAACCCAGACAATCTCGGCGCGCCTTCCGCCGCTGACGTCACGTCGGAGTTTTCTGGCTCGCTGAACGCGTTCACCGTCAGCGTTCTCGCGTCCGTTTTCATTCAATTCAAGAGCTTCAGCTTCCGCAAAGCCGGCAATGAAAAAGTGAAGGTCTCTGTGGACCTGGATCCCGAGACGCCGCTGCGCTTCGGCGGCGATCTGGTGTTCATCGAGGAGATCCGCAACGCCATCCCGCCGGGTCTTTTCGGCGACGGGCCTTCGCTCGATCTCATCACCGATCCGTTAGGCATCCGCGCCGGATTTGCCTTCGCCTTGCCGCCGCTCACGGTTGGCGTCTTCACCTTGAAAGATGTGAAGCTCGGCGCTGCGTTGACGTTGCCATTCCTCGACGGTAAACCGGTTTTCGACTTCAACATCTCGGAGCGGCCGCATCCGTTTCTGCTCGCGGTCGCCATCTTCGGCGGTGGCGGATTTTTCCATCTCCAGCTCGACACCGCGGGGATGAAAGCGCTGGAAGTTGCGCTGGAATTCGGTGCGACCGCGGCGCTCGATATCGGCGTCGCGAGCGGCGAAGTCCACATCATGGCGGGCATCTATTTCTCGCTTCAACGCAAGGAAGGCACCACCGATCTCGCGGCGATTCTCACCGGTTATTTGCGCGTCGGCGGCTCGCTCAATGTGCTCGGTCTCATCTGTATTTCGGTCGAGTTCAATCTCAGCTTCACCTACGACGGCACACGCGACAAGGCGTATGGCCGCGCGACCTTGACGGTCTCAGTTCACGTCCTGGTTTTCAGCGCATCGGTCGAGCTGACAGTCGAGCGCGCTTTCGGCGGCAGCGGGGACCCGCACTTCATCGACTTCTTCCCCGACCCGGAACCCTGGGAGGAATACGCGCTGGCTTTTGCTTGAGGAATTTTTATGGCAACCCAACAAACCATCCTCTTCACGGTGATGCCGCGCGGCGTCATCCTCAACTCCGCGAGCAAGCCGGTCTCCGTCTTCGTCTCGCCGCGGCTCGATGGCGCGGACCAGCTCGGCGCGTTTCCTGACTGGCTGAATTGGACACGCCATTTGCGCGATGACGGCCTCGAACTGGAGCTGCATTGCGGCGCGAACACGCAGGCGTTTTCCATCAACGGCGCCGGCTTGCGACCCGATCTTTGGGAGCAGCTTTTTAACTCGGAGACGTATGTCCGTTCGCACCAAACCTTCGATAATTACAGCGATCGCGGGATGATCTCGTTTTCGGTGCGCGAGAGTTTAAGCGCGCTCAAATCGGTCTATCAAAAAGCAAGCGTCGATCTTGCGCTGCCGGATTCGCCGCGGCGCAGCCGTCAGGACGATCGTCCGAGCAACCGGGAACTGCTCAGCGACCTCGTGGATGGATTGCAGGTGCATTGGAATGGGAACGAGGCTCGCGGGCTGCGCAATGCCGTGCGCGACCGCTACTCGTCCACGTCGCGGATCGGGGAGGCGTCGGGCCCGCTCGATGCTGAAGGACTGCTGGCGCAGCCGGGCAGCAGCTTGAGCGCCGTGGCCACGCCGTTCGCGGTTTTCCATCACATGCCGACGCCGGAGTATGGCAAGAACGGAATCGAGATGCCGGATCGCACGAAGCTGATCGACTTCCATCAAGCGCTCACGTCGCTCAATTCCTATCCCGAACTGCTGCGCGCGCTCGGCCTCGTGCTCGATCTCGATTTGCCGAACGACTTCTTTGCCGCGACGCCATTCGACAAGCCCGGCACGGTTTCCGTGCGGCGCGTCATTCCCGGCTGGGATTGGGCCATCCAGCCGCAGACGCACCCGCTCCCGACGGCTTACATGAAGATCGTGTTCGGTCAGGGCGATCTCTTTTTCGCCGCGCCGCGCTCGGTCGTCGAACCGCAACAGCCCGGGGCGGTGCTCGGCCTGCTCAATCTCGATCCGGCACACTTCGGCCTCGCGCAGGTGGACGTGGATGGCGCGATGCACAAAGCGACCATGCTCGCGGAAACGCTGCACCCGTCCGGCGATCACAATCGAGTCACCGACGCGACGCCCCAGCCGGCGCAGCATCCCGAGGTGTTCGACCCGGAGGCGACGCTGCCCTCATTGCGTTCGGGCGGCTTTTCGTTGTTCGCGGATAACCGAGCGTTGCAATTGCTGCAATCGATTCACGACGCGAAAGCATTCAACGATGCGCTGAGCAGCCAGCAGTCGCCGAAGCGTCCGCTCTACGCCGAAGATCTCGTGCGCGGTTACCGGCTCGATGCCTGGGATTCGCGCACCGAGGCGTGGCATTCGCTCCATCTGCGCAATGGCCGATACAAGGTCGGCGATGTTGAATTCGATCCTAACGACGAGCCGGAAGAAGGCTTCGTCGAGCTCGCGGCGACGCAGCCCGCGCCCGGCGCGAGCGACGCCAAGAAAGACCTTTACCTGCATGAAGCCATCGCACGTTGGGCCGGTTGGAGTTTGAGCGTGCCGAGGCCAGGCATACACCTGAGCCGTTACGCGAATGCGAAGGACGCGCTCCCGCGGCCTAACGAGGGGGACAAGTTCGCCGAGAACCAGCCCGAGACGCCGTTCCGCGTGGCGACGGATTACAAACTCGTACGCGGTTCTCTGCCGCCGCTACGGTTCGGCGTCCGCTATCGCTTTCGTGCCCGCGCCGTCGATCTCGCTGGCAACAGCCTCCGGTTCGATGACAAACTGGCCGACTCAATCGCGCGCGCCTTCGCGCTCCCGCGCGATTCGGAAGGCTTCACGTATCTGCGCTTCGAGCCGGTGCCCGCGCCCCTCGTCGTGATTCGCGACGAAGCGGCGGTAACAGCCCCCGGCTCGGCCGTCGATCGCCTCGTCATTCGCACGTTCAACAACGACATCAGCAAGGACGCGGACCCGGCAAACATGTCGAACGCCGAGCGTCACATCATCCCGCCGCGCGCGGCGATCGAGATGGGCGAACGCCTGAGCACGTTTGATGACGCGAGCGGCAAGCTGAAATCCGACGCCGCAACCTGGAAGCTGATTGCCGACCGCGACCTCGGCGAGCTTCAGAAAAAGAAGATCATCATCAAAGGGCGCGCCGAGCCGGTGCCAGACGACGGGTCTAACGAGTATCCCGTTGAGCCTAACGACAGCATCGATCCGCTGCCGTTTTTCCCCGATCCGCTCTCGCGCGGCGCGGCCTTGCGCGATCTGCCGGGCACGCCTTCGGGCGTTATCGGCCGAGCAATTCCCGATACCGGATCCAAAGCGCGCGTCGACTACAACTTGCTCAGTGATCCGAATCCGCGGCCCGGTTCGGCGACCTTAATTAGCTTTAACGAAAGCGGCGACTGGCAGCAGACGCGCGGGTTCCGTTTCGTCCTCGCCGATCCGTCACCGAAGGAAACCGATCTGCGGCCCGACTGGAATCCGCGGGATCGCGTCCTCACCGTTTACTTGCCGAAAGGGGTGACCAAAGTCGTGCCGCTTACGAGCTACATGACCCCGGACGACCTGAAGCTTATGGGCGTCTGGCAGTGGCTGCGCGAACACATCGATAAAGTTACCGTCAACGACCCGCGGGCCGCCTACTTGCGGCCGGGTTCAGACGCGGATCGCATCGCGCACGTGCTCCAGCGCGCGGTCGAGGGCGGGCATTGGATGCTCACGCCGCCGCACCTCCTCACGCTCGTGCATGCCGTGCAGCAACCGATCGGACGGCCGGAGTTCACCGCCGCCGAGGTTCATCGCGAGAAGACCACAGACGATCCCATCCCGCTGCAAACGACGCCCGGCCGCGGCCACACCGATCCGACCGAACTCGCGTCCATCACCGCCTGGCGTCGGCCGAATGCCAATGACGCTTACTTATTAGGTGCGCTGAAAGTTCACGGCGCCAGCAGCGCGCGCGTCGATCTGCTCGCTACGTGGACCGATCCCGTGGACGATCTTTCGCAAAAGAAACCGACGACGACACATCATGCCGCGCCCGTCGATGATTTGCCCCTGCCATCGCTGAAGGACGACTACCTCGATGCGCCCGGAACTACCGACGCGGAGCCGCCGCGCCACGTTGGCTTCTACGATTCCGAGCACGACCAGATTCTTTTTGTTCGTGCCGGCGACAACACGACTTGGGAAGACTATGGCTTCGACAACGCTGCGCCGCGTCATCTGCTGAACGATACAAAGCACCATGTCGTCACCTACACGGCTACGGCGTCGTCGCGTTATCGCGAATATTTCGATCCGAACCTCGATGCCTCAGCGTTCACCCGCACGAGCGATCCGGTGGTCGTCGATGTGCCCGCCTCCGCGCGGCCGCTCGCGCCCGACGTGGTCTATGTCGTGCCGACTTTCGGTTGGGAACGGCAGACGGATACGAACTTGAAACGCAGCGTGCGCTTCGGCGGCGGTCTGCGCGTTTACCTGAATCGGCCATGGTTTTCATCGGGCGAAGGCGAGCTGCTCGGCGTGGCGATTTGGAGTTATCAAAACGGCTCTCTCGACCAGGCCGCGCGCGACAAGTTCAAGCCGTTCTTCACGCAATGGGGCATGGACCCGATCTGGGACACGCACAGCCTCGCGAGCGTGCCCAACGTGTTCGACTTCCCGGACACCGACGATCACGAATTCGATTTATCGCTCGAAGAAGCCTCCGCGCGCCAGCCGGATGGCAAAAGCCCGGGCCGCATCTCGGTCGCGGGTTTCGCGCCGCAATTCGACGAAGGGCGCGGGCTCTGGTTCGCCGACCTCACGATCAATCTCCCGAGCAAAACCTACATGCCGTTCGTACGCCTCGCGCTTGTGCGCTACCAGCCGCGCGCGCTTGCGGACGCGAAAGTCAGCCGCGTCGTCCTCGCCGATTTCGCGCAGCTCACGCCCGACCGCTCGGCGATGGTCACCGCCGATCCGCACCATCCGCGCACCGTGCGTGTCGTCGTCAGCGGAGTCGCGCCGCGCGGTCCGGCGGCGGTCATTCAAGCCGAGCCGAGGCCCGAGAATCTCAGCCTGCGTCCTACGCGCATCCGTGTGCGCGTGCAGCAGCACGACGAAACGATCAACAGCGACCTCGCGTGGAAAGACGTGGCGCCCGATGTGGCGAAAGTTACCCCCGAAAAGGACGGACCCGTCGCTAGCGACGCCGATCTCGTAATCTGGGCTGGCACGGTGCAGTTCGTGAACAAACCCGCCGCCGGGGAGTTCCGTCTCCTGATTGAAGAACACGAATTCATCTCGGCCAACTACACAGAGGTCGAGCACGGCATTGCCCAGCAACCCAGTCGCCTGGTTTACGCCGAAATCTTCGCGTTGGACGAAGCGCTCGTGAACGAATAGCGCCGCCGGTTGCGCGGCCGAAGCCAACAAGCAGCAGCATGTGTGCTGGCCGCCCGCGAAGCCGCTGTCCCACCTGCCGACAATTTTGGATCGGCACGGACTGGAAGAAATTTGCGCTGAAGCGGCCGCTGGATCGGACCGCGGCGGCGAGAGTGCTGCGGTGCTCTACAGTCTGATCGGCACGGCCAGGTTGAACGGAATCGACCCCGAGGGTTATTTGCGCAACGTTCTGTCCCGCATCGCCGAGCATCCCATCAACCGCATCGTAGAACTGCTGCCCTGGAATGTCGCGGCGGAACTCGATCAACATTCATCTCGCGCTGCCTAAACCATCTCGATCAACTTGTCCAGACGGCCTCCGGCTTAATTTCCTTCATCCTTTTCTTTGCGTAGTGGATACGGGACTTGACCGTGCCTTCCGAACACTCTACGACTGCGGCAATTTCGGACAACGAAAAATCCTCGAGAAAATACAGTACCAAAACCTTACGCTGTCTCGGTTCGAGATCATTTAGCGCTTCATGGATCGCAGCAGCGTCATCTCTCGTGAAGGAAATATCCCCTGCTTCCTGGAGTCCGTCCATGTGGGCTTCCTCTGCTCTCTCCCTGGAGACGTGCTGGCGGATACGGTCCACCGCCAACCCGTGGGTGATCCGGTAAAGCCACGGGCGCAGCGAAGCGTCTTGAGCCCTCGAATTCCACTAAACACCTTCACCCACACGTCTTGCAGGACGTCGTACGCCGTCTGCGCATTCCCGGTCAGCTTGGCGGCGTAGTAGAGAAGAGGCCGCTCCATTAACGCGACCAGGTCCTCGAAGCCGGTGTTATCGCCAGCCTGGCAGCGGAGTGCGATCCACTTGTCCTGCGTTCGGCTCGGCCCATCCGGCACGCTCATCTCATCTCTTATGTCGAAGGAGAGCAGTCAAAGGTTCAAACCGAGCTTACTCCAGACAGGAAAAGAATCGGCGTCAGGTTTCGAATCGAGCATGCGGGGCTCTTCTTTCGCGACAAACTTGGTTCGGGGCTTACTGGCGCCTTTTGAAGGCACTTTGATTCGAGGCTCGAAAGGAAACATCCTCTCGACCGTCAAGAAATAGATGCAGCCGAGGAGTTCGCAGATATTTTCGTCCGGTGGCCTTACAGGTTTCGTTTCGTGAAATTCTCCGCGACATTACCAAAAAAACAGTAAGACCTGAAACCCATCACGAAACCAGGAATCAGATTTACGCAGTCGGATTCTAAAAAAAGGGAGAACACCAAGTGTCATTGCAAAGCGTTACTAGAAGTGTGTCTCGGGCGCATGCACGTGCTGGTTCGCGGACCATCGCTGCCGTCGGTGCATTGTTGCTGAGCGGGTTTTTCAGTCAATCTGCCATTGCGCAAGTCTCGGAGATGCACGCTCGCCTCAAGCGCGCGGTTCCCGAAGCGCCTAAAGGACTCACATCCACGACAGTAGCAGGCGCGACCACTTTCAATACTGACCAAGGTCCTGGCCCGGGTCCGATTGGTCCGGTGGCTGGCTGCAATCTATTTCCAGCTCCCCCGTCGGTGGGTGCGGCGGTTCCCCTTTCCTATTTTGGGCCGTCTCCGTCTGAAACCAATCCGAGCCTGGTGGGTCCGGTTCAATTGCTGAAGTCGGGCACAGTTGACGCCACGAATGGAACGATCACGTTGCCCCTCTATAAGGGGACGCTCGGCAAGAGCAAGAAAACTGTTTGGTATATCTTGACCGATGTTAGCGACTCGAACATTGCTGCCTCCTTGGGTCTCAACTTCTCAGCGAAGTTGACATTCGCGCCGAACGGCGCAAGGACGGCAAACTTTGATGCCGACGGAAACCTGGTATTTGACGCGGGTACTGTGGATTTTTCGCCGGTTCGGAAAATCGTACCCGGGCCAGTTGGCTCTGAATTTCCTCCGGTGTCAGCACAACCAGGAGCAGTGGGGGACAAGAATTACAGTCCGTTGGTTCGAGTCCTGAACGGCGGTGGCGTGACCTACAATGCGCCGATCGTGGCGTTTGGAGTTGATGCGAGCCAGATCAATTTTCCAAGCGGCGGGGTCGACTACAGCAAAGTTCATGACGAAGTCATTGCGATCGACCCTTTCAACATGACGGTGACCATTAACCTGATCAACGGCTTCAGTTTTGGCCGTCCCGTGTGGTACATCTCCATGGACACCAGCATTCCGCTCGGCGCGGCGATTGAACACAACACCTATGCTCCGCTCATGCAGCAGATCGTGCTGGGCAATGACGACAGTTTCGCCAGTCCCATCGAGCGGATCTTTATCTCCACGAACGGCGCACAAGATTGCACCAATCCACAGCGCCAAGGCTTGTCTGCGGATCTAGCTGACGGCCATCGGCCAAACAACGTCCTCGGCGGAATCCCGACAATCGCCCTTGATTACAGCCCGGTTTGGGACGCGCAATTGTTCGAGTGGACGCAGGATGCCGTTAGCAAAGGATTCCGTGGTCAGGTGCGTGAGGAGTTTCAAATCCTGAACTTCGTGCGCGATGGCCTTCTCACTGGGCCGGCCGGCGCGCCATTTGGAAGTTCGGGCTTCTCCATCAACTGCCCCATCGTCCAGCGCCTCGACTAGGCTTTTCTCTCTGTCAGTTTGAGCCGCCCGCCGTTTTGAAAACCCAAGCGGCGGGCAGTCTCTATTGAACGGCAGAGTCGTGGAGCGTTTCGGACACGCATGGAAGTCTTTGCGCCCCAAGCCACAGATTGCACCGAGGTCAAGAATCCGACGGAGCAGAAATCTCCGGAAACTTTCACCCCCGATGAACATCGGATTTAGCGGAGAACGATTTGACAACGATTTACATGATCGTTGGAGCAGTGTTCGGCTACGTGTTCGTCTTTCTTCGGCAAGAAAAAGAGGTGTTCGATGAGGATATTACTGACGGCTGTTCTTTTCGTCTTTGCGGTGGTTGCGGCTTCTCTTCCCGTTCGTGGGCGGTCGGGACTAGTGGAAGTAATGGGAAGTGCTGAGCGGCAAGCTGCGGAATTGGCGCGGCTGAGAATACCTGTTGTGGTGGAGTTGTTCACTTCTGAAGGGTGCTCGAGCTGCCCGCCTGCGGATGAATTACTGGAACGTCTCGACGAGAAACAATTGATTCCAGGCGTAGAAGTTATCGCGCTCGAACAGCACGTCGATTACTGGAATAGCCTCGGATGGAATGATCCGTTTTCCTCGAACCGATTCAGTGAAAGGCAAAACGACTATTCGATTTCTTTCGGTCACTCGGGGGTCTACACACCTCAGATGATTGTCGATGGAACCGTCGAGTTCGTCGGGAGTTCAAAACAGCAGGCGCTAGCTTCCATCGCGGAGTCGGCGCGGCAACCGAAGGTGAAGGTTCAGCTGGAATTCGGGAAGGATCGCGGTGGGGATGCAAATCGGGTTCCGCTGAGTCTGACGGTCGAAATGCTACCGGAAGTGGCCACCGGTGGACATGTCGATTTGGTGGCGGCGATCACGGAGGACCGCGTTGCTTCCAATATCTCGCGGGGAGAAAACGCCGGTTTACGGGTCGTGCATCGAGCAGTGGTGCGTGAACTCCGAACGCTGGAAACGCTCAGATCAAACGGACCCGTGGAAGTGCAGTGGGAATTGCACATCGCCAAAGAATGGAAGCGCGAAAACCTCCGCGCAGTAGCCTTCCTGCAAGATCGTTCGACGCGGCGAATTCTGGGCGCAGGCGGTTTGGCCCTGGGAAACGGAGGCTAGGTTTCTGATCTGGTGCCGGAAACCTTAGCGGAAGCCGGGCATCAGATTTCAGGGACGACTCAGTATTCGTCAAATATAAATGAATCATGTCGCTAAGCGCGCATTCGAGTACTTCGTAGGCCGCCAGAATGGTTCGCGGCGTGAATGGCGGGCTATCGAAAATTCCTGCAAGTGCGCAGAGCCCAGTCAGCAAGAAGCGGAATTCGCCGCAGCCGTAGCTGGTCGACCGCGCGGTGCATGTGCGTGCGAAGGTGACCGGCTCGATGTGGTTCGCGGATCTGGTGAAACGGAAACCTCTTTGAAAGGGCGCATGGATGTCCTCATGCGGAATCAAGAAGCGGAGACTGGAGATAAGGAATCGCCGACGAGGGCAGCCGAGGGAGAGCTGATCGAAAAAATTCTTTCGGGACAAAGAGACCTGTTCCTGGAACTGATTCGCCCGTACGAGCGGACGGTCTATGCTACGGCGCTCTCGTTGGTGGGGAACAAGGACGATGTGGAGGATATCGTACAGACCGCAATGCTGAAGGGATTGAGCAAATTGGCGCAATTCCGACGAGAAGCGGCGTTCGGCACTTGGCTAGTCCAGATCACAATCAACGAAGTGCGGATGCGAAAAAGGAAGGAACGGCGAGTAGAGATGCTCTCGTTGACACCGAAACAAGACGAGAATGAAGAACGCGACTACGCGCCTAGAGATTTTGAGGATTGGCGAGAGATTCCTTCGGAAGCGCTGGAGCGCGCCGAAGTTCGGGACGTGTTGATGAAAGCGCTGTCATCTCTCGAGCTGGATTACAGGGAAGCTTTTGTGTTGCGGGACATCCACGAACTGAGCATTACGGATACGGCGCAGATTCTTGGAATTTCGCGAGGGGCGGTGAAAACGCGACTGCATCGGGCCCGTCTCCGCTTGCGGGACATCCTGTCGCCTGGCTATGGCCAGGATGGACGCCTTGGGTGGTCTCTGCGGGAAGCGAGGAATCCATGGGAGTAAGCTGCAAGGAAGTGCGGAGAGATCTCTCTGACTACATTGACGAAGAACTGGAACCCTTTGCGCGCGTGGCTTTTGAAACGCATGTCAAGGAATGTCGCGAGTGTGCCGCCCTTCTCGACGGAATGCGGAATGTGATCCGAACCTATCAGGATGCACGTGTGTTTGCCATGCCGGACGACGTTCGGGGAAGACTGCAGCAGAGGATAAGGGACGGAGCAACGCCGAGCAGGCGTGCTTTCCTGGCCTGGACCTTGAGCGCTGCGGCGACGATCCCTATCGGTCTGGCCTTGTTCTCGGGGCGAAACCTTCTGTCTCCGAAGCACAATCAAACGAACCCTTCGCGGCAGCAACAAGGGAGTCCGATCTCTGGACCCGTGGTTGTGTCCAACGATTCGAAGGAGAAGGTATTTCATCTGCCCAGTTGCCCGAAACTTGAAGGAAAGCCGCGCTTCCTCTCCATGGATGAGGCCGTCCGCGAAGGCTACACCCCTTGCCCGTATTGTCTCGGCAAGAATCGAAACGGCAAGAAAAGCTAGAAGAAGCGCGGATCTAGTTTCGGCCGACGCGCATCTCGCAATCGCTTCACGTCCAACAATTATCCTCAAAATATATACAAACAGTGATCGGAGTGTCGCCTGAAAGTTTCCAGAATTCGCGCAAAGGAACAGTCGCAGAAGCAGTGGTGGTAGCTGCTAGATCTAGAATGAGTGAACCAGCGTGAAACCTTTGGGTTGCCGGGGAATCGGATTGGATTGCCACTCCTCGAGATCGACGAGGGAACGGCCTACGATTTCCCGTAAGGAGTGGTCGGCCAACAGCAAAACAGTAGCGGTTATTACAAATCTTGCTTGCTAGGAGCATCGAATGGCAGACGTGAAGCTAGTAGTGATTTACCCGCGTCCCACGGACTTTGATGTTTTCGAGAAAGTCTATCAGAAAGAGCATGTACCGCTTGCGGCCGCGAAACTAAGCGGAAAGACCAAGATCGTCGCAACCAAGATACTCGGCTCCCCCCAAGGAACCCCTCCTTTCTACCGAATTGCCGAAGTTCATTTTCCATCGATGCAAGCTCTGGAAGCATGCGCGGCGTCTGAAGGCGGCAAAGAGGTGCTCGCTCACGCCGTGAAGATTTCCTCTGGTGGGCCGCCGATTTTCTTGGTAGCCGGAGAAGAGACTTTCACGCTCACCAAAACAGTAACGGCTTAAGAAAAACGTCATGCGTTGAATCTGGACCAACATGAGAACTACAGTTGCTGTCCTTTTCTTGCTAGGACTGTATAGCTTTGCGAGTGGCCAAGTCACCGGGCCCACCAATCAGGCGATTCCTCCCTCTGTCGGTTTGGAGATCGGCCAGCAGGCGCCGCCATTTACTCTGCCTGATCAGTTCGGCCAAGAACACTCCAACGAGACGCTCAAGGGGTCGAAGGGCACGGTCCTCCTTTTCTTCCGCTCCGCCGATTGGTGACCCTTCTGCAAGGCGCAGCTCGTGCAGCTGCAAAGCGCAAAACAGAGATTCGAGGCGGAGGGACTTAAGGTGGCGGCGATTAGCTATGATAGTCCAGCTATCCTGAAGGACTTCGCCATTCGGCACAGAATAGACTTTCCGTTATTGGCTGATCCCAGGTCCGAAATCATTCGCAGCTTCAACGTCCTCAACTCAGAAGCGAAAGGAATGACCAAAGGGATGGCGCACCCTGGATTTTTCTACATAGACGAAAGCGGCGTTATTCGCGAAAAATACTTCGAAGCGAAGTACAC
>Ga0099829_10000976_pt1 | contig 15311 bp, 19 predicted proteins | sample CZO8metaG_3_FD_79336 | JGI IMG/M metagenome (GOLD analysis project Ga0099829, IMG submission 79336) | Vadose zone soil microbial communities from the Eel River Critical Zone Observatory, Northern California, USA - CZOApr15con2H2.8 metaG | ecosystem: Environmental > Terrestrial > Soil > Vadose...
GCCGAGGATCCTTCGCTCCCACGATTCCGTGTGGGGATCGCGACAGGCGCAGCGCTGGTAGGCAACGTCGGGAGCGAGCAATTGCGGAACTATGTCGCCCACGGCGACGCCGTCAATCTCGCGGCCCGCCTCCAGACCGGTGCGACCCCCGGCCAGGTCGTGGTATCGGCCCCCACGTACGCACTCATTCGCGACGTAGCCACGGTGCGCCCACTCGGAAGATTCGCGGTCAAGGGAAAGACTGAAGAGGTCGAGGCGTTCGTACTGGAGCGTGTCGCGGATCCGTTGGGAGTAGCTCACTAACTTCCCCGGCCCTCAACCCAACCGGCTCATGGTGGTGGTTGGCCTGGGCATGGTGCTCACCGGACCAGCCACCTGAGCGAGCGGCAAACCAAGGCTGCGGCTCACCCCTAGGGCGACTCGGCCTCGCCTGGCAGTGAAGGCCTCTCTCTAAGATTCCCAGCAGCGATGAACGCCGGCAACGATCCGGCCGCGTGGCAGAACTTCTACATCATGATCGGCACGGCCAACGCGGCCATAACCGGCCTGCTGTTCGTCGCGCTCTCGATGCACCTCAAGCAGATCCTTACCCATCCGATCTACAAGCCGCGCGCGATCGTCGTGCTTGTGATCCTGACGACGCAGATCGTGATCTCGGCCATCGTCCTCGCGCCGCAGCCTCCCGTGCTGATGGGCGCGGAGATTCTCGGAATCAACTTCTTCTTCCTCGCGATCAACTTGCGTTACCGGGCGCCGGCAAGGATCACGCCCGGTTCCGCGCTCACCATCGCGTTCCGCGTGATCTATGTGCTGGCGTCGGTCAGCCTTATCACCGGAGTCGGTGGCGGCTTCTACATCCTTGGCGGGATCCTGACGTTGACGGTGGTCCGCTCGATCTCGAACTGCTGGTCGCTACTCACCGCCCTCGAGGGCGATAGCGCAGCCTGAGAAATGGCACCGGCCATCGAGGTCCGCGACCTCGTAAAGCGGTATCGGAAGGGCACCGTGAATGCTGTCGACAGTGTCACCTTCGACGTGGAGCACGGCCAGTTTTTCGCGCTGCTAGGACCGAACGGTGCCGGCAAGACGACCACGATCTCCATCCTCACCACCACCCTCGGTTTGACGTCGGGCAGCGTGAAGATCGCCGGGCACGACGTGGTGCGCGAGGCGAGCGCTGTGCGTCGCGAGGTGGGCATCATCTTCCAGAACGCGTCGCTGGACATGAACCTCACCGGCGAAGAGAACGTCCGGTTCCACGCGGTCCTGTACCGGCTCTATCCGTACAGGCCGCTGTACCGCCTCATGCCGGCCGCCTACCGGCGCCAGATCCGAGAGCTCGCTGAGGTCGTCGGCCTCGGCGCTGAGGTTTTCAAGCCCGTCCGCCGGCTGTCCGGCGGCATGCGTCGCAAGCTCGAGATCATCCGCGGCCTCATGCACCACCCGCGGGTTCTGTTTCTGGACGAGCCCACCAGCGGCCTCGACACCGCCAGCCGCCGCAACCTGTGGCAGTACATCAGGGACCTGCGCAAGCAGCGCGAGATCACGATCTGCCTCACCACACACCAGCTGGACGAGGCCGAGGACGCCGATAGGGTTTGCATCATCGACCACGGTCGCGTTGTCGCCATGGGCGCGCCGCACGAGGTGAAGTCGGAACTGGTGCACGAGACACTGCACATCGACGCGGCCGATCGCAGCTCTCTTCGCAACCGGCTGCATGCGCTCAACGTGCCTTTCAGCGAGGACGGCCACTTCGTGGTTCGCCTGGATGGCCGCACCGCGTACGAAGTGGTGCACTCGATCGACCAACCGCTCACCATGCTGCGGACCGAATCGGCGACCCTCGAAGAGGCCTACCTCCGCTTGCTGGCGGCTGAAGATGTTTGAGCTGAACGCGATGGCCGCCATCGCGGGACGCGACGTGCTGAAGTTCTCTCGCGACCCAGGCCGGCTCGTGGCGGCCGTGGTCTTTCCGTTCACGATGATCTTCCTGCTCGGCGGAACGCTGCAGCTCAACCTGGGAAAGTCCGCGGGCTTCAACTTCATCGGCTTCGCGTTCACCGGCTTCCTGGGCATGACCCTTTTCCAGTCGACTGCCCAGGGACTGACGTCGCTCATGGAGGATCGCCAGAACGATTTCGCGCAGGAGGTCTTCGTCTCTCCCGTCTCGCGCTACTCGATCGTGTTCGGAAAGATCGCCGGCGAGACCATGGTCGCACTCATCCAGGTGATCCCATTCGTGCTTTTCGCATGGATGCTCCGGGTGCCCCTAACGCCGACGCATGTCGCTCTGCTGCTGCCGGTGGCGCTGCTCTCATGTTTCATGGGCGGCGCATTCGGGCTGCTCTTGCTGAACACGATGTCTGACACCAGGGCCTCGAACCAGATCTTCAACTTCGTCTTCCTGCCGCAGTACTTCCTGGCCGGCATGATCAGCCCGATCAACGTCCTGCCCTGGTACCTGGCCGCCCTCTCATTGCTGTCGCCGATGCGCTACGTGATCGACCTCGCGCGGGGCGTGGTCTTCTCGGGCACCCCGGAGTACAGCCGTGTTGTGCTGTTCAGCCCCACAACGAACATCGCCGTGCTTGCGGCCATGTTCGTCGTGTTCATGGTCGCGGGCACAACTCTGTTCGTACGACGGGAGACCACTCGCTAGGTGAGACCACGCCGGCCCAGTCAGCCGTCCCCAGATCGGAAGCCTCGTCGAGGCCCATGACTCGGCCACCTAGCCCGTGCTCCCCGGCCCATCGACTCGCGCGCTCAGCGTCGGCAAACAAGTTGCTGTTGGGACACCACTCCTCGTAGACGTTCTCGCAGCAGCTCATCAGCCCTTCGTCCGGCCTGAAGAGGACTGCATCACTGTTCACCGGACGGCCGTGCTTGAAGTCGACCCCAATCGTCCCTGCACCGGGGCTTGGTGAGAGTGCGCGGCCGCTGGCACCCAAGGCTCCAAAGATGCCAAGGATGTCGTAGGCGCACACGTCCAGAACTTGCGTCCATCGAGCTCGATCTCATGCCGATCGGGTATCACGCTGAGTCCTGCCGAGCCAACGACCCGCCCGCCGCCGTCGCGCCGGATTCGCCCCGCGGCGTCCAGGGTATCGAGCAGCGGGGACAGCCATTCAATCTTGATGCCAGTCGCCGCGGCCAGCTCCTTCGCCTCGACTGGTTCCGAACGTGCCAGCAGGAATCGAAACGACGCCCGCCTTATCAGATCTTGCGAATCGCTTGGGGTCTCGAGAATCTTCGTCGTCATGCTGCACAGCAGCTCAGCTTGGACACGTCGCGTGTGTATGTCTGCGCTGCGAGCTTGAACCCTTCAGCAAAAGTCAGGTACGGCGACCAGGTCGACGCAACCTGATCGGTGGTCAGGCCGAACTGAATCGCATAAACAGCCGCCAGGATGACGTCGCCCGCGCCGTCGGCGACCGCGGTGGCGCCGATGATTCGCCCCGTCTTTCGCTCGGCCACGATCTTGACGAAGCCGCGAGTGTCGCGGTTGACCAAGGCGCGGGGTAGCGCTGAGAGCGGTAGCACGCGGCACTCGCACTCGATCCCCTGGGCGTTGGCCTGCTCATCAGTAAGTCCTGCGGAGGCGACCGTCGGTCCCGTGAAGATCACCCTTGGCAATGCGGCGAAGTCGACCTTCATGTCCGCTCCTTCCAACGCATTGCGCGCCGCCAGGTTGCCTTCGTAGGCGGCGACGTAGACGAACTGCGGGTGTCCGGTCACGTCACCGGCCGCCCAAACGTGGGGATTGGTCGTGCGCAGGTGCTCGTCCACTCTGATAGCTCCACGCTCGGTCAGCTCGATCGCCGCCCTTTCGAGTCCCATCCCATCGGTGTTCGGCCGTCGTCCGGTGGCGACCAGGACTTCATCGACCGTAATCTCGCGGTGGCCGCGACCTTTCTCGAAGCTCAACCTTCGGCGCTCAGCGTCGCCGCGGACAGATCTGATCTTCACGCCAGTCAGCACCGTCGTGCCTTCCTCCTGGAGGATCGCATGCATCGTCTCGGACACCTCCGGTTCTTCGAGCGGCGTGATGCGGGACATCGCTTCGAGGAAGGTGACCTTGCTGCCAAGGCGCATGAACAGCTGCCCCATTTCCAGGCCGATGGCGTTGGCGCCGATGACAGCCAGCTCGCGCGGCGGCTCGCGCAGCTCCAGGGCTGTGGTGCTGGTCAGATACCCGGCCTCTTTCAGGCCTTCGATCGGCGGGACCGCCGGCAAGGCGCCGGTTGCGATCAGGTAGGCCCTCGCCCGAAAGCGCTCGCCCGCGCATTCGATCGTGTCCGCATCGACGAACTCCGCGAAGCCGTGGCAGATCGTGAAGCCATACTCCCTGGCGAGACCCAGATACTTCTCCTCCCGCAGCTGGTCCAGCAGCTCGGCTTTGGAGTCGACCATTTCGCCAAGGTCGAAGCCGTTGGCCGAGGTCTGTACACCTACGAATGGATGGTGGCCGGCTCGGAAGTAGGCTTCGGCCGGCGCAAGCATCGCCTTGGAGGGAATGCAGCCGACGTTGACGCACGTACCGCCGACGACGTTCGACTCCATCAGCGCGACGGTGCTTCCGGCCTCGGTCGCCCGGATGGCCGCGGCGAAGGCGGCCGACCCCGAGCCGATGACGATCAGGTCGTAGTCGTGCTTTTTGTCTCTGACCATTTCTAGGCAGCCTGATCCGAGCTCGCCTGGCGAAGCCGCTCCGCCATGGCGCGGCCGATCGCGGCAGCGTCGTCCAGCGGCATTGCTGTGGTTCCGGCATGCTCACTCGTCCAACGATCCGCGGCCGGCTTGCCGTTGAAGTAGAGGACGTAGTCGCAAAACGTCAGCCGCACGTCGCTGGTGAAAGGCCCGCTGGGAACGAGAAAGGAAACGTAAACGTCGCCTCCCGGTGACGAGGTGCTTGTCCGATCGGGTGCAACGTCGAGCTCGACCGGCGTACCCGTGACCTCCGATCGCGCTGCGACTGTGCCGCGCGCTCCGACGAGGGGGAGGATGAACAGGGGATCCAGCGCGCACCAGGCCCACGAGCTTCCCGCCTCCGTTGTGACCACGTGGGTTGAGATTGGTTCGACGGTCAAGCCCCAGAATCCGATGACCTGGTTGGCCTCGTCCAGGTATACACCAGGCCAATCCGCAAGCTGGTTGGCTGCTTCACCGGAGTCCCAACCGGCGTCGGCGGCGATGGCCGCAATCTCGGATGGTTTGCCGGCAAGCATCGCTCTGTAGGCCGCCAGGACCAGCTCGAGCTGCCGGTAGGTAATCGCTGGCATCGCTTGTGCGATGGCGTCGGCGTAGCGGTCAACGGTAGTCGGATCTGACATCAGCCTTTCCTCCTGGATTGGCCTCACACGAGGCCATTGGGAGATGTTATCCTGTTTGCCAGATATGTATTCCTCGATTCTAGCCCCGACCAGTGCTTCCGCCGCGGCCCGTTTTTTCCGCGTCCTGGGCGATCCGACGCGGCTCCGGATCCTCGAGCTCCTTCAGGACGGTGAGCGCACAGTCACCGAGTTGATCGCTGCGGTCGAGCAGCCGCAGCCGCGCGTGTCCACACACCTGGCGTGTCTTCGTCACTGCGGATTCGTGGAGACCGAGCGCAGAGGCAAGGAGATCGTCTACAGGCTGGCCCTGGACGGCCTCGACGGCATTCTGGATCGGGCCCTGGGGTCGATGTCCCCGATCGCCGAGCGACTCGCAACCTGCACCCGGATCGGACCCGATTGGGTGTGATCGACATCGCGAGCCGGCGCCAGGTCGTTACGAAGTGGCTGCCGTCCGCGACCTGAGCGTCATTACGACAGCTGCAAGAGCAACGCATACGAGAACCACGTGCACGATGATCACCCAGGCCGGAGCAGTTACGCCGGGTGCCGCTTCGTCCGAGAAGAAGACCGTTCCTAACAACTCGATCAAGGAAAGGACGCCGATGAGGATCGGCCCTCCTCGGCCCCCGCGCCGGATCCAGAAGAATCCGGCGAGCCAAAGCGCCGCCAGGACGAGGGTCACCGCGGGCTCCCTGACGATGAACGAGTGAAGGCCAATCTCGACCGCCACAACAACTGAGATGATCTGAAGGAACGTCCGCCACGTTCGTGACGGAGAACGACTGGACGAGGAAGACGAAGAGGCGTTGTTCATCGTTCGCTCCTGGCATCGACGTGGTCGACGGATCGGACTGAGGACTCCCCGGCCATTGCCAGCAAGCCGTCGAATCCGCGCCGCATGTATTTCGCGCTCATGCCGAACAGGATCCGGCTGATCGCCCGGATGCGAAGAATCCCAGGCGCCCCGACCCAGCGGGTGACGTCCTCTGTATAGGTCACGCGCGAGCCGCCACCTTCGGATGCAATCTCGTACCGGTGCACCAGGGTCATCAACCAGGGCCGGCTGCCGGGCTTCGCTTCCCGCCGGCCTTCGGTCACGAACTCGAACGTCCGTGGACGGATTGCCTCCGTGACCACCGAGCGGTCAGCCCAGCGGGCGACCTTGCCGTCCGAACCTGTGGTGAAGAACTCCGTGCCCACGCTCGCGGGGCCGTGCGGTGCCGTCATCGTGAGCAGGCGGGTCGTCTCGAGCTGACGCATCCCGCCCCAATCGAGGTGGCTCTGGAGATCGGCAAGCAAGTCGTACACGACCTCGGCCGGTGCTCGCGAGAACCCTTCGAATCGAAGTACCGGATTGTCCCACGGGACCTGAGCCGCGCCTCCCTCGACATCTGTGTGTGCCATTCGCCTCGCCCTCCTGGTTGATTCTGAGGAGCCGAGCGTGGCAGTACGGGCCCTGATAAGGATCCGAAGAAATACTGATTTTCTTGGCAGCGCCTTCAGCGAGGCGGCGCGTTCGCAGCGAGGTGGCGCTGCGCGAAAGTCGCCGCTTCTGCCCGATTGCGCACCTGGAGCTTGCCGAAGATGTTGCCCATGTGGCTGGCCACGGTCTTCGTGCTGATGTAGAGGCGAGCAGCGATCTCCGCATTTGTCAGCCCGTAGCCGAGGAGGCGAAGTACCTCCACCTCGCGCTTTGAAAGCTCGCCCAGGAGCTTGGGCCCCGTTCTGCCGGCGACTCCCAGCTCACGCAGAAACTGAGCTGTCGCATCAGCGTCTCGTATGGCTCCCAGCCGTTCGAAGATTTCGAGGGCCTGGCGGGCCTCTTCCACGGCTCGTTCCGGCTCAGCGGTTGTCAGCGCCCGGGCGATGGCCAGGTGAGCCTGGGCGCTCTTGTGCGGCATGTGGTGGTCCGTGAATATCTGTATGGCTCGCTCGAAGTGCCTGGGGGCGTTGGCCGCATCTACGATCGCCGCGACTGAGCCCCTGGCCAGCTCGGCCTCTGCCAGAGCTCGGTCACGGCCGGATCTCTTCGCGATCTCGGCGAGCGTCTCGGCCGTCAGGTGGGCTCCCGTGAGGTCGCCCTGAATAAGCTGCACTTCGACCAGCTGGGCCAGAAGGGGTACTGCCAGAAGCGTGCTTCTGCCGAGCTCATTCAGGCGGCGATGAAGCCGTGCCGCTGCCAGGGCGGTCTGACCCCGAGCCTGATAAAGGGCCACGAGGGGCTGGACGGCGTCGGCCCGATCCTCATAACCGCGCAACAAGCCCTCGGCCTCCTCCAGCCGGCCTTGCATGACGCGCAGCGAGGCTAGCCGGGTGGCCGGGTGAACGCAGCGAGAGTTCTGGTGGCTCGCTTGAAGGGCGCCGAGCGTGTCGACCAGCCATTTCTCGCCTGCCTGCCACTCGCCGGCCGCGCCCAGCACCTCCGCGCAGCACGTGCCACAAAACGTGAGGACGTCAGGGTGGTTGTTCTTACTCATGTATGCGAACACGGCGCTGTTCCACTGCTCGAAACGGTCCATCTCGAGCGTGATCTCGGCGGCCCGCATCAGGGAGCAGAACAGGTCGCCCACAGTTCGAAGATCGTGGGGCTCGCCGGCCGTGGCGGCCGCCATCGCTTCGTCGAACCGGCTCATGCCCGAGTCCACCTGGCCGAGCCAGATCTCGGCAAGGCCTGTCCGACCGAGGGCCGCCAGCTCGAGGTCTGGGTCACGAAGCTGTCTGCCGTAAGCCAGCGCCTCAGCAGCCAGCTCGAAGGAGGCGGCCGGATCTATTTCCGCTTCAGACTCCGCCAGCTTCACCCAGCCGTGGACGGCAGACGGTGGGGAGAGCCCAGCGACAAGAGTCTTGGCACGAGCCAACCAGCCCTCGGCAACGGCATAGTTCCCGAGTGTCCGGCCGTACTCGGTGCAGAGGAACACGGCCACCCTTGCGGCAGCTCCGTCCGCATTTTGGTGGCGGTACTCGGCATAGGCTCGTTCCCAGGCGGCGATTGCTCCGGGGACATCCGATAGCCACCACCGAGCCTGTCCCAGCCCATCGAAAGCGGCTGGCGAGTCGCTGTCCTGAGCCAGGCTCTCGAAGGCGGCTTTCGCCTCGTCCCATGTGCCTGCCCTTAAAGCGTCCCAGCCGCTAGCTATCCGCGGGTTCAACTACGGAATCATGCGCCCGCCGACTTGAGACTCGGGGCAGAGCAGTAGCGAAAGCTTCTCTACAACTGAGATCGCTCGCGCTTAGCGCGGAAGGTCTCGATCGCAGCTTGTCGGTAGCGCTCGGCCATCTCGAAGTAGCGAGCAGCGTCATCGGCGAGGTCAGGGTCGTGTTCCCTGTGCCGCCGGCTCAAAGCAGCCGCCGCAAACTTGGCGCCCCTCATGTACGGCTCCAACTGCTCAAAGGGTAGAGGTCGATCGCCCCGCGCCATCTCAGTCTCCTTCCCGAAGTGAATTGAACAACTCGTCGTCTGTCGGCCGATCGGCGTAATCGCGCCCGATGTAGGCCCAGCCAAGGGAGCCATCTTTCCGGATGGCGAAGATGGAAGGCTTGGCGATGCCGCCCTCGGTGTCGGTCCACACATCCCACTCCTTGATCACGCGCCCGTTCGGATCACTGAGCAAAGGAAACGGCAGCAGCAGCTTCTCAACCATGGCGCGATTGTTCTCGATCGGATCGACCGAGATCCCTGCCAGGCTCACACCCTCCGCGACGAATCGGTCCCAACTGCGTGCGTACGAGGCAAACTGCCCGTTGCAGTAAGGTCACCAATCCCCGCGGTAGAAGACCAGCAATACCGGGCCATGGGCAAGGTGATCGGCGAGGCGCCACGCATTGCCCTCGTGGTCGGGCAGCTCGAAGTCGATCGCTCTCTCCACGACTACCGGAACCGAACCGCCGCACTGAACAATTCCGCCGCCGCGGCGCCGTGACTTGGAGACCGCTTCAACCCGCATATGCTGCCGTCGTGGAACGAGCGGTCGGAGCGGGTAAGGCTGGTCGGGAGGCCGGTGGCGAGGCGCCGGCCGTTCGGGTCTACCTGACCGGCCGGGTTTTCGTCGAGCACGTTGACATGGTCCGCGACGAGACGTCTCTGCCCGGTCGCCAGGGCCGGCTACTGTTCAGCTTCCTGGTCCTCAATCATGGCCGGCCCATGGCCCGCCACGAGTTGGTGAACGCCGTGTGGGGGGAGAGCCAGCCCGGGGTTGTGGACGCGTCCCTCAATGCACTCATCAGCAAATTGAGGCGATTCCTCAACGATGCCGGCCTGGATGGTGCGGCTGCACTGGAGGCTTCCTTCGGCTCATACCGCCTCCAGCTGCCCGCCGGCTCCTGGGTCGACATCCACCAGGCCGAGCTGAGCTTTCATGAGGCGGAAGCCGCGGCAAGGAAGGTCGACATGCCTGCGCTGTACGCCAGCGCCCTTGTGGCAGGAGCGATTGCCAGGCGACCATTTCTCGCCGGCGAGAGCCTTCCCTGGGTGGTGGCTCAGCGAGAGCGCCTGCGAACGCTGCTGGTGCGGACGCTCGACTACCAGTCCGACTTCTATCAGTGGCACGGCGAGCGCGACGTAGCCTTGAAACTGGCTCAGGAAGTCGTAGCCCTCGAGCCGTTTCGCGAGACTGGACATCAGCGTCTGATGCGGTTGCTTCGAGATCTGGGCAACCGGGCGGAGGCGCTGAGGGCCTACGAACGCTGCCGACGATTGCTCCGGGACGAGCTTGGCGTCAGCCCGTCCGCTGAGACCGAGGCGCTTTACCTGACGCTTCTCAAGGCCTGACGGGTTATGGCTCGATTTCGGCCATGGCAAGCGCCTGCTCACGGTGCAAGTCGATGTCATGGACCTGTTTTGCGTGCTTCTGGATCGCCTCGACAAGCTCGTCATCCGTCGCGCCGCGCGCGACGAACCCGCATTCGCATGTGATTCTCTTCATGGTCGGCATGCCTGTAATCCGTCCTCGCCGACCACTCTAACCTGCGCTGCCGGCGCTGAGGCCCGGGCCGGCCTCGCCGCCAAGGTTTTGCCAAGCTGGACGCCAGATCGCGACTACACGCCCTGGCCAGACTCCACCGCGAGCGCAGGACTTGCGCCAATTCCACAAATCGGAGGAGGAACCAGTGAGAACCTTTGCAAGCAGTGTCGTGGCGGCGGCCATGATCGTCGTGAGCGCACTGACCGTTTACGCCGGCGCGCCGGCCACCACCGCGGTCCGTTCGTTCAGCGATGGGAGCGTGGTCCCAGGATCATCGGCCAGCCTGGTGCGGACCGATGCCGGCGTCAGCGCCACCCTCGCCACTTCGGGCCTGCCCGCTGGTGACGTGGTCACCGTGTGGTGGGTCGTCTTCAACCATCCCGAGAATTGTTCAGGACCGTCGGCGGGGCACCCCTTCCAGTGCGGCCGCAGCGACCTCGGCAACCCGGCAGTTGGCGCGTCTGTCCTGTTTGCAGCGGGCCGCATCATCGGTGACGGCGGCGATGCCTACTACGGAGCGCACCTGAGCGTCGGTGACATAAGCGGCGCTCTATTTGGGCCGGGCCTGCTCTTGCCGCGGTCTGCACATGTTCACCTCGTGCTTCACGACCACGGGCCGGCGGATCCCCGGATCGTCAGCCAGGAGCTTCGGTCGTTTGACGTGTGCAACCCAACCTGCATTGACGTCCAGTTCGCCGTCTTCGAATCGTGACGAGCCGCGAACACATCTGACATGGGTGCCGCCCGATGGCGGCACCCCATGTCATTTTCACAATCAGTCTTTAGCCTTGTCGAACATGGCGATCGAGGCGAAGCCCGAGCTCAGGAAGTCATGTCGAAAACGCCACCTGTCACTCGATGAGTGGGTGGGCCATCACAAGCCCGGCCCACAACGAGACGGAAGTTGTAATAAGAGGAGACAGAGATGCGTGTGCTGATATTGGCCAAGGAAGGCCAGCAGAGCGAGGCGGCGGCTCCCCCGACGCCCGAGGCTATGGCGGAGTACCAGAAGTTCAACGAAGAGTTGGTGAAGGCGGGGGTGGTGCTCGAGGCCGGCCGGCTCCACCCGAGCTCGCAGGGCAAGCGCGTTCGGTTCGACGGCAAGAAGCGCACCGTGATCGATGGTCCGTTCGCGGAGACGAAGGAGCTCGTCGCCGGGTATTGGCTGTGGCAGGTGCGCTCGATGGAAGAGGCCCTCGAGTGGCTCAAGCGGGCACCCTACGACGGCGGGACCTTCGAGGTCCGTGAAGTCGTCGAGTGCGAGGGCATGTGACGGAGCCGACGCCATAACCGGAAGGGCAGTCAGTGAGTCGCATCGCGCGATCGAAGCGATCTGGCGCATCGAGTCGGCCCGGCTCGTCGCCGGGCTGACTCGCATCGTCGGCGATTTCGCAACGGCCGAGGAGCTCGCGCAGGACGTCCTGGTGGCCGCGCTCGAGCAGTGGCCCGTTTCCGGCGTGCCGGAGAAGCCAGGCGCATGGCTGATGGGGACCGCGAAGCATCAGGCGATCGATTTGATCCGCCGCCGCCAGGCGCTCGAACGCAAGCACGAAGAGATCGGTCGCGACGTGGAAAGGGCTCAGGAGGGTCTCGACCTTGATGCGGCCATTGACGAGGAGGTGGGGGACGACCTCCTCGGCCTCATCTTCATGGCGTGCCATCCAGTTCTCTCCAGGGAGGCACGGGTTGCGCTGACACTTCGCGCCCTTGGCGGCTTGTCGACCGAGGAGATCGCGCGGGGATTCCTCGTCCCGGTCTCGACCATCGCCCAGCGCATCGTTCGGGCGAAGCGCACACTCACCGAAGCTCATGTCAGGCTCGAGGTCCCGACCGGGCCCGAGCGCGCGGCGCGCCTCGGCTCGGTGCTCGAGGTCGTCTATCTGATCTTCAACGAGGGATATTCGGCCACTGGCGGCGAGGACTGGGTCCGACCGGGGCTGTGCGACGAAGCTCTTCGTCTGGGCCGCATCCTCGCCGAGCTAGCCCCCACCGAGCCTGACGTCCACGGCCTGGTGGCGCTCATGGAGATCCAGGCCTCTCGTCTGGGCGCTCGCGTCGGTCCATCCGGCGAGCCCGTCCTGTTGCTGGATCAGGATCGCGCGCGCTGGGATCGCCTTCTCATCCGGCGCGGCCTGGCGGCGCTCGAGCGAGCCGAGAGGCTCGGGGGCGCGCTGGGACCGTATGCCATGCAGGCGGCGATCGCTGCGTGCCACGCCCGGGCGGCCACTGCGGCGGAGACGGACTGGCCGCGCATCGTGGCGTTGTACGACGCGGTCGCGCAGCTGGAGCCGTCGCCCGTGGTCGAGTTGAACCGGGCGGTCGCGGTGGGCATGGCGTTTGGTCCGGCCGCCGGCCTCGAGCTGGTCGACTCCCTCGTCCATGAGGCGGCACTCAAGTCGTACCACCTGCTTCCGGCCGTTCGCGGCGACCTCCTGAGGAAGCTCGGCCGGTACGAGGAGGCGGGCGCCGAGTTCGAGCGCGCCGCATCGCTTACCGCGAACGTTCGAGAGCGCGAGCTCCTGCAGAGGCGAGCCGCCGAATGCGCCGCGGACCGCATGGCGGGCTAAGGCGACGAAGCGTTCACGAGGCATGACTCGCGGGTTGATTTGCTTGGTCCTCTTGAGTGTCAGCCTCTTCGCTTGCGACGCGGCACCGCCATCTGCGGCGGTGAGTCCCTCATCGTCGTTGCCGGTGACTGCGACGAGCCCTACACAAACAGCGCTGGCTGCCCCACCTCAAGTCGCCCTCTCGGGGGCGTCTTCGCGGTACGGCACCATCATCGTCGATGCCTCGGGACGCACCCTTTACCTGTTTGACATCGAGCGCAGCAGTGTGCCGAAGTGCTACGGGAAATGCGCCGTCTCATGGCCGCCGATGCGAGCACCCGCTTCGCCCCGGGCCGCTGCGCCCCTGAACCAGGAGTTGATTGGGACCGCAGCTCGCAGCGACGGATCGCCGCAGCTGGTCTACAACGGCCATCCTCTCTATTACTACGCAGGTGACGGCGCCCCAGGCGAGATCAAGTGCCAGGCGGTGATCGAGTTTGGCGGCGGCTGGTACGTGATCGACGCGGCCGGCAACAAGATCGCCACGCCGTAGAGCTCAGCTAGGTTTGGCTGACTGACGTTCCTTCCGGTCCAGGAGCCCGCGGATAAAGTCGGCCTGAGCCAGCTGCTCGAAGTTGTGACCGGCCACGCTTATGAGCCGTACGCCCAGCGTCACCGGCGGATCCCACTCCGAGTCGACGACTCGATCAAGCACGCGATCGGTGATCGAACGAACGAAGTCAATCGTCATCTTATGAACGGCGTCGAAGTAGCCGCGCAGCAGCTGGACGTCTCCAGTCACCGCGGCAACCTGCTTGGAGCTATGTCCGTACCCCGTGTCGGTGTCGTCAAAGGGCAGCCGCCACCGTCGCGCCCAGCCATCCGATGTCCACACCTGGGGACGGCCCGCGACGTCGGCGATGTGGTCGTCCTCGATTCGGCTCAGGTGCCATATCAACCACGCGATCGAGTTCGCCTCGCTGTCGACACGGAACGTCAGCTGGTCAGGAGTGAGGCCAACGAGGACGCTGTGCACCTGCTCCGGGATTCGCTCGAACGCATCAACCAGCAGATCAGCGCCATTCATATCGAATTAGACGCTCATCCTAGCCGTGCGGCTAAATTGCATTTGACTAGATGAAGTTTGCCGAGCTCGCCGCAAACCTCGACCGGATGGAGGGCACGAAGAGCCGTAACGAGCTGGTTCGAATCCTGGCCGAGGTGTACCAGGCATCCACGACCGACGAGCTCGGCCCGATCACCTATCTGATCCAGGGCCGGCTGGCGCCTTTCTTCGAGCCGGTCGAGATCGGCCTCGGCGAGAAGCTCCTCATCAGCGCGCTTGCCGCTGCCTATGCGGTTCCAAAGGTCGAGGTCGTCAAGCTGAACAAGCAGGCCGGCGACCTGGGTCTTACTGCGCAGCGGCTGGCCCCGGGCGGGCACCGCGAGACGCCGGGGGTGGTCGACGTTCATCGCCGCCTCTCCGAGATCGCAGCCGCGAGCGGTGAGGGCAGCCAGCAGAAGAAGCTCGAGATCTTCACCGGCCTCCTCCACGATCTGGATGCCATCTCGGCGAAGCACCTTGTGCGCATAACGCTCGGCAAGATGCGGTTGGGAATCGGCGACCCGACGGTGCTCGACGCTCTGTCGTTTGCGAAAAAGGGAGACCGCTCCCTTCGACCGGTCCTGGAAGGTGCATACAACCGCACCTCTGACCTCGGCCTCATCGCGCGCACGTTGTGGAACTCCGGCGAGCCGGGCCTCGAGGCGTTGAAGGTCAGCGCCGGTCATCCGCTCCGGCCGCAGCTCGCGGAGCGGCTTCCCAATCCCGAGGCCGTGATCACGAAGCTCGGAACGGTCGGCGTGCAGCCAAAGTACGACGGCCTTCGCGTGCAGATTCATAAGGACGGGGACGCGGTCAGCATCTTTTCGAGAAACCTGGAGTCGATGACCGAGATGTTTCCGGAGCTGGTGGCTGCCGCCTCGCAGCTGGACGCAGCCAACGTCATCCTCGATGGCGAGGCGATCGCATACAACCCCGAGTCGGAGGAGTACGTCCCATTCCAGGAGACCACCGCGCGCCGGCGCAAGGAAGGGATCCAGGAGCTTGCCGAAAGCGTGCCGATGCGCGCCTTCATCTTCGATGTGATGTTTCGCGATGGAATCGACCTGACACCGCTTGCCTACGAGCGCCGCTTCGAGATCGCTCAGGAATTGATCCGCGAGTCCGAGACGCTACAAACGGCGCCGCTCATGACGACCGATTCCGCCGAGGTGCTCACCCGCGAGCTGCTCGACAACATCAGCCGCGGACTCGAAGGGGTCGTGGCCAAGAGGCTCGACTCGCCATATCAGGCGGGCGCGCGCAATTTCAACTGGGTGAAGCTCAAGCGAAACACGAGCGGCCAGCTGACGGACACCATCGACGTCGTGCTGCTCGGTTACTACCGGGGCAAGGGCAAGCGCGC
>Ga0099829_10000990_pt1 | contig 15241 bp, 14 predicted proteins | sample CZO8metaG_3_FD_79336 | JGI IMG/M metagenome (GOLD analysis project Ga0099829, IMG submission 79336) | Vadose zone soil microbial communities from the Eel River Critical Zone Observatory, Northern California, USA - CZOApr15con2H2.8 metaG | ecosystem: Environmental > Terrestrial > Soil > Vadose...
CTCGGCCGTAGCGCCGGCGCCGGCGGCCGCCACGCTCGTGGACGGCACGCTCGCACAGCAGGTGGCGGGGCTTTCGGCCTACACGATGTGGAACGATCGCGTCTACGGGGAAGTCGGTCTGTATCGCTCGGCGCCGCTCGGCGTGCAGCGCCCGCTCGACTCCACGGCCACGGGCGTGATCAGCGGTACCGCGCCCTACTGGCGGCTCGCGCTGCCCAACGTCTGGGGCCAGAACTACCTCTCGATAGGGACGTATGGCATGGCGGCGAGCGTCTACCCCGCCGGTGTGGTAGGCGCGACCAACCGCTTCACCGACTTCGCAGTGGACGTCGCGTACATGCGCTCGTTCGGATCGAACAGCTTCACACTCGATGGCACCTGGATTCACGAGAAGCAGACCTGGACCGCCGGCGGCGCGGCCAACGGTACGAATACGCTTCGCACATTCCGAATGGACGCGATGTACCACATCGGTCAACGATACGCGTTCACGCTCGCACCGTTCGTTACGAGCGGCTCGACCGACAGTGTGCTGTACTCCCCAGCACCCATGGTCGGCAGTCGCGCCGGCAGCCCGGACAATAACGGTCTGGTCGCTGAGGTGGACGTCATGCCGTGGCAGAACCTGCGCCTTCAGTTCCAGTACGTCGCGTACAACAAGTTCAACGGAAGTTCGAGCAACTACGATGGCTTCGGGCGCCGAGCGGCTGACAACAACACTCTGTACATCCTCACGTGGCTGCTCTACTAGCCGCGGACGCAGTCTCACAACGCTGGAGACTCTACATGCGATCGCTGCTCAATGTGACGTTGACGGTCGGGCTGCTCCTCGCAGCAGCGAGGACTGAGGCTCAGACGGCGAGCGCAGTGATAGATCCGGCCTGGCTCCGTGCCGACGCCGCCAGCAAGACCGCCGAGTTCAAGCTTGTGGGAGGTCTGACGGAGCTGAACGGCGGCATGAACTTCAACGGATTCAGCCGAGGTGCGCTCGTCGTCACCATCCCCCAGGGGTGGACCGTCGTGCTCCATTTCAAGAACCACGACCCGAACCTTCCCCACTCGGTGGAGATCATCCCCGACGGCGATGCCGTCCCGAGCGGTCCTGTTCCACCGGCATTCGAACATGCTGCCACCGGCCGGCTCGAGCAGGGCTTCTCTGCCGGGCAGGGTGCCGATCTCCGATTCGTTGCCGGGAAGGCCGGCGCCTTCCTCATCTTCTGCGCGGTGTCCGGTCACGGGGCTGCGGGGATGTGGATTCGCCTCACCGTTTCCGCGACCGCAGCCAAGCCGGCGCTCGCGACGGCACCCGAGCGCTAGGGTCACGTTGTCACATGACCTGAAGGGGCTCTACAAGCTCGGGGGAGTGGCGTTCGTTATCAGCGGAGTTTTGTTCCTCTCGAGAGGATTTCTGGAGCTCAAGGCAGGCCCGCCACCATCGAGCGGCGTCGAGATCCTCGCGTGGGTCGAATCAGGAAAGCTTGCTCTTTCAATCGTGAGTGAGCTCCTGTTCTTTGCGGCGATGGCCCTGGTTCCCGCGGTGATTGCCCTGTATCACAGTCTCGCCGACACCGACCGAGTCAAGGCGGCAACAGGTTCCGGGATCATCGCGGCGATGATCCCAGTCATCGTCGTGGTGCTCATTGTTCACGGGCGCCTTGTTTATCCGGTTTATGGCATCCATGTCAGTTCACCGGCGGTCGCGGAAAACATCGTCGCGGTGTTCTACGGCGGTATGCATGCGGTCGGTCTCATGCTGGGAATCGCCACCTTCGTCTTGAGTCTGGCCATGATGGGAGGAGTTTACGGAAAATCGGTCGCATACCTCGGCTTTGCGACAGGGGTATTCGATATCATCGGCGCATATCCCTATGCCATCGGGCCTATTCTGACGCTGGTCGCTCAGGCGTTTTTCGCAGCATGGTTCGTGGCGGTAGGCACGCAACTCTACAGAATGCGCGAAACCACTGCTGTCGCCTGACACGCGCCTGAAAAGTGGCTTGAAGAAAAAGCCCCACACCGAAGGTTTGGTGTAAGGCTTGGTCGTCTTGGTAATCGGGACGGCGGGATTTGAACCCGCGACCCCCTGAACGCCACGTATTGTGGCGCAGCGCCATGCCTTCGGTTCACATCTTGTATCTCAGCCAGACCAGATCGCCCTTGATCCTTGAGATCGAGATCAACCGGAGTTTCCGCGCCAACCCCTTCCCCGCCATCGCGTCGAACAATGTCGGCGTACCGATGCTGCCATCCGCGACGGGGGCGATCAGGATGCTCAGCTCGTCGATCAAGCCGGCGGCGAGGAATGACCCATTGATCCTGCCGCCGCCTTCGAGCAGCAGCCGGCGGATCCCAAACGCCGCCCGGAGTTTCGCCAGGACTCTCCGGAGATCGATGCTGGCTCTGCCCCCGAATACGTACGACACGCCCCTGGATTCGAGAAACGCCAGGTAGTCGTCGGACACGCGTTCGCCGAGAACTGTGATCACGTGTGCATCATCGATGGCATTCGATCGCCATGTGAGTTTCCCCGACGGATCGATGGCGATGGCGTACGACCGCGTCCTCGCCTCGGCGATGAAATCCCGTCGCGGCATCCGCTGCTTCGGGCTGAGTCGCGGCACTCGCGACTTGCCCGCGTACGGTGCCATCGAGACGCGTCCGACGATCCACGCATCCGCGTCGAGCGTTGTCGCGGTACGCTCGTAGGCGGCGGATGCGAGCTTCAGGGAGGGCCAGTTCTGCGGGACGATCTTGCCGTCGATCGACGGGGTCATGTGGCAGATGACGTAGGGTCGCTTCTGCATTCCTTACTTAACCCCTTTCCACCATTCCTCAAAAGGTTGAGAAGGGTTATTGAGGTACACCACTTCTCCTATCATTGGTGTTGCCAAGCGGTACGGCTGAGACACTGAAAGTTCGCTCGTTCTTATCAGTGGTTCATCCCAGGCATGTTTAGCTAACGTGTACTTGGAATGATGTACGGGAAGTAAGTGTCTTGCCCTGAGGTCCAATGTCGCCTGTCTGACTTCTTCCGGCAGGAGATGAACAGATTGCCAGGCCTTATCATATTGTCCGTCGTCCATGATCGCCCAATCAACCGGGCCGAATTTCCTTTCTGCTTCAGCAAATCTTCCATCGTAACCGCCATCGCCGCTGACATAAATTCTCAGCCCGGGCGCTTGTATGAGATAGGACATCCATAATGTTTTGTCACGGACAAGACCTCTGCCTGACTCATGGTGGCTTGACTCGGTGTAGATCGTAAAGCCGCTATCCACTTCGATCGCCTCATCCCAGTCCTTTTCAATGATCTGTTCCGGTGCATAACCCCAGTGTTCAAACTGCTCGCCTACTCCCAAACCGCAGACCACATGTTTTACCTTGTCCTTCAATGCCACAACCGTTTCATAGTCCAAATGGTCGTAATGGTCGTGAGAGATGAGCAGGTAATCTATCGGAGGCATATCAGCGGCCGAATAGATATTGCTGCCCTTGTAGGCTTTTACGGAACCCGGCAAGGGTGATGCTCTACCGCTGAATGAAGGGTCCACCAGTATTCTTTTCCCATCTACCTGGATGAACACTGCTGAATGGCCGAACCAGACCGCTACGTTGCTGTCGGCGGGCAGTTTTGATAAGTCATTTCTTACCGAAGGAAGGGAATCGATCGGTGAACGCCTTGGATGTTCTTTGAAGAAGGTATTATAGACTTCCCCGCTTGTACTATACCCTTCTGATAGGGTTGGCTTTTCCACCAGGTTATGAAACCGCCCGTTCTTGTAATGGGGTGATCTTTCAATCCTCGCCAGTCTTTCACCAGACGGCACCTTGCCGAATTGCGGCTGACGCAGATAGGAAAAGATCACCGCAGCGACCAGCACGACAAGCGCCCCCGTAATGATCATTATTCGCTGGATTATTCTTAGCGCTCTTTTCATTTCGGTAGCCTCTTCACTCCTCCCGACCCCGGTCCCTACTCATCCACTCCCGGATGTACGGCGCGCAATGCACCAACTCGATGCCCTCCGCCTCGCAAGCGATGAAAAAGCGCACGACCCACTGGTCCACCAACGTCACTTGGTCCAGATCGAGGACGAGCGGCAGCCGGTGCCTCCGGACCTCCGCCTGCAGCTCGTCGAAGTACATCGACTCGATGCGGCCGATGAGCCGCAGCACCACGGTTTGGCCGTCGGACGTCGTTTCGATTCTCATGGTCACGTGATGAACTCCCCTGCTCTAATGATCGGACAGCACCCAACGCGCGACCGCCGCCGGCGGACCGAGAGCAGGTTTTACCGGCGGCGGTACCGCGCACTAGAGGCATTCGCTGGAGCTACTTTGCCGTCGTCGTTGTGAGACTCGTCGCTGCCCGTTCAATGAACGCGGCGACGGGGGCCGGACGCGACACATAGATCGCGTGACTGCCCGGCGACTCGAGCACCGTCGAGCCGGCGCGCTTGGACATGAAACGCTGAGCTGCCGGTGGAATCATGTGGTCGTCCGTGGCCACGAGGTACCAGCTCGGCTTAGTCCGCCAGGACGCTTCCGTCACCTCGCCATTGAGTGCGTCGAGGCCCCACGGCACCTGCGATTGGGCCATGAACTCGGCGAGCGGCGCATCGACATCCGCCGCGAACGACGCGGCAAACTTCGCCTTATCGAGGAACAAGAACCCGTCCTGCGGCGGGAGAATCGGAGGCACGGGTGCCCCTGGCGCGGGATTCGCAATCAGCTTTCCGACCGACTCCCCGTTGTCGGGGGCGAAGGCGGTGATGTAGACGAGTCCCACGACTTTCGGATCGTTGCCGGCTTCGGTGATGACCACGCCACCGTACGAATGACCGACCAGGATCACTGGACCGCTACTCGCCGCTATGGCGCGGCGTGTGGCGGCAACGTCATCGCTTAGTGAGATGGTGGGGTTTTGAACGATGGTGACGGTGTACCCATCTTTCCGCAGACGCTTGAACACACCCTCCCAGCCGGAGCCGTCCACGAAGCCGCCATGAACGAGCACGATCGTGGGACGTTGCATCGCCCGCTGTGTCTGGCCCTGGACCGGGGCCGCGGTGGCGCCAAGCGCGAGCGCCGCCATGAGTGCCTGCTGTGTCATAGGAGTCTCCTTCCACATGAGAGGTGTTATAGGCCGCGTCAGTCGCGGCCATGTGCGACGCTGGAAGGCAAGCCACGCGCCACAGCTAAGTGCTTCAGGAGAGAAGACTTGACTTCAGTGCTGATGCCAACCGCTTGGCAATGCCAACCGGCTAGCGAACTCGGAAAGTCTTCTTGTCGATGTTGAGGGTTTTGATCTTCCACTCGAGTGTCTGGCGCTTAACGCCGAGCCTGACTGCCGCACCTCGGGGCCCGGCGACACGTCCCTGCGTCGCCGCGAGCGCGGCCTCGATAAGTTCTTTCTCACCATCGGCAAGCGTCACAATCTCTCGTCCCGTCCCGCGGGGCAACGAGCTCGGCTTTGCTTTGAGCCAGGACTCATCGATCTCGAATGTTTCGCCCTCGCACAACACGACTGCGCGCTCGATCACGTTCTGCAGCTCGCGCACGTTTCCCGGCCAGTCGTAGGCCTGAAATAGCTCCAAGGTCTGCTTCTTGATCTTCCGGATGCTTTTCCCGGCCTTCTTGGCGTAGCGCTCAACCAGATACTCGACCAAGACGGGAATGTCCTCCACGCGCTCGCGTAATGGGGGATTCCGGATCGGAAAGACGTTCAACCGATAGTAGAGATCCTGACGAAAGGCGCCGCTCTCGACCGCGGCTTCGAGATCGCGGTTCGTTGCGGCGAGGACGCGCACATCCACGGCAATTGCACGACTGCTGCCCACGCGCTCGATCTCCCGCTCTTGGAGCACACGCAGCAGCGCGATCTGCGTCTCGGCAGGAAGGTCGCCGATCTCGTCGAGAAAGATCGTGCCGGAATGCGCCAGTTCAAAGCGGCCCCGCCGCTGCTGTAGCGCGCCGGTGAAGGCCCCCTTCTCGTGGCCAAAGAGTTCCGAGGCGATCAACGAAGCAGGTATCGAGGCGCAATTCACGCCGATAAATGCGTGGCCTGAACGGCGTGAACGCTTATGTATGGCGCGGGCGATCAGTTCCTTACCGGTACCGGTTTCGCCCGTGATCAGAACCGTGGAGTCCGTGGGGGCAACTTTGACGATACTCGCAACTACGGTTTTCAGGGCCGGCGACGAGCCCACAATTTCCTCAAACATGAAGGCCTGATCGATCTGCTCCCGCAGCGCCAGGTTCTCGTCTTGAAGTCGCTGCTCAGCCTGCCTGCGATCGTCGATATCGGTTGCCGCCGCATACCAACGTGTGAGGCGTCCGTGTTCATCCAAGATCGGATTGAAGCGGGCCAGAAACCAGCGATACTGCCCGTCTCTTCTCCGTAGCCGCGCTTCGATCTCGTACGGCACTCCCTTCAACAATTTGCTCGGCTGTTCGCGCGACAGGCGTTCCGCGTCCTGTGGATGGACCAGCGCCCGCAAATCACCGGTCTGCCACTCCTGAAGGGTGACACCGTGATAATCGAGCGCAGCCCGATTGTTATACAGGCGACTTCCACCAGGGCCAAATTCGGTGATGTGCTGAGGCGTGAGATCCAGCAGCTGTCGAAGCTCCCTTTCGCTTTGCCGGATCTTCTCCTCGGCGCGCTTGCGGTCATGGATGTCCGTTCCGGTAGCATACCAGCGCGTGAGCCGTCCTTGCTCGTCGTGCAGGGGGTAATGGCGAACCAAGAGCCAGCGGTACTCACCATCCTTCAGCCGCACGCGTTGCTCAGTATCGAACGGCACACCGCGTGGGAACGCCCGGGCGCGTTCGTCCCGCACTCGGTCAATGTCATCGGGGTGATAGAGGCGAGCGCGAAAGTCAGTTGCCATCACGTCGGCCATCGTGATGCCCGCTAACTCGCGGCCGACCCGGTTGACGTATAGGAACGCGCCGTCAGGACCGTAGACGGAGATGGGGTGAGGGATGGCGTCCACGATGGCCCGGACTTCTTGCTCGGAAGCTTTGACTTCCGGGAGAAGTGGCAGAACGCCGGGCGTGTCGGACGAAGTACTCATGCAATTCCTCCGTCCTCGGATATATCGCTCAACGTGGGCCGGCGAAAGACAGCAAGAAGCCCCACATGAGAACTCGCTGTGGGGCTTGGTCTTCACTCAATCGGGACGGCGGGATTTGAACCCGCGACCCCCCCCCGGAACCCCATGCGCACGTTTAGTCAACGGAGTCACAACAAAGAGTAGCAGCTACGCGATGTTACGCTTCATCGACTCCTGCGCCCCATGAATTACAAGCACCACCTCTCGATCAAGGAGACTCTCATGCGAATTCCCCTGGCCCTCGGCGTCGTCACCACGATCGCCGTGACTACCCTCGCGCCGTCTCTGTCCGCTCAGGCCACAGCCGAGCGGCCCCTGACTCCTCCGCCCGCACCGGAGCGCCAGGCGCCTGGAGTCGAAACGCATCTCAAGGTGTTCGATATCCTGGATTTCGATGTCTTCAGCAACCAGAAGTGGGATCGGCTGCACGAGAGCCACGCAGACGATATCGTGGTGACGTGGCCCGACGGGCATGAAACGAAGGGCATCGAACGCCATATCGAGGACCTCAAAGCGCTCTTCGTCTTCGCCCCCGACATTCAGATTAAAGTGCATCCGATCCGCTTCGGTGCCGGCTCGTGGACGACCGTGACGGGCGTGATGACGGGAACCTTCACTCGCCCGATGCCCACTCCCAACGGCGGGACGATCGCGCCGACGGGCAAGCGTTTCGCGATCGGCATGGCGACGATCGGCCATTGGGTGAACGGCCGAATGGATCATGAGTGGCTGTTCTGGGACAATGCGGATTTCATGAAGCAGATCGGACTCGGACAGTGACTCCCCTTATTCCCGCATGAATCGGGCTCTCACTTTCGCGCTCGTCGGTCTCGCGATCGTCGTGTTGCCGAACGCCCTATTTGGTCAGGGCAGGCGCTATCCGCTTATCACAACCGACGGCCTGCGCCTCCACAACACGACCGCTGCAGCAGTGACGTTCAAGGGCAAGCGCGCGGTGCGGCTGGCCGTGGCGCCCGAGCTCGCCCGTCGGCCGGAGTACCTCGCTGGGACAATCGAGCCGGAGGCGTTCGCTCGCATCGAGGGTCTCGCGTTCTCGAACGGCATCATCGAGGTGGAGGTCGCCGGATCGCCGGCCGAGGGGTCGTACCCGGGCGCGCGGGGCTTCGTCGGCATCGCGTTCCGGCTGCAGGCCGACGGTGACTCGGCCGCCCCGCCGACGTATGACGCTTTCTACCTGCGCCCGACGAACGGGCGCGCCGAGGACCAGGAACGGCGCAACCACGCGGTGCAATACATCTCGCATCCCGAGTGGACCTGGTCCCGCCTGCGGCGTGAGACGCCGTCCCGGTACGAGGCATACGTCGATCTCGTGCCTGACACGTGGACGAAGATCCGGATCGAGGTGCGCGGCGCGCAGGCTCGGCTCTATGTACATGACGCGCCGCAGCCGATACTGATCGTCAACGATGTCAAGACTGGACCGTCTGCCACGGAAGCCATCGCGTTGTGGATCGGGCCCGGGACGGTCGCACACTTCCGCAAATCTGATCATCAGCCCCTAGCAAGAAGCCCCACAGCCGATCGCTGTGAGGCTTGATCTTCACTTAGTCGGGACGGCGTGAGACATTACGGCAAACACGGATCATTCCCGTGATTCCGCCGCCACGTCCGGCTCATGGAATCGGGCACGCGCCGTCATGTAGAGATCTCGCTTTCCAAAACCGCCGGGACGTTCAGAGAAGAAGTACAGCGTCGTGCCATCGAACGAGAGCGCGGGCGCGCCGTCGAAGACCGTGCTATTCACGACGGGCGGTTGGCCCAGGGCAAGGTTCTCCGCGTCCAGGTTCACCGGCGGGGACCACGGATCGAGGGTTGAGCCGCGCGTCGAAACCCACAGATCCTCGCTGCCCACTCCTCCAGGGCGGCCGCTCGAGATGATCATCTCGAGTCCGTCGCGCCGAATCGTGGTGCGGGTGTCGCGGAACGGGCTGCTGAGCTCCGGCACCAGCACGGCCGGCCCGAACGCGCCGTCGTCGCCTATGGCGGTGCTTGCATAGATGTCGTAGTCACCGGGCCCGCCGGGCCGCGTGCTAGTGAAGTAGAGAGTGGTGATCCCCGTTGTCTCGTCCTCGAAATACGTGGGACCGTTGTCGGCGAAAGGACCATTCACCACGCAGCCGAGGTTCTCCCCAGACTCCCAACCGAAATCGTCCCGCTTGTCCTGACGCCGGGCGACGTACAGGTCCGCAAGACCACAGTGCCCCGGTCTATTGCTGTGGAAGTACATCCGGTGCCCGTCAGGAGTGAACGTGGGGGACCCTGTGTTGCTGCCGATGGCGTTGATGGCCGGCCCTAGATTCACGGGCGGTCCCCAGTCGGCATCGCGGCTAGCGCGCTGCGAGACCCAGATCTCTTCGAACTGAGGCACGTTGACGCTGTTGACGCCGCCCGGCCGACCCGACGTGATATACAGGCTCAGGCCATCCTTTGAGATCGCCGGGTGATTGTCGTTAAACGGCGAGTTGACGACCGGCCCGAGATTGACGGGTGCGGACCATGGCCCGTACTGCGGCGATGCGTCGGCGACCTCCGCCGCCGAGATCTTCGACACTGCGGGACCCGTGAGGGCCTTGTCGTGAGTGCAGCCCTGCCCCGCCGCAAGAAATGCCAGCAGGAGCGTAACGCGCTTGACCGGTTTCATCGGATGCCTCCGTCGGTTTGTTTGCCCCGGTCTGAAACGACCGGTACCTTGCATATGGACGGAACCAGTGTGCGCCGAACGCATCACCACGTCGTGAGCGATGCGTCACCGCGAGGTCAAAAGCCTCCTCACTCGTTCTCGCCGTCTCGGCTCCTCGCCTATCTCGCCGCTGCCCTTACTTCTTTCCCTCTTCCCTGCCGTCGCCCCTCTGGTGCGTCTCCTCCCGGGCATTCTCTGCCACGTCCGGCCCGCGGAGCCGCGCGCGCGTCGATACGTAGAGGTCGAGCCCTCCGAAGCCGCCCGGCCGATCAGAATGGAAGTAGAGCTCGGTCCCGTCGAACGAGAGCGCCGGACCACCATCGAAGTACGGGCTGTTGACGACTGGTCCGAGTGGGACTGGCGCCGACCACGGATCGAAGGTGGTGGCACGGGTCGCCACCCAGATGTCCTGACTGCCAACGCCGCCGGGGCGATCAGTGGAGACGAAGATCTCGAGCCCGTCGCGCCTGATGGCAACGCGGTCGTCAGCGAACGGACTGTTCAGCTCCGACACATTGACGCCCGAGCCGAACGTACCGTCGGCCTGGAGCGTGCTCGCATAAATGTCTACGTCGCCCAGCCCGCCGGGTCGCGGACTGTTGAAGTACAGTGTCGTGATCCCTCTGGCGTCGTCCTCGAAGATGGTCGGGCCGTTGTCGGCGAACGGCGAGTTCACAGTGCACCCGAGATTCTCCGCGGGCTCCCAGCCGAAGTCGTCCCGCTTATCCTGGCGCCGGGAGACGAACAGATCCGCGGCCCCGCAGCCGCCCGGCCCGTTCCTGTGGAAATACAGCCGGTGACCGTCGGTGGAGAGGCTGGGGACGCCGTCACTTCCGGCCGAGTTGATGTTCGGCCCGAGGTCAACCGGCTCGCCCCAGGGGGCGTCGATGCTCGCCCGCTGGGAGACCCAGATGTCGGCCTTGCCCCGACCTCCCGGACGGACGCCAGGAGGTGAGGGGAGAGGTGAGGAGGTGATGTACAGGCTCAGACCGTCCTTGGAGATCGCCGGACTGTTGTCGTTATACTGGGAATTGACGACTGGGCCGAGGTTGACCGGCGTCCCCCACGGGCCGTACGCAGGCTGGTCTTCAGCGGCCGCGTCGGCCGCCGAGATCCTCGACGCTGCGGGACCCGTGAGGGCCTTGTCGTGAGTGCAGCCCTGCCCTGCCGCCACAAATGCCAGCAGCAGCGTGATGCGCTTGATCGGTTTCATCGGATGCCTCCGTCGGCTTGTTTGCCCCGGCCCGAAACGGCCGGTACCTTGCATGTGGACGGAACCAGTGTGCGCCCGACGCGTCACCGCGTCGTGAGCGATGCGTCACCGGAGGCGGTGACGGGGATCTCGGATGATCGAGTTTCGACTGTTTGGGACTGTGCGCCTCACCGATGCCTCGGGACGCGAGGTCAAAAGCCTCCTCACGCGCTCGCGCCGTCTCGCGCTCCTCGCCTATCTCGCCGCCGCCACGCCACGCGGACTTCGCCGACGCGACACCTTGCTGGCCCTCTTTTGGCCTGAACTCGATCAGGAGCATGCCCGGGCGGCACTCCGCCAAGCGTTGCACGTGGTGCGGGACGCGCTGGGTGCCGAGGTGATCGTCACCCGTGGCGACGATGAGGTTGGACTCGATCTCGAGCGAATATCGTGCGACGTCGTCGCGTTCGACCGCGCCATCGCCACCGACCAGTTCGGCGTGGCGCTCGACCTGTATCAGGGTGACCTGCTCGCGGGCTTCTTCATCCCGGGCGCTGGGGAGTTCGAGCGCTGGCTGGAGAGTACGCGCGGGCAGCTGCGAGCGGCGGCATCCAACGCCGCGAGAGCTCTCGTCGAGCAATGTGAGACGGCAGGCGATCTCGGCGCCGCTGCCGAGTGGGCCCGTCGCTCAATACGGCTTGGCCTGCATGACGAGGACATTCTGCGGCGGCTGATCGCGTTGCTCGACCGCCGCGGCGATCGTGCGGGCGCCGTGCAGGCCTACGAAGAGTTCGCGCAGCAACTCAGAACGGAGCTCGAAACAGAGCCCTCCGCGGAAACCAAAGCGGTGCTCGCGGAGGTGCAGGCGCGCCAGACAGCCATGCCGCTGCGCCGGCACAGTCCGGCGCGCGAAAGACCGCCGACTCGACGTTCCATATGGTGGTCCGCGGTGCTCGCCGCCACAGTTGCCGGGCTCATGCTCTCCTCCGGCGGCGGCCGCCGCGGACGGGCGTCGCCGCGATCAGTTGCAGCCCGTGTGCAATCGCTGGCGGTGCTACCGTTCGAAAATCTCTCCGCCGATACACTGCACTCGTGGTACGCCGATGGGCTCACGGAGGCGTTGACCACCGACCTCGGTCGAATCCGGTCGCTGTCGGTCATCGCGCGCGGAGCGGTGACGCCGTTCCGTGGCAGCGGCAAGTCGCTCCAGACGATCGCTCAGGAGTTGCATGTGGACGCCGTCGTCGAAGGCGGCGTGCAACAGTCGGGCCGGATGGTTCGCGCGGACGTGCGGCTGGTCAGCGCTGCCACCGGATATCAGCTCTGGGCGGATCGATTCGAGGAACCCGTGCAGAACCGGTTCGCGCTGGAGGATCGCGTGGCGCGCGGCATTGTCTCGGCGCTCGAATTGCCTCTGAGCGCCTCGGAGGAGCGCTCCCTCCGTGCCGCCCCGACCACGAATCTTGAGGCATACGACTCCTACCTCCGCGGGAAGATCCGGCTGCGCCGTGAGAACCGCGAGGACGATTCGGTTGCGATCACGCTGCTCGAACGGGCGGTCGCGCTCGATCCGGACTTCGCGGCAGCCCAGGCAGAGCTGGCCCGCGCGTACGTCCTGCGAGTCGAACAGTTCGCACCCAACGACACAACGGTGGTCGAACGGGCCTGGGTGGCTACGGAAAAAGCGCTGCGCCTCGACCCCGACCTCGCGGAAGCCCACCTCGCCCGGGCGTCGGTGCTGGGGAACCTTTCGAGCCGGTTCTCCCCCGAGCCGGCCATTCAGGAGGCTCGTCGCGCGCTAGAGTTGAACCCGAACCTCGCTCAGGCGCATCACAAACTTGGCAACATCTATCTGCACCGCGGCCTCCTTGACAGGGCCATCGACGAATTTCGCAGAACGCTCGTCATCGATCCGGGCAACTACGGCGCGACCCGGCGTATCGGCCTGGCCCTCGTCTACCAGGGTCAGTATGAGGATGGATTGCGCATGATCCGACAGGTACCTCCGCAGTCCAATCAATCACTCTGGAACTACGAGGTTGCGTGGGCGCTCCTCTACCTCGGCAGGAACGCCGAGGCGTCGGAGCTGATGGAGCGGTACCTCCACGACCACCCGGAAGATCGCGGCGGCGTCGTCACGAGCACGCGGGCAATCCTGTTCGCCAAGATGGGTGACGCCCGGCAGGCGGACGCGGACATTCGGACCGCCATAGTAAAAGGAAGGGGTTTTGTCCACTTTCATCATACCGCCTACAACATCGCCACGGCGTATGCCCTGCTCCGCCAGCCAGCCCGGGCCGTTTTCTGGCTGCGACAAGCGGCGGAGGGCGGCTGGCCGTGCTATCCCCTTTTCGCGCGGGACCCGAATCTCGATCACATACGCAGCGATCCGGACTTCATCGCGTTTATGAGCCAGCTGAAGCGACAATGGGAACGATATGAGGCGACGCTGTGAAGGTCGCAGCGATCGCTGTCGCCGCGCTGGGTATCGGCGCAGCGACAGGTCTGGCGCAGAGTCCTGGTGCAGCTGCGATCGATTTCCGATTGAAGACGCTCGCGGGTGGAACAGTAACTCTCGCCGAGTACCGGGGCCGTCCACTGCTTCTCAATTTTTGGGCGACCTGGTGCAAACCGTGCCGCGCGGAGATGACCGACATTATCGCCGCATACAACGCCCACAGGGATCAGGATCTGCAGGTGCTGGCGATCAACCTCACGGATCAGGAAAGAATGAAGGACGTGCGAACGTTCGTGAGCGAGCTCCAGATGCCGTTTCCCGTGCTGCTCGATGAGAAGGGCAAAGTGCGAAAGAGTTACGCCTTGCGCGGCGTGCCGACCTCGGTGTTCATCGATTCGAGCGGCGTGGTGCGCTTCGTGAATCCGGGACCGATCACTAGAGAACTGATCGAGCGCGGGCTCGCCGCAATCCTGCCGGCGCGGTAAGGAGGTTCTATGCGCGTTCATCCGGTAGCAATTCTCACGATCGGGATCGGCCTGCTCGCGCTCCCGAGGCAGTCATTCGCGCAAGGCTGAATGCCGGTCCGCTTCACAACCCCCAGTTTGGGGGGACAAGGTGAATTGCAGGTCGCGGATCTCGCGGCTCATCAATGGAGAGTCGCGCTTGGCTACCGGCATCTCCATGCCGACCAATTGTTCGTGGGCACAGCGCTGGTCCCGACAACCAAGCCCCTCATTGTCAACATTCATTCGGTCGACCTCACGGCTGCTTACGCTGTGACCGACCGCTTCAGTCTCAGCGTCACGGTCCCCTTTGTGTCCGGCATGCAGTCGCGCTTTTACGCGGACTCTGCTCGCCACGCCGCGACGGCCGTCGGACTGGGCGATATCACCGTGATCGGCAGCAGGTGGTTGTTGGACCCGCACAACCGCACGGGGAACGTCGCGCTCGGCCTCGGCCTGAAGGCGCCTACCGGAGCTCATGCCGCGAGGGACGCCTACTTTCTCGCCAACGGCACGGCGATCCAGTATGCAGTGGATCAATCGATCGAACCTGGGGATGGCGGTTGGGGCATCATCGTGCAGCTGCAAGCGTACCGGCGCGCGTTCCCCAACGCCCTCGCGTACTTGACAGGGTCCTACCTGATCAATCCGCGCCGGCTGAGCGACGTCGCGAAGGACCCGGGAGGCAGCGTCTACTGGTCCGTGCCCGACGTCTATTCCGGGCGCCTGGGCCTGGTCTACGCCCTGTGGCCGCAGCAGGGTCTCTCCATCAGTCTGGGTGGGCGGATCGACGGCCAGCCCGTGCGCGATCTTATCGGCGGCGGTGACCTCGGTTTTCGACGGCCAGGTTATTCGGTTTCCCTCGATCCGAGCGTGGCGTTCACGACGGGCCCGAATCAGGTCACGGTGAGCGGGCCAATCAGATTGAGCGCGAACCGTGAGGCAAGCCTGCTCGACCTGCAGAGCGGGAAGCATGGCGGAGGGGACTTCGCCAGCGGGTTGATCTTCGTCAGCTACGCGCGACGGTTCTGACACGCCGTAATGCTACGGCCCCGCCAACGCGCTCATCGCACCTTCAGCCGCTCAATGATGGCCTGGATGCGGGGGTCGGACCGAATGGGAGCATAGAGTGAGTCCTCGAGCGAAAAATTGATTCCACCGACGTTCGACGCGGCGCCCTTCACCAACCACTGGATCGCCGACTCCCGGTCGCCAAGCCTCATGAAGGCGTTTGCGATCAGGTCTTCCCGAACGTACTCCGTGTTCGCA